>OMED01001004.1_pt1 | contig 12509 bp, 12 predicted proteins | sample 1673411 | NCBI WGS metagenome assembly OMED01 (sample SAMEA103958110, study PRJEB25191) | human gut metagenome | reverse complement strand
TTCTCTTGGGGGTCCAAGGGGGCCATTCTCTCACGTGAGAGAATGGCCCCCTTATTCCGTGCAGCGCCAAAGGCGCTGCATCCCCCTCGCACCCGTGCGAGAACATGGCACTATGTACTATTTCTTTTTAGGGTAAGGAGCCCGCTCCTCCGTGAGCCCCACAAGATAATCCACACTCGTGTGGTAAAACCGTGCGAGCCTGATGAGCACGTCGCTCGGGACGTCGCGCTTGCCGGTCTCGTAGTTGGAATAGCAGACCTGCGAGCAGCTCAGATAGTCCGCCAAGCTCTTTTGCGTCAGGTCGCTGTCCTCTCTCAAGTCTCGAATGCGTCGATACATTTTGCTTCACTCCATCCAGAATTCGTGTTTAGATTCTGTAAAGAAGTATACGTAAAACAAAATGTTATATTGTGCTATATAACAAAACGTTATATAATTTCCTGAGGGTGGTTCTATGACGGACTACAAGGCAATGTATCTGCTCCTCTTCAACGCCGTGACTGACGCGCTGGAGAAAATGGACAGGCAGAACTATGGTGAAGCCAGCACGCTGCTGATCGCCGCGCAGCAGAAGGCCGAAGAGCTCTACATGGACTCGGACGGCGAATAACACTTGAACAACGTAAAAACGGAGAGGCAATGCCTCTCCGTTTTCTCGTTCTGCTGTTTTTACCGGTCGAGCCCCGTATCGAGCCAACCGGGCCTTTCCTGCTCGACGGGCGGCTCTGTGGTCGTGCCGGGGTCTGTCACGCCGGGGTCAGTTGTGGTGCCCGGGTTTGTTGTGGTCCCGGGGTCAACGGGCGTTGTCGGGTCGGTCGGCGTGGTCGTACCGGGATCGACGGGCGTGATGGGGTCCGTCGGCGTGACCGCCGCGGACTTGCCGACGAGCACGATGCGGTTGCGCGCCTTATAATTGCTGCTCGCCTCGAACGTGGACGAAATGAGCTTGCCGTCACCGGAGTAGACGTTGCGGTAGGTCTTGACCTTGTAGCCGGTGTAGGCGGTCTGCTCGACCTTGCGCTCGCCGGGGGCGAGCTCGTCGGTCTCAACGATCTCCTCCGTGAACGGGATGGTTTCAAGCACTTCGGTCTTGATCTTCACATAGGTATCGTCCACCTTGGTGCCGAGGAGGGACACCTTCAGGTAGTTCTTGCCGCCGCTCGCATAGTACTCGGCGACGACCTTGATGGGATACATCGTGTTGTTGCGGAACTCGAACTCGGGCCCGCCCTGCGCGACCGTCGCGTCGAGGCCGAGGCCGATGTAGTCGGACGCAAAGCCGTGGTTCGTGCGCTGCACGATCTCAAGGTTGGCGTAGAGCGCCGCGGCGTAGAGCGTGGAGCTCGCCTGACACGCGCCGCCGCCGACCATATCGACGGTCTTGCCCTGCAAGTAACCGGGCGCGGCGCTGTAGCCGTTCGCCGCGGTAAAGGGCGTGACGAGCGGGCCGTATTTCATCGTTTCGCCGGAGTTCAATATGTAGCCGGTGATGCGCGAGGCCGTCAGCTTGACGTTCGCGCGGCGGCCGGACGCGCCGCCGACCTTCGTGGTGTAGGTACTCAGCACATCGCGGAACAGGACCTTTTGGAGCTGCTCTGCCGTGACGTCCGGCGTCTCGACCGTGGCGTTCGGCAGATCGACCGTCTTCCCCGCCGCCGCGGCGTTGTAAGCGGATTCGAGGTCAGCAAGCGTAAATTCCACGCCCGCATGGCCTGGCGTGACCGCGCCGGTCTCCTTGTCATACGTCGCGTTGACCTTCTGGCCGATAACGGCCTCGCGCTGCGCGCTCAGGTCGACCTCCTGTGCAGGGATGACATCGTAGACGCCGCCCTCGCTCGCAGGCTCAAGCACGATCTCGGACGGGTCGCCGCCGCTCAAATACGCGCCGTTTAAGTATACGCCGATCTGGTCTTTTGCGGTATCAGTCGTCGCGCGGCCGTCCTGCGGCTTCGTCACGCTGACCTTGCCATCCTCTGTCACGTTGATGGCAAACTCCACGGGGTCGCAGTTGATGCTGTCGCACACCGTGTCGACAAGATTCTCCATCAAATCGGGCGAGTAGGCTGCGTCGACCACCTGCGCCGCATCCTGCGGCTTGAAGAGTGCGCGCAGATACTTCGCGCCCGCGGTCAGAAAGCTGTCATTGCAGCCGTAGACGTTGTAGATATGCTTGGCAAGTCCGTCGAAGTCGACATACTCCGGCATCTCGTCGAGCGAAACATGCGCGACCTCCGTGCCGTCGGGCAGGACAAAGTCGACATCTGTGCCCTTCGCCTGCGCGACGCTCGCTTTGAGCTGCTCGGCGACCTGCTGCTCAGTCATCCCGCCGTAGTTGGTATCGCCCATCATTACGTTGGGATAAATTTTATGGCTGGCCGACGCCCACGCGCCAAGGCCCAAGTACGCCACCACGAGCACACCCGCGACAATGCCGACGACCTTGCCGGTCTTTCCCGATGTTTCACGTGGAACGCGCGGCGGCTTTTCCGCGCGGGGCTCCTTGGCCGCCTTTGCGGCCTTTTCCGGCTGCATCAGGCGCTTGCCGCCCTTTCTTCTCTTCTTTTCCTCAAAGGCGCCGTTCATTTCATCCATGCTGGCTCCTCCTGTTTCTTCCGATCTTCCGGACAGGGACTTCCCTGCCAGTCGTTTCAGTATACCACAGTTTGTGAGAAAAAGAATCACAATTTGGTGACAATTTTGCAGGATTATCCGGCCTCTTTTGCACGTTTCGGGATGCGGATGGTCAAAAGGATGCCATCGTCCGTGTCCTCGCGCTGCATGTCGGCCTCGACGCCCGCGCGCTGCATCAGCCCGAGCGAGTGGCGGATGGTGTTCAAAAAGATGCGCACATCCTTGACGATGTAGGTCGGCAGGCGCGGCGGGGGCGTTTTCTGCTTGAGCTTCAAAAGCTCTTCGATATACGCCTCGCTCTGCGCGACGTTGTAACCGCGTGCGGCGATAACTTGCAAGGCTTTGAGGCGGTCTTCCTCGTTCGTCAGGCGCAGCAGCGCCCGTGCGTGCCGCTCGGAGAGGTCATGCTCGCGCAGAAGGCGCACACAGTCGGGCGACAGGCGCAGCAGCCGCAGCTTGTTGGCAATAGCGGACTGGGATTTCCCCAGCCTTTCCGCCGCCTGCTCCTGCGAGAGGCCGTAGGTCGCGATCAGCCGCGCGATAGCCGCAGCCTCCTCCAAGTAGTGCAAATCACGGCGCTGGAGGTTTTCGATCAGCGCGAGCAGCGCGCTCTCCTCCTCGCTCGAGCGCGCGAGCAGGCACGGCACCTCGCGCAGTCCCGCTATCTTTGCCGCGCGCAGCCGTCTCTCTCCCGCGATGAGCTCGTAGCCCTCGTCCGTGCGGCGGACGGTCAGCGGCTGGAGGATGCCATAGCGGCGGATGCTGTCGCTCAGCGAGCGCAGCGAAGCCTCGTCAAACTCGATGCGCGGCTGGTTGGGGTTGGGGCGCATCGATGGGCAGGTCGAGCACGCGGCGCGGGAGCAGCGGCTTTCTTGCGGACATTTCCATGGATTTCCCCTCCTTTTTCTCCACTTTTAGCACAAAAAGTGTGCAAAAACGGGCGAAAATCGGCGGAGAGATCAAAAAATTCGCACCTTGCGGTGCGAATTTTCGTTTTCTCATTTATTTTCCGTCGTGCTTGACGTGGATACGGCTGATCGCGCGGGCGATGCGGGCATTGGCAATGGCCTGCTCCTGCGCGCTGCGCTTCGCCTTGAGCTCGGCGCGCGCCTCGGCGGCCATTTCCTCGGCGCGGTGGAGGTCGATCTCCTCCGGCCGCTCGATCGTGTCCACCAGCACGAGCGCCTCGCCGTGCTCCATCTTGAGCACGCCCTCGGACACGGCGGCGATCTGCTCGGCGCCATCCGGTGTGCGCAGCGTCAGCTTGCCGGGGACGACCGCGAGCACGATATCCTCGTGCTGCGCCATCAGGCCGTACATGCCGTCGATGCTCGGCACGGTGAGTGATGTGCACGCCCCGTCAAAAAACGTGCGCTCGGGCGCGAGGACGCGGAGAGGAAAGGTCTTCATCACGCTTCCCCGCTTTCCATCTTCTTCACCTTGGCGAGCGCGTCGTCAAGCGTGCCGACGTTGTAGAACGCCATCTCGGGATAGCCGTCCATCTCGCCGGAGAGAATGGCTTCAAAGCCGCGGAGTGTCTCCTCAAGCGGCACATAGACGCCCGGAAGGCCCGTGAACTTTTCGGCCACGAACGTCGGCTGGGCCAAAAAGCGCTGGATCTTTCTCGCGCGGTTGACCGTCACCTTGTCCGTGTCGCTCAGCTCCTCCATGCCGAGGATGGCGATGATATCCTGCAATTCGCGGTATTTCTGCAAGGTCGCCTGCACGCTGCGCGCGATGCGGTAGTGCCGCTCGCCCACGATATCCTCTTCCAGAATGCGGGAGGACGATTCGAGCGGGTCGACCGCGGGATATAAGCCCTGTTCGGCGATCTTACGGCTCAAAACCGTCGTCGCGTCGAGGTGGGTGAACGTCGTCGCCGGGGCAGGGTCGGTCAGATCGTCCGCGGGAACGTAGACCGCCTGCACGGACGTGATCGAGCCGCTCTTGGTCGAGGTGATGCGCTCCTGCAGCTCGCCCATTTCGTTGGCGAGCGTCGGCTGATAGCCGACGGCGGAGGGCATGCGGCCGAGCAGGGTCGAGACCTCGCTGCCCGCCTGCACAAAGCGGAAAATATTGTCGATAAACAGCAGCACGTCGCGCTGCTCCTCGTCGCGGAAGTATTCAGCCATCGTAAGGCCTGTCAGCGCCACGCGCATACGAACGCCGGGCGCTTCGTTCATCTGGCCGAAGACGAGCGCGGTCTTGTCGATAACGCCGCTCTCGTGCATCTCGTTCCAGAGGTCGTTGCCCTCGCGGCTGCGCTCGCCCACGCCGGTGAAGATAGAATAGCCGCCGTGCTCCATAGCCACATTGTGGATCAGCTCCTGGATCAGCACGGTCTTTCCCACACCGGCACCGCCGAACAGACCGATCTTGCCGCCCTTGGGATACGGCTCGATCAGGTCGATGACCTTGATACCCGTCTCCAGAATATCCGCGGCGGGCATCTGCTCGGCGAAAGTCGGCGCGGCGCGGTGGATCTCCCATCGGGGCGCGCTCTCGTCCACCGGCGGTTCGCCGTCGATGGGATCGCCCAGCACGTTGAACATACGTCCCAGCGTCTTCTCACCCACCGGCACCCGGATACCGTGTCCTGTGGCGGTGACGGTCAGCCCGCGGGCAAGCCCGTCGCTGCCTGCCATCATCACGCAGCGTACGGTCTTGTTCTCCAGGTGCTGCTCTACCTCCATGGTATAGCGCTGACCGTTCGCCTCCACGGTCAAGGCCTCATTGATGGCGGGCAGGCTCCCCTCCGGGAAGCGCACGTCGATAACGGGGCCGGAAATGCCCGTGATAGTACCTTGTTTCATTGAGGTCAGCCCTCCTTTTCTTTCTTGCTGCGCTGGGCGCGCTCACCGGCGGAGACCTCGGTGATCTCCTGGGTGATGGCCGCCTGGCGCGCCCGGTTGTACTGGACAGACAGGTCCTTCAGCAGCTCCTCCGCGTTCTGATCCGCCGCGTTCATGGCGGTCATGCGGGCGCTCTGCTCGCTGCAGAAGCTGTCCACCAGCGCGCTGTAGATATAGCCGGTCAGGCAGCTGCGGGCGGCGTTGTCCAGCACCGCCCCTGCGGACGGCACGAACTCATACGCCTTATCCCCGGCGGCAGCCGCCGCAGCGGCGTGAAAGTGCTCCCGGTGCATCGGCAGGATCCTCTCCTGCCGCACCACAGCCTCCAGGCCGTTCTTCATGTCGGTATAGATGACCCATACCGCGCTGATCTCTCCCGCGTCGAACCGTTCCAGCAGCAGCTCCGCGATGTGCCGCGCCCGGTCCAGCGTAGGGTTCTGCGCCGTGTAGTGAAAGCTCTCCTCGATGGCGATCCCCCGCTGGGCAAACCAGCGCCGGCCGTACTCGCCCACCACATACAGCGCCGCGTCGCCGTGGGCGGTCAGCAGCTGCTGCGCCTGCCGGATGGCGTTCTGGTTGTACGCGCCGGCCAGTCCCTTGTCCGCCGTGATCAGCAGACACGCCGGCACGCCGGGCAGGGGCTTGGCGTTGGGATCCACCGGCTCCACATACCGGCTCTCTATGGTGCTGTCCGCGTTGAACACGCGGCCGATCTCCGTCTGCAATGCCTGGAAATAAGGCCGTGTGTTGTCCAGATCCTGCTTGGCCTTCCGCAGCTTCGCCTGGGAGATCAGATACATGGCGTGGGTGATCTTCTGGGTCTGCCGTACGCCTCCGATGCGCCGGCGGATCTCACTGGTGCTGGCCATGCGCTCACCGCCCGCCCGTGCGCTTGAATTTCTCCAGCGCCGTCTTTGCAAAGTCGTTGATCTGGCCACGCAGCTCGTCGTCCAGCGCCGCGCCCTGCTCCAGCTGGAGCATCAGGCTCTGCCGCTGCGCGGCGAACTCGCCCAGCAGGAAGTCCCGCAGGGCGCACACCTGGGCCACCGGCACCTGCTGATAGAGGTGCGCCATGGCCGTCACCAGCGTGACGATCTGCTGTCCCTGGCTCAGCGGGGCGCTGCGCCCCTGCCGCAGGATATACATCAGGCTCTGGCCGTAGGCCAGCTGGCTCTTCGTCTCCTCGTCCAGGTCGCTGGAGAACTGGGTGAACACCTCCATCTCGCGGTACTGCGCCAGGTCCAGACGCAGGGTGCCCACGGCCTTCTTCATAGCCTTGGTCTGGGCCGCGCCGCCCACACGGGACACGGACAGACCCACGTTCACCGCCGGCCGGTGGCCGGAGAAGAACAGACTGCTCTCCAGAAAGATCTGACCGTCGGTGATGGAGATGATGTTTGTGGGGATATAGGCCGACACGTCGCCCGCCTGGGTCTCCACGATGGGCAGGGCGGTCATGCTGCCGCCGCCGCGCTCGTCGCTGAGCCGCGCCGCGCGCTCCAGCAGACGGGAGTGCAGATAGAACACGTCGCCGGGATACGCCTCGCGTCCGGGGGACCGCCCCAGCAGCAGGCTCAGCGCACGGTAAGCGATGGCGTGCTTGCTCAGATCGTCGTACACGATCAGCACGTCCTTGCCCTTGTTCATGAAATATTCGCCGATGGCCGCGCCGGCATAGGGCGCGATGTACTGCATGGACGCGGACTCGCCCGCGCCGGCGCACACGACGATGGTGTAGCGCATGGCGTCGTGCTTCCGCAGCAGCTCGGCGATCTGCGCCACGGAGCTGGCCTTCTGGCCGATGGCCACGTAGATGCAGATCATATCCTTCCCCTTCTGGTTCAGGATGGTGTCGATGGCGATAGCGGTCTTGCCGGTCTGGCGGTCGCCGATGATCAGCTCACGCTGGCCCCGACCAATGGGGAACATGGAGTCGATGGACAGAATGCCCGTCTGCATGGGAGTGTTCACCGGCTGGCGGTCAATAATGCCGGGTGCCGGGCTCTCGATCATGCGGTATTCCTCCACCGGGATGTCTCCGCCGCCGTCAATGGGCGCGCCCAGGGCGTCCACCACGCGGCCAATCATGCCGTCGGACACACCGATACCGGCGGTCTTTCCGGTGCGGTACACCGCCGTGCCCTCGCTGACCTCCTCCACGCGGCCGAACAGGATGCAGCCGATACGGCCGGAGCGCAGCTCCTGCACCATGCCCCGGATGCCGCCTTCAAACAGCAGGATCTCGCCGTAGGTAGCGCCCTCCAGGCCCTCCACATAGGCGATCCCGTCCGCCACGGTCAGTACGCTGCCCACCTCGCGGGCGCATACCTCCGGCACCCAGCTCTTCACCGCGTCCCGGATCAGGGGGATGACGGAGCCCTCACTCTTCAGTCCGGTCAGCCGTTCCTTCAGCTGCTCCAGCCGGCCCTCCGCCGTCCAGTCGATGACCTCGCTGCCCAGCTCAATGCGGAATCCGCCCTGTGCGGTGCGGTCCTCCTGCCAGACCAGCTCGACGGCCTTGCCGTACTTTTTCGACAGCACATCCTCCAGCTTCTCTTTCTGCGCGCTGTCCGGCGGACAAGCGCTGAGCAGCTTCGCCGTCAGGCGTGCATCAGTGTTCATTCTGTTCCTCCTTCGCGGCATTCACGAAGGCGTCATAGGCCTGGGCCGTCTGGGCGGCCATCAGCTTCTCCATGGCGTCCTCGGCAATAGCCACCGCCTCGCGGTTGGCCTCGGCCACGATCTTCTGGCGCTCGCTCTCGGCGGCGTCCTTGGCATCGGACAGGATCTTGTCCGCCTGCGCCTTGGCCGCGTCGCGCTGCTGCTGGGCAAAGGCCTCCGCCTCCTTGGCGGCGGCGGCACGCTTCTCCTCCAGCACGGCGTCAAAGTCCGCCTCCCGCTGGGCCATGGCGGCCTTCAGCGCCTCGGTGTCCTTCTCCCGGGCCACGGCGGCGGCTTCCATATCCGCATAGTGCTTCTCCCGCGTTTCCATAAAGCGCTTCACCGGCTTGAACAGCAGCAGATACAGGCCGCCAACCAGAATGGAGAAGTTGAAGAAGTGCAGCAATATCTGCTGCCAATCAATATTCAGAGGGATATTCATAGCGTCTCTCCCCATTTCTTACAGCACAAAGATGATGAGGATGACCGTAAGCAGCGCGTAGATAACGACCGTCTCCAGGAACACCAGACCCAGCATCATGGTGGTGCGGATCTTGCCCTCCGCCTCCGGCTGGCGGGAGATACCCTCGGCGGACTTGGCGATAGCCATACCCATGCCGATGGCGCCGGCAGCGGCGGCGATACCGATAGCAATGGCGGATGCCATAGCCTTGGTGCCGGTCACACTGTCAGCGGCAGTCTCCGCCGTCTCGGACACAGCCGCGCCGTCCGCAGGCTCGGTGTCGGCGAAAGCGGTCACGGTCATCATAGCGGTCAGTGCCAGCACCAGGCACAGCAGCAGGGCAAAGGCCTTCTTATTGAACAGTTTTTTCATGGTTTCTCTTTCCTCCATCAGTTATTTACAGTCTGTATACTCTTGATTTTCTTGTTTTTCTTGGGCTTGGGTGCGTGCTTCTCCGTGGACTCCCCGTAGAACATGGAGGTCAGCGTGGTCAGCACGTAGGCTTGGATCAGCGCGTGGAGCATGGTGAACAGCACGGCGATGATCACCGGCAGTACAAAGCTCATGGAAACGTAGTAGTACACCAGCTCCGTCACCAGCAGACCGCTGAGCAGTGCGCCGAACAGTCGGAAGCTCATGGACAGCGGCAGCGAGAAGTCCTTGAGGGCCTTGCCCGCGCCCTTGACCCCGTTGGCCACGATGCCGCCCACCAGAATGACGCCATAGGACAGGCAGCCCAGGGAGATGGCTGCGTTCACATCCGACAGCGGGGCCGGCAGCGCGATGGTGTGCCCGCCCGTGGTGATGGCCTGGAAGCCGAACAGCTCAAATAGCGTGCCCACGAAGATGTACACGCCCGCGCCGAAGATGTATGCGCCCAGGAACTTGTTGCGATGCGGGCTGTTGCCCTTGGCCATCCCGTCGAACAGCCCTACCACGGTCTCCAGCGCCATCTGCAGCTTTCCCGGTACCATCTTGAACCGGGGGATAACGAACACCCGCAGCAGTATCGCCGCCAGCAGCAGTGCGCCCACCACCACCAGCGAGGATATGTACGCCGGGTTCACGTCCTTCAGCCCGAACAGGCTGATGCGGTTCGTCCCGTGGAGCACCGCGTCACGCATGGCCTCCTGCACCGACTCCGACTTCCCGTGTCCGGGAACCAGCAGAGAACCGGCCAGCAGAGCCGCCGTGATCAGCAGCCACCCCACAATGAACCTTGTTTTCTTCTTTTTTTCCATTCGTCTTTCACCTTTTACATCCGGTAAAATTTTGTGCCGCGTCGCGTCGTAAAACGGCAGAAGCGGCACGGCGCCGACCCCGCCCTTCCGATTTCTTGTCGAAATCTTAACGTGCGGTACCGGCATCTTGACACTTCTTTTTTATTATAATAAAAACCCTGTGCTAACACAAGCTTTTTTTCGCCGCATTGCCTCCAACATTCCGCAAAAACCGTCACATTTTTTATCACTCCCCCTTATCTGACAGTCCCACTGTCTTTTCCCCCGCTCTGCCGCCCCGGCCGCCCCGCAAAAAGCAGAGCGCCCCGCAGCAGCGGGGCGCTCTGTCGTCGTTATTTCCCGTTTCGTTTCTTGGCGAAGGCCGCCTTCTTCCGGGGCGACATCTTCCCCTTCTGCGCCAGCGGCTTCGCCGTGGGCGTCCCCCGCCGCCCCCGGTTGCCGGAGGCCTCCTTTTTCCGCCGCGGCTGTCTCTCCGGCCTCTCCGGCTTCTCCGGCTTGACCGGCGGCTGACCGTAGGGCTCCCCTTTCCGCGGCCGGATCAGGCACTTCTTCTCGTACCCGATCAGGTCCGTCCGCCCCGTCTCCTCCAGGGCCTCCACCACCAGCGCCCGCTTCTCCGGCCGCGACCACTGCAAAAGCGCCCGCTGCATGGCCTTCTCCTTGGGATCCCTGGCCACATACACCTCCGACATATCCCGCGGATCGATGCCCGTGTAATACATACAGGTGGACAGCGTTCCCGGCGTGGGATAGAAATCCTGCACCTGCTCCGGCGTCCTGCCGTTTTTGTGCAGGAACTCCGCCAGCTCCACCGCGTCGCTGAGGGTACATCCCGGGTGGCTGGACATCAGATACGGCACCAGATACTGCTCCGTGCCACCCTCCTCGTTCAGCTTCTGGTACTGCCGCCAGAACTTCAGAAACACGTCAAAGTGCGGCTTTCCCATGTAGTCCAGCACCGAGCTGACGCAGTGCTCCGGCGCCACCTTCAGCTGTCCCGAGATATGGTACTTCACCAGCTCCTTAAAGAACGACCTGTCCTTGTCCTGCAGCATATAGTCGTACCGGATGCCGCTCCGCACGAACACCCGCTTGATCCCCGGTATCTCCCGCATCCGCCGCAGCAGCTCCGTGTACTCCGAGTGGTCCGCGTCCAGATTGGGGCACGGCTCCGGCGCCAGACAGCTGCGGTTCTTGCACATCCCGCACCGCTTCTGCTTCTGGCAGCTGGTGTGGCGGAAGTTGGCGCTTGGCCCGCCCACGTCGTGGATGTACCCCTTGAACCCCGGCTCGTGGGTCAGCAGCTCCGCCTCCTCCAGCACCGACTCGATGGACCGGCTGGTGACCATCCGCCCCTGGTGGAAGGCCAGCGCACAGAAGTTGCACCCGCCGAAGCATCCCCGGTTGTGGGTGATGGAAAACTGTACCTCCTCGATGGCCGGTATGCCGTTCTTGTACATGGGATGCACCTGCCGGGTGTAGGGCAGGGCGTACAGGGCGTCCAGCTCCTCCCGCCGCAGCGGCCGCGCCGGCGGGTTCACCACCAGATACCGCCCCTCGCAGGGCTGCACCACCGCGCAGCCCCGGATGGGATCATGCTCGTCGTATTCGATCTTCGTCGCCCGGGCATAGGCCGCCTTGTCCGCGCATACCGCCTCATACCCCGGCGCGTCCGCCCTGTGGAACTTCAGCTCGCCCACCTGGTCGGTGATGTACGCCGTCCCCGGTATATCCGTCAGCTCCGACGGCGGTATCTTCCTCGCCAGACGCCGGGCAATCTCCGCCGTGGCGCTCTCGCCCATGCCGTACACCAGCAGGTCCGCCGGCGCGTCGAACAGTATGCTCCGCCGCACCTTGTCGTCCCAGTAGTCGTAGTGGGCGAACCGCCGCAGCGACGCCTCCAGCCCGCCGATAACGATGGGCACGTCCGGCCACGCCTCCCGCACCCGGTTGGCGTACACGATGGTGGGCCGGTCAGGCCGCTTGCCCATCTGCCCGCCCTCGCTATACAGGTCGCGTGTGCGCCGCCGCTTGGCCACCGTGTAATGGGCCACCATCGAGTCCAGATTCCCCCCGCCGATCAGCACCCCGTACCGGGGCTTGCCCATGGCCCGGAAGTCCTCCGCCGAGTGCCAGTCCGGCTGGGGCAGTATCGCCACCCGATAGCCCCTGCTCTCCAGCAGCCGCGCGATCAGTGTGGTGCCGAAGCTGGGGTGGTCGATATACCCGTCCGCCGTCACCACCAGAAAGTCGTAGTAGTACCAGCCCCGGTCGATCATCTCCTCCTGGCTCACCGGCAGAAATTCCATTCCTTTTTCCATGTGTTTTCACTCCCAACTTCCATCCTATCTTCGCCCCCCCTCCCGTCCGCAGGCGTCAGCCTTCCCCCTTGATGGGTCGCGGCGTTGAATGACACACCTCCGTCAGCCTTCCCCCTTGATGGGTCGCGGCGTTGAATGACACACCTCCGTCAGCCTTCCCCCTTGATGAGTTCGCGGTGCTGAATGCCGCACCCCCAAGCATTCCCCCTTGATGGGTTCGCGGTGTTGAATGACACGCCTCCGTCAACCTTCCCCTTGAGGGGTCCGCGGTGTGAGTGGCGCACCCTCAAGCCTTCCCCTTGAGGGGTTCGCGGCGTTGAATGACACGCCGGTGGCGTGT
>OMED01001003.1_pt1 | contig 12510 bp, 17 predicted proteins | sample 1673411 | NCBI WGS metagenome assembly OMED01 (sample SAMEA103958110, study PRJEB25191) | human gut metagenome | reverse complement strand
GCATTCCCATTTGCTGATGGCCTGCCGCGAGACATCCAGCTCCGCGGCGAGCTGCTCCTGCGATAAACCGCGCGATCTGCGCAGCAGCTGTAATTTTTCTCCCAGGGTCATGTATTTGTCCTCCGTTTGCTTTGATGCGCCCAGTATAGCCGACTGCGGCGAAAAGCGCCACCAGTCAAGGCTTGCAAGTCCGCAACCAAACGTGGCAAAGGAGATTTATTCCGCTTTTTTCTTGTTTCTCTTAAACAGCGCGCCCACGTCGACCTCCACCAGCACAAGGCTCGCAAGCATCAGCGCCGAGCCGATGTAGCCCTTGACGCCGATGCGCTCACCCAGCAGAAAGAACGCAAAAATCGCCGAAAACACGGGTTCGAGCGTAAAGATGAGACTCACGCTCTGGATCACAAGGCAGACGCCTGAACACACGATGCCGAGAAACAGCGCCGCCGCCCAGACCTTTGCCGTACCCGGCAGTGCAGGCGTCTCCAAAAATACGGAGAGCATCAGCATCACCACGCCGACGACGGCAAGGTCGCACACGCCGAGCGCCAGCGGGTCGACCTTTTCATTCGCCACGGCCTTTTCCGTGACCATCAGGTCGACGGAGTAAAACACCGCTGCGAACAGGCAGATGATATCGCCGAACGCGGGCTTGAGCGTCTCGTTCAGCGTCATCAGCGCTAAGCCGATAAGACATAAGATCATCGAAACGCCGAATTTCTTCTCCGGCTTTTTGCGATACACGATAAATTCCAAAATCGGCGTCGTCACGACCGAAAGCGCGCAGATGAAGCCCGCGTTCGACACGGATGTGTAAATGACACCGTAGGTCACGCTCGTGTACACGACGACAAGCGAAAGGCCCACTACAATGCTGTACTTGACGGTCTCGCGGCTCGCGTGGAAGACATTTTTGCGAAACACGAATCCCAGCACAACAAACGCCGTCAAAAAACGGAAGGCGTTGAGCGTCAACGGCTGCATATCCCTCAGGCAGATCGCCGTCAGGCAGTTGGAAATGCCCCAGAAGCTCGTCGCCAGCAGCAGCATGAGATCTGCCCTGCGCTGATGTTCCATTGGTTTTCCCTCTCTCTTCTTAAAATCTCTCTTCTCTCATTTGTCAAACGGGCGCCTTGCGGCGTCCGTTTGATTAGTTGATTTTACCATGTCTATTAGGTTTTCGCAAGTGGCATGAGAAAAGAAAATGTAAGAATATAGATGTGCACGCTTCGCTCTTTTTATTCACCAAAACCGCGGAGAGAGGCGGGTTTTCCCACCTCTCTCCACTCCGCATCAGATCTTCTGCACCGGCGGCAAAAAGCCGCGCTTCGCATTCTCCTCTGTGTCGTCCGACTCGTCGTAGGCGTCATACGGCGCGGACGGGTCGTGCACTTTCTTCTTGAACGGCGAGCAGAGCTTATCGCGGTGCGCAAAGGCGAAGTAGAGATCGTCCGTCCAGCCGGTGTGGCCCGTCAGGATGACGGGCCGCAGGCCGCGCGTGCGCAGCTTCTGCTCCAACTCCGCCAGCGACTTGACTGCGAGCTTGTTGCTCTCCGCCAGCGCGGAAATGAAGCTGTAGCCGCCGTCCGCGCCGAACCAGATTGTATCGCCCGTGAAGAGGTACCTGTCGTCAATGAGGTACACCATATGCCCCCACGTGTGGCCAGGGGCCAAAAAGCATTCGATCTTGATGCCGTCGATCTCGAAGACCTGCCCGTCGCGCAGCAGCACCTTTTCGTTGTTAATGGTCACCTGCGGCAGCTTGTAGAGGTGGTAGATCACCTTGCGGCGCACCTCGCCGGTGAGATATTTGTTCTCGATCTCGCCGATATAGAGCTTCGCGTCCCGGAAAAGGCCGGGGCTGTCCGCCTCCACCGCGCCGACATGGTCGGTGTCCTGATGGGTGATGAGGATATGGCGGATGGACTTCGGGTCGATGCCGAGCCAGCCCATCTTTTCCTCAAGACGGTCGTAGTTGTAGCCCGCGTCGACCATGATGGTCGTCTCGCCCTTGCGGTAGAAAAAGATGTTCGCCACCCATTCGCGCACGCAGGCGACATGTTCATCGACCCAGCCGGTGTTCAGCGGCTTGAATATCTCCTTGCCGCGGTACATCTTGCTCATTTCCTTTTTCTGAAATTCGGTAGCTTGCTTGGACACGGCCGATTCCCCCCTGTTTTGATTTTTAGTTCAACGTCTCTAACTTTATGTGACAAAAAGCCGCACGCGGCGTTCACGCCCGCGGAAACAGCTCTTCGCACGCGCCGCGCGTCAGCGTTTCGAGCACCTGCGGATACAGCGCGCCGATCTGCTCCTGATGCGACACCGTGAGGATCAGGCCGCGGATCGTCGCAGCGGCGAGCGCGATACCGCCGCGCGGGGTCAGGCCGCTCTCTTCCAAAAGGTCGCGGATATGTACCTCGTCGCTGTGGTAGTGCTCGGCTTTCACCTGCGCGGGGATGCGGCGCAGCAGATAGGCCGAGTCCTCCTCGATGAATTTCATCGCACCGATCTCGGATAAGCGGCTGCAGGCCGTGAGCAGCACGTTTGCGATGCGCTCGTCGGGCGGCAGGTCTTTGCCCTCCTCCAGCGTCTGCTCGGCCACCTGATAGACCTCGCTGTGGATATCCTCCAGCACCTCGAAAAACAGCAGTTCTTTGGACGCGAAGTATTTATAGAACAGTCCCTTCGAGATGCCCGCCGCCTCGGTGAGCTGCTCGACCGAGGTCTTGCGCAGCCCCAGCGTGACGGCGCAGCGGCGCGCCTCTCGCAGCAGCGTTTCGCGGATGGCCGCGTTTTCTTCTGCGGAAAAGGCCATTGGCATTCCCTCCTTTGTTGAAATTTTTGACCAACTTGGTTTATCGGTCATATTGTAGCATATCCATCGCCGTCTGGCAAGAAAAAAAGGATCCCATTCCTTTATAAATACTGAATAAGACCACAGCTTTTATCAATGCACTGCGTTATATATGTGCAGCACAGCCGCGAGGCCGGTATGGATGCGCACATCTCCAAGCCCTTCGACGTCAAGACGCCCTGCATCTGCCTGCGGCGGCTGAAGGACAAGCAGTAAACGCAAAAAAGAGGACATTCCGATTCTTTTCGGAATGTCCTCTTCCCTTTTCTTGTCACAGCAGGCCGTAGACCTCGTGCAGATCCCTGATCTCGTTGTCGATGCGGTAACCCTCCGGCGCTTTGATTCCCTCGGGATTGTACCAGCAGGTCACGATGCCCGCGTTGTCGCCGCCGCGGATATCGCTCGTGAGCGAATCGCCGACGATCATCGTCTCGCCCTTCTCGACCGGTCCGATGGCGGCGAAGACCTGGTCGAAAAACTCCTTTTTCGGCTTCTCCGCGCCAAGCTGCTCGGAGAGGAACACGCCGTCCATCAGCGCGCCGAGGCCGGAGCGCGTCAGCTTCTTCGTCTGCGCGACGACCGTACCGTTCGAGACGACGCACTGGCGCACCTTGCCGCGCAGCGACTTGACGATCTCATAGCTGTCGTCGCGGTAGACGATGGTGTCGCCCAGACGCAGCTGGTAGGCATCGTTAAACTGCGGCGCGAGGGAAACGTCGATGCCCTCCTCCGCGAAAAACTCCTCAAAGCGGCCGACGAGCACCTGCGGCTTCGTGATCTCGCCGCGCTCGAGCTTTTCCCAGTATTTCATATTCAAGACGGAATAGCGCGCGACCTGTTCTTCCGAGCATTCGCCAAGGCCGAACTCAACAAAAAGGCTCTGGATGGCGGCGCGCTCGGCGGCATCAAAGTCTAAAAGCGTGCGGTCCACGTCCCACAAAATCGTTTTGATCATAAGATATCTCCAAAAACAGTCAAAATTACTCTTTTTCCGCGTGTGCGGCGAGAACATCATACCACAGCAGAACTACGCCCGCAACGCCGATTTTCCGCCGCTTGCGGGAAAGATCATACCGTGGTAGAATAGCGGCAATCATTTTTGACAGAAAGGGACTGTTTCCTATGAATATCACCGTATATCTCGGCGCGAGCAGCGGCAACGATCCGACGCTTGAGACGTCCGTGCGCGCACTGGGCCGTCTCATCGGCAAAAGCGGCAACGCCCTTGTCTACGGCGGGTCAAAAAACGGCCTGATGGGTGCGCTCGCTGAAAGCGTGCTGCGTGCGGGCGGCGAAGTGACCGGCGTGGAGCCGCAGTTTTTCATCGACAAGGGCTACGAGTATGACGAGATCACGACGCTCATCGTCACGCGCGACATGGCCGAGCGCAAGACGAAGATGATCGAGCTCGGCGACGCGTTCATCGCCTTCCCCGGCGGCACGGGCACGCTCGAGGAGATCAGCGAGATCATGTCAAAGGTGTCGCTCAAGCAGCTCGCCGCGCCGTGCATCCTCTATAATCTGAACGGCTATTACAACCACTTGAAAGCCCTGCTCGCTCACATGATCGACATGGGCCTCTCCACGCCCGAGCGGCAGGAGGGCATCTACTTTGCCGAAACGCTGGACGACATTCGCGCGATCTTGAAGATTTGAGGAAAAGCCGCCTTCGGCGGCTTTTCTTTTTGTGCGGCGCTTGACAGGCCTCCTTCGCTGCGGTATGCTAAAAGAAACTTAAAGTTACTCACTGTGCTGCAACCTAAAGCGCGCTTTCATTTCAGGAGGATTTCATGGTCTACACAGTCGGCGAGATGGCGAAAAAGCTGGACGTCCCCGCTTCCACGCTGCGCTATTACGATAAGGAGGGTCTGCTGCCCTTTGTGGAGCGCTCGTCCGGCGGCATCCGCATGTTTCAGGAATCGGACTTCGAGTGGTTACAGGTCATCGGCTGCATGAAAAAGGCCGGCATGTCCATCAGGGACATCCGCCAGTACATCGAGCTTGCCCTGCGCGGCGACGACACCATCGACACGCGCCTCAAGATGTTCACGCACCAGCGCGACGTGCTGCTCGCGCAGATGGAGGAGATGCGCCACACGCTCGAGACCGTGGAGTACAAATGCTGGTATTATGAAACTGCAAAGGCCGCGGGCACGATCGACGTCCCAAGGGATATGGCGGACGAGGACGTGCCCAAGCGCTTCCGCGCCATCCGGCGCGAACTCAAGACGATTCCGCAGGTGTAAAGGTAAACTACTTTTCTTCCGGCAAGCAGGAAAAGGATAAGAATAGGAAAGTAAACTATGGATCGGATCAAGAAGAATTTTGGCTTTGGCTGCATGCGCCTGCCGATGATCGGCGAAGAGGTGGATATCGAGCAGACCAAGCAGATGGTGGACGCGTTTTTAGACGCGGGCTTCAACTATTTTGACACTGCGCACGGCTACATCCAGGGCAAGAGCGAAAAGGCGCTCAAGACCTGCCTGACAAGCCGCTATCCGCGCGAGAAGTACATCCTGACCGACAAGCTGACGGCGAACTATTTCAAGACCGAGACAGACATCCGCCCGTTTTTCGAGAGCCAGCTCAAGATCTGCGGCGTCGAGTATTTCGACTTCTATCTGATGCACGCGCAGGGTCTTGTCAACTATGACCACTTCAAGGAGTGCCGCGCGTATGAGACGGCGTTCGAGCTCAAAAAAGAGGGCAAAATTCGCCACGTCGGCATTTCCTTCCACGACCGCGCCGAGGTGCTCGAACGCATTCTGACCGAGTATCCCGAGATCGAAGTTGTCCAGATCCAGTTCAACTACGTCGACTACGACGATCCCGCGGTGCAGAGCCGCAAGTGCTATGAGGTCTGCCGCAAATTCAATAAGCCCGTCATCGTCATGGAGCCCGTCAAGGGCGGCAACCTCGTGAACCTGCCTGAGAACACAAAGGCCGTGCTTGAAGACCTGCACGGCGGCAGCCCCGTGAGCTACGCCATCCGCTTTGTTGCGGGCTTCCCCGGCATGATGATGGTGCTCTCCGGCATGAGCAACATGGAGCAGATGCAGGACAACATCTCGTTCATGCGGGACTTCAAGCCCCTCGACGAGACCGAGCGCGCCGCGGTGGAAAAGGTGCAGGAGATCTTCCACAGCAAGGACCTCATCCCCTGCACGGCCTGCCGCTACTGCACGGACGGCTGCCCCAAGCACATCTCTATCCCTGACCTCTTCGCCATTATGAACACCAAGCAGATTCACCACGACTGGAACGCGGACTGCTACTATGAAGATGTCCACTCCGCGCCGGGCCGCATGGCGTCCGACTGCTTAAAGTGCGGCAAGTGCGAAAAGGTCTGCCCGCAGCACCTCCCCATCCGCAAACTGCTCGAGCAGGTCGCGGCAGAATTTGAAAAGGCCCCCGCAGCGAATTAAGCTCAAAATGTAAAATACAGCACCGGCGAGAGAAAGATGGAAAACTCTCGCCGGTGCTGTTTGCTTGCACTGATCCTTGATCTTTATCATAACACCGCGCCGCGGTGTTTTTCTTGGTCTGCCGCTTTGGCCGTTCGGCGAGGTGGACAGTGGACCCCAGAATTTTTTGTTTGTCGCCCTTTGTTTTAGGCTATGGCTGAAGTATAACGCGGATTCTTTAAGCGAACCTAAATTTGGTGTAAATAAAGTATGAACAATTCTCGTGTCGCGCGGGAAAAATATATGTAAAAAAGCGGCACATTTTGCGCAAATTTCCGTTTCTTCCTTGCAATAACTGCTCCTTCGGCGTATAACAAAGCAAATTTTGTCGATTTTTTAACAAATTTGCGGCGAAATTCATACCTGCGGCTCACCTCGCACGCGATCTTGCCGCGCGCTGCTCCTCCACATTCCGAAAGAGAGCGGCGGCACCATCGGATCAAGGGAGAAAATCATGCAAAAAAAACGAGTGCTCAGCCTGATTTTAGTCGCATTTGCAGCCGTTCGAACAGGTCGTTTTGCGGATGAGACGCGCGTGAATGAGCTCCATGCCGGCAAAATCCGGATTACAGAGCGCGGGCATGACCTCGAGAAGGTCGTGCTTTTTGGCGAATTCCGCGGTCGGACAGGCGGTGAACTCATAGTAGATGGGCTGATCCTTGTCAAACGGCGCGACGTGCATCTCAAAGTCGCCCCACTTGTCGCACTGTTTTTTCGCGTTCAAAAACGCGCGGTGCAGGGGCTTTTTTGCAAAGCGGCTTGTTGATGTCGATGAATTTGAGCTTGCTGAGCTTTCGGAACGACGGCAGGAAGAGGTTCCCTCCATCTCCTCGATCTCTTGAAGGCTTGTCACGTCCTTGCAGACGACGTAATACGCCATCAGCGCGATGCAGTCGTAATTGCCGCCCGGGCCGTTGTGAAAGTTTTTCTCCCCGCCAAGGTCGGTGCGCCAGTCGCTCAAAAAGTCGACATACTGCATCTGCACGCGCTCCCAGACGGCTTCGCGCTGCGATTCCGGATAGTGGTGCGCGATCTTCTCCCGAATTTCCGCCTTGCAGGGCTTTGAATAGATCACATGGCAGGTGCGGTCAAATTGCAGCTGATCGTCGTTCATTGTCTTCCCTCCCGTATTTTTTACGCTTGCCGATATCAGAGCGTCGGTTTGCCGTGAGGTCTTCTCCCCTGTCTTACGCTCGCTGCGCTTTTTTCATCGTCACGAGCAGCCCGCCGAACATCCAGACGTTGCCGATGGCGAGCCACGCGCAGCGCAGGGCGTTGCCAAGCGGCCGGTTGCCGAGCAGCGCCGCGGCAAAAAGGCCGCAGCCCGAGGTAGAAGTATAGGCCGATAGCATCTGTAAAACGCCTTCAAGCGCCTTGTCCTCCACGCCCTAGCCGAGGATCAGGTCACCGGCGAGGTGCAGAACGGACGCAACAAGGCCGATGGTCAGCAGTTTTTTGATGCGCGGCCAGTCAAGCTCACGCGAGATGCCGATGTCATTGAAGTCACTCATGCTTTTTATTCTCCTTTGCAAAGTCGAGGCGGACGATCTGCATGTTCATCATGCCGTCGCCGACCTTCGATAAAAAGCGGAAGAATTTCCGTACATTTTGATTCCTCAAGTCGTTGTAGCCCAGCATGTAGCCGCGCGAGGACACACGCAGCCTATCGCTCCACGCCGAAAGCTCGCGCCTTGCGTCGGTGACGGCGAAATACGCGCCGACGTCCTTGATCTCCGCGTCCTTGAGCCATGTTTTGAGCATCAGCTTGACCGCCTTGCGGTTCGCCGCGTCGAAGACGAGCTTGCCGCCTGGGAACGCCTCCGCCATCGCGCACACGAGCGCTTTGACCTGCGGCGTGAGGAAATAGTAGAACACGCCCGCGGCGAAGAACACCGCGCCGCCGCTCGCGTCGATCTCACTGAACCATGAGGTGTCATTTAAGTTGCAGGGGATGTTTTTCTCGCGCTCTCCCGCAGGCAGGAGCGCATCGCGCACGGCGATGACATCGGGAAAGTCGAGGTTGTAAATTTTGCACGTGCCGTTGTCACAGGCGCGGCCCGTGGCGTCCAGCCCGCAGCCGAGGTTCACGACCGCCGCGTTCGGGTACGAGCGCAGATAGTCCCGCACCTCGCAGGCGAGGTCGCTCTGCCGCATGGCGCACTCTAAAAAGCCGAACTGCTGCATCATGCTCTGCGACCTTTTCGCGAGCGTGGAAAAATCGTAGTCGATCTCTTCGATCAAGCGCATGGCCGTCTCGTCGCGGAACAGGTTCGGGTAGAGCTCCGAGCACATCTTGCGCCCGTAGAGCGGGATGACGAGCGTCTCCTGCACGGTGTTTTTCTCAATGTGGTACTTCATCGGTCTCTCCTTTCATTTTCCCGCGAGCTTCAGGCAGAAGTCGCAGCACTCATTCCCGCGGCCGAGCGTCTTTGTGCGGTGCCAGACGAGCTTCGGGTGCAGGTCGTCATAGGCGATGTCGTCGCTGTCGCAGAAGCAGGGGCAGAGCTCCGGACAGCCGTGTTCGACACAGGTGTCGTGATAGGGGCACTTCGTCATATCGATGCGCCAGACGCCGCCGGAGGTCTGATACTCCGTGGCCGCAAAGCCCGCCGTCTCGCCGTAGAATTTTGGCGTCAGCTTGCTGAACAGCACCGGAGGCAGCCGGTAGATCCCCGGCACACGGAGCAGCTTGAGGATGGTTTTTCTCATCGTCCACGCATGCTCCGCCACATAGCCGTGGACGGTTTGCAGCGCCTCGTCCTTGGGCATGACGGTCTGCAAGGTCTCGTAAGCAGCGATGCCGGGCAAAATTTGACTTTCCAAGTGGAACTGCTTTTCCTTCGACGCGTTCAGATGCATTGAGCGCAGGCGCGACAGCCTTTCGTCCAACAATCTGTTCAGTTCGATGCCCTGCTCGGGAAATCGCCGCGCGACGGTCTCGCGGAATGCCGCAATGATGTAGTTCTCCTTCACACTTCTCCCCTCACTTTCGCAAAAACGGCAGCGGCGGCAGTTCATTTTGCTCGATGATGCGCTCCAGCATCGCCGCAAAGCCCTGCGGGTCGCGAATTTGATACTGCATGTGGTTATGATCTCGTCCATGGGCGAAACAAATTCCGTCTCCGGCTCGCTGGGGTTGAAGCCGTCGTAGGCGACGAGCACAACGCGATACCGCTCCGCCAGTTTTTGGGCCGTGGGAAGCATGCCAAGGTAGCTCACGCCGCTGCCATGCAGCATGACCATGAGCTCGGAGTGCTCCTGTCCGAATTCAAAATACTTCACGTGCTCTTCTCCTTCCCAACGATGCTCTTGACGAGCGCTGCCCAATCCTGCGGGTGGCAGGCCAGCAGCTCTTCGTGCTGCATGTCCTGCTCGTGGATGACAGGATGCGCAAAATGCTGCTCATAGCGGGCGCGGTACTTTTCGCCCATCTTGAGCGCGTAGAAGATATGAATTTCCGTCCCCGGCACGTCGAGCTTGTCAGGCAGCGGCGTAATGAGGTCGGAATAGAACTGATTCTTGCAGCTCTGCTGCGTCAAATAGGGCCGCGCCCCGCCGAGTATCCGTAAGAACGCCGCGCCGTAATCACCCATCTGCCGCATCTGCTTTTCCACGCGCTTTTGCAGAAGCGGCGACTTGAACCTGCCGTCGCGCAGCATCGGAAACATCAGTGGCAGCAGAAGGTCCGTCTGCACTTTTGCCGCGAATTTCGAGGACTGGTCCAAGTCCGAGCTGCCGAGGATGCCGTATTCCATGCGAATATTTCCTCTTGCGGCCAGAAGGCCCACAAACGAGCCGCCGAGCGAGCAGCCGTAGGCTGCGCGGATGTGCCCGCCGCAGTTTACCTTGAGGTAGTCCTCGATCTTCGCCGTCTCTTCGAGCATCGTGGGGAATTCCGTCCGTTCGGTCTCATCAAAGCCGTCGTAGCTGACGCAGAGCACGCGGTACTCGTCAGAGAGCAGCGGGATCACGTGGCCGAAGTTGCCCTTCCAATGGCAGCAGGTGCCCGGCAGCAGCAAAATGACCGGTGCGTTTTCTTCGCCGAACGCATAGACCTTCATCGCTCCTGACCTCGCTTTCTCACTTTTGTGCCGTGATGCAGAGCCAGCCCTTTTCTCTCTTGTGGATCTGAATATTACGGAAGCCGGCCTGCTCCAACATATCCTTGAGCTGGACGTCCTTGTAGATGGTCATGCCGTCGATCTTCTCCGTCCACTTCTCGTCCTTTTCGTTGTCGCCGCCGCACTCGTTGCAAATCAAAAACGTGCCGCCCGGTTTCAGCACGCGATGGACCTCGCGGAAGCTCTGAAGCAAATCAGGCCAGAAGTAGACCGTCTCAAACGCGGTGACCAAATCAAACTGGTTCGCCGCGAAGATGAGATCCGCGACGTTCCCCTGCAAAATGACACAGCGGCCATTCAAAATGGCGTCCTCGTTGACCTTTTTCGCCTTTTCGACGCTGACGGGCGAATAGTCGACGCCTTTGACCTCGCCGTTTGGGCACTTTTTGAGCATCGTCCTGATGTTCGCGCCTCCACCGCAGCCGCAGTCCAGGATGCTTGCGTCCTTTGCGATCTCGGCAAATTGCAATCCCCAGTCCGCGAGCGCGTGGTGGCCGACGTTCATCATTGCGAGCATCAGCTTCCCGCCAAGGCCCTCGGGCTTGCGGGTATTTTCAAAAAACGACATGCTTTTTTCTCCTTTTTGCTCACTTGACCCACATCACAAGAAGGCCCGTGAGCACGCTGATGATGACGAGAAACAGCGAGCCCGGAAAGAGCATCCCCTTCACGTGGAACCACTTCTGCGCGTAGGCCTTGTCCATGTGCTCGGTCCCCGGCAGGCGGAATACTTTCAGATGCGCGAACAGCACCCAGTCGAGGAAAAACGTGTCCCACGCGCCGACGATCAGAAAGAGGATGGCCGCGAATTCCGCGCCCGTCCAAAAGCTGTCCGCCCCGGCAAGGATGGCCCCGTACGTCAAAAGCACCGCGAACAGCACGATGCCAAAGCCCTTGAACGCGATGGTGCGGCCGCTGAGCGGCGCGACCGGAACGTGCTCGTGCGTCTTGAAATATTCCTCCTGAATATCAGGCGGATAGTTGTGCACGCCGATCTCCGGGTGCTTGATGGTAGGGATCATCACCATTGCCGTGAAAAGCGCCGTAAAAACGACCGCTTCTACCCAAACCGTACTCCAAATCATGGATATTCCTCCTCACTTTTTCTCCAGCACAACGATGCGGTTGGAGATATTGCTGACCGCCGGAATCTTGCCGAGCAGCTTGTAGATGGACACAAATTCCGCCATGCCCTCGCACAGGCTGTGCTCTTCGACAAAGCGGAAATCCGGCAGCAGCGCGGCGAGCGCCGCGCCGTTCTTGACGCCCCAGGTGAACTTTGCCTTGCTCGCCTCGATGGACTTTTCCTTAAAGCGCTTCACGACCATCGGGTTCATCGTCTCGACAAGCACCGTCGCGCGGTCAAAGCGCGCCGCGATGACGTCGAAGATGCGCTTGACGTCGCTCTCCGATAAGTACATCGTCAAGCCCTCGATGATGACGAGGACGTCCGTGCTCGTCCCCTTGATCTCGCCGCCCCAGTCGTCCATCGCGGACATGGCGATCTGCGAGATTTTTCTGCTCTCAGGCAGGAGCTTTTCGCGCACGGCGATCGTCTCGGGCAGGTCTAAATTGTACCAGTGCGAATAGTCGCTCATGCGGTAGCAGCGCGTGTCGAGCCCGCAGGCGATGTTCACGACCACCGCACCGCCATGTCCCGCAAGGTAAGTCTTCACAACCTTATCGAGCACGATGGTGCGCGCTATAACGCCGCTGTGCATCGCCGCGTCCTTGTCGGCCATCGAAAAATCGTAGTCGAGCCGGTCGATGATCTCGACCGCCTTGTTGTCGGTGATCGCGCCGCGCGTCTTCGTCTCCTTCGCGCGGGCGTAAACCGTCTGTAACATCGTCTCCGGCACGCCGGAGAGCGTGATCTTCTCACTCATGGTGTCCTTCCTCCATCTTTTCCGCGCGCTCTGCCTTCCTGCAGACGAACCACGCGATGCTCTTTAAATTGCCGACCCGCACATCGGCGTACATCTCCTCGAGCCGCGCCTTTAGGCTCTGCACCGTTTCATACGGCGGGGTGAAGAATTTCATCGGCTCGTAGACTTTTTTTATGAGTCGG
>OMED01000997.1_pt1 | contig 12547 bp, 8 predicted proteins | sample 1673411 | NCBI WGS metagenome assembly OMED01 (sample SAMEA103958110, study PRJEB25191) | human gut metagenome | reverse complement strand
CTGAGCATCCTGCTTGTCCTGAGCCTGATGCTCGCGCTCGTCCCGGCGGCCTTCGCGGCCGACACCGGCACGCTCGAAGGCGGTCTCACATGGACGCTTGATGACGGCGGCCTGCTGACCATTTCCGGCGAGGGCGCCATCCCCGACAACAACGCCGGCCCATGCATCTGGGCGGACATGAACGTCACGGTCATCGAGATCGGCACCGGCGTCACGGCCATCGGCGCACATGCGTTCCAGGGCTGCGATGAGGTCGAGTACGTCTATCTGTCGGACACGGTCGAGACGCTCGGCACCGGCGCGCTGTCCGGCATGAGCGCCCTGCAGGCCATCTCCGTGGACGAAGCGAACCCCGCCTTCACCGAGCGTGACGGCACGCTCTACACCAAGGACGGCAAGACCCTCGTGCAGGCGTCCGCTGTCGTGACCGAGTTCGTCGTGCCCGACGGTGTGACGGCAATCGGCAGCTATGCGTTCTCCGGCTATGAGCAGCTGCGCCATGTCTATTTCCCGGCCGGCGGCCTGACCACGATCGGCAGCAACGCCTTCTACGGCTGCACGCAGCTCACGGATATCATCCTGCCCGACGGCCTGACGCGCATCGAGATGAACGTGTTCAATCGCTGCTCGGCGCTGGCCGAGGTCACCATTCCCGCGAGCGTCACGGAGGTCCGCGGCTTCTCGTTTATGGGCTGCACTGCGCTCACGGATGTGTATTACACCGGCACGCAGGCGCAGTGGGACGCCGTGCGCATCGACACTTCCTACGGCAACCCGTTTAAGAATGTGACCGTGCATGTGGACGCCGAGCAGCACGTCTTCGGCGCGTGGCAGACGGTCGAGCAGCCCGGCTGCGAGCAGACCGGCACCATCACCCGCACCTGCACCAACGACTGCGGCCTGAAGCAGACGGCGGCGGTCGCCGCGCTCGGCCACGACTGGGACGACGGCGTCGTCACCACGAAGCCGAACGGTGTGCGCTGCGGCTTCCAGCACGTGACGTGCAGGCGCTGCGGTGCGGAGGATGTTGTGGTCCTCCCGCCCGAGGTTCTGGCCTATGAGCAGTTCGGTGATGTCAACCCCAACGCATGGTCGTATGAGGGCATCCAGTTCTGCGTCATGATGGGCTACATGTCCGGCACGGACACGCACACCTTCGCGCCGGGCGCCGTGACCACGCGCGCGCAGCTCGTGCAGATCCTCTATAACTTCGTCGGAGAGCCGGACATGACCGGCGTGACCACGCCGTTTGTCGACGCGCAGTCCGGCTGGTACCGGGATGCGGTCGCCTGGGCGTACAAGACCGGCGTCGTCGCCGGCACGTCGGCCACGACCTTCTCGCCCAACGCCCCTGTGACGCGCGAGCAGATCGCGGTGCTGCTGGCCGAGTTCGCGGACAAGGTGCTCGAAGTCGGCGGCGCCGAGACCCCGGCCGACCTGTCCGCGTATCCGGACGGTGCGCAGGTCTCCAGCTGGGCGCGCGATGCGATGGCGGATGCGGTCGCGCTCGGCATCCTCAACGGCGCCGAGATCGACGGCACGGTCTGGCTCCTGCCGCAGGGGCAGGCCACGCGCGCCGAGGTCGCCACGCTCCTCGAGGGCTTCTGCGCGAGCCTCGCGTAAATCCATCTCCGATCACCGAACCGGCGTCCCAGACGGGACGCCGGTTTTTGTCGTTTTTTGTACAGACTGGGCAAAAAAGAACTTGCGGCGGCGCACGGATTTCGGTATACTAAATGTACCCATTATAAAAACAAAGGAGAAACGGTATGAAAAAGAAACTTCTGAGCATCCTGCTTGTCCTGAGCCTGATGCTCGCGCTCGTCCCGACGGCCTTCGCGGCCAATATCGTCGACAGCGGCACCTGCGGCGCCGACGGCGACGGCAGCAGCGTCACCTGGACGCTCGATACCGCCGGCCTGCTGACCATCTCCGGCACCGGCAAGATCATCAACGGTGACGGCGGCAGCATCTGGTCCGGCAAGCCCGTCATGGCGGTCGACATCCGCTCCGGCATCACGGCCGTCGGCTCGAACGCTTTCTACGGCTGCGATCAGCTGCAGGTCATCTCCCTGCCGGACACCGTCACGCAGCTCGACAAAAACGCGTTCGGCAACTGCGCCGCACTCTCGAGCATCCTCGTCGACGCCAAGAACCCCGCCTACAAGTCCGTGGACGGCGCGCTCTACAGCAAGGACGGCACCGTGCTCATCAAGTGCCCGGCCGACGCGGAGACCTTCGTCGTGCCCGACGGCGTGACGACGATCGGCGACTATGCCTTCTTCGGCGCGAAGTCCCTGAAAAACGTCTACTTCCCCGAGGGCAGCCTGACGACGATCGGCGCGATGGCGTTTGAATTCTGCACCGGCCTGACCACGGTCATTCTCCCGGCGGGCGTGACGGAGATCGGCATGTACGCCTTTGCGCACTGCTCGAAGCTGCGCAGCATCGACCTCCCGGTCAGCCTGACGCACATGGGCGAGGCGGTCTTTCTCTCCGTCGGGTCGATCGAAGCGGGCATTGCGGACCTCAACGTCAACTATGCCGGCACGGAGCAGCAGTGGAGCGCCATCCGGTTCGACGACAGCATGCTCTCCTGGGCGCAAAAGCACTTCGGCGCCGAGCAGCACGCCTTCGGCGCCTGGGCCGCGGACGGCACGCGCTCCTGCACCGAGGGCATGACCATGGCGCGCAGCTGCGGCAATGACGGCTGCGACCTCATCCAGGCCGCGGAGCTGCCCGCGCTCGGCCATGTCGTGCTGACGCACGAGGTCGAGCTCGAGCCCGACGGCATCCGCGCCGGTCTGGTCAGCTTCGTGTGCGCGCGCTGCGGGCAGAAGCACTATCTGCTCACGGATCCCGAGATCCCGGCCAGCGAGCAGTTCACGGACGTGGACGAGACCCACTGGTCCTATGAGGGCATCCAGTACTGCGCGGCGCTCGGGCTCATGTCCGGCACGTCGGACACGACGTTTGCCCCCTTTGCCGTGGCGACGCGCGCGCAGCTCGTGCAGATCCTCTACAGTATGGAGGGCGAGCCGGACATGACCGGCGTGACCACGCCGTTTGTCGATGCGCAGTCCGGCTGGTACCGGGACGCGGTCGCGTGGGCGTATCAGAACAACGTCGTCGCCGGCACGTCGGACACGACGTTCTCGCCCAATGACCCTGTCACGCGCGAGCAGATCGCGGTCGTGCTCATGGGCTTTTTGATGAATGTCTACGCCGTTGAGCGCACTTGGACCCCAGCCGACCTCGCCGCGTTCCCGGACGGCGGCAGCGTCTCCGGCTGGGCGCGCACCGAGATGGCCGACGCGGTCGCGCTCGGGCTGATCGGCGGCGCCGAGATCGACGGCACGCTCTGGCTCAAGCCGCAGGGGCAGGCCACGCGCGCCGAGATCGCGACCATATTCGAGGGCATGTGCCGCAACGTGCTCGGCATCGGCTGAGCGCTTGTCTCTTTCACACGGGCGTCCCTGCGGGGGCGTCCGTGTTTCGTTTTGGTGCGGGCGCTTGTTTTCCACGCGCGCATCCTGTATAGTGGAGGCAGCATCGGGCGGCCGCGGCCGTCCACCTCGGCGTGCAGAGAGATCATCATTCTACCCGGGCCGTAATCGTGAACAACGAGGTCGTGCATGCCGATGACGGCGTCCGAGCTCATGACTATATCCTCGATGCTTTTGACAAGCTCCGGATCGGGCGCCTGACCGAGCAGCGGCGAGAGTGTGTCCTTTGCAACGCCGTAGCCGGCAAAGAGGATAAACACCGCGACCGCCGCGCCTGCCCAGCCGTCGATGTTGACCTTAAACAGCCAGCTTACGCCCATCGAGAGAAGCACGACCATCGTTGCGACGGAGTCGGACAGGCTGTCCGCACCCGTGGCGGCCATGGCCGAGGACGAGATCTTTTTGCCGACGCTGCAATTATACGCAAACATATACAGCTTGACGAGGATTGACGCAAGCAGTATCGCCGCCGGGAGCAGGCCGACCTCGACCGGCTCGGGGCTGAGTATCTTTTCAACCGAGCTTATCAGCAGCTCAACGCCCATGATGACGATCAGCGCCGCGACTGCGAGGCCGGAGATATATTCTATCCTGCCGTGGCCGAACGGGTGGTCGGGATCGGGCTTTTTGCCCGAAAGCCGGAAGCCCAGCAGCGATATCGCCGACGCGCCGGCGTCGGATAGGTTGTTGAACGCATCGGCGGTTATGGCTATCGAACCCGAGATCGCGCCGGCGGCATATTTTCCGGCAAACAGCAGCACGTTGAGGAATATCCCCAGCAGGCTGCACAGCGTTCCGTAAGCCTTGCGCACCGAAGGATCCGTATACTCCGTCGGATTTTTTATGAACAGTTTTGATAACAGCTTAACCATTTTACGGCAGCACTTTCGCGCTCTCCTTATATTGTTTTGCACCTTGCGGCGCACATGAATTATATAACGCTTTTATCCCAAACACAAGGAAATTAATAAAAACTTGACAATAATCCCTTGATGTTTTTTTATCTGTGTAATAAAATATGTAGATACATCACCCGGGGGAGAATCAGATGCACAAATTAGCCAAATTTATCATAGACAGCAGAAAAATAATACTTATTCTTTTCATTGCGGCCGCATGCATGTCGGCGTACACGATGCGCCTTACGACGGTTCAGAACGATCTTAATCAGTTTCTTCCCGCCGAAACGGAGACGCGGCGCGGCCTGAAGGCGATGGACGGCGAGTTTATCACCTACGCGACGGCCGACCTTATGATCGAACACATTTCGTATGACGACGCGCTGGCGCTTTCGCAGGATATAGAGAATATCGACGGCGTGCGCCAGGCAAGCTTCGATGATACACAGGAGCACTATAAGTCCGGAACGGCTCTTATCTCCGTGAGCTTTGCCGGAAAATCGAGCGACGAGATATGCACACAGGCTCTTGACGAGATAAAATCGCTCGTCGGCGGAAAGTTCGACCGGGATAACGTAAAGCTCTACACCGAGGTCGGCACGGATTTCAGCAGCACTCTGCTGGGCGAGATGCTCATAATAGGCGCACTGAGCGTAGTTACGGTCATAATCCTGCTGCTTCTTACCTCGCGCAGCTATGCCGAAGTGCCTGTGCTGCTGATAACCTTTGCAATGGCCGCTGCCATCCAGCAGGGAACGAACTTTTTGTTCTCAGAGATATCATATGTCGCAAACTCCGTAACGCTCATTTTGCAGCTTGCTTTGGCGATCGACTATGCCATCATCCTGTGCAACCGTTTTTCCGAGGAGCAGCGGTATTTTGAGCCTTATGACGCGGCGGTGGAGGCGCTGTCGAAGGCGATACCCGAGATAGCCTCGTCCTCGCTGACGACCATCGGCGGCCTTGTCGCGATGACGTTCATGCAGTTCGGCCTCGGCGGCGACCTCGGCAAGGTACTGATAAAATCCATACTTATCTCAATGCTGACGGTGTTCCTGCTCATGCCGGGACTGCTGCTCATGTTCAGCCGCGCGATAGAAAAAACAAAGCACCGCAGCTTCATGTCGAACATAAACGCCATCGGGCGCTTTGCGTGGAAAACGCACAAGATCGTGCCGCCGGTGTTCATCTGTATCGCAGCGGCTGCGTTCTTCTTCTCGAGCATGTGCCCGTTTTCGTATAACTACAGCGACGATTACCCCCTGCGCCTGAACGAAACGCAAAAGGCGCATCAGGAGATCATAAACACCTTCGGGAACAATAACATGATGGCGCTCGTCGTGCCGACGGGCGACTATGAGACTCAGGCGAAGATGCTCGACGAGATATCGGAGCTTGACCATGTAACCTCGGTTCTCGGCATTGCCTCCGTTGAGGTCATGGACGGTTACCGCCTCGGCGATAAGCTGACCATCGGCGAGTTTTCCGAGCTTGCCGGACTTGACGACACGAGCGCGAGCGCGCTTTTCGTCTACTACGCCGCGCGCCACGCCGATTACGACCAGGTGCAGAGCAACATGCGCGAATATAAAATTCCGCTTATAGACCTGTTTCTGTTCCTGTATGACGTTGCCGAGGACGGCACGATAGAGCTTGAGCAGGACAAGCTTGATATGATCGAAAGCCTGTATGCCCAGCTTTCCGACGCCAAGGCGCAGCTTCAGGGTCAGCACTACAGCCGCATGCTCGTTTATTCCGACCTGCCCACGCAGTCGGACGAAAGCTACGCGCTCATCTCGCAGATCCACGGCGTTGCCGACAGCTACTACGGCGACGATGTTTACGTCACCGGCAACGCTACCGCCGCGCGCGACCTGAAGGATTCGTTCTCGACGGATAACATTCTGGTCAGCGTGCTGTCGGCAGTGTTCGTCGTGCTGGTCATCATGTTCGTGTTCCGCTCGGCAGGACTTTCGGTGCTGCTGATCGCGGTCATTCAGGGCAGCATCTGGCTCAACTTCTCGATATCGTATTTCACGCAGAACTCCATCTTTTTTGTCGGATATCTAATCGTAAGTGCGATACAGATGGGTGCAAATATCGACTATGCCATCGTCGTTTCAAACCGCTATCTTGAGCTGAGGCAGCGCAATGTTTCGCGCCGCAAGTCGATACGCCTTGCGCTCAACGGCGCTCTGCCCACGCTCGTCACAAGCGGCAGCATACTCGTCATCGCCGGACTTCTCATCGGCTTTATAAGCACCGAGAGCATAATTTCCGTCATCGGACTTGTGCTCGGCCGCGGAACGATAATATCGCTGGTGCTGGTGCTGTTCGTTCTGCCGCAGATGCTCGTCTGGGGCGATAGATTCATCTCGCGCACGACCGTCAAGGGCAGAAGGCTTCGCCTGCATCCGCTTTTTGACGAGGACTTCGAACAGATAGCGCTCAGAGACAGGGCGCGCAACGGGAAGTAATTCCACCGGAAGCACTGGGGGGAATGTGTTTCCGCAGGAGAAAGGAAGATATAATGAAAAGAACACTGTTAATGATCATGAGCATCCTGCTCGCCGCATCCTCGGTTTTCGGTATCGTCACAGCAGGCAACGGCTCGGATGAGCTGTCGGACATCATGCGCTTCAAGCGCGGCCAAAAGGCCGATATCATCGACTTTGTCGATGTCCTCGATAAGCGCGTTGCCGATCTGCGCAAGGCGGAGGAAAACCGCACCGAGGACGAAAAGGACTACACCGAGTCCGTCGTGACCGATCAGAAGGGCAACGAGCAGCTCAGTCAGGGCACGCAGGAATATAACGCCGGAGCGGCAAAGATCGCCGCAGGCCAGGCGGAATACGACGCTGCCGAGAAGCTCGCCGAGTATCAGGCGGCAGAAAAGCGCCTGAGCGAGGGCGAAGCTCAGCTTGCCGACGCAAAGGCGCAGCGCGACGCGGCGCAGGCACAGCTCGATGCGGCAACGCCGTCATACGAGCAGGCAAAGCAGCTTTTTGCCTTTATCGACAAGCACCCGGCGCTCCAGATAGCCGAAAGCATCCTGCGCGGCTTCGGCTTCACCTCGCTTGACGAGGCGAGAGCCGCAATGAAAGAATATGAGGACGGTCAGGCGCAGCTTGCCGAGGCAAACGCCCAGATATCCGCCGCCGAGCAGGAGATAAACGACGGCAAAGCGCAGCTCGCCGCTGCAAAGACCCAGCTGGATAACGGCAAAACTCAGCTCGACGCGGCAAAGGCGCAGCTCGATAACGGCAAGGCGCAGCTCGCCGTGGCCAAAAATCAGCTCAGCGCCGGTCAGCAGAAGCTCAACGACAACGTTGATAAAATGAATGATCTCAAGGAAACGCTCACCGAGCAGGACGATGCCGAGGCCGCAGTCAAATCGGGCATTGCCGTGCTCATGGAAAACGAGGGCATTGCAAAGCTCGTGAGCGACGAGAGCGACTACGAAGCCGTGCTCCAGGCCGCGCGCGACTATGTCGAGGACGACGCAGACAAGCTCAACAGCGAGCTTGACGTTCGCCAGAACCTGTATAACCTTCTGCGCATTATAAGCATCGTCGGCGTTCTCGCCGGAGTTATCGGCGTTCTCGCCTCGCTCAAGCCCAACCGCACGCGCATCTATGCGGCGACCGGCGCCGCCGGCATTGCCGCTGTCGCATCCCTTGCGCTGAACATCTACGGTCTGTCAAACGATTACCGCAGCTTCGTCTATTCGCTCGAGGACGGATCGGGCAACGGGCAAATGCAGCTTATAGCAATGCTCGTGCTGCTTGCCGTTTCGGTCATAGCGGCGATAGTCGCCGTCATCTGCGGCAGAGCGTACACCGATGCCGTAAACGGCAGGGAGAGGGAAAAATATGTCCGCCCGTCGGAGGCCGTTGCCGCTCAGCCCGAGCTTGATGCAGTCGAAGAGGACGACGATGACGATGAGCCGGCTCCCAAGCCGCGCCGCAGGGACAACAAGAGTAAAAAGCACCGCACCGAAAAGCTTGAATACACGCCCGAGCCTGCCGATATCGACGAGCTCACCGAGCAGACGCGCCGCCTGAACGAGGAGGCCGAAAAGCTCGAAGCAGAGGCTCGCAAAAACGATTACGAAAAGGCGCGCCGGGAATACGAGGAGGCTCGCCGCAGATTTGAGGAAGCTCGCCGCCGCTCGGAAGAGAATAAGTGACAAACGGTATTACGCCATCCGGGTTCTCCGGATGGCGTTTTGAACAGGAGAACAGAAATGGACAGAGACACTCTGCGGCAGTATATCCTTGAAAACTATGCCGCCGTAAACGATTTCCCTTGGATATCGAATCCGACCTACGAGGTCTTTCGCCACGAAAGCAGTAAAAAGTGGTTCGCGCTCGTTATGGAGATACCGCGTAGCAGGCTCGCCCTGCAAGGGGAGGATATAGTCACCGTCTTAAACTTAAAATGCGATCCGCTGCTTTCCGGCTCGCTGCGCGCCGAGCCGGGCTTTTTCCCGGCCTATCACATGAGCAAGGAGCACTGGATAAGCGTTGAGCTTGCCGCAGTCGATGATGATAAGCTGCGCTTTCTCATAGACATGAGCTGGGAGCTTACAAGCTGACGGCTCAGCTTACATAGCACTGGATTTTTTGCCGGTGATGATATATAATCATTTGTATCACTTGCCGCACGGCGGCAGATCGGAGTAAATTTGTATGAATAAGCACAGAATTAACATATTCATCGCCCTTGTGCTGGTGCTCATCATCATCGCCGCGGTCTCCATGTGGCTTACAAGCCGCGACATAAAGGACACCGTACCGACCGAGAGCGCGCAGCCGACCCCGGCTCTCACGCCGAGCGTCATTTCGACCCCGACCCCGGCCCCGACCGAAAGCGCACAGCCGACCGCCGAGCCGAGCAGCTCACCCTCGCCGAGCGCGCAGCCCGGCCAGACCGCCGCACCGCAGCCGACGCAGAGCGCCGTCATAAACCGCACGATAAATCAGACCGGCAGCTTCGAGAGCAACACCGGCACCAAAATGATAATGTACGCAAACTGGACGGCCACCTCACTAAACAGCGAGACCGTCACGATAAAGCTCGACGTTATCCTGAGCACCTACACGCTGTCCGTCGGCCCCCATAACGGCGTTATCACCGTTGCCGGCGTTGACTACAGCTTCACAAGCCCCGGCATAAGCTACAAGAGCGAAAAGGTCAGAAACAATGCCGTTTTGACGAGCCGCAGCATCGAAGTCACCGTTCCGGCAGGTCAGGCGACGGCTATCCCCGTTTCCGTCAAGTGGGACTTTTACGGAACCTACGGCGGCGTTGAGATAAGCCGGGTCTCCGCCGGCGGCACGATAAACATTCAGGGATGAAGGTGATATCATGAGATCCACTCTCCGCAGAACATGGGCAGAGGTCTCGCTCGACGCGATAGAGCATAACTACAAAGCTCTGCGCGCGCGCATCGGCGAAAATGTCAAATTTCTCGGCGTAGTCAAGGCCGACGCTTACGGTCACGGCGCTGTTCACGTTGCGCGTACGCTTCAGGAGCTCGGCGCGGACTATCTGGCCGTTTCAAGCCTCGACGAAGCTATGGAGCTGCGCGCAAACGGCATCGTCATGCCCATCCTCATCCTCGGCCACACGCCCACCGAGCAGGTGCCGAACCTTATAGCCAACAACATCACCCAGACCGTCACCTGCCTTGCCAAGGCGCATGAATACAACGCCGCCGCGGCCGAGTTCGGCGCAAAGCTGCGCGTTCATATCAAGGTGGACACCGGCATGTCGCGCCTCGGCGTTCTGTGCGCCGGGCGGCATTTTGAAACGGGCGTTTCCGGCATCGTTGACTGCTGCGGCATGCCCAACCTCGAGGTTGAGGGCATGTTCACGCACTTTGCTGTTGCCGATGAAGCGGACGAGGCCGACGTTGACTACACCAAAAAGCAGTTTGAGCTTTTCAAAAGTACCGTCGCCGCCGTCGAGGAGCGCATCGGCCGACGCATACCGCTGCGCCACTGCGCCAACACCGGCGCCGTCGCGCTGTATCCGGAAACGTACATGGATATGGTGCGCCCAGGGCTGCTGCTGTACGGCTGCGGCGAGTTTGCCGAAAGGCTCGGCCTGCGCCCGGCAATGGCGCTCAAGGCCATGATAAACACGATAAAGATCTATGACGAGGGCACGGACATAAGCTACGGCCGCCTGTTTACGACAAGCGCGCCGACGCGCATCGGCGTCATCCCCTACGGCTACGCCGACGGGTTCTTCCGCTGCCTGTCGAACCGGTGCAGCATCATGACCGCCGACGGCCCAGCGCCCCAGCGCGGAAGGATATGCATGGATATGAGCATGATCGACCTCAGCGAGCTGCCCAATGTCGGCGTCGGCGACGAGGTCGAGATCTTCGGCCCGGATAACCCGGTCGAAACGCTCGCGCAGCTTGCCGGAACCATTCCGTATGAGCTGACCTGCGCCGTCAGCAAGCGCGTTCCGCGCGTTTACTTCAAAAACGGCCGCGAGATCGACCGCGAGCTGATGATGCGATTTTGAACATGAAAAAAGCGCCCTCATCCGAGGGCGCTTTTTTCAATAGATATCAGTGCTTATCAAACTTGAGTTTGGGCTTATAGAACTCGAAAATGACGGTGTCGTTGCCCTTTTCGTTGGCCCATTCGTGGCTGGTCCAGCAGACCTTCATCGCGCCGAGTGCTTCGCACAGCTTCACGGGGAACGGCTTGGGTGCAATCTTATACGCGATAAACTGCGGCCGCGCGAGGAAGTTGAGCAAGACGTTGCCGAGGATGAAGCCGGTCACTGCGTTTACCTCGCCGTTATAGTCCTTCGGTGGATTTGCCAACTGGCCGCGCACGACCTCGGGCGCGTTGATTTTAAACCAACGCACGATAAAGGGGTTGAAGCTTTCGATGCAATAGTCGCCGGTGTAGCGGCGCAGCAGAGCATAGGTCTTTTCGCACAGCTCCTTGTTGTTTTTGCCGTTTTTCAGCTCGACGATGAGCGCGCCGCGGCCTCTGACGGTTTTGAGAACGTCGGAAAACAGCGGTATCGTCTCGTCGGTTCCGCAAAGGCTGAGCTGCTGAAGCTCGGCAAGGGTCTTGGAATCGACGCGCGCGTCAACTCCGCAGACGCGGTTGAGCGTATCGTCGTGGAACACGACGACCTGCCCGTCCTTCGACAGCTGAACGTCAAGCTCGATGCCGTAGCCGTAGGACGCGGCGCGCTCGAATGCAGCCAGTGAGTTCTCCGGCACGGATTTATCACGTTTATGCAGCCCACGGTGGGCAAAATTGCGGTTTTGGAAAGGCGATCTCTGCTTCTTGCGGATCTTGCCGGGAGCAACGAGGTATATAAATCCGCCGACAGCGGCAGCTCCGGCAAATGCGGCAAGCTTTGCGGCGTTTACCTGTTTTTTCATTATAACACCTCCGGTGAACATTTCTATATCCACATTTTACACCCCTGTACCACCCCGGTCAAGGATTTTTAGAGGCGAATTGGGGCACCTACGGATACGCATATTGCGGTTGCCCGGTTCGGAACATTGGGCGTTCAATGATCGCCCCTACGGCTATAGATTTAAGTGCCGGCAAACCCATCACAACGGAACATGCAAGCCCGTTCCCTACAAGGTGCGGCGCAAAACGCAGCTTGGACTATCGGGTTTCGCGGCGGCCACGGTTTCCACCATTGTCTCGAACCGGGCTACCAGAGATAACCGTATCCGTGACTGCCTCAAGTCGCCACTAAAAAGCTATTTAATAAGAAGGGTGTCCATGATCGCGAGCATTTCGGGGTTTGAGCGGAGCTTTACGCGCTCGTCCTCGTTATCGTCGCCCATGAGCACGACCGTTGTCAGCACATAGTCGGACGTCGAGTCCGCGGCCGGGAACGCCATGCAGTAGCTGCCGCCGTTTGTGAAGCAGATGCCCTCGGCGTTTTTGAAGCTGACCTTGCCGAAGTTCTTGTAGTTCTCGGCAACGGATTTCTCAAGCGCCGCGAAGTCCTCGCCGTGATAGTACGGCGCGTACTCGATCTGGATGGAGAAGTCGTCGGTGTTTATGATCGCAACATGCGAGTCGCCCGAGTCGGTGATGTAGCCCTCGGACACTACGCCGAACGCGTGCTTATCGGCAT
>OMED01000996.1_pt1 | contig 12548 bp, 16 predicted proteins | sample 1673411 | NCBI WGS metagenome assembly OMED01 (sample SAMEA103958110, study PRJEB25191) | human gut metagenome | reverse complement strand
CACCGGCATCTGATGTTCTTCATCGATCACATGCTCCTTCACGCCGTAGACCTGCCCGTTGCAGAGCGGATACTGTCCGCAGTCATGCGGGGCGTAGGGCAGAAAGCCGCGATGGACGAGACGTTGATGATCTTCGCGCCGCGCGTCATAAACGGCACGACAGTCTGCGTGACCATGGTCAGCGCGCGGACATTGAGGTCGACCACGCGCATGACGTCTGCCGGCGACGCGCTTGAGCCGATATTGCCCGTCGTGCCGCAGCCCGCGTTATTGACGAGCACGCGCACATCGGCCTTCTGCTCGGCCAGCTTTTCGCCGAGATAGCGGAAGCTTTTGGGGTCGAGCAGGTTCAGGCCCATGCAGACGAACTTCTTTTCCGGGAACTGCTGGGCCAGCTCTTCGAGCTTGCCCACGCGGCGGGCGATGAGCCAAAATTCCTCGATCTCCGGGAATTCCCGCACAAGCTGACGCGTGAACTCCGCGCCGAGTCCGGCGGACGCGCCGGTAATGACGGCTGCGGTCATCCGCGTCCGTAGGGGTCGCGGAGTTTGTCGGGCTCGGGGTATTCCTCGCCCCTGGTGTCGACGCGGATAGAGGCGATCTTCTGCTCGGTGAGCGGGCGGTCGTTCCCGTCGGTCTTCACAGCGGCGATCTTGTCGACGACATCCATACCCTCGAGCACCTTGCCGAACGCGGCATACTGGCCGTCCAGAAATTCGCCGTCCTCATGCATGATGAAGAACTGGCTGCCGGCGGAGTTGGCTGCCTGCGCGCGGGCCATAGAAAGAACACCGCGCTTGTGGCTGAGGTTATTCTTCACGCCGTTGAGCTTGAACTCGCCCTTGATGCAGTAGCCGGGGCCACCGGTGCCGGTGCCCTTGGGGCAGCCGCCTTGGATCATGAAGCCGGAAATAACGCGGTGGAAGATCAGGCCGTCGTAAAAGCCCTTGTTGGCAAGGGAGATCATGTTGCGGACGCTCTGCGGCGCTTTGTCGGGGTAGAGCTCGCAGACGATCTTGCTGCCGTCTGCCATTGTGAGGGTCATAATGGGATTTTCCATGGGATTACCGTCCTTTCATTGCGCGGTCGATCTGGCGCTTGGCGTCCTTCTTTGCGGCGTCGTCACGCTTGTCGTAGAGCTTTTTGCCCCTTGCAAGCGCAACCTCGACCTTGACGAGACTGCCGCGGAAATAAACGCTCAGCGGGATCAGCGCATATCCGTCCTGCTTCACCTTGCCGTACAGCCGCATGATCTCACGCTTGTGCATGAGCAGCCTGCGCGGGCGAAGCGGATCCTTGTTGAAGATATTGCCCTGCTCGTAGGGCGCGATGTGCATCTGCCGGATGAAAAGCTGCCCGTCCTTGATCTGGCACCAGGCTTCCTTCAGGCTGAGCGTGCCGAGGCGGATGGATTTGACCTCGGTTCCGGTGAGTTCGATGCCGGCCTCGAATTTTTCATCGATGAAATATTCATGGAACGCTTTCTGGTTCCGCGCGGCGATCTTCACGCCCTCCGCCATGGAACACACCTCCCTCCGGCAATCATACGATGTGTATTATATGTCAATTATATCAGCCATGTCAAGCGTTTTCCGGTACCGCGTGTACCGGACGACACGGTTCAGCAGATATTGTTGAAATGCGCGGCACTGCTGCGCGCTTAGATTCCGGTTTGACATGATGACAAGCGGAGCAATGGGGCCGCCGCCCTGAAACGGGAGCTGCACGTGCCGGTACGGCTGTGCCCGCAGGCCGTTTCGCTCGTAAAAATGCTTGCGGCGGCAGGTAATCTCATCGTCCGGCGGTTCGATCTCCAGAATCAAAGGCTTGTCCTGCGTCAGCAGCTGCCGGAGAATCGTGCTGCCAGTCCCGTGGCCGCGCAGAGACGGCTGAACAGCAAAATGCTCAAGATAGCAGAAGTCCTCTGTCTCCCATAAAAACACATCCGCCAGCAGCTTTCCGTCCTCGACTGCGCCGAGCGGGAAAAAGTCCGCGTCCTGCAAGGCGCGCAGGTGGTCTTCCCGCGTGCGCCGCTCGTTGGGCGGGAAGCTGGCTTCGTAAAGGGTGAACGACGCTTCAAGCAGCGGATGGGAAGCGCCGATGCGTTCAAAGTTCATGTCTGATAAAAGTCTGCGACCAGCTGCCGGTCATACAAAACGCGGTCTCGCAGCGCCTGCACGCTTTCAAAGCGCAGTTCCCCGCGGATATGATCCTCCAGCCAGATTGCAAGTTCCTTTCCATATAGATTGCCGGAGAAGCCGATCAGATTGGCCTCCAGCACCGGCGCAGGCAGCGCGCCGAGCGTCGGATGGACGCCGATGTTGACGCAGGCGGGATAGCGCCTGCCGTCAAGCTCCGCCTCCGCGCGGTAGACGCCGAAGGCCGGGACGAGCACGTCCGGGGAAAACGGCAGATTCGCCGTTGGGAAGCCAAGCCCGGCTCCCCTGCCCGCGCCCTTCTGCACGGTGCCGGTCACAAGCTGGCCGTGGCCGAGCAGACGCGCGGCAGTTTTGCAGTCGCCGGAGCGCAGAAGCGCGCGGATGGCCGTTGAGCTGACGCACTGCCCGTCCAGCTGAATTTCCGGGATCACGTCGCAGCCGACGCCGAGCGCGCGGCATTTTTCGCGCAGCCGGTCGGGATTCCCCTGTCCCCGGTCGCCGAAATGGAAATCGTGCCCGCAGACCACATGGCGGGCGCGCAGCTGCCGGACGAGATAGTCCTCGATGAAGACCTCCCACGGCATATGCATCATCGCCTCGTCAAAGTGCGCGAAAATGACCTCTTCGATGCCGCAGAGCCTGCGCATGAGAAGCTCACGCTCGGCCATGGTATTGAGAAGCGGCACGGCCGTTCCAAACACGAGCGTATCCGGATGCGTGTCAAAGCTCATGGCCGCCGGGGTAAGGCTAAGCTCCCGCGCACGCTCGCGCGTTTTATTCAGAAGCGCGGCATGGCCCAGATGGATGCCGTCGAAAAAGCCGAGGGCCAGAACGCGGTCATGTTGCAAGTGTGTTCACCTCGAAAAAGCTCTTGATGGTGGTAAGCAGCCCGTTTTCCACGCGGCCAAGCAGCAGAAACTCGCCGTCCTCGGCGTAGACGCGATAGGTTCCGGACCGGAACTGCCAGTCCCTGACCTGTGCGCCGTTTTTGAGCTTTGCAGCCTGTCCCAGTGTGACGATGAGCGGCGGATGTACCGAAAAAACCGCGTCGACGGGCATGAGAAGTTCCTGCGGATCGTGTTCTGCCGCAAAATCCAGCACCTGCTGCATGGTAACGGCCTGCGAAAGCGCAAAGCTTCCGGCCCGTGTCCGGCGCAGGGACGACATACAGCCGCCGCAGCCGAGCGCGCGGCCCAGATCGTGGCAGAGCGTGCGCACATACGTCCCCTTGGAGCAGCGGACGCGAAGAACATACTCCGTCCCCTCCCCTTCCAGCAGCTCCAGCTCGTGGATGGTGATGCTGCGGGGCTTCCGCTCGACCTCTTTGCCCCTGCGGGCCAGCTCATAGAGCTTCTGGCCGCCGATTTTAATGGCGGAATACATGGGCGGGATCTGCTCGATGGGGCCGAGGAACTGCGCAAGCGCGGCCTGCACATCCTCCCGCGTGACGGTCACGGGATGCGTTTCGAGGACAGTCCCGCTCGTGTCCTGCGTGTCGGTCACAGTGCCGAGGCGCAGGCCCGCGATGTATTCCTTTTCCGCTGATTCCAGAAATTCCGCCGCCCTTGTCGCGCGGCCGATAAAAATGGGCAGAACGCCGGTTGCCATCGGGTCGAGCGTGCCGCCGTGGCCGACGCGGCGTTCATGAAATACGCCGCGCAGCTTGGCCGCCACATCCTGACTCGTCCAACCGGCGCTCTTGTCGATCACAAGGATTCCGTTTGCCATAGGTTCTCCTCAAAGCTTCACGCCGCTGTCGCGCAGCGCCTGCAAAATGGCTGCTTTCGCGCCCTCGACGCCGCCGGGGACGCTGGCTCCCGCCGCAGCGGCATGGCCGCCGCCGCCGAGCAGACCGCAGATCTTCGCCGCGTCATACGGCGCTTCGGTGCGCAGGCTGATCTTGCCGAGGCCGTCCTCGACCTCGCGGATCATGACGCCGATCCGCACGCCCTCAATGCTGCGGGCAAAGCCGGAGATCGAGTCCAGATCGTCCTCCGTGGCGGAGAATTCCGCAAGCAGACGCTTGGGCATGACGCACACGCCGACCGTTCCGTCTGCGTAAAACTCCATCGTCTCCGTCAGCTTTGCCTCCATCCGGAGGCGGGAAAAGCTCTTGGTATCGAAAAAGAGCTTGTTGATGGGATACACGTCCGCGCCCGCCTCGATCAGCGCAGCGGCCGTGCGGTGGGTATTGGACGTAGTGTTGGAAAACTTGAAACAGCCCGTATCCGTCGAGATCGCCACATACAGACACTCCGCGATCCGCTTTGTAACGGTCACGCCAAGCTCCAGCAGGATCGCGTGGATGATCTCGCCGCAGGCGGCCTTGTCCGCCTCGACGAGCTTCGGGCAAGCAAGGGAATTGCTGCCGTGATGGTCGACCGCGCAGACGGGCGTGAGGCCCATGCGCACCGCATCGAAGGACAAAAGGCCCTCGGACGCGATATCCGCCGAAATGACGGTCGCGCCTGCGGGCAGCGCCTCGCAGACAAGCCCGTCCAGAAACGGATCGAAGCGGGGCGTGAACTGCTCGTTCGTCAGGACGAACGCCGTCTTGCCCAGCTGCCGCAGGCCGAGGCACAGCGCGCCTGCGCTGCCGATGGTGTCGCCGTCCGGGCGGCGGTGGGTCAGGATGACAAAGTTGTCATGTGCGCGCGCAAACGCGCTGAACTCAGCCCTCGTCATTGGCCTTCTCCGCCTCCCGCGCAGCCTCCTGCCGTTCGAGCTTCTCGAGAAGATCGAACATATGCGCGCCATATTTGAGCGAATCGTCGAGCGTGAAGACAAGCTCCGGCGTATAGCGCAGCTGCAGACGGCTGCCAAGCTCGCGCCGCAGCCAGCCGCCCGCGGACTTCAGGCCGCGCAGCGCGTCCTGCGACCGGGCCTCTTCCAGCACGCTCACATAAATTTTACTGTAGCGCAGATCGGGCGTGGTGTCCACGCGCGTGATGGAGATCATGGTCTGCACCCGCGGGTCCTTCAGCGAGCGGATCAGCTCCGCCAGCTCCCGCTGGATCTCCTCGTTGATCCGGCCAATTCGGTTGGAAGCCATAGTACCTCCTTGTAAACAATCAGGTTGGCCAGCGCCGATTTTCCGGCGCTGACCATACCGTCCTTACTCCTTGATCTGCTCCATAACGAAGCATTCAAAAATGTCGCCTTCCTTGATGTCGTTGAACTTCTCGATCGACATACCGCATTCGTAACCGGCCGCGACCTCCTTGACCGCGTCCTTGAAGCGCTGCAGGGAGCCGAGCTTGCCCTCATGGATGACGATATTGTCGCGCAGAACGCGGACAGACGCGTCGCGCGTGATCTTGCCGTCCTTGACGTAGCAGCCCGCGATGGTGCCGATGGCGGAGACCTTATAGGTCTGACGGACCTCGGCGTGGCCGATGATGGCCTCGCGGAACTTGGGCGCAAGCATACCCTTCATGGCGTCGGTGATCTCGTTGATGGCATCATAAATGACGCGGTACATCCGCATATCGACCTTGTCACGCTTCGCGGCGGCCTGCGCCAGCTCGTTCGGGCGGACGTTGAAGCCGATGACGATGGCGTTGGACGTGGAGGCCAGCAGAATATCGGACTCGTTGATCGCGCCGACGCCCGCGTGGATGACGCGCACGCGCACCTCGTCGTTCGACAGCTTTTCGAGCGACGCCTTGACGGCCTCGGCAGAGCCCTGCACGTCCGCCTTGACGATGAGGTTCAGCTCCTTCATTTCGCCCTCCTGCAGCTTGGAGAAGAGGCTTTCGAGCGTGACCTTCTGGTTGAGCTTGTTGGCGTCGTCCTTGATCTTCTGCTTGCGCTGCTCGACAAGCTGACGTGCCATGCGCTCGTCGGAGACGACGCTGAATTCGTCGCCGGGAGACGGGACCTCGGCAAGGCCGGTGATCTCGACCGGAACGGACGGGCCTGCCTCCTTGACCTGCGCGCCCTTGTCGTTCGTCATGACACGCACGCGGCCCACAGCCGTGCCCGCAATGATAAGGTCGGACTGACGCAGCGTGCCGTTCTGGACAAGCAGCGTCGCAATCGGGCCGCGGTTCTTATCCAGACGCGCTTCAAGAACGCAGCCCTTGCCCGCACGGTTCGGATTGGCCTTGAGCTCTTCCATCTCGGCGGTCAGAATGACCGTTTCGAGCAGTTCGTCGATGCCTGCGCCCGTCTTGGCAGAGATCTTACAAACCTCTGTTTCGCCGCCCCATTCTGCCGGGGTCAGACCGTGCTCGGTCAGCTGGGTCAGGATGCGGTCGGGGTTTGCACCGTGCTTATCCATCTTGTTGACGGCTACAATGATGGGGATCTGAGCGGCCTTGGCGTGGTTGATGGCCTCGATGGTCTGCGGCATGATGCCGTCGTCAGCGGCGACGACGAGAATGGCGATATCGGTGCACATCGCGCCGCGCGCACGCATCTCGGTAAAGGCCGCGTGGCCCGGCGTGTCGAGGAAGGTGATGGGCTGGCCATTGATTTCAACGGTATACGCGCCGATGTGCTGCGTGATGCCGCCAGCCTCTCCGGCCGCGACCTTCGCGTGGCGGATATAGTCGAGCAGGCTCGTCTTGCCGTGGTCGACGTGGCCCATGACGACCACGACCGGCGGACGGGTGACAAGCTCGTCTGCGGTGTCCTGATGGTCGTCGAACAGACGCTCTTCGATGGTGACGATGACCTCGTGCTCGACCTTGCAGCCAAGCTCGGTGGCGACGAACTCCGCCGTGTCAAAGTCGATGGTCTGGTTGACCGTGGCCATGACGCCGTTTTTCAGCAGGCACTTGATGACCTCGGCCACCGTCTTTTTCATGCGGGAGGCCAGCTCGCCGACGGTGATCTCGTCGGGGATCTTGACGACCAGCTGCGCCTTCTTGGCAATTTCAAGCTGGAGGCGGCGCATTTTCTCCTGCTCCTCGGAGCGGGACTTTGTGCCGAAGCGCTTGGCCTGCTGCTGCTTTTTATTCTTGCTGCCGATCTTCTGCTTGCCGCTGGAATAATTCTGCACGCGGTCGGAGACGAGCGAATCGACGCGGTCGTCATAGCGGTCGGCATTGACCGTGACGGCGCTGGTGTCGATGACGCGGCGCTCGCGCTTACGCTCAGGCTGCGGCTGCTTGGCGGCAGGCTGGGCAGCAGTCTGCTGCGGGCGCGGCTGGTTCTGGCCGCCCTGCGGCTGCGCCGGGCGCTGGCCGTTCTGCTGCGGACGCGGCGCATTCCCCTGCTGCTGCGGGCGCGGCTGGCTCTGACCGCCCTGCGGACGCGGCTGGTTCCCGGCCTGCACGGTCTGCGCGGGTGCGGCGGGCTTTGCCTGCTGTGCGGGCGCGGGAGCGGGCGCTTCCTTCTTCTGCGCAGCTGCGGCAAAGACCTGCTCGATCGAATCGATCTGGTTCTGCTGCGTGATATAGTCGACGATCACGTTCAGCTGGTCTTCCGTCAAATTCTGGGAGCTGCTTTTCGGCTTTTCATAGAACTTCCCGACGATCTCGATCAGCTTCTTGGCCGGCATCGCAAAATCGTCCGCGACATCCTTGATCTTCTGTTTCACTTCAATACTCAATACAGCCACCTCCAGTTATTTCTTCCCTGTTTTGACATTCTTTCTGTGCGCCTGCGCCTCCTGCCGGCGCTTCAGGACGCGCTGCGTCTGCACGGTCAGCTGGGTCAGGATCTCATCATGTCCCGGATCGCCCAGTGCCTCAAGAAACGATTTTGCAAACGCGGGATCGGTAAACGCACACAGCGCGCAGGCATTGCAGCCCAGTCCGTTCCCCAGCTCGTCTTTGGTGTACGGCGCGCAGATATACGGGCATTTGCTGCCCGAAACAAAGGAGCGTGCCCGGCGGAAGGTATGGTCGCCGGCGTCCTTTGCTACCAATAGAAGCTTCGCCTTGCCGCTGCGGCAGACGATGCCGACCGGCTCCTCGCCGATCTCCAGAAGCCGTGCGCGGCGGGCAAGGCCCAGCAGGCGCAGCGCCTTTTGCTGCTGGTCAGTCATGATCGCCCGCCTCCATTCTCAAAAGGAGCTGATCGTAGATCTCCTGCGGGATCTGGCAGTCAAGCCCCCGCTCGAGCGCCCTGGACTTGATCGCCCGCCTGAGGCATTCGGCCTGCGGGCAGACATATGCGCCGCGGCCGGGCGCCTTGCCCCGGAAATCGAGGGAAATTTCTCCCTCCGGGCTTCTGACCACGCGGACCAGTTCTTTTTTCGCCTTCATTTCCCGGCAGCCAACGCATTGGCGCATGGGAATTTTTTTCTGCATATGCGCGCCTCCTTTTCAGAAGCAGGCTTACGCCTGCGGCTCGGCATCTTCCGGCGCTTCGTCCGGCTGCGCGTCGATCGCTTCGAGCTCCTGCTCCTGCGAGGCGGGCTTGATGTCGATCTTGTAGCCGGTCAGACGGGCGGCGAGACGTGCGTTCTGCCCCTCCTTGCCGATGGCGAGCGACAGCTGATCGTCCGGGACGATCACGCGGCAGGCCTTCGTGCTGCCGGGCAGAAGCGTCACGGATTTGACATCCGCCGGGGAAAGCGCCGCGGCGACGAACTTCGCCGGGTCCTCCGACCAGACGATGATGTCCATCTTTTCGCCGTGCAGCTCGTTCACGACCGCGCCGACTCTTGCGCCGCGCGTGCCGACGCAGGCGCCGACCGGATCGATGCCGTCCTGCGAGGCGTAGACGGCCAGCTTCGTGCGGGAGCCTGCCTCGCGGGCGATGGACTTGATCTCGACGAGGCCGGAGGCGATCTCCGGAACCTCAAGCTCAAACAGGCGCTTGACAAGGCCGGGGTGCGTCCGGGATACAATGACCTGCGGGCCTTTTGTCGAGCGGCGGACCTCCACGACATAGACGCGGATGAGGTCGCCCTCGTGGTAATACTCCGTGCGGACCTGCTCGGATGCGGAGAGCATGGCGTCGGTCTTGTCGTTGCCGCCGCCGATGCGGATGGTCATGTCGTTGGTCGCAGGCTCGATGCGCAGCACCGTGCCGGTGAGGATCTCATGCTCCTTGGACGAGAAGGTATCGAAGACCATGCCGCGCTCTGCTTCGCGGATACCCTGGATGATGACCTGCTTGGCCGTCTGCGCGGCGATGCGGCCGAAGTCCTTTGTCTGCACGTCGACGTTTACGAGGTCGCCCAGCTGCGCGGTCTTGCTGATTCTGCGGGCCGCGTCGAGCGTAATTTCCGTGGCGGGGGTGATGACGTCGTCGACGACCTCCTTCTGCACGTACATATGCATATCGTTGTCCTTGACCTCGACGAAGACGTTGTCGGTGTAGCCGTCCTTGTCCTTTTTGTATGCAGCGACGAGAGCCTGCGTGATCTTCTCGACCATGTAGCTCTGCGGGATCCCGCGTTCTTTTTCAAGCTGCGCAAGCGCTGCAAAAATTTCGGCATTCATAGTTTTCTAAATTCCTCCCTTTAAAACTCGACGTGAAGCCGCACCTGCGCGACCTCGTTTTTCTGGAATGTATATGTGGTTCCTGCGGTGTCGATGGTCACGGCGCCGTCCGCATAGCCCGCGAGCTTCCCGATGAATTCCTTCGCGCCGCCTATGGGCTTGAAGAGCTTCACCGAGACGGAGCTGCCCATAAACTGCTCAAAATCAGACGGGCGCTTCAGCTGCCGTTCGAGTCCTGCCGAGCAGACCTCAAAATTATAGCTGTCCGGCACGGGGTCCTTTTCATCGAGGATCGGATCGAGCGCGCGGGAAATGGCCTCGCAGTCGGAGATATCCACGCCGCCGTCCTTGTCGATGTACAGGCGCAGGAACCATTCTCCGCCCTCGCGGACATATTCCACATCCCAGAGTGTACAGCCGTGCGCCTGCACGACAGGCTCTGCAAACTGCGCCACCTGCTCCGTTACCTTCATGAAAAATCCCCCTTACCAGCAAGAAAGAGTGGGGAGCAATTCCCCACTCTCAAGTAAAATACTATCAAGATGGCCTTATTATAGCATCCGCGGGCGGAAATTGCAAGGAGTATTTCTGTATTTGACCCGGAATTTCTTGTTTTTTTCCTTCTTTTTTCGCCCTGATCTGCGCAAAAGCGCACTGTGCGCGAAAAAAACGCAAATTCCTGTCTGCGGGGTGTCATTTCCCCCGCGTGTGTGCTATACTATATGAAATGAAGCTCGCTTGGGGGTATTTGAGATATGAAGCAGAAATCCGGCATGATCGGCGTCGTCTACGCCGCGATCCTTTCCGCCATCGCCGGTTACTTTTTTCGCATGACGCAGCTGTCCGGCGGCAGCAGCGTCCCGCTGATCGCGTTCAGCATCCTGATGGTCTTCGTCTTTGCGCTCGCTGCGGTCAGTCTGGAAAAGCAGTCTGCCTATGAAGCCGTCTACCGGCCCAGCGGGCAGGATCTGACGTTTTCGCTGCTCGGTGCGCTGGGGCTGATCGCGGGCTGCGTGCTCAGCTTCCGGGGCTCTATTGCGCAGATGCTCGTGAGCCTGCTCGGCCTGCTGGCCGGACTTTCGCTCGGCGCGGGGGCCGTGCTGCGGTGGAAGGAAAAAAAGCCGTCGGCGGCGTTTTCCGTCTTCGTTGTGCTGTTCTATGTTGCGAAGCTCTTCCGCGATTTCCGCCACTGGGAGATCAATCCCGCGATTCTGGACTACTGCTTCTCGCTGTTCGCCATGATCGCGTTCATGCTGGCAAGCTATCACGCAGGCGCGTTCAGCTTTGAGCGGGGCGCACGGCGCCGGCTGGCGTTTTATTCGCTGCTGGGCGTTCTGTTCGGCGCAGTCAGTCTCGCAGGTGCACAGCTGCCGGAACTTCTGATCTATGCAGGGAGCGTGTTCTGGATGCTTGCCTGTGCGCAGCAGATGCTGAAGCGTTCCGTATAAAATAAACATACAGGAGGTTCCGTTATGGCTACAGGCAGTATTTCCTGCACCATCCCCAGGGACGCAAATTACCCGAATCTGAAAGAAGTTTCCCTGCCGCAGATGCGCCGCGAGGTTGCAGATCTCTTCGCTCCCGGTGAGGAGGCCGTGCAGTGTTTCCAGACCATCCGTGATCAGGTCGTGTTCACGAATAAGCGCGTGTTCATCGTAAACGTGCAGGGCGTCACAGGAAAGAAAGTTTCGTATTTCTCTTATCCGTACTCGAAGGTGCAGTATTTCGGCATCGAGATGGCAGGCATTCTGGACGCTGATAGTGAACTGCTGCTCGTCTTCTGCGATGGCAACCAGCTGCAATTCGATTTCCGCTCCCGCGTTGACATCAAACGCATCTGTGCAAATATCTCCGCGTACATTCTGTGAGCGCGCAAACGCCCGCCCCTCCTGCCATTTTCGGCAGGAGGGGCGGGCATTTTTATGCCTTTCTTGCAAGCGTCGCCCAGTAGGTGGGGATGTTGTGCGCGTGCAGATTGCCGTAGCCGTTGGTGTCCTCGTAGAGGTCCAGCAGCTGCAATCCCGCCTTGAGCTGGCCCGTGAGCTGCTCGTGCGCGGTGTGGGAAAACTGAACGCCGCTTTTGTCCTTTTCCAGCTGCCGCATCTGCTCCTCATCCTCGAGCGGGTTGAACGGGAGCGTGTTGATGATCCGCGTCTCGTCCTCGTCGAAGGCGAAGTTCAGGCCGTTGTCAAGCCCGGCCAGCAGCCGTCCGCCGGGCTTTAACACCCGCGCGCACTCGTGCCAGATGGGCAGCACCGCGTAGACGTAGCAGTTGGAGACGGGATGGAAGATCAGATCGAAGCTGTTTTCGTCAAACGGCAGGCGCTTGGTCATGTCGGCGCGGACGATGGTAATGTCATAGCCCTCCCGCTCCGCGACCAGTTTCTCGGAATCCAGCTGCCGCTGCGAATAGTCCAGTACCGTGCACTGCGCCCCCAGCGCGGCGAAAATGGGCATCTGCTGTCCGCCGCCGGAGGCCAGCCCCAGCACGCGCTTGCCTTTCAGCTCGCCGAGCCAGCTGTGCGGGACGAATTTGACCGGAGTCAGCTTGACGGCAAGCGTATTGCGGGACAGCATAAGTATGTCGGCTGCAAGCGCCGAGAGCTTCTCGGCACGCTCCTTTGCCTTTTCATATTCCTCGTGGGAAACAGGCTTCCCCCATTCCCAGCCTTCTTCGACCCAGCGGTCGATGGTTTTGCTGTTGATCTCCTGATACGGAATGTCCATAAAAACCTCTTTTATTATGCTTCCTTCGCCAGCTTCCACGCGACATAGTCGTCGTAGGAGCAGAGGCGGTCAATAATGGTGCCGTCGGGCTGGAACTCGATGACGCGGTTGCAGGTGGTCTGCAAAAGCTCATGGTCGTGCGAGGCAAGGAGAATGTTGCCGGGGAAGGCGCACAGGCCCTTGTTGACGGCCTGAATGGCCTCCATGTCCAGATGGTTCGTCGGCTGGTCAAGCAGCAGCACGTTCGCGCCCGAGAGCATCA
>OMED01000995.1_pt1 | contig 12575 bp, 10 predicted proteins | sample 1673411 | NCBI WGS metagenome assembly OMED01 (sample SAMEA103958110, study PRJEB25191) | human gut metagenome | reverse complement strand
GCAACATCAACCGTCCGCTGGTATTTCACGCGGCCCGCCATACCTACGCCACGGAAATCACCCTTTCGCATGGAGTTCCGCTTGAAACCGTCAGCAGGATGCTCGGACACAGCCGGATTGAAACCACACGAATTTACGCGAAAGTGACCGATGACAAGATCGATACCGACACAAGGACTTTGAACCAGAAAATATCGGAACGCTTCTCCGTCGTGATTTGATTACCTCTTAAAAAACATGGATATGGATAAGAATATGGAAAACCAGAATATCAAACGGCGCAGCACTTTTGCCGTATTGTTCTATATCAACCGCACGAAAGTACGCAAGGACGGTATGTGCCAGTTGTTGTGCAAGGTAAGCATTGATGCCGAATGGGCACAGATAGGAACCAAAGTATCCGTCAATCCCTCCATCTGGAATCCCGACAAAGGACGTGCCGACGGGCGGAGTGAAAATGCAGTTACGGTGAACCGCGCCATAGATGACCTGACAGACGAGATAACCGGACATTACGACAGGATAAAGAACAGTCTGGGGTTCATTACAGCGGAACTTGTCAAGAATGCAGTCAAAGGCATCGGGCAGAAACCACTTACCCTGCTTGCCTTGTTCAGGGAGCATAACGAGGAGTTCAAGAAGCGTATCGGGATAGACCGCATACAGGAAACATACGACTCCTACAAGCGTTCCTACAAGCACCTTTCCGCTTTTGTTCAGGAGAAGAAAGGCGTGGAGGACGTGACATTGAGAAGCCTTGACCGTGCGTTTTATGACGACTTCGAGTTGTTCCTGCGCACGAACCGCAACCAAAAACCCAAGACCGTACATGAACACCTGTACCGCCTGAAGAAGCTGACAATGCGGGCGGTCAGCCAGGGGACATTGCGCCGTGACCCTTACTGCCGCCTGCATCCCGAACTGCCAAAAAGAAAAAGCCGGCACATGAAATTGGAGGACTTGAAGACACTGATGACCACCCCGGTGGAGAAGCCTCAACTGCAATTCGTAAGGGATATGTTCATTTTCTCGACATTTACCGGATTGGCGTATGCGGACTTGAAAAAACTGTCGGTCAATGATGTCACGCAGGCTGAGGACGGCACATGGTGGATTCACATCCACAGGCAAAAGACGGATACGCTTTCGTCTGTCCGCCTGTTGGATATTCCCCTTCAAATCATCGAGAAATATCGTAGCCAAAGAACCGGGGACAAGGTATTCAATGTTTACAATCGTGGATATTTTATAACATTGACACGAGAGCTGGGACAGGTATATGGCTTTGATTTGACCTACCATCAGGCCAGGCATAATTTCGGGACCCACATCACCCTCTCGCTCGGTGTGCCGATAGAGACGGTCAGCCGCATGATGGGACACAACTCCATTTCCACCACCCAGCTGTATGCCCAAGTAACGGACACCAAAGTGGACGAGGATATGAAACGGCTAAAGTCCACAGGTTTCGGAAAACAGATACAGCTTTGCGAAGAAGATTTCATCGTCAAGAAAAAACGGGGAAGAAAGTCTGAAATGGCATAAAATAAAAACGGAGAAATGCCCTTTGTAAAAAGGAAATCATTTCTCCGTCTCTTTTAGTGAACGATGCTATACCCATCGTTGTTCTTCCCGGCAACGCTTGTAGGAATCCTCCAGTATCTTCAGAATATCCGATTCCTTATACAGAGTCTTGCCCTGCACCATGTAATAAGGAACCACCCCGAATGTCCGGTACTCCTGCAATGTGCGCCTGCTTACCCGCAGGACTTTGGAGAGTTCCTCGTCAGTGAGGAAGCGCTCACCGTTAAAGAGGGATTTCGGCATCTTCTCAATCACGGAGAGCATCTTCTCCATTTTTTCCAGCCCTTGAAACATCACGTCGATCCGAGGGTCTTTGTCGTCCAAGAAATGATAGCTCATAATCTGCTTTTTATTAAAGGGTGATAATTCAAATCCAACAATCTCTGTACGTCTTCAGGCTTGTAGAACAGCTTGTTCTTGATACGGCTGAAAGGCAATATCCCTTTGTTGCGATATACCTGTAGTGTCTTCTTGTTGATGCGAAGCACATCGCACACCTCCTGATTATCCAGCCAGTTTTTCAAGCCGAGGTCCTCGGCCGGACGGCATACCCGCGTCATCCGTTCCTCAAAATCACAGAACCGGACACGCAATTCTTCAAAAGTCTGTTTGTCAACACATATTATTTCCATAATCCTTGCTTCATTTTAATTAAACATTTGGCTGATGTCTGAACCTCGCCGGCAATGACTTGCCCTTTTGGTTGAGGAACGCCTCCACTTCGGATGCCTTGTAGTAGGTTCTCCCGTCAATCATGTAATAGGTCACGAGCTTCTTCTGGCGGTAACGCGCCAGCGTGCGTTTGGTGATGCCGAGCAGCCGGCACAGGTCGTAGTTGTCCAAGAGCGTGTCGCCGTCCAGGCATTCCTTCAGCTTGTTCATACGCTCCAATGCCCGCTCTATCCTGTCGAACCGTTCCATGATTTGGGCGAACATCTCGCTGTTTATCTGTAACATGAGTAATCTGTTTTAAGTGTAACTTATCGTTTGCTTACACCTTGTTGCGCAACAGGTTATATCATATTATAAGGCCAACAGCGTACCAATGACACCGATAGACACCAAGAGGAACTGATATAACATTGTATATCAGTGAAATAAAAATCTGAGGCTGTAAAAATGAATAAATGGCGAATCTTGCAAATTGCAAGATTTCCTTGCAGGATGCAATGGACTATCGCGAGGATTTGCGATAAATGAGACGGACAATCCCGTTTTTGAAAGCAACTGTCCTGTAAAGTTTCCAACGATTGACCGGAAGTCGATGCAGGCAGTCCGTACCGTTGCCTGTTGTCAGAGGAAGAATGTAGATGATGATTTCGTCAATGAGGTGGTAGATGGAAAGCCCGTGTAGCAAGTCAAGGCTCTTTGGGTCGGATATTTCTGAGGTAAAGGTAAAGGAGTCCGGTTTCTCGTCCTTTTCACAAATCAAGTCCAGCATGGGATAGCCGGGAAACAGCGTGAAGGTACTCCTCTCGTGCCAGAACGGGAAACCTTGGCTGTCCGTCTTCACCCATTGCAACAACTCTTCATTCGGGTCGGGAAGATAACCGTCCAATGTCACTGCCGTTATGATTTGTATTCTTGCCATACCTGTCCGTCTAAAAAAAGAAGCGTGGTAGCCACGCACTCAGACAGAGGCTCTGGTAAAGCCTAAAGGAGAACACGCAACACCACGCTATGACAGAGCATAGCATAAGCATTACGCAATCATTCTCCTTTAACGTCAATTTACCAGATTTCTGTCCGAGAAGCTTGCGCTCTTATGTTATATAATCAGCAGAGGGGTTTTCCCTCCACCGGTTTTCTTCTATGTTTCAGACCGGCAAGGCTATACCCTGCCAAATCTTTTGCAAATTTACAAAATTTCAGTCGGATTGAAAAATCATTTCAATATATTCTGTGTCAACACTGTTGCCGGAAATAGATAGAATATCGGGGATTATCTTATCCCGTATTTCTTCATCTTCCGGTACAGTGTTGAAGAGTTTACATTCAACAATCGTGCGGTCTGTTCACGATGCCCGTTGCACGCTTGAAGGGCATTTGCAATGGCTTCCCTCTCGCTGTTTTCGTCTTTCAAAGGCAATATGTCCGGAGTTTTCTCCGTAATCCGAATATCAGTCTGACTGTCTGCGTTCAAGTCCGGCAACTCCAATACAGGGGTTTCCGTAAGCAACACCGCCCGTTTGATCCGGTTCTGCAATTCCCTGACATTGCCCGGCCAACGATAAGAACGAAGTCGGTATATGGCATCTTTTGAAAAGCCTTTTGTCTCTTTCTTAAGTTCTTTGGAAAACCGTTCACGGAAAAATTCCGCCAAAGGCAAAATGTCATCAGCACACTCGGCCAAAGATGGCATCCTGATTTCCATCTCTGCCAGACGGTGGTACAGGTCTTCCCGGAATCGTCCTTCCTTGATGGCCCGTTCCAGATTTTCATTCGTTGCCGCCACAATCCGCACGTCTGCCATCCGCTCCCTGTCGCTGCCGATAGGGGTATAGGTATTCTCCTGCAACACTCTAAGGAGCATGGACTGTATGTCAATAGGCATCGTGCCGATTTCATCCAGGAAGAGCGTACCGCCTTTTGCCATGTCGAAATATCCGTTCTTTGCCGTATCCGCACCGGTGAAGGCGCCTTTCTCGTGTCCGAACAGGAGGGATGCCGCAAGTTCGCGTGGCAACGCTCCGCAATTGACCGCTACAAACTTGCCGTCACGTCCGCTGTTCGCGTGAATGCCCTGTGCCACGGACTCCTTGCCGGTACCGTTGGCACCGAGTATCAGCACCGACATATCCGACGGGGCTACTATCCTCGCGTATCTCTCCACCTCAAGTATTTTAGGGCAGGTACGTCTGAACAGGTCTTTCGGTTTCGTGCGGACAGTCGCGAGCGGACGGAATATCTCTTCCGCCAGTTCAAGCAGGTGTTCCCGGTGTACCGGCTTGGGCAGATAGTCTTTTGCCCCCAACTTGATGGCGCGTACCGCATCCGGTATAGACCCGTATTCCGTTGTCACTATGAATGGAATGTCTTTCTTCTCTTTTGTGAGCCACTCTAAAAGCGATATTCCGTCACCTTCAGGCAAGCGCACATCGGACAATATGAAGTCGAACCGATGCTTGCGTATCAATGCACGTGCGGCCGGTTCACGCATGGCGGTCATTACATCGTACCCCGCCTGTTCAAGCCAGTCTTTCTGGCGTTGTGACAAACTTATATTGTCTTCAACTATCAGTACCTTCTGTTTCATCGCTCATTTTCTTTATTTCCTTTTCAGCTTCTGTTATAAGTCCGGAGATGTGTCCTATCAGCAGCTTCACCTGTTCATTGACGGTATTCATATCGCATGCAGAATCGTTTAACGTTGTGCGGAGTTTTACCAGTGGAGCATCGGCCCGTAACAACTCCAACGAGGGCTTTATCTCGTGGGCTATGTCATGGAGCTTTTCAATGTCCCCTGTCTTTATTGCCGATTGCAAGTCTGCCATATTTTGTTCGGACTGGATAATGAAAGTTCTTAGCAGTTCTCTTTTATCAAGCACATCTGCCGTGAACGTGGCAAAATCCGGTGTATGTGACTCTTCCACATCGCGTGACACCACAGAAGAGACCATATCCAACAGTTCTCTCATGGAAAACGGCTTGTGGATGGAGTCCGTGAATCCGCCCTTTATGAATGCCTCTTTTTCTCCTTCTCCTCGTGCAGTCATGGCTACTATCGGAATTGTGTGTGAATTTCCGATGCAGGATTTGCGAAGCAATGCCAGAATTTCAAAACCGTTGGTTTCCGGCATCTGTATGTCGCTTAGCAGCAAGTCGTAATCCTGCCTGCGCATCTCATTGACCAGTTCTTTGGCATTGGAACAGGTGGTACACGATACTCCGTTGCGTTCAAGCATTTCCTTGGCTATTTCCAGTTGTAATGTGTCATTGTCTATAACAAGTACGCGCTGTGGCAATGGCAGACGGTCTTGCGGAACTGCCGACGCTTCACTATTGATTTTCTCATTGGAAACCGCTAACGGCAGGGATACACGAAATGTGCTGCCATGCCCGATTTTACTTTCCACATCAATGCTGCCTCCTAAAAGTTTGACCAATCCTTTTGTGATGGGCAAGCCCAACCCGAAACCTTCGGCATTCGCCTCAGACGACAGGCGTTCAAACGGACGGAAGATACGCGAAACGGTGTCTTGATCCATACCGATTCCCGTATCCTTTATTTCTATATAAAGCATTCCATTTTCATGCATCATACCGGCGTTTGTAAACTTCACAGCATTCGTCAGTAGATTGTCTATAATTTGAGAGATACGATCCATGTCACCGCACAGTACGACATCCGTATTTTGGGAATCATGGTGGAATATGATTCCCTTATTATTGGCAATATGTGAAAATCCGGTCACAATACGTTCCAACAGATCATTAAGGTTGAACGGTACATTGTTGCAGGTTTCCTTGGACTCGTTCAGGCGGTACACGTCCAGCAGATTGTTCAGCAGGTGCAGGATATGTTTGCACTCCGTTTCGATATTTTCCAAATGGTGATTCCTGCGTTTCCTGTCCCGGGTATCTTTTGCCAGTTCGACATATCCGTAAATGATGTTCAGGGGGCCGCGTATGTCATGCGAGATAGTAAGTATGACGTTTTTACGCGTTTCCAGCAGTTCATTATTCCGGTCAATGACACCCTCCATCTTTTTCCTGAGCAGCGAATCCCGTTTCAGATGTTTCTGGATAATCAGGTACGAGAACACCAGCAGGAGGATGGCGGCGATGATCAGCCCGGTGATGATGGAGGTGGAGCGTTGGTGCGCTTGGGCTATATGCTCTTCCCTGTCCCGGAAGGCGGCTTGTGCATGGTCGCTGATGTTACCGAGCAGGGCGAACAGTTTGCGGTTCAGTTCCCTGTTGCGGATGCGCAGGCTGTCGGTGTAATTCTCCATGTTGCGTATCCGCTCCGCTTGCAGGGCGATAAGCTGTTCGTTCAGCGAGCGGAGCTTGTCGGACGAGGCGGGCACTTGCACCGTTTCCTTGCCGCCGAACCATCCGGCTATGCCTTTCTTCTTCTGCACGACGGTACGGGTCTGTGTCGCTTGCCTTGCAGCTTCTGGCAGATGGTTCACCAGCAGGCTGTCGGCTTTGTCCTGCCGGTGGAACACCTGCATGATTTGGTGCAGGTGTGTCTCCTTGTCCGCCAACAACTGTTGCAGGGTATCTATCTGCGACAGACCGAATATGTAGCTATGGTTCGTTTGCAGCATTTGCAGCAGGCTGTCCACCCTCAGCCGTCTCGTTTGGTAGGCATGGTAGTCCTCATCCTCCCAAGCGATGACGCTCTCGCCCAATGAGGCGAGTACCGTGATGTTGCGGTGTATCTCGGATATGTCACGGCGTGCCTGTCTGATTTCGTAGGTGTCGGCCTCGATTTTCCGAAGGCGTGCGTGTTCATGGAAAAGAATAGCGGCCATGCTGATGATGACCGCCATTAACATCATATAGCCGAAGAGGATTTTAGCTTGCAGGGGTATGTTTCTGTTCATATATAACAAGGTCATATTAAACATCTGTATCGTAAATCCTCTTTTGCAGCAGGTCTATAAAGTTCATGGCATCCATAGGGGTGGAGCGAGAGAGGTCGAACGAGAGTATCATAGCCTGCAGGCTGTTGTCATACGAACTTTTGCTGCCCTTGCGGTCTTGCCCGCCCTCCGTTTTTTCGGGGATGGAGACCAACGCCTCCGCTTCGCTGCCGTCTATGCCGGAAAAGACGAAAGAACCGTCGTCCTGCCGGTCGATTTTCCCTCCGGCGGCTATTATCTGTTCCATCACTTTCCCTACATGGCTTTCCGGGAATCCTGTGGTCAGCACAAAATTTCCGCCTTTACGCTGCCGGTGCATGACACGGTAGCCTGTGGCGCGTGCCAAGGCGAAAGCCCCGCAACCGTAGGCGGAGAAAAACTTGCCCGACCGGGTCACGAGGAAACGGCTGTCGCCGAGTTCCTGCTGTTGTTGTATCAATTCGCGTTCTGTCATACAGTCCTCCTCAGTTCTTTGATTTCATTACAAATCTCCTCTTTTTTGCATTCAATCTGTCTGTACCGTTTTTTCAACACGACTTTCTCCAAGTGTCCGGCAAAATAGATGACCTGCCACCATTCCTTACCGATACGGCTCATGACCTTGCACCGCAGGTTGTAGGAGGAAAAATGCCGCATCATTCCCAAATAGGAGTTTATCGTACTGACAAACTCCTCCCCGTGGGTTTTCACGTAATCGGGCGAGCCTGCCGCCAAGCGGTTCAGGCGGTCGATGGCATCGTAGCAGAAGCCGACTGTGCGGTTGCTCAGGTATTTCCGCCCCGGAAGTATCATCCCTCCGATAAACAGGACACCTTTCGTGTAATGTTGCAGATAGATCTTGCGCGGGTGCAACGACAGCCCGTGTTCGGAGAGCCAGCCGGCAATTTTCGCTTTCACCTCTATCAGGTGCTCTTTCGAGGGATGGACAAGCACCATGTCGTCCACATACCTGCCGTAGTGCTTCACGCCCCATTCTTCGCTGATGAGATGGTCCAGTCCGTCCAGGAAGTTAAGGGCGAGCAACTGGCTTGTCAGGTTGCCGATAGGCAGTCCGCACGAGCCGTCGGAATGGAACAGGCTCTTGTCTTTGGGCAATCCGCGCCAGCTTTGGGGAGGCGTCTTGCGGATGCAGTTCTTTTCCGGACGGTTGAATATAGTCTCACGGAGCAGATAGAGCAGTATCGCCAGGTCGTTTCCCCCGTAGCGTTCGTGCAAGAGTTCTTCGGTCAGGTCATACAGCCGCCTCTTCGATATTTTCATGAAGAACGAACGGATGTCTATTTTCAGGATGTAGCACTCTTTCGTGTAGTTTTCCGAACAGAGCCGGATATGTTCCGCCACATGTTCGATGCCATAGAGCGTACCTTTTCCCTTGCGGGTGCTGTAGCTGTCATTGATGAACTTCTCTTCCAAAAGCGGAACGAGCCTGCGGGCTATGAGGTGGTGTACCACACGGTCGCGGAAGTCTGCAGCGAAAATCTCCCGTTTCACGGGTTTGTTGATAATGAAAGCGATGGAACGCGAAGGGCGGTATGTGCCGGCATTGATTTCCCGCCACAGTTCCACACACCTGCGTTCGTAATCGCTCTCGAAGGCAAGGGCATTACAGGTATTGCGTTTCTTTTTACGGCACTCGAAATACGCCTCGAAAACATCCTCCAACGGAATGCCTCCGAGTTCCTCATCCGTGAAAAGACTTTGTTGTAACTCCATATCGCAATACCATTTTGTTTATCGTAAAGTTTTTATTGAAAAGGCCAAGACCGGACGCACGTAGCTATTTCTGTTGTTCTTATTGTTGTTGTTCACGTTGCCGTTGTTCACATTCACATAAAGAGCGTTGTTCGCCGGATTGTTGTAGTTCTCCGAGGAGGACCAGTAAATGTTGTCTGTTTTTGTCTTTGCGAGCCTCCCTGCACGAGGAAAGCCTGCCGACAACCCTTTTTCAATAATAAACAGTTCGCTTCAGGAAGCCTTGACCGCCCGAATCCCGACTGATAAATCATTGCCTTTTATCTTCCTGTTTCTTCATTCCGCGTTCGTTATATTGTTTCCAGCTCGTAGCCTGCTTGCCTATCTTCTCCAACAGCAGCCCGAACGAGGCGTATTTGCGCTCGGTAATGACCTTCTGCTCCACACATACGCGGAAAAGCATCTGCAACATGCGGTAACGGTCGAGAAATTCGGTCAATACGCCCACTTTTTCATAGCTGCTGTTCGCCTTGTAAATCAGAGAAAGCATATCCAAAGTCAAATCCACCATACGGCTGCCCATACTGTAGCGGAAGAAGCGCGGAAAATCCTGCGTCAGGATCAACAGGTTGTTCAACAACCGGTAAGTGTCGCGGTATAGGGGTAATTCTTCGGATAATGCCATAACTCGATTTTTCAAAAATTTTTCCGACCCGCTTCGCGGGTATTCCATCTTTTAAATGAGCGGCTACGCCGCAAATAGATAAATAGATTGAATAGGTAAATAGGTCAGAAAGCCAAGACCGGACGCACGTAGCTATCGCTGTAGTACTTAAGGTTGTAGCGCACGCGGCCGTAGTCCACATCCACATAAAGAGCGTAGCGCGCCGGACTGGCGTAGCGCTCCGAGGAGGACCAGTACCAATCGGACTTTAAGCCTGATACCACTGTCTTGCCGTCAAACAAAGAAGTACGGTTTTGATAAACATTCCACATCTGACCGATAGAAGGAAGAAACCAACCGCTGCTATTGGCAGGGGACGGGACTTTGCTCGCATAATCCACAACGGCATAGTAGGTGGCAGGATAACCGGAATCTTCGGCGGCATTCAAGTTGCCCGTACCTCCGGCAGCGGCGATGATTTTCTGTGTCCAGGCGTAGCCGCTCCAGTCGATGTCAGGTGTAGAGTAATTGTTCTGTTTGTTTCCGCTTCCATCCGTGGGGCAGCAACCCAACTCGGTTCCGTAAACGCCCCACTGACAATAACCGTTTGTGGCATCCTGCAAGGCAATGGCATAGCCGTGGCACTTCTGCTGACCGATACCGGTGGCGGAGTAATCGGAGGCATCGTTTTCGTGATGACCGGCATGGAACACGATGGCGATGCACTCCTCATTCGGCATTTCCTCACCGGGGATAATATACCAATTACCATCGGAATTCTTGCACAGGTAGTCGCCCATCTGCAAGTTATAATTCTTTTCCATAGCCTGCGCACCGTCCACCTTGTATCTCTTGTATTCCCCTACGACAGGATGGGACGCGGACGTGGTGATGGTAAACTCCCTGTTCCCCCCGTCATAACATCCCTCGATAGTCGGCATGGACGAGTGCACCAAGTAGCGGTAAGTGCCGTCAGCCATGCGCAGCGGCTTGGCGGTGCCTGTGAACGTAGCTTCTGCCCCCACGGTGTAGTCGGGAACATTCGCGTCGATAAACTTGTAAACGGTCTTCGGCATCTCGATGACGGCCAACGCCATGCGGTGTTTCATGGCGAAAGAGAGGTGGATGGTGTTGCCCGTCCCTGTCGTTGAGCCTCCGGCTGTCATCAGGTCGGAGGCGGTGTAAGCGGCATGGGTGCTCTGGTCGTCCCCGGGTTGCCAGCCATCAATGAGCGGCTTGAAGAACTCGGCATCGGTCATGACCGCCCCCTCCGCAGGTGTGGCAGTCTTGCCCGCCATGTCCGCCTGATAAGGATAGTAGAGGTAGTAGCTCTCTCCATCCATTCCGGCGGCAAGCGTCGTACCGTCGGTTTTCCACATGATGCCGCCCGTGGCGGCATCCTTTTCGGCTGTCAGCTTCACGTTTGAATAAACCGGCTTTCCGCCGCGCACCATGTAGAATCCGCAGGCATCGCCTTCGGTGAACTCGGTGGTGTAGCCGTTCTCCACGGCACGGGTCTCGACACGGGTTTTCATATTCTCAACAGCCGATGTATATCCGCCATCGGTAACGGAGATTGTCAGTTGCTGCGCCTTGTCTTGCACGGCAGGGAACTCTTCTTGCGTGCAGGATACAAGCAGCAGGAGCAACGCAGCTTGCAAGAGGTGGTATATGTTTTGTATCTTCATATTCTTAAAGGACTAAATAGGCAAATAGTTCAGAAAGCAAGGACGGGACGGACAGCGTTACTCCATTTCTTATAGACAAAGTCGCAGCACACGTAATCAGAGGAGTACACGTTCCAGTTCCGTGCGCGGAACTGATTTAACTCCGATGACGACCAAAAACGGTCACCGGTGGTAAAATCATTCTTGCTGTCGGCTGCAATTTTATTCATCCAAGCATTCAAGGCAGCTGGAACATCGCCTTGACCTAGCCAACGGAAATCACCGGAATCCGACGAGGTTTGCTGACCTTTATCCGCCATAGCCGGACAACCGCCCAGATTCTGAAGGATGTCCCACCACTGACCGGAGGAAGGAATAAACCAGCCTGTGGTATTACGAGGTGGGCGGTATTCATTTATACTGTACATATCATTCCATTTCTCGACGGCTTCGAAGGCCGGATATGCCTCAATTCCACCGATACTATTTGCATGGTCAAGAATCTTGGTGTAATTGTGCAGACCGCTGATGTCAGAGTAGATTTCAGACTTGGACCAGCAGTCTTTCACGTCTTCCAAATTATTCTCTTCATGGCTCCATTGGATATCTGTTGCGGTGTTCTTTAAGGCCATTACAAGGCCATGCACATTCCCTTCGCCCAATTTGGACTTTTCGGCAGTGCCGATACGGCTCGGGTCCGTCTGGAAAACGATACCGATGACTCTTCTTTCTATTTCACTTTTTGTTTGGAGTACGGGAGCAGGCTTGGGGCTTGCTATCTTCATACTGCCGTCAGTATAGATTTTGCGCAGGCCGCCGTCGCTCCAAGTCCCGTCGGAATAGAAGTAGTCGCCGATTTTAAGTTCATCCGCCGTGAATCTTTGCTTTACCCTTTTGGAGGTGACGTTCTCCTCGCCATTTGCAACCCACGTGCCACTGGTCACCGACTGCACATCAATGCCGTTGGCTTTCACGGTGATGGTGTAGGCATACCGCTTGCCACCGAAAAACCCAAATTTGCCGGCAGCTTCTGTTTCGGGAGTGTAGGTAAAGTCATTGCTGCCTATGCTGATTCGGATGAGCGGCTTGCCCGTCATATCCTGCGGCGGCACTAACGCCTCGTATTTCTTCGTTGCGGCATCGTAATAGGGCTTTATCTCGCCGTCCGATTGGTCACCCGGTGATACCAAGCCGGCGGTTGAGTGCGTTAGCGGGTCTCCGAAAATGGTGACGGTCGCACCCTCCAACTCCTCTTCCGTAATGCCTTCGCCAGCTTTGAGAATTACTTCGATTTTCGCCATGCGGTGGATGAAACGGAGATTTATGGCTTGGTCATAACGCCCTATGGCACTGGCGTACAGGACATCGAAAGCGGCG
>OMED01000986.1_pt1 | contig 12644 bp, 10 predicted proteins | sample 1673411 | NCBI WGS metagenome assembly OMED01 (sample SAMEA103958110, study PRJEB25191) | human gut metagenome | reverse complement strand
GTGAACTGTTTGCTGTGGCGGATGAAAACGGAGGGAAGCTGCAAAACCGTGTGGTACTGTATTGCGATGAATTTGGCACCATGCCGCCCTTCGATGTCCTCCCGCTGTTCTCCGCAGGCCGTTCCCGCCGCCTGACGCTGGTGCCGATCATTCAGTCCTTGGCACAGCTTGAAAAGAACTACGGAAAAGAAGGAAGCGAAATAATTCAGGACAACTGCCAGGACACCATCTTCGGTGGCTTCGCACCAAATAGTCAAACGGCGGAGGTGCTGTCCAAGGCACTCGGAAACCGTACTGTCCTGTCCGGATCGGTGAGCCGGGGAAAGAACGATCCCAGCCAAAGCCTGCAGATGATGGAGCGTCCGCTGCTGACACCAGATGAGCTGAAGTCTATTCCCAAGGGAAGTTTTATCGTCCAAAAGACAGGACAGCATCCCATGCGTACCCGCCTGCGGCTTTTTCTTGAATGGGGTATCACTTTCGAGGGGCCTTATATCGTGCCGGAGCGGGCAGATCGTGCGGTAGCCTATGCCAACCGTGAAGATCTGGAGCGTAACCTCCCGCAGTCAAATAAGGCGGAAAATGCGGATATGCGTGGAGCCTATGCCGTTTCCGGACGCGGCGGCATTGCCCATGAGCCTGCTGTAGATAAGCCTCGGCGCAGGGGCGGAAAGCAAATGAAAACCTATGGCGAGGAGGATCTATGAGTTACTTCGGAACAATTTATGCCGACACCGAACTGCCCTCCAGAGCGAGGGCAGTTTATATGTATCTGCGTGACCGTGCAGACAGCGAGGGAAAATGCTGGCCAGGAATCAAGACGATTGCGTCCGACATGCGATTGTCACGCTCCACGGTCAAACGGGCTTTGACGGATCTGGAGCAGCATGGATACCTGCAAAAGATCCCACGCTACCGTGACAATGGGAGCAGCACATCCAACCTGTATTCCGTGCAGTAAGGCCGCAAAAAAAGCGCAGTCCTCCGCCAAGGGAGGACTGCGCCCATTTGCTGGACCCAGGGGAGGTTCATGATGGACCTCCCAGAAGGACTCACTCTATCGGAGATTTAACACAGAGAAAGAAACAAGCGTCACTTCCAGAATTGCTCTAAAACCCTCTATGATATGCAAACTATGGCTTTTAGATAGTCTTCTCCTGAAGAATGAAGTCTTTCTTTTGTAACCGCCTCAGCCACACTGCTGGACATTATTTCACATGAACAGATGCAATGTCTACGTAGCTGGCATCTGTGTAGAAGTCATAGCCAGTTATCTTATCAGTATTCCACAGAGCCAGATCGTGAGTGCCGGTTACAGGCACCAGAAGATTCTGATCTGCAATACCATTCAGAATTATTCCATAGATTTCCTGCACACGCTGAGAATCAGAAGTGGAGTCCAATTCTGCGAAAATTTCAGGATTCTCAAAGAAAGCAGAGAACTGGCAGAGGATCGGATCACCCATAGCGCCAGGAGCCATATTGCTCATATCTGTTGCAGGGTCAAAGGAACCGCCAGCAGTATTGTAGAAGGTCAGATCATATTCGCCAGCCATCAAGGCTCCATACCAGGTGTTCATGTCTACTGCATCAATAGTAACATCGAAGCCGAGTTCTTTAAGAGAAGCTGCAATAGAAAGAACTGCATTGTCAACACTTGCAAGGCTCTGAGAATAGTTGAAATGAATGGCGAGAGAAGTTCCGTCCTTCTCCAGGATACCGTCATCATTGGTATCCTCATAGCCGGCTTCCTTCATGAGCTGCTTTGCCTTTTCCATGTCGGTAGGATAGGTCTTAACCTCCACACCGCAGTTGGGCTTTTCATTCGTAAAGAGGGTTTCGGCAGCAGTCTCCAGACCATCGAAAACAGAGGTTTCCAACTCCTGCTGATTAACAGCGTAGGATACTGCTTCCCTTACAAGAGGATCATTAAAGGGAGCCTTATTCAGGTTCATACCCAGATAACGAGTTTGGTTGGTGCTGTCATCCATGGCATGACCGAAAGCGGCATCCTGGGAAATTTCCGTGTAGCCTTCTGCGCTAAGTCTGCTGGAGCCGAGAATTGCATCGATTTCGCCGTTGCGCAGAGCAAGAATTTTTGCAGCATTATCAGGAATCACTTTGACTTTGAACTCGTCCACTTCAGGAGCTTCGCCCCAGTAGTAGGGATTGCGGATAAAGGTATAGGTATCTCCCTCGACCCGGTCAAACATATAGGGACCAGTACCCATAGTTGCACTCACGCAATTCTCGTAAGCCTTTTCTACGCCGCCTTCAAAGGCTGCGGGATTCACAATACCAAGAGGCAGCGCCATGGTCAGATTGTCAAGAGCAGCGTAATAAGGGGTCTTCAAAGTCATTACAAAGGTTTTTTCATCCGGGGTTTCCAGCTTGTCAAACAAAGTAGTGAGCTTACCGAAGGCACCATTCTGGGGACCCAGATGGGTTACTACTGCTTCAAGGGTCATCTTTACTGCCTCGGAAGTCAGAGGAGTACCGTCAGAAAATTTGACACCATCACGCAGATGGAAGGTGTAAGTCTTGCCGTCATCACTGATTTCCCAGGTTTCAGCCAACTCGCCCTGGATCTTCCCGTTATCATCGTAGCTTACCAGAGTGTTGTAAAAATTACGACTCCAGAATCCGGCACCATAAGTGCTGGATACCATAGGCGTGATGACAGGATAGAAGCCTACAGAAAAGTCCCAATTCTCGGTGACAGTGATTGAGACCGGCTCTGCATCGGTTTTCTCGTCAGGGTTCGTGCCGCAAGCAGCCATAGCAAGGCACATCACAAGTGCGAGTCCGAAAGCTAAAAGTTTTTTCAGTTTCATGTACAAAATCTCCTTTATTTATTTTTATATCATGCTTTTCAGCAGGGTATACGTATTTATTGAATGGTTTAACCCAAATATGGAGCAATAGAATGCAGCAGAAGCTTGGTATACGGATGTGTAAAGCAGTCTGTCGAACCGTGAAATGTACGGTCTTCGATAATCTTACCGCAGCGCATCACCATCACACGGTCTGCAAGATATAGCGCAACGTCCAGGTCATGGGTAATGAAAAAGCAAGTCATTTTTCGCTCCTGATGGAGTCGCTTCAGCAAATCAAGAATATGTTTACGAACCAGGACATCCAGCCCACTGACTGCTTCATCAAAAATCAACACATCCGGTTGAGCCGCTAACGCTCTTGCAATACATACACGTTTTTGTTGTCCACCGGATAGCTCATGAGCTTTTCGCAGCTTGATCTCTTCGGGAAGCTCCATCATGGTAAGAAGATCATTGATTTCCCGTTCTTCTTCCTTTTTGCTGAGTTTTCTGAAATTGCGAATTGGCTCTGCAATGATTTGATATACCGTAAAGCGAGGGTCCATTGCTCCCTTGCCATCCTGAAGAATCAGCTGTATTTTAGATTGCAGTACCTGCTTTTGCTTGCCCCGGCAGAGGGAAATGTTTTTTCCTTCAAACAGTACCTCTCCAGAAGATGGAACCAGAAGACCGCACATGAGCTGAGCCAAAGTGCTTTTACCAGATCCGCTTTCTCCTACCAAAGCGCAAAATGAACCATTCTGAATAGTAAAATCTACATGATCAACGGCCAGAAGCTCGTTGCTTGTGCCTTGTTCGTGAAATTCTTTTGATAGGTTGTTGACTTTAATCATGATTCCGTCCCTTTCGTGAAAGCACAGGAAAGGGAGTAAGCTTCAATCAGCGACCTTGTATAAGGTTCTGTGGTATGATCGAAGACAGATTGAACTTCACCGGATTCTATAATTTTTCCTTCTTTCATCACCAACATGTTTCCACCTAATTGAAGAGCTGTTGCGAAATCATGAGTTACCATAAGAATCCCAACTCCATTTGCTTTCATCTGCGAAAATAAATCTATGATTCCATTTCTGTGAATCACATCCAAAGCAGTTGTCGGCTCATCGGCAAGCACGAATTTTGCATCAAGCATCATAGCCATTGCGATAATGACACGCTGAAGCATTCCTCCGGAAAGCATATGGGGGTATGCTCTGTATACCCTGTCAGGATCATCTAAGCCTACATCATGCAGAAGCCGCAGAATATAGTTGTAACGCTGCTGGCGGGATTTGTCGGAATGAAGCCGTAGCGTTTCATCCATCTGTCTGCCAATACGCATAGAAGGGTCCAATGCAGTCATCGGATTTTGCGGGATATAGACAATCTGGTTTCCGTATATTCCTCGTCTCTGCTTTTCTGACGAATTCAAAAGATCAGTCTCACCGAAGAAAACGGAACCCGACACCTTAAATTTTTTAGGGTCCAATAAGTTTAGCACCGCACTACAGGTCATTGTTTTGCCGCTGCCTGACTGGCCTAACAAGATCAAAGACTCTCCTTCTTTGATTGCAAAGGATATTTCAGAAACCAAGTTATCCGTGCCTGACCGAAGATTAATGCTTAAATGATCAATCATAAGTGATGGCATCATAGGCTGTCCTCCTCCGGCATCAGAATATCACGGAGTGCTTCTCCAAATAAATTGAAGCCTGCTGCCGTTACGAAGATGCACAAGCCTGGATAGATTAGCAATTCCGGATGAGAGTAAAGCGCTGTCCTGGCATCATTTAACATGGCACCCCATTCCGGTGTGCCGGAGGGAAGGCCAAGTCCGAGGAAAGCAAAGCTGGAAACCATAATGATGGAAGAAGCGACACCAGTGGAAACATACACAAGAAACTGTGGCAGAATGTTAGGAATCAGATGTCTGAAGACCAGCTTTCCTGTATTGCACCCAGAAATCCGGGCTGCCAGGATATAATCTTTACCCATTTCTTGAACGGAATAAGATCTGACAATACGAACAAACCAAGCCCAGGTCGCTATCACAACAGAAACGGCAATGTTTTGGAGTCCGTTCCCCAGAACTCCTATGACAGCAATAGCAATGATAAGAGAAGGAAAAGCAATAAACACATCACAGAGTATAGTAATGAAATGGTCTGCTTTTTCTCCAGCACAGGCGCTAAAAGTACCGACAATCAGACCAATCACAGACAAAATCAGCAGCACAGGTAAACTGATTCCGATGGAATATCTGGCTCCATACAGCAGCCTTGATAAGGTACACCTGCCCAATTGATCTGTTCCAAGAGGGTATTCTGCGTCAGGCTGAGCATACTTTTGCGATAAATTCACCAATTCAGGGTCGTGAGGCGAAAAAGCAGGTGCTGCAATCGCAATTACAATCACAATAGCAATCAGGCATAGACCGATGATTGCCTGCGGCCTTTTGAGTAGCTTATGTATCATTTTCTTCCCTCACCATCCATGGACAAAGCAGACGGTTGATTATGTCTGCCATGAAATTTGCGACGACAAAAATTGCTGCAATGACGACTATACAGGTAGAAACTGCAATCGTATCTGCTGCAATCACACTGTCCACCAGATAAGTTCCGATTCCCTTGATTGAAAAAACACTTTCGATTACCGCCCCTCCGGCAATTAGAAAGCCGAATTGCTGAAAGAAAATTGTAACAACAGGCGGTAAGGCATTTCGCAGAATGTGGCATACCAGAATTCTGTTGGCAGATAGTCCACGGGCTTTTGCAAACCGAACATAATCAGAAGATAATTCAGCCAGAAGAGAGGAACGCATAATTCGGATGAGTGAACACGAACTGGGAACCGCCAGGGCAAATGAAGGTAGTAAAAAGCCCCTCCAACCTGGACTTGGTAAGACACTGAACCATTTCAGATGAATCGCAAAGAACAGTAGAAGAAGGAATCCCAGCCAGAAAGTTGGCACACAAATACCGCAGATAGTAATGCCTCTGGTAACCTGATCGAAAAGGCGGTTCCGCTTTCTGGCACAGAGCAAACTAATCGGAACGGTGAGCACGATAATCCATAGAATGGCCATCCCTACAAGAGATGTGGTCGTAGCCAGATACTTGTGCAGATCCTTTACAATCGGTTGATGAGTGGTCAAAGAAGTCCCAAGTTCTCCTGTAAACATTCCGGAAAGCCACTGAATATATCGCACAGGGAGAGGTTGATCCAATCCCATTTCCACCCGAATCATCTCAATCTGTTCCGGCGTAGGATTGGATACGCCTCGGTGTGCAATAATTTCTGCAGGATCTTTTCCGGACCAAGCAATCAACAAAAAACTTAGAATGCTGACGCCTACCAGCACAATGAGGAAGCTAATGATCCTTTTTCCAATATATTTCTTCAAATAATGCACCTCCTCACATTAGAAATCAGTTAGACATAGTTAACCAAATGCCTTTATGTTACCCTTCAGTGCGGTCTGCATCTGAAGGGTGACCTGCTTAGTAGTTAAATTTCTCTGCCAGATTGGACTTTTCAATCATCTTTCTATATGTGGGCGACTGTTTCAGCAGATGAGCATGTTTTCCACAGGCTTCTACCGTACCTGCTTTCATAACGACGATCTTATCTGCATTTTCAATAGACTTCAGTCTGTGTGAAATAACAATCACGGTCTTGCCTTGAATCAAATGATTTAATCCAGTCTGTATCTGGACTTCTGTTTCCACATCTAACGATGCAGCAATCTCATCCAGAATGATAATTGGAGCATCCTTCAGGATTGCTCTGGCAATGGACAGCCGCTGACGTTCTCCGCCGGAGAGTTTGGCTCCATTTTCCCCGATTATTGTCTGGTAGGTGTCTGGCAGACGGCTGACAAACTCATTGCAACCAGCCAGTTTTGCAGCTCGTATTACTTCTTCGTCAGAAGCATCCAGCCGCCCAAGGCGAATATTTTCCATAATAGAAGTATTAAATAGAATGACTTCCTGAAAAACAATGGAAACATACTTGAACAAGCTATCAGTGTGAATTTCTCGTATGTCGGTTCCTCCGATCTGAACGGTACCGGAATCTGCATCATATAGTCTGCTGATGAGCTTAAGCATTGTTGTTTTTCCGCAGCCGCTGGGACCGACCAATGCGGTTACCTGTCCTTGCTCCGCCGTAAAGGATGCATGGCGAATCACCTGGGTGTCTTTCTGGTAGGAAAAACAAACATCCTTTATTTCTACATTGAAATCTGAAAGGACTGCCTTTTCTCCACCCTGAAGTTCATGATTCTTGATTTCACCAATCCGGGCAATTCTTGCGTCCAAATAAAAGATTTCCGTCAGATAGAGCAAAACACCACCCATGGCCCCGCTGAGTTTCGCCGCCATAATAATATAGCCCAGAAGAATCAGGATACTTACCTGACCGGAGGCGAGCATTGAAAGGCCAACAGTCGCCGTGATTCCAATAGGAAGAATAGATAAAGTCTGGCCGATTGTAACAGGAATCGTCTGGATGATCTGAGCTTTCCATTGAAGATTTTCTGACTCATCCAACTGCTGGTCCATTTGAGCTTCTACTTTTTCTTTCAACCCATAGCTTTTAATTTCCTGATTCAGTTCGATTGCATTCTGAAAGCTTTCGGAAATATCTCTCAACTTATCATAATGTTTATTTACATCTCTGACCTGCAGTTTCTTTGTCAGGAAAAGAACCGAAGCAGAAGTAAGAACGGGAAGCAATACACAGAGACCTAATTTCCAATTCATGATCAGAAGGGCTACGCTGATAACCAAAAAGTAAATTGCAAACCCTATGGAATTAGCCACTGCGTTCGCAAAAGCATGCTCAATCGAAGCCACATCTGCCATGATTGTTTGAGCAAGGTCAGACAAATTGTGCTTTGAAAAATAGGATAGGGGCAGTTTGGAAAGATGTTCCGCCAGATCAATTCTTAAAGTTGCAGATTCCTGGTAGGTTTCATCATAGGTCGTTTTATAGTTATAGTTAATAACTAAGTACATCACCAGGGTCGCTGCCAGCATAAACAGGAGATATACCACCGGTTTCCCGGTATTTCCATTCAACAGCCTGTCTGCAAACAGAAAAACACAGATCATCGGCGGTACAAAAGAAACATAATAGAGAAAGAATGACCAGATTGATTTTGCAAGGCCCTTCACACCCGAATCACTCAGCTGGAAGGCTCTTTTTAGATATGTCTTCATCATGCCAACCTCCACTGATTTGCCTTGCAGTATACATCCTGAAAATCCTTATAACGTCCATTGCAGGCCATCAGTTCATTGTGGGTTCCCTGTTCCACAACTTTTCCATTCTGGACAAACAGGATCTGGTCTACATTCTGAATAGAGGACAGCCTGTGTGCAATCATGATAACTGTTTTGCCCCTCATCAGTTTTTGGAAAGCCTGCTGCAACTCGTATTCATTTTCCGGATCTGCAGCTGCAGAAGCCTCATCCATAATGACGATATTCGCATTCTTTAGAATAGCCCTTGCAATGGCGATCCTTTGCACCTCACCACCGGAAAGGTATACGCCCTTTGCCCCTATGACGGTCATCTCCCGCTGGGGGAATTTGTCAAGGATGGATGCGCAGTTCGCTGCGTCAAGTGCATCCATAATCTGCTGCCGTGTTGCCTGAGGATTTCCGATTCGGACATTTTCGTAAATTGAGGTCTTTAGTAATTGACTGCGCTGGAAAACAAATGCGATGTTCTGAATGAGAGCTTTTTCAGAATAACTCTGAATGTTCTTTCCACCAATCAGAATTTCGCCGCCATCGACAGGATAAAAACCTGAAATCAGCTTTGCAATGGTAGATTTTCCTCCCCCGGAAGACCCGATGAGCGCATAAGTTTTATTCTGATGAAGTGTCAGGCTGAAATCCTTCAGCACGAAGTTGTCATCATACTTAAAGTCAACATGACGAAATTCAATATTGAAATCTTGGAAGGTCTCTTCGTTTCCATGTGGAAGCTTTGCCTGATCCATAGAAGTAGTCAGCTCATCAAGCTGATTCAGCGTATTTTGTGCGCCAAAGTTATCCTGCCCCGTAAACATGATCGATGTGAAAGAAGTAAATACAGCTCCGGAGAACACAGCAAAGAAAACAATCTTTGCCAGGATTAGCATAGCAGGTTCTCCATAGCTGATGAATACAACTGCGGCTGGTACAGCAAAAGCATAAAACACGTTGAACAGAACCTGGAATCCGACGTAGGGATTCTTACAGCTGAGGCTATACTGATAGACGTACTGTTTGTACTCTTTGATCGAGTTAATCAGAGTTTTGTAATACTGTACAGTTACACCGAAGATTTTTATGATCTGCATTCCTCTGACATATTCTACTGTTGCCGCACTCATTTTTTGAAGCGCCGCTGAATAGCCAGACAGAAATTCAGTACCACCGGACATTTTACGGTACTGAAGAACACCAATCACAGTTGTAAGGATCAGGAGAATACCAAGGCGATAGTCTATTGCAAACATCAGCACAAACATTAACACCGGCGTCATAACAGCAGTGACGTTGTCCGGAATCAAATGGGCCACTGTTTTGTGTGTTTCTGCTGCGTTATCATCAATAATTTTTCGAATCTCTCCAGAGCTGTTATGGTCAAAAAAGGAAGAAGAGGCATCCAATAATTTATGAAGCCCATTTTTCCTTAAGTTTGTTTCAAGCCGGAAGCCTAAGTAGTGGGAACACGTTGCCGATGCAATGTTGAGAATGCCTCGTAAAATCATAAGTATGACTACAATAATTGCGTCATACATAGCCTTCTCATATACGGGAATAACCAGAATAGACACAATGGACTGCCACAGAAACCAATATGCTCCCATATATGAGCAGACGGCAGCGGCAGATAGTGCCATGGAGAAATATGCCAAAATTCTTTTATCTGGGACATAATGAAATAGTTTTTTATATAAACTGCGCATTGACTTCAAATATACACCTCTTTTTGCTTAAAAACGGTTTGACATACATCAACTCTTTCATTATAATTAGTTGTAGCTAACTGTAAAGGGAAAAACAGATATAAAGTCTAAACAAGGTATTAATAAATCTAAACGAGGTATCTTTGGGAGGAGCCAATGATAGAAGTTAAACGAGATGATTTCTTTGTTGAATCGATAAAGAATCCAATAGAGCACGGAACATATTATAAGATCAACCCAAAATATGGAACCGGATTTCAATGGACGAGTGAGGTTCACCACGATTTCATCATTACAGCGACAGATATAAGATTTAACCAGGAAACTATGGTCGGAGAACATATTGGGTCTGGTTATGTACTTGCTCTCTATATTAGTGGCGCAGGAGATGAATTCTATCCGTATCAAAATATTTCTCCGAATACATTGCGCTGCTATGAACCATCTGAAAAGTATAAAGCTATTTATCATCCTCAGATTCCATTAAGATGTATTACCGTGCAGGTTGACCAGGAATTTATTGATCAGTATCTCCAGGAAATTTCCGGTGATCTTGAAGTGAACTTTTCTGATTTTTTCAAAGAAAAAGGGAAATTCTATTTACCAAATGTTAATCATGCTATGCAAAGCCTATATGAGTATCTGCTTTCCATGAAAGCGTCCAGAATTACAGTAGAAGCAAAAATATATGAAATCATCTCTTATCTTGCTTCATATTTGAAAGAAAACAGACTAAATGAAGAGAATGGCCAGCCCATTAACAAAACAGATTTGCAGGCATTAGCTGAACTAACACATTACATGGACGAACATTACAGTTTTAATATTACGTTGCAGACGCTTTCCACCATTGCATGTATGAGTGAAAGCAAAATGAAAAAGCTATTTAAGTCAGTTTATAATATGTCCATTACTGAATACATTCAGAGGAAAAGGATCTCTGTAGCCGAGCATATGCTTATTCAGACCGACCTCACCATTGCGGAAATTTCAAGAATTGTTGGATACTCCAACCCCAGTAGATTGATTGAAATATTCAAAAGGTATTATGGATTTACTCCCTCAAAATACAGAAAATAAAAGTTTTATACTAATTTGGATAAACCTAACCCTCTAAAAATCAACCAAATCAATCGTTATGAGGTGACGCATACAAGCGTCACCTCATTTCTTTTTGGAAATTTCATCTTGAAAGCATCTGTGTGGGCAAGCTACCACCTGACCACAAAGCCAGATGGTTTGCGGGTGCTGCACTCAACAGTGCGGAGCAGGCCATGGCCTCTGTCATGTCCACGGTGCTTTCTCGCCTCAATGCGTTTCTGGACTCGGAGCTGGAGCAGGTGCTTTGCTTCGACAGCGTCATCGATGCAGAGAAGTTTGCTTCTGAAAAGTCTGCCATCTTTCTCATTCTTCCGGAGGAGGACACCACCAAAAACTTCATGGCGGGCTTGATGATTCAAAATCTGAGCCGTGAACTGTTTGCTGTGGCGGATGAAAACGGAGGGAAGCTGCAAAACCGTGTATTTTTATGTAGCCGGGCTCGTTCTATCTCTTTGGCTCTGCGCGGCAGTTGAACTGCTCTAACCTCTGGCTGGAAGAGAAGGCAGGCCGCCTGTATGCAGTCTGCCTCAATCCCGCTTGTACAAGCCCATGGGCAGCTATGTGGCATAATCGCGCAGGGATCTTAATGTTACCTCCTTGCTTCTATAAAAGCTTCACAGAGGAGATTCCTACTATCCCAGCGTCACGTCAAGAATCATGACGCTAAAGCCCGCTGCAAACAATCCGATTTTCCTCATAATAAACGACCTCCTAAAGTAAGAATACACATTTCAAACCGATAGCAGGAGTGCCGGCACCGGAATAAGTTTAGTGTTTTTTCCCAAAATGGAAAATGGCTTTCTTCTCATAGGGCACGGCGCGGATTTCTCCCGCTGTATAGCCGGTTGCCTCAATGGCGGCGCGGAGGGTGTTTTCGTTCAGCGGCTCCTTGGAGTGGATTACCGTCTCTCCCTGGGAATGGGAGGAGGAGACCTTCTCTATGGGGAATGCGGTGCGAATGGTGTCGTTGATCTGGGCCTCGCACATGGAGCAGGCCATGCCGGAAACTTTAGCTGTTGTTTGGGTCATATCTATACCTTCTTTCAGAATCAAGGATTCCTCAAAAATCGTACATAGCTACACCACTGCGATGCAGGCAAAGGGTATAGAGCAGGAAATGCTATTTCACGATCTTCATGCAAAATCGCAGCGGTCGTTGCCGCGCCCCAATGCCATGGTTCTCTACTAAGTAAGCCTCGGATGCAGACCGGAATTGCTTATGTCATCGCCGCCTTACTTTCTTCCCACCAGCAATGTTGAGCCGCGAAGCATCAGACGTTTGGCCTCCTTTGGCGTCATGAAGCTGCCGTCGGTCGTGTCGATCAGCTCTACACGCTCATATCCCATATCCCTGAGCTTTTGGACAAATGCTTGCATATCGCCGTATCTACCGGGCGACATCAGGTCATGGATGGCAAACGTTCCGCCCTTTTTCAGCACCCGCAGCGTTTCCAGCAGAAGCGCCTGCTTGTCCTTCCCCGTGATATTGTGATAGACATAGTTGCTGGTCACCGCGTCGAAGCTCTCGTCGGGAAAATCCAGCTTCACGGCGTTCCCACGTTGGAACGAAGCGTTTTTCACGCCCTCCGCAGCCGCGTATTTTTCGCACAGCGGCAGACTGAAGGAGGCATATTCCTTGCCCCAGCGGTCAATGCCGACCATTTTCCCCTGGGGATTGCGCTTTGCGCAGGCAATGGTCAGCGCGCCGCTGCCGCAGCCGATGTCCAGCCCCACGCCGCCCTCCGGGAGTGTGATATGCT
>OMED01000985.1_pt1 | contig 12646 bp, 10 predicted proteins | sample 1673411 | NCBI WGS metagenome assembly OMED01 (sample SAMEA103958110, study PRJEB25191) | human gut metagenome | reverse complement strand
CAAAGCCGTTTTCGGTTGATGAGCTGCTTGCACGCCTGCGCGTTGCGCTCAGGCGTGTTCGGTACGACGGTGACAGGATCGGCGAGGAATCCAGCACATACGAAAACGGCGATATGCGTATCGACTATTCGGCCGGCTGCGTGTATATATCCGACGTCGAAATACACCTCACTCCGATAGAGTACAAGCTCCTGTGCCTTCTTGCGAAAAACACCGGCAAGGTGCTCACGCACAATTACATTTTAAAGGAGGTATGGGGAAGCCCAACCGCGTCTGACGTATCGTCGCTTCGCGTTTATATGGCAACACTGCGCCGAAAGCTGGAAAAAAACTCAAACGGCGTTCAGTATATCCAGACTCACGTCGGCATCGGATACAGAATGCTCAGAATAACGAACAAATAACTTGAAAGTGTGTGCCATTGAGCACAACTATTAACAGAATTTTCGTGAAATATTGCTCTTTGTGGTGCTAAACTATACACAATATATATTTTGATGGGAGTAAGGCGTATGAACGAAGTTAAATCCCCAAAAAAGCCGATGATGTATTACTATACGATAGCGCTCATCCTTTTGCTTGTGTTCAATTTTGTCGCAATGCCGTGGATAAGTGAGCATCAGATCAAGGAAGTTGACTACAACACTTTTATCAATATGGTAGATAACGGCGAGGTCAGCACAGTTGAGATCCAAGAGCAGAACAACCGCATTCTTTTCCAGGGAAATGACAACAGCAAGATTTATAAAACCGCCATGCTGCCGGATAACGATCTTGTTTCGCATCTGCTTGAGGCCAATGTTTCCACCACCGGCGAGGAGATCGAGCAGACCTCGGCATTGGTGAGCATCCTTGCGTGGGTTCTGCCTATAATCCTGTTTATTGCGATCGGCCAGTTCATGTCGCGCAAGATGATGGAGAAGATGGGCGGCGGAAACTCCATGATGTTCAACATGGGAAAGTCCAACGCCAGGGTCTATGTAAAATCTGCGGAAGGCATTAAATTTGCCGATGTCGCAGGTGAAGACGAGGCAAAGGAAAACCTCTCCGAGATAGTCGATTATCTGCACGATCCCGGCAAATATCGCGAGATCGGCGCGTCAATGCCCAAGGGCATACTGCTTGTCGGCCCTCCGGGAACCGGCAAGACCATGCTCGCAAAGGCCGTAGCCGGCGAAGCGGATGTTCCGTTTTTCTCGATGTCCGGCTCCGAGTTTGTCGAGATGTTTGTCGGCATGGGTGCGAGCAAGGTGCGCGATCTGTTCAAGCAGGCAAAGGAAAAAGCACCCTGTATAGTTTTCATCGACGAGATCGACGCTATCGGTAAGAAGCGTGACGGTCAGCTTGGCGGAAACGATGAGCGCGAGCAGACGCTTAATCAGCTTCTCACCGAGATGGATGGCTTTGAGGGCAATAACGGCGTAATAATCCTTGCCGCAACAAACCGCCCCGAATCGCTCGACCCGGCGCTCACGCGCCCCGGCCGCTTTGACCGCCGCGTTCCCGTTGAGCTTCCCGACCTCAAGGGCAGGGAGGAGATCCTCAAGGTCCACGGCAAGAAGATAAAGATAGCCGAGGATGTTGATTTTAATAAGATCGCGCGCATGGCCTCCGGCGCCTCCGGCGCAGAGCTTGCAAACATCGTTAATGAAGCGGCCCTGCGTGCCGTGCGTGACGGACGGCGCTTTGCAAGTCAGGCCGATCTTGAAGAGAGCATCGAGGTCGTCATAGCAGGCTACCAGAAGAAAAACGCCATCATGACCGATCATGAAAAGCACATAGTTGCATATCACGAGATAGGGCATGCTCTTGTCGCCGCAAAGCAGACTAATTCCGCGCCCGTGCAGAAGATTACGATCGTTCCGCGCACCTCCGGCGCGCTGGGCTACACCATGCAGGTCGAAGAGGGCAACCACTATCTCATGAGCAAGGCTGAGATAGAAAACAAAATAGCTACCTTCACAGGTGGCCGTGCAGCCGAGGAGGTCGTGTTCGGCTCAGTAACGACGGGCGCATCCAACGATATCGAGCAGGCGACAAAGCTTGCTCGTGCGATGATAACGCGCTACGGCATGAGCGAGGATTTTGACATGGTCGCAATGGAAACGGTAAATAACCAGTATCTCGGCGGCGATACGTCTCTTGTGTGCTCTGCCGATACTCAGGCCGAGATCGACCGTCAGGTGGTCGCGCTTATAAAAAAGCAGCACGATAATGCGATAAAGATACTCACCGATAACCGCGATAAGCTCGATGAGCTTGCACGGTTCCTGTATGAAAAGGAAACCATAACAGGCGAGGAATTTATGGACATATTAAATAAGTAAACAGCGCGTGAAAACGTAAGAAGCCGGGAAGTCCCGACTCCTTGCGTTTTCACCGTTTATCAGGCATGCGATGCTAATGCATGGCAAATGCAAAATGCCGAAACGATGCTGAAATGGAAACCGACAATCACACAGAAATTGTGCAATTATTAAAAAATGCTGAAAAATGCGCAAAAACACGTTGCATTTCGCGTTAATTTGTTGTTAAATAATAATGTTATAAAATAGTTTGACTTGTTGCTCTAATGAGGAAGGCGTATGAACCTTACAGACATTTTATCGGTGCTCGGCGGTGCCGTGCTCGGCGCTGCGGTGGCGTATATCAACATGCGCATAAGCAAAGCGAACATGAACGCGTCAAATATGGCTGCCGTCATGGGCGTTAATATGCTGCGGCTGCTGCTTGATGCGGCTGCTCTTGCCGTTTGCTTCTTTGTTTGCAGGGCATATGATCTTCCGATGACGGCAACGCTCATTGCGGCGGCCGTCGGTCTGTCCGGCGGCGGAATGCTGTTTTTGAAGATGATGGTCAACAAAACTCAGCCGCAAAGTAAAGATACGGCGGACGGAGGTGAAAAATAATTGAAAGAATTCTTTGAAAACTTTTTGATGCCGACCAAGACTATCTATTCTATGTGGGTGATAATGGCGGTCATTTTGCTGTTTAGCATAATAGCGACGCGCAAGATGAAAGACGTGCCCGGCCCGCTGCAAAACATTGCGGAAATGGCTGTGGGCGGACTTTTGAACTTCTTTGCCGGAGTCCTGGGAGAGAAGAAGGCGCGGCACTATTTCCCGATGCTGGCGTCGTTCTTCATCCTGATCATCGTCTGCAACTATTCGGGACTTATTCCCGGATCGGGAGATCTGTTCACGGTCCCTACATCGGTGCTGACGGTAACGGCGGCGCTGTCAACGATATCGTTTGTCGCCATCCAGTCGTCCGGCATAAAAAAGCATGGCCTTGGCAAATACCTCGGCACGTTCTTCAAGCCATTTGCGTTCCTGTTCCCGATCCTGATCCTCGAACAGTTTACGCGACCGCTTTCCATGGCATTGCGACTTTACGGCAATATCTACGGCGAAGAGCTTGCGGCGGAAACGCTGTTTGAACTGTTCCCGGTAGGATTGCCTATAGTCATGCACATACTTAGTCTTCTGTTCTGCTTCATTCAGGCAATGGTATTTACCATGCTGCTTGCCGTCTTTATCAATGAAGCCACCGAGGACGAAGAATAAACAAGTAAACACATACACAATTATAGGAGGAAACACAAATGTCAATAGCACAGGGTCTTATCGCAATAGGCGTTGCACTGGCCATCGGCCTGAGCACGATCGGCGTCGGTATCGGCCAGGGTCTTGCAGCCTCGAAGGCACTTGAGGGTATGGCACGTCAGCCGGATATGAAAGGTCAGCTTCAGTCTGTCATGATCCTTGCAATGGGCTTTATGGAAGCGCTGGCCATCTATGGTCTGGTCATCGCATTCATGCTTATTGCCAAGATGTAAGAATAGAAAAAGCATCTTGAAAGGGGGAGACCAGATTGATTTTAGACATAGTTGGACTGCAGATCAGCGTACCTGAGTTCATACTTACTATTATCAGCTTCTTCCTGTTTATGTTCCTGTTGAACAAATTCCTTTTCAAGCCCGTTCTTAGCTTTATGGACGCGCGCAAGGCACGCATTGACGAAGGCCTTGCCGAGGGAAAGAAGGCCGAGGCAGCACTTGAAGAGAACAAGGCACAGCTTGCACAGGAGCTTGCTCAGACCGGCGCTGATGCACGCGGCGTTATAAACGCGGCGCGCAGCGATGCCGAAAAGGCAAAGGGCGAGGTGCTCAATGCCGCCCATGCCGAAGCCGAGCAGCTTCACAAAAATGTCCGTGAGCGAGTGAAAAACGAGGAAAAGGCCGCCGTCGGCGAAATTGACGGCAGAATGCCCGAGCTTGTCGCTCTGTTGTCCAACCGTCTTGTCGGCGGCGCAGAGGATAACAAGGCGCTCATCGACGATTGTGTCAGCAAAACCAAGGAATGATCCCGATGTATAACAGGAATTACGGGAAAGGAGGGATAGTTCTCAAGTGGATATCATATGGAAAATAGTTAACTTTATCATACTGTTCGGCGCTCTGTATTTCATCTGCCGCAAGATGAATCTTTTTGACAAGATGTTCGGCAGCCGCAGACGCGGCATAGGCGAGGAGATTGAAAACTCCGAAAAGGCAAAGGCGCAGGCCAAAGCCCTCGGAGAGGATATCGAAAAAGCCAGAGCCGAAAACGAAGAGCGCAAGCAGCAGCTTCTCAATGACGCCGAGGCTCAGGCTAAGGCCGACGGAGCGGCGATAGCGGCTGCCGGCGAGCAGGAGGCAAAAAGCCTTATCGAGAATGCCGAAAAGAGCGAAGGCCAGCTTATGGCTCAGATGCGCGACAGAGTGTCGTCCGACGCTGTGCGCCGTGTGGCTGAGATAACCGCAGAGGTACTTCGCAACGGCAGTTTTGAGGACTCCAAGCAGGCGCTGAATGATAAGTTTATCGAACAAATTAAAGAATTGGTATCGGCAATGCCGAGTGACATTTTGAACATGAACGAACTTAAAAAACTTGACATTTCAATAAAGAGCGCGCAGCCGCTGAGCGACGAGGAAATGAAGAAGCTCACGCAGATAATATGCGAGACCTTTATCTCATGCCACAATGAGGTCGATTCCGATGTTATAGGCGGCGTGCGTATGCAGGTGGGCGATACAGTTTATGACGGAACGCTTGCCCACACGCTCGACAGGCTCAGCCAGGATGTTGAAGACAACACCCGCCAGAGCGACAGTCAGATGAGATCTATCGCCGACGGAATCAAGCAGCAGCTTGAGAAGGTCAACGGCGATATAGACGTATTCCAGACCGGCGAGGTTCTCACCCTCGGCGACGGTATCTGCCGCGTATCCGGCCTTGCCGACGTTATGGCAGGCGAGATGCTCGAGTTCCCCGGCGGACTCAAGGGCATGGTGCAGGATTTGGACAAGAACAATGTCGGTGTTGTTCTGCTCGGACCGTTCGGCCATCTTCAGGAGGGCGACAGTGTCCGCCGTACAGGCAGGATCGTCGAGGTCCCCGTCGGCGATGCGCTTATAGGCCGCGTTGTTGACGCAATGGGCAGCCCCATCGACGGCAAAGGCCCCATCAAGACCGACTCTTTCCGCCCGGTCGAAAGCCCGGCTCCGAGCGTGCTTTCAAGAGAGCCCGTTTCCGTGCCTCTGCAGACCGGCCTGAAGGCTATAGATGCGCTTGTTCCTATCGGCCGCGGCCAGCGTGAGCTTATCATCGGCGACCGCCAGACAGGTAAGACCGCGATCGCGCTTGATGCTATCATCAACCAGAAGGGCAAGGATGTTATCTGCATCTATGTTGCCATCGGCCAGAAGGAATCCACCGTATCGAGCGTTGTCGAAAAGCTGCGCAGCCACGGCGCGATGGATTACACGATCGTCGTTGCCGCAACGGCATCTGAGCCGGCTCCCATGCTTTATATCGCGCCTTACGCAGGCGCTGCAATGGGCGAATACTTCATGTACAACGGCAAGGACGTTCTCATAATATACGATGACCTGAGCAAGCAGGCCACCGCTTATCGTGAAATTTCTCTGCTGCTTCAGAGACCGCCCGGACGCGAAGCATACCCCGGCGATGTTTTCTACCTGCACTCCAGACTGCTTGAAAGAGCAGCTCGACTCAACGCAGAATCCGGCGGCGGCAGCATGACTGCTCTGCCGATCATCGAAACGCAGGCAGGCGATATCTCCGCTTACATCCCGACAAACGTCATTTCCATCACCGACGGTCAGATCTTCCTTGAGAGCGATCTGTTCCACTCCGGCGTTCGCCCGGCAATAAACGTCGGTCTTTCGGTATCCCGTGTCGGCGGTGCCGCTCAGCTCGGCGCAATGAAGCAGGTCGCAGGCCGTCTGCGTGTTGACCTTGCTCAGTATCGCGAGCTTGCATCGTTTGCACAGTTCGGATCGGATCTGGATAAGTCCACTCGCGATACGCTGCATCGCGGCGCTCGCATGACCGAGATCCTCAAGCAGGGACAGTATGTGCCTATGAGCGCAGCCGATCAGGTAATTGCGATCTTCGCAGTTTCCGAGGGCTACGCCGACGACCTCGAGCTTTCGGATGTTGCACGTTTCGAGTCTGAGCTTATTGATTATGTAAACCGCAGTTACCCTGAATTTCAGGGCGAAGTGCTCAGCGGCAAGAAGCTGAGTGCAGATCAGCAGGCTAAGCTTAAAGAATGTATCGTAAATTTCAAGAAAACTTTCTGAGAAGCAGAGAAGGGAGGGGCATAAATGGCTAATATGCGCGCCATACGCACGCGAATCAAAAGCGTGAAGAATACTGAGCAGATAACCAAGGCCATGAAAATGGTTGCGGTCTCAAAGCTGCGCAGAACTCAGAGCAGCATGCAGGCCATGCGCCCCTTCTCCGAAAAGAGTCAGGAAGTCATGGACACATTGCTGTCGGCCTCGTCGGGGCTTGATAACCGCTTCATAAAGCCTCATAAAGAGGTCAAAAAGGTCTGCTATGTCCTGTTTTTGGGCAACCGCGGCCTTTGCGGAGCGTATAACAGCTCGATACTGCACTATGCAAATTCGGTCATCAAGCAGGGCGGCAAGGACTACGGTCTTGTTGTCTGCGGCCGCTGGGGCAAGGATGTTCTTGCAAACAGCAGGCTCAACGTAATAAAGACCTTTGCAGAGCTGAGCGATACGCCGAATATTGATGAGGCGCTTGAGGTAGCCGATTACCTCAAGGGGCTGTTCACAAGCGGCGAATATGACGAGGTCCACCTTATCTATCAGCACTATGTAACGGCTCTGCGTCAGGACGCTACCTGCGTGCAGTATCTTCCAGCCGCGCCGGAGAAGAGCGAAAATAAGGGTCACGGCCGAATATTCATCTTCGAGCCGGACACGAACAGCGTTCTTGAAAGCGTAATGCAGCTTTATCTTAACAACAAGATAATGAGCGTCCTGCTCGACTCCAAGTGCGGTGAGCACTCGGCGCGCATGACCGCAATGACCGCCGCTGCCGACAGCACCAAGAGCCTCATTTCCGAGCTTGATCTCAAGCTCAACCGCGCGCGCCAGGCCGCGATCACGACCGAGATATCCGAGATCGTCGGCGGTGCATCCGCGCTTAAAAAGAAAAAGTAATCATCCCTTTAAAACCCCTTAAACAGGAGGTATGTCAATGGAAAACGGAATAATCAGAAGGGTCATAGGCCCTGTTGTTGACGTCCAGTTTCCCTCCGGTAAACTGCCGGATATTTATAATGCGATCGAGGTAAAGCTCGAGGACAAGAAGATCGTCATGGAGGCTGTGCAGCACATCGGCGATAACAGCGTAAGATGCATCTCGCTGTTTTCCACCGACGGACTGTCTCGCGGCTGCCCGGCGGTCGATACGGGAGCACCCATTAAAATGCCGGTCGGTGAAGCGACGCTCGGCCGCATGTTCAATGTCGTCGGCGAGCCTATCGACGGCAAGGGCGCAGTAAACGCCGAAGAGTATATGCCAATTCACAGGCAGGCGCCTGCGTTTACGGATATTGCTCCGTCTACCGAAATACTCGAAACCGGCATCAAGGTCGTTGACCTGCTTGCACCTTACTCCAAGGGCGGCAAGATCGGCCTGTTCGGCGGTGCAGGCGTCGGTAAGACCGTGCTTATCATGGAGCTTATCCGCAACGTAGCTTACGAGCACGGCGGCTACTCCGTGTTTGCAGGCGTCGGCGAGCGCAGCCGTGAGGGCAATGACCTCTGGCATGAAATGACCGAGTCCGGCGTTATCAACAAAACGGCGCTCGTATTCGGCCAGATGAATGAGCCGCCCGGAGCGCGTCTGCGTGTTCCTCTGTCGGGCCTTACCATTGCGGAAAACTTCCGTGATGAGTCCGGCCAGGACGTGCTGCTGTTCATTGACAACATATTCAGATTCACTCAGGCAGGCTCCGAGGTTTCGGCACTGCTCGGACGTATGCCCTCCGCCGTCGGCTATCAGCCGACTCTGGCAACCGAAATGGGCTCGCTGCAGGAGCGTATAACCTCCACACGCAACGGCTCGGTAACCTCGGTTCAGGCGATCTACGTTCCTGCCGACGACCTTACCGACCCTGCTCCGGCAACGGCGTTTGCTCACCTTGACGCAACCACCGTTCTGTCGCGAAGCATCTCCGAGCTTGGTATTTACCCGGCTGTCGATCCGCTCGAATCCACATCGCGTATCCTTGATCCGAACATCCTCGGCAAGGAGCATTACGAAACTGCGCGCGCGGTTCAGGCTGTGCTCCAGAAGTACAAGGAGCTGCAGGATATCATTGCAGTTCTCGGTATGGATGAGCTGAGCGTTGAGGATAAGGCCACCGTCAGCCGCGCAAGAAGGATCCAGCGCTTCCTTTCGCAGCCGTTCCACGTTGCCGAAAACTTCACCGGCGTAAAGGGCGCATATGTCAAGATGGAGGACACCATCCGCGGCTTCCAGGCTATCTTGGGAGGCGAGTGCGACGATCTGCCCGAGCAGGCGTTCCTCATGTGCGGAACTATCGACGAAGTGCTCGCAAAGCGCGATCAGTTCAGGTAAAGCGCCATGGCAGATAAGATCCATTTTCAGATCGCAACGGCAGACGGTGTGGTCTGCGATTCGATGGCAAGCTATGCGCTCATACCGCTTTCCGACGGCGACGTCGGCGTGCTTTCCGACCATGCTCCAATGATCGGGGCGCTCAAGGAGGGCGTTGTCAGATATGTCTGCGAGGGTGAGGATCATTTTGCCGCAATAAGCGGCGGTGTTCTCAGCGTCGTGGATAATGAGGTCATCCTGCTTGCGCGCACGGCTGAGAGAGCAGAGAGCATTGACCTTGCCCGTGCTCAGGCTTCCGAGCGCAGAGCGCGTCAGCGCATTGAAGCACATGCCGCGAACACTGATATGAAGCGAGCCGAGCTTTCTCTCCAGCGCGCCATAGCCCGTGAAAAAGCATATACTATGCTTCATAAATAATTTAAAGCCACGGCGCACAGCCGTGGCTTTTGCATATCAAAAAGTACGCTCCGAGGGAGCGTGCTTTAGTTTTATTCGGTTCGCAGAGCGACGACGGGATCCTTGTTTGCCGCAACGCGCGAAGGAATAAGTCCGGCAACGACCGTCAGCAGCATGCTGATGGCAATAAGCGCTATGGCCGCAAGCGGCGGAAGCACGGCGTTTATCGAGTAAATGCCGGTAAGGTGGTGGACAACGGCGTTTATCGGGATGCACAGCAGTATCGTTGCCAGAATGCCGATAAGTCCGGCGCCGAAGCCGACTATAACGGTCTCGGCGTTAAACACGCTCGAGATATCCTTCTTAGAAGCGCCGATAGCGCGCAGAATGCCGATCTCCTTCGTACGCTCGAGAACGCTGATATAGGTGATAATACCTATCATTATGCTCGAAACAACGAGGCTTATTGCGACAAATGCGATGAGAACATAGGATATGACATCGATTATCGTAGTGACGGAGCTCATAATAAGCGCAACATAGTCTGTGTAGTTTATCTGATCCTCGGGATCGACTGTGGAGTTATAATCCTCTATAACCTCCGCGACGGCATCCTTTGCGGCGAATGTTGCAACATAGATGTTGACACCGGAGGGCGAGTCGAGATCAACATAGCCCAGCGTGCGCAGATTCTTCTCATAGCTTGAATCGGAGAAGGTCTCCGGCATCAGCTCGTCGTAAATAAGCCTGTAGCCTGCGTCGGTGAGATAGCAGTTGTCAAACGCCTCGGCGAGGGAAGCTGTGGAAAGCTGACTCATCTGCTTTTTCACCTCGTCGGCATAGGCCGTTTTTATCTGCTTGGTCATCATTTCGCGCATGTAGCTAAACAGCGTGTCGTCATCCATTGCCGAAAGCATGTCGGCGTATTCTGGATAGCTTTCAACGACCTGCTTTTCGATATCCTCGCGCGATACGCCGTCAAGCTTTTCGTCTATCATTGAGCTTACATACGAGTCCGGAGCAAGCGACATGTAAGCTACATAAAGCTCGGCTTTCTTCGCCTGATCTATGCCGGCGCGGTAATCCTCAACGGCCTTTTTGATATCGTCAGAGGATAGCGCCTTGTCGTTTTCTTTAAACGGCAGCCCGGTGAACACGTCGTGCTGAGCATCGTCAAGCTGCTGCTTGACAAGCTCCTTCTGCGCCGTCTGCTCGACAACGTATTTTGTCAGCGCGTTTGTATAGCCTATCGCACCGTTCATCATGCCGGTGACGGCATCCGCGCTCTGGCGAACTACGCCTACTATTTTAAGCTCAATCCCGTTGGCGTACAGTGTTTTAAGGCCAAGCTCATCGCTGCTGATATCCTTATATTTGCCCGTTTCGGGGTCCTTCTGCCAGCAGTCGGCAGGTAGGATGAGGCTGAATGTCTTTTTGCAGACGTCGGCATAGCTCCAGCTTTCGAGCTTTGTTGTGTCAACTTCCTCGCCGCTCATGTAGCCCGTCATGGCCGACAGCATGTCGTTTGAGGACTTAAGACCCAGCGCGTACAGCACCATGTCCGATACCTCGTTGTTTTCGTCAACGATCAGAACGACCTCGTCATAGTTTTTCGGCCAGCTGCCGTACAGCACGTCGTACTGGTTTTGCAGCATGGGGCTTATCAGCCCGTCGTCACCGGGCAGCATCTCCTGCCAAACGACAAACTGACTTTGTGTGCTGCTCATGCCGGAGGAGGAGAACATGTTGTTCATTGACTGGTTCACCGATTGCTCTGCCTCGTCGCCGATCACTCCGGCGCGCATTTTGCTCATAAGGCTCATGACGTCGGATTTGACGATCTTGCCGTCGGCGTCCTTGGTGTAAAGGTTCATCGGCAGATTGTAGGTATACTGGATGTTCGTCGCGTTTTGACTGAGCTTTGAATCCTTGCTCATCTGCTCGTCGAGAAACACCTTGAGATCGGTAACGTTGTTTTCCTGGATCTCGGCACTTGTCATGGCGTTCATCATTTCATACATGATGGTGTTGCCGTAAACCGCGTCCTTGTCGTGCTTGTTCTCGGCGTTTTCGGAGTTTATGCCCATGAGCGTGGTCATGAGCGACGACATGTCAACCGACTCTGCCTGTATCGAGATCGGGTAGGATGACAAGGTGTCCTCCTGAACACGGTCGATATAGTTGTTGACGCCGGTCGAGATCGACAGTATCAGCGCGATGCCGATTATGCCGATGCTGCCGGCAAAGGCGGTGAGTATCGTGCGGCCCTTTTTGGTCATGAGGTTGTTAAGGCTTAGGGAAAGGGCTGTGAAATAGCTCATCGCGGTTTTGCGCTGCACAGGCTCCGCAGCCTCGTCATCCTGCGCAGAATACGGCATCGTATCGCCGGTTATAAGGCCGTCCTTGAGCCTGATTATGCGCGAGGCGTAGCTGTCTGCAAGCTCGGGATTATGCGTGACCATGATGATGAGCTTATCCTTAGATATCTCCTTGAGTATCTCCATGATCTGCACGCTTGTTTCCGAATCGAGTGCACCAGTCGGCTCATCGGCAAGCAGAATATCGGGATCATTCACCAGCGCACGGGCAATGGCGACGCGCTGCATCTGGCCGCCGGACATCTGGTTCGGCTTCTTGCCGAGCTGATCGCCAAGTCCTACCTGTTCAAGCGCCTTGACGGCACGCTCGCGCCGCTCTGATTTGCTCACGCCCGAGAGGGTGAGGGCAAGCTCGACGTTTGCAAGCACTGTCTGATGCGGAATGAGGTTGTAGGACTGAAAAACAAAGCCTATCGAGTGGTTGCGGTAAGTGTCCCAGTCGCGGTCGGTGTACTCTTTGGTAGATCGGCCGTTTATTATAAGGTCGCCGTCTGTGTACTGATCCAGACCGCCGATGATGTTCAGCAGCGTTGTTTTGCCGCAGCCGGAGTGGCCGAGCACGGCAACAAATTCGGATTTTCTGAACTCAAGGTCAATGCCTTTGAGCGCATGCACCGTCTCGTCGCCGACTGCGTAGTCCTTGGTTATGCCTTTTAATTTGAGCATTCAACACTTCTCCTATTTTAAATGTATAATGGTATGATTATCGGCTTTTTTGAAATCAAAGTCAAGTGCTGTAACAAAAAGTTCAGAAACTGGATGCATTTTTGCGGTGTTGACATTTATGACACCATGGGTTAAAATAACCCTGTTATGCCTCCGTAGCTCACCAGGATAGAGCGTGCGCCTCCTAAGAGAACCAAGAGCGTTCCCCACCAGAGGGGCGGTCGCCCTTAAAATTAAATA
>OMED01000983.1_pt1 | contig 12647 bp, 8 predicted proteins | sample 1673411 | NCBI WGS metagenome assembly OMED01 (sample SAMEA103958110, study PRJEB25191) | human gut metagenome | reverse complement strand
TGTCACGGCCGCGCTTATAGTTGTTATTTTTGTTTCTTTCGGCGTTTTGCTTTATAATATGCAGGTTGTCAACGGCAGCAAGTATGCGGCAGAGGGCTCGGCGTCTGTTTCTCAAAGCACGGTCAAAGCGACAAGGGGCGAAATTCTTGACCGCAACGGCAAGGTGCTTGTCGGCAACAGGCAGGGCAGTGCGGTTGTTTTTGACGCGACAAAATTCCCGTCGTTTTCGGAGCAGGAGGAGAGAAACAAAATCATTCTCTCACTCATAAATCTTTTTGAGCAAAACGGTGACGAATGGACGGACGAGCTGCCGATTTATATTGACGGCGACGGCAACTATGCCTACACCGAAGACAGTGAGCACGATATTGAAGTTATGCTCGGCAAAGATATGCTGAACCTCAACAGATACGCCTCTGCCGACGACTGCATGAAGGCTTTGATTGAGCGATATAAATTAGAGAACTACTCCAAAAAAGACGCGCGCGCTATTGCTTCTGTTTGCTACCAGATGAGGCTCAACGCATTTAACACCGCAAACACTTATCAGTTTGCGGAAGATGTTGATGATGTGACCGCTTCTTATATCAAAGAAAAAAGCTCTTTTTATCGCGGAGTTGAAATAGAAATCACCACCTACCGCGAATATTATGACGGCACGCTAGCACCGCATATGATAGGCATGGTCGGCTCGATTGACGCACAGGAGTATAAAAAGCTCAAAGAAAAGGGCTACGGCATGAACGACGTAGTGGGTAAAAGCGGCATTGAGCTCGCTATGGAGGATTATTTAAAAGGCGAGAACGGAGTAAAATCCGTCACCGTCAATTCGGACGGCACAACCAAGGTAGAATATACAAAAGAAGTTAAAAACGGCGACAGCATTGTTTTGACTCTTGATGCGGATATGCAAAAGGTAGCGCAGGACGCACTCAAAGAAAAGTGCGACAGCATTGAGTCCCCCGTTCCTCACGGCGGCGCGGTTGCGGTTGTCAACTGCAAAACGGGCGAGCTTTTGGCTTGCGCCACATATCCGTCATACGACATCACAACTTATTCGGACGATTACTCTTCTCTTTTAAAAGACAAGAGATCGCCGCTTTGGAACAGAGCGCTTCAAAGCGTTTATGCGCCCGGTTCAACATCAAAGCCCTCAACGGCTCTTGCCGCTTTGGAGGAGGGCGTTATTGACGAAAACACCGTGCACGACTGCCACTATAAATTCAGATACCTTGACATGACCTTCAGCTGCATTGCTCATCATGCCTCAAGCAACATCAATGTTAAAACCGCGCTTCAGGATTCATGCAACATCTTCTTTTATAAGGTCAGCCGTGACCTCGGCGTAGAAAAGCTTAACACCTACCGTGAGCTTTTGGGCTTGGGTCAGCCGACCGGCATTGAGCTCAGCGAAAGAACGGGTATTCTCGACTCCCCCAGCTACCGCACCTCTCTCGGTCAGGTATGGAGGCCCGGCTTCACCTTGCAGTCTGCAATCGGTCAGGCGGGCAACCTGTTCACACCGCTTCAGCTTGCAAACTATTGCGCCACCATTGCAAACGGCGGCACAAGGTATGAGGTTCACATGGTCAAAGAGATAAAGAGCTTTGATTTGTCACAGACTGTTCTCAAAAAAGAGCCCAAGGTTGCGGTTGAAACAGGCATTAGCGAAAAGAACATCAACATTGTTAAAGACGGTATGAGAAGAGTTGTTACACATTCTTATACTTTGAGAAACGGCGTGGGCAAGGTTGTTGACTGCGCGGCTAAAACAGGTACTTCAGAAGTTGAGCACAACGTAAACGGCACCAAAAAAGTGCTCACAAACGGATTTTTCATCACCTTTGCACCGTATGACGACCCCGAAATAGCCATTGCGGTTGCTATTGAGGGCGGCAAGTCCGGTTCAAGTGCGTCACCCGTCGCAAAGGCGATATATGAATATTACTTTAAACAAAAGCAAGAGCAGACCGGAGTTCAGGAGACCGAAACGCTCATAGGATAAGGAGTGGGAAAATGGCCGAAAAAATCATAGTAGCCTCGGGCAAAGGCGGAGTGGGCAAAACCTCACTTACGGCAGGGCTTGCCATGGCTCTTGCCGCAAAAGGCGAAAAGGTTTTGGTCGTTGATTTTGACATCGGCCAGGGCAGCGCGGCATTTATGCTCGGTGCAGAAAGCGAGCCTGTATTCAACTGGGGCGACGCTCTTAAAAATGCGTGCGAAAATGAGGACACTCTCTGTAAAGCCGGCAATGTTTCTTATATCTGCGCCCCGACAAAGTGGGACGACACTTTCAGCGATGAAAAGATAAAGAATTTTATCTCGTTTTTTAACAGCGATTTTTCTTATATACTTTTTGACGCCCCGGCAGGCGTTTTGGGCGGATTCGGTCTTGCGGCACAGTGCGCCGACAGAGCACTCATAGTCTCAACCCCCGACGAAGTCTGTGTCAGAGCGGCAAAGGGCGCGGCGAGAGAGTTAAGAAAGAAAAAGGTCGATAAAATCAGACTTATAATAAACAGATTTGACAAGAACCCGACGGTTAAAGGCAAATATCTTAATATAGACGAAGTGATAAATGCTGTAGGAGTTCAGCTCATAGGCGTTGTGCCGGAGGATAAAAATATAAGCTACTGCGCGTCAACGGGCTTTGCAAATCTTAAAGACTGCCCGGCAAAGGCGGCATTCGGCAGAGTTGCCGACAGAGTCCGCGGCAAAAGGGTTCGCCTTGTGCTGCAAAACACCAAAAAAGAAAAGCCGAAAAGCAAAGCCCCCATTGCTGCGGTGCTCTCGGTCATAGGTGCTATAATAATCTTGCTTGCGGGCGCATTTTTAACCGATTTTTATATGAGCCGAAATCTCAAAGAACCGATATTTGTTAAAGAGGTTGTGTCCGATGGCGGCGGAGCAACTCTTTACATAGGATTTTGCTACACGGTTGAAACAAACAAGAATACGGACGGCACGCTGATATCCTGCAAAATGCAGGCGTTCGGCAAAACAATTGGTGCCTCTGTGAGTTAAAGGGAGTGAAACATATGCCCTATAAAAGTGAAAAGACGATAGCGGCAGTTTCTACCCCTGCCGGAACGGGCGGAATTGCCACAATAAGAGTATCCGGCGAAAAAGCCATAGAGATTTGCGACAAAGCCTTTAAATCAATGAGCGGCAAAACGCTCTCGTCTCTTAAAGGCTACACGGCGCTTTTCGGTAAGATATATGACGGAGAACAGCCTGTTGACGAGGCTGTTTGTCTTGTGTTCCGTTCTCCGCACAGCTTCACGGGCGAAGATGTTGTTGAGATAACCTGCCACGGCGGAATGTTCGTTGTGCAAAAAGCCTTGAGAGTTGTGCTCGCCTGCGGCGCAGTGCCGGCAGAGCCGGGAGAATTCTCTAAAAGAGCTTTTTTAAATGGAAAAATCGACCTCTCCGGCGCAGAGGGAATAATGACCCTTATCAATTCGCGCGCAGAGCAGGGAGTGACCGCCGCGCTGAATGTGCTGGAAGGCTCACTGAGTAAAGAGCTCGGCAAAATAACCGAGTCTTTAACAGAAATTTGCGCTCACATCTCGGCGTGGGTAGATTACCCCGATGATGAGATAGAAGAAATTGACGAAGCCGAAATTATAAACACCTTGCGAAAAAGCGAGGGCACTTTGCAAAGGCTGCTCGATAAATTCGACAGCGGCATGGCTGTCACCACAGGTGTTGACGCTGCGATTATAGGCAAGCCCAATGCAGGCAAATCAACCCTTATGAATTTGCTTCTCGGCTACGACCGCTCAATAGTCACAGACGTCAAGGGCACAACAAGAGATGTTGTTGAAGAAACGGCGAATGTTGACGGCAGTATTTTAAGACTTTCGGACACCGCCGGAATAAGAGACACCGACGACACCGTGGAAAAGCTCGGTGTTGAAAGAAGCCTTGAAAAAATCAAACGCTGTGCCGTTGTGCTTGCGGTGTTTGACTCGGCGGAGAAACTGAGCGGTGAAGACGAAGAACTCATTGAGCTTTGCAAAGGCAGACCCGTTATACCGATTCTTAACAAAACGGACAAGCCCTGCCTTATAGACAAAGAAAAAATAAGGATTGCGCTCGGCGAGCCGACAGAAATATCCGCCTCAACCGGCGAAGGGCTGCAAGAGCTTAAAGACAGGATAAACACCGTGCTCGGCACTCACGATTTTGACCCGAACGCCGCAATGCTTGCAAATGAAAGACAGCGGCAGTGCTGTGTCAACGCCCTTGCCTCAATAAAAGAGGCAAAAGACGCGCTCTCTATGGGCGTTACGCTGGACGCGGTCGGGGTCTGCATTGACGACGCAATCTCTTACCTTTTGGAGCTGACGGGTCAAAAGGCCTCACAGGCAGTTATAGATAAAGTTTTCAGTAATTTTTGTGTGGGAAAGTAATATGGAATATTTTGCAAAAACATATGAAGCGGCGGTTATCGGCGCAGGTCATGCCGGCATTGAGGCAGGTCTTGCCTGTGCGCGCCTTGGGTGCGACACCGCTGTTTTTACCGTCAACCTTGACTGGGTAGGCAATATGCCCTGCAACCCCTCGATAGGCGGCACGTCTAAAGGTCACCTCGTCAGAGAAATTGACGCTCTCGGCGGCGAAATGGGTATTGCGGCAGACGCAAACACCTTGCAGAGCAGAATTTTGAACCTCGGCAAAGGACCTGCCGTTCACAGCCTAAGAGCGCAGATTGACAGACGCCCTTACTCCGAATACATGAAGCACGTCATGGAGAAGCAGGAGAATCTTGAAATCCGTCAGGCTGAAATTGTTAAAATAGAAAAAAGCGATGACGGTATGTGGCTGCTCCACACAAATCTTGAGGCGATATACAAGGCTCAATGCGTAATTCTTGCAACGGGCACTTTTCTTGCCGGCAAGGTCTATGTGGGCGATGTCTCTTATGAGAGCGGCCCCGACGGTATGTTCCCGGCAAAAAAACTTGCGCTCTCGCTTAAAGAGCTCGGACTTCCGCTCCGCAGATTTAAGACGGGAACTCCTGCGAGAGTAAACCGCAAAAGCGTAAACGAAAAAATCCTCGAACGTCAGGACGGCGACAAGAGGATTGTTCCGTTCTCTTTTGATAATAATTCTAAAATAGAAAATAAAATGTGCTGTTACGTCACCTACACAAATGAGCAGACAAAAAAGGTGATTTTGGATAATTTGAGCCGCTCCCCTCTTTACGGCGGCAAAATAGACGGCAAAGGTCCGCGCTATTGCCCCAGCATTGAGGATAAAATAGTAAGATTCAGCGAAAAAGAACGTCATCAGATATTTATTGAGCCGTGCGGCTACAATACGGAAGAGATGTATTTGCAGGGGCTTTCTTCTTCTTTGCCCGAGGACGTGCAGTTAAAATTTATCCATACCATTCCCGGGCTTGAAAACGCACAGCTTATGAGAACGGCTTATGCCATAGAATATGACTGTGTTGACCCCACCGCGCTTGACGCGTCGCTTGAATTTAAAGATTTTGAGGGACTTTTCGGCGCAGGTCAGTTCAACGGCTCCAGCGGATATGAGGAGGCGGCGGCACAGGGCCTGGTCGCAGGCATCAACGCCGCAAGAAAAATCAAAAACCTGCCCCCTGTTATTTTTGAACGCTCCGGCTCTTATATCGGAACTTTGGTTGACGACCTTGTTACAAAGGGCTGCTCCGACCCATACAGAATGATGACCTCGCGTTCGGAATACAGGCTTTTGCTCCGTCAGGATAATGCCGACCGCAGGCTCACCCCTCTCGGATATGAGATAGGGCTTATCAGCCGCGAGAGGTACGAGAGGTTTTTGAAAAAGACAGAGCTTATCGCCGAGGAGCGCAGACGCGTAGAGAAAGCAGTTATTGCTCCGAGCGAAAAGCTGAACGCACTGCTTGTTTCACGTGAAACATCGCCGATAGTCAGCGGTGTGAGACTTTCGGAGCTTATAAAGCGTCCGCAGCTCGGCTATGAGCTTTTGACCGAGTTTGACAAAGACCGACCCGATTTGCCATATGAAATATTTGAGCAGGTTGAGATAGATATTAAATATGAGGGCTATATAAAACGGCAGCAGGCACAGGTGGACGAGATGCACCGCCTTGAGGTCAGAACCTTGCCGCAGAATATAGACTATAACGCTATAACGGGTCTTAGGCTTGAGGCGAGAGAAAAGCTCACCAAAATCAGACCCAAAAGCGTTGGTCAGGCTTCGAGAATATCGGGCGTCAGCCCTGCGGATATATCCGTGCTTCTTATATATCTTGAAAAAGAGGATTTAAAATGATAGACAAAACCACTCTTAAAGCACAGGCGGCGGCTCTCGGCATTGAGCTTGACGGCACTGCTCTTGACCGCTTTGACAAATATGCCGAAATGCTTGTTGAAACAAACAAGACCATGAATCTCACGGCCATAACCGAGCCGAGCGAGATAGTCTCAAAGCATTTTGCGGATTGCCTGTCTCTTTTAAAAGAAGTCGATATAAAAAAAGGCGCAAAGATGATAGATGTCGGTACGGGCGCAGGTTTCCCGGGCGTTGTGATTTTGATTGCAAGACCCGACATAAACATGACCCTTATGGACTCCACCGGCAAACGATTAAAGTTTGTGCAGAGCGTTATTGACGAGCTCTCTTTAAAAGCGGACGTTGTGCACATGAGAGCGGAAGAAGCCGGCAAAAATCCAGAGTACAGAGAAAAATACGATATATCGTGCGCAAGGGCGGTCGCCAACATGAGCGAATACTGCCTCCCCTTTTTGAAGTGCGGCGGAATTTTTGCGGCAATGAAAGGCGCAAAAGCCTCGGACGAGCTCCAAAGTGCAAAGCGTGCCATAGCCTTGCTCGGCGGCTCGGCTTTGCCTGCGAAAGAGTTTTTTATAGAGAATTGCGGCGAAAGAACAATACTCTGCGTCAAAAAGATTTCGCAAACTCCGCCAAAATATCCGAGAGCTTCGGCACAAATTGCAAAAAAGCCTCTCGAATAAAGCTAAAAGCTGCTGCCTTTGGGCGAATTTGCGCGATGAAAAAAACTGGACAAGCTTTTTGCTGTGTGCTACCTTGATAAAGGCGACACACAGCTTTTTTATTGAAAGGAAATGCTCAATGGTAAAATTCAGCGAAAAGACAAAGCGCAGCGGAGAGATTATCAACATACCCGTCAACGACATCAGACCCAATCCTTATCAGCCGCGCAAGAGCTTTAGGTGGGAGGATTTGGAGGAACTGGCGCAAAGCATCTATCAAAACGGCTTGCTCCAGCCCGTAACCGTGCGCGACACGGGCGGCGGCAAATATGAGCTTGTCGCAGGCGAGCGCAGGCTGAGAGCCTCTAAAATGGCAGGGCTTGCGGCAATACCGGCGATTGTGGTTGATATAAGCGAGGAAAAATCCGCCGTCTATGCCGTGGTAGAAAATCTTCAGCGGCAGGATCTTCACTTTTTTGAAGAGGCGCAGGCAATTGAGAAGCTCGCGCGCAACTTCGGCATGGACAGAGACCGCATAGCCAAAAAGCTCGGCAAATCCCCCTCTGCGGTGTCTAACAAGCTGAGGCTTCTGAAATTGCCGGAGGAAATACGCGAAAAAATCATTTCCGCAGGTCTTACCGAACGCCACGCGAGGGCCATGCTGCGCTTGCCCACTTATGCGCTCATGGACGAGGCGGTGAATGCCGTGGCTCAAAACCGGCTGAATGTTTCTGAAACCGAGCTTTTAATTTCACGCCTGCTTGAGGAAGAAGCTCCGCAGGCAAAAGAAGAAAAGAAAAAGCCGCGCGGGGTCAAGGTCTTTCGCGATATTAAGCTGTTTATCAATACACTTGACCACGCTGTGACAACCATGCGAAAAAACGGCATAAACGCAGACTCAATCCACAGCGAAACAGATGATTACATAGAATATATCGTCAGAATAAGCAAAGCGTAACTGTTTCACGTGAAACATTGACAAAGAACCCCTGCCCCTGTATAATTAAAAGGCACTTGAAAATAAAGGATTTGATATAAATGGGAAAAATTATTGCCGTTGTAAACCAAAAAGGCGGAGTCGGCAAAACCACGTCCGCAGTTAATTTGGCTGCGGCGGTGGGTCAAAGGGGCAAATCGGTTTTGCTTGTGGATATTGACCCCCAGGGCAACGCGACCAGCGGAATGGGTCTTAACAAGCGCGAGCTTGCAAAATCTTCTTATGACGTTATAATAAACGGAACTCCTGCAAAAGAGGTCATAAAGCACACCGAATTTGACGGCGTTGACGTTTTGCCGGCAAACATGAACCTTGCAGGCGCGGAGCTGGAGCTTGTTGACTCCTCAAAGCGAGAGTCAAACCTCAAAAACGCGCTTTTGCTCGTCAAGGGCGAATATGACTTTATTTTTATGGATTGTCCGCCGTCTTTGGGGCTTATTACGCTCAACGCACTTTGCGCCGCAGACACGGTGCTTGTGCCCATTCAGTGTGAATACTATGCGCTGGAGGGTTTGTCGCAACTGATTTCCACCGTTCGCCAGGTCAAGCGGCTTTATAATCCGATGCTTGAGATTGAGGGCGTTTTGCTCACAATGTATGACGGCAGACTTAACCTTACACAGCAGGTTGTTGATGAGCTGAAAAGATTTTTCCCCAAAAAGGTTTATTCCACGCCGATACCGCGAAATGTCAAGCTTTCCGAAGCGCCGAGCTACGGTCAGCCTGTTATGTATTATGACAAACGCTCAACGGGCGCAGCGGCATACGGCAGCCTTGCAGATGAATTTTTAAGCAAAAACTGAGGAGGACGTTAAAATGGCAGCAAAAAAAAGCGGCCTCGGCCGCGGACTTGACGCACTTTTTGCAGATAACGCGGTTGAAGAATCAGCCGCAACAAATAATGTAAAACTTAAAATAATGGATATTGAGCCGAACCGCGACCAGCCCAGAAAGGTGTTTGACGAGGCGGCCTTGGCGGAGCTTTCGGACAGTATTGCAAAGCACGGTGTAATTCAGCCCTTGCTTGTCAGACCGATAAGCGACGGCGGCTATCAGCTTGTTGCAGGTGAACGCCGCTGGCGAGCCGCGAGAATGGCGGGGCTTACCGAAGTTCCCGTTGTGATAAAGGAGCTTTCGGACTCCGAAACCGTTGAGCTTGCAATGGTTGAGAATTTGCAGAGAGAGGACCTCAATCCGCTTGAAGAAGCCCTCGGATATAAATATATGATGGAAAAACTCTCTATCACGCAGGAGGAGGCGGCGCAAAAGGTCGGCAAATCGCGCCCGGCGGTTGCAAACGCGCTCAGACTTTTGAAATTGCCTCCCTATGTGCAGGAGCTTGTTGAAAATAAACAGCTCTCCCCCGGTCATGCCAGAGCGTTGCTCGCGTTCTCCTCCGAGGACGATATGATTGAAACCGCAAAGCTTATTATTAAGCAGGGACTTTCGGTTCGCGAGATAGAAAAAATGGCAAAAGCCAAAAAGGCAGAGCCTAAAATTCCAAAAAAGAAAAAACGCGACACTTTTTATGACGAAGTGGAGCTTGCTCTCGGCAAAAACACCGGCAGAAAAATAAAGGTTAAAGAAAATACCAAAACAGTTGAAATAGAGTTTTTTGATAAAGACGATCTCTCCTCCCTCGCTAAATTGCTTGGGGAGAAGTGATGAAGTTCCCTAAAAGAAAGCATCCGAGACTAAAAGAATATGATTACAGCAACGACGGCGGATATTTTGTCACCGTTTGCGTAAAGAATAAAGAAAAGTTACTCGGTGAGCCTGTTTTAGTTAACGGTAAGATAAAATTGACCCCAATAGGCGAAACGGCCGAGAAGCATATAAAAGCGATGAATTCAGCTTATGACGGTGTTAGAGTAGACAGTTATATGATTATGCCGGATCATATTCATATGCTTATAACGATCAGCGGCGGCATGAGGGCATGCCGCCCTACTTCCTTACAAACCGTGGTTCGCACATTTAAAACTATGGTGACAAGAGAAATCGGTTTTTCTGTTTGGCAGACATCGTTTTATGAGCATATTGTCAGAGATGAAAAAGATTATACGGATATTGATAATTATATAAAGGCAAATCCGCAAAAATATGCACGGTAGAACAGAGATTTGACAAGCTGTAGGGCGGCATGCCCTCATGCCGCCGCTGATTCGATTTTGCACACGTTTTTGACGGCGGTGTGGGCACACCGCCCTACGAGGTGAAATCTACAAATTTTATGAGTGCCGGCGGTTTTAACCCCTCCGTCACGGCTACGCCGTGCCACCTCCCCTAAAGTGGAGGCGATATGCGTTTCAAAATACCTTATATATACACAAAACACTCCTTTTCGGGAGGGTTTTTTCTTTTTGCCCGTTCCCCTGTCAAAAACCTGTGCAAAAGGTGTCAAAGCGCTGTCAAAGCTTTGGCAAAAAGTGATGCGGCAAGTGCCGAAACACTATATATAGAGCCATTTTTGCCTATAAAGAAAAATGTTAAAAATTTTTCACAACAATATTAAAAAATCATTGACGAAACAAAAAAAATCTGTTATCATAATTTACAACTATAGGTGGGATAGTATATCTATGCCCAAAAATAAAATCAGTCGCTAAAAAAGGCGGTCAGGCAAACGGCAGGTCAGGTCGAAACCCTGCATAGGCTATTACGGCGGCAAACAAGGAGGATTTATTATGGCTAAAAAAATGGGCAAAAGAGCATTAAGCGTACTTTTGTGCTTGGTTCTTATTGCTACAACTTTTTTCATCTTTGATCCAAGTATTCTTATTAAGGACGCAGACGCTTATGTCAATGTAGAGGGCAACAAAGCGGTATCTTCGCTTTCAGGTCAAATCGCTTATGCTCCCGAGGCAATTTATCTTAAACCCGGCAGCAGTGCGTTCAAGTATTTCTTAAATTACAGTTACAGTTCGGGCCGTGTTGCCGAAGCAAAGAGCACGTCTTCAACTCTTAAATTTGAGAATAAAGACGCTACCGAGGTTCAGCTTGCCGTTAATAAGGTTTATTATAAAAACGGCACGGCAGACGTTGCGGTAACATCGTCTAACCTTAAACTTAACAATACAACCGTTTCGGCTGTTGCAAACTGCACGGCGACAAGCACGGCTTACGGCGCTACGCCTACCGTTATTGCAAGCGGCACAACGGGCATAAACTACACGCTTACTTCGGGCTCTCTTTCAAACTATGTTGCAGGCAGAACATATTTCATTCAGTGGGTGGTTCGCTACAAAATAGACGGCACATATCACTTTATGTTTATGTATACGGGTATATATGCCCCCTCTCTCGGTCAGGCGGGTCTTTCATATGCAACAACATACTCGGCTTCGCGTTCAAACCCCGAGAGCCACGCTTATACATTCATAACCGGCGCGCAGAAATACGGCGGCGGTAACCGTGTATCAAACTACACAAGCACAACCGTTTCCACAACGGCAAAGACTGCTCCCCTGATTTCTTTTGTAGGTCAGAATGCAAGCACTACAGCTTATACTTTCCAAGGCGGCGGCGACAAGTGGAATAATACATCAAACTTCACCGCGCAGACAAACGGCGGTGTGTTTGTTGCGCCGTCACATCAAGTCGGTGGCAGTGACCGTTACCACAGAACAAGATGGACAAATGTAGGTTCTTTTGCAAACCCGACGCCGACAGGTACAACCGAGGGCAACGGCGATACTTCTTACAACGTCGGCCAAACATCGGGTGTTGCATACATAGTTGTAGATACCTCGCGTTATTCCGACTATAACCAGATTCCCAACCTCTCTGCCGGCTGGCTTCAGTTCTATCACCACAGATCAGGTGCAGGTAACTATCTGCGTTTTATTGAGGGTCAAACTCAGACCTACGGCGCACTTACCGACGCGGTAACGTGCTCTGTTGACACAAGCTCTTATGAAGATAATGACGATTACTCCGTTGCAAGAGGTCTTTATCCTTTCAACGGCAAAATCAACGGCGGATTTATCAACATAAAATTCAATTCCAGAACAGGTTATAAGGACTTGGGTGGTACAGAGAGTCTTTATGTCAGCACATATGTCGGTCTTCACACCACGGCGGTTAACAAGACCTCTCTTCGTGAAACATACAACAATGCGCTTATATCGCATATTGATAAATGGTATGTAGACAACAGCAAAACTGCGTTGTCCACCATGAATTATACCGATTATTATGATCAGCTCAAAAAAACGGGCGAAGCTCTTTGCGACCCGACGGCGTATTCGATGAACGCAAACTCAACGCTTGAGGGATATGTAACCGCATGGAGCAAGGCGATAGACTCTGCTTTTGACAGCAGTATGTATTTCTATGTTCCCGAGACTATTTATATCAATCCGATTGTTTCAAGCTCAAAATACAACTTCCAGTATTATGTAGACAGAGCTGCCACCGCAGACAGTGTTCTTGACACATCTTATAATAAAACAACAGGTAACGTCTTCTTCTCATGTGCAAAGGCGAGCAATGTCAGCATAACCGCAAGCATCAACGGCGGCTCGGTTACGCTCGGTCAGAGCAGTGCGACAAACGGCCTTATCAAGACCACAATGTCGGGCTATGCAAACACTTATTCGGATAAGACGATTGAGTGGACAGCAACCTACACCAACACCGCAACAGGCAGGCAGATGACGACAAAGGCATATACGTAT
>OMED01000972.1_pt1 | contig 12705 bp, 9 predicted proteins | sample 1673411 | NCBI WGS metagenome assembly OMED01 (sample SAMEA103958110, study PRJEB25191) | human gut metagenome | reverse complement strand
GATAGCTGTTTGCTTCGGTCATCGCCTTAATCGCCTGCATTTCGTTTGCGCCGAGCGCAATCTGGGCGACATACACATTGCCGTAGTCTATCGCAAGCATTCCGAGGTCCTTTTTCGGTGTGGACTTACCTTCGGAAGCGAACTTCGCGACAGCCCCGAGAGGCGTCGATTTGCTCATTTGCCCGCCGGTATTGGAGTACACTTCCGTATCCATTACCATTATATTGACGTTCTTGCCGCTCGCCAAAATATGGTCGAGGCCGCCGTATCCGATGTCGTACGCCCAGCCGTCGCCGCCGATCGCCCAGACGGATTTCCGCGCCAGATACGCGCGGTTTTCCAGAATGTACGCGGTGTCGTCGTTCTGGGGAGCCGCCTCCACGGCGGCGAGCAGCGCATCGGCCGCCTCCGACAACTCCGCGAAGGTCAGCACGGGCAGCACCGGCGCAAAAATCTCTTCGCGCATAAGACGGCTCTGCGGGTCGGGATTCAGAACGATCGTCGGTGCGACATAGCGCTCCTCTTCGAGCACCTCGCCGCCGCAGACCGTCTCGCCTCCCGCCGTGGAGAGCAACTCCGCCACACGACGCGCATGGGCGCCGTCGACCATTCGGGGATAGTCGACCGCAAAGCGCGGATCGCTCCCCCATTGCCGCTCGACGGCCCGCTGCAACTCCACCAGCAGCCGGTCGCAAACCGATTCGTGCACCAGCAGGAAATCGGGGGCCACGCAGGTCTGACCGGCATTGAGGGTCTTCCCCCACACGATGCGCCGCGCAGCCAGCTTCAAATCGGCCTCCGCTCCCACGACGCAAGGACTTTTCCCGCCCAGTTCGAGCGTGACGGGCGTCAGGCGTTCGGCCGCACGCACCATGATCTCGCGGCCGAAAGTCCCTCCGCCCGTGTAGAAGATATGGTCGAACCGCTGCGTCAGCAACTCTTCCACAGCCTGCGGTGCGTGCGGCACCAGAGCGACCAGCTCCTCCGGAAAGCACTCGCCGACGATCTCCGACAGAACGGCCGCCGTGGCCGGAGCGCCCGGCGAAGGTTTCAGCACCACGCAGTTCCCTGCGGCCAACGCCCCGACGAGCGGCAGCAGCGTCAGTTGCAGCGGGTAATTCCACGGCGCGACGACGAGCACCACGCCCAGCGGTTCGTAGCGCACACGGCTTCGCGCCGGCCAGGCGAAGAGCGGCGTCGGGACGCGGCGAGGCCGCATCCAGCGTTTCAGGTTACGCAATGCGAAACGGATTTCGCCCGCGACGATACCGATTTCGGTCATGTAACTCTCGACAGCCGATTTGCCCAGATCGGCGCGCAACGCACTGCACAGCACCTCTTCGTGCCGCCGCACCGACGCCTGCAACGCTTGCAGCGCCCGACGCCGCACCGCGATGTCGTGCGTGGCGCCCGTCTCGAAATAGGCCCGTTGGGCGGCTATCAACTTCGGAATATCCATAACAGTGTGGGATTATCGATTTTCAACCGACTCGATGCCGAGGCCGGCGATACACGAAAATACGCCCCCTCGATTGCAAGCGGCACGCCCCGGCGCACCGCGGAGGGATCGGCAGGGATACGAACGGGAGGAGACAGTCGCCTGTCGCCTCCCGCAAAATTTACCGAAAAAGGGCACTCCCCTACTTCTTCGCCTCGTTGATCTTGCTCAGCTCCTCGAACAATGCCTCGAACGACCGGACGATATCGGCACGCAGCGCAGCATAGTATTTGCGGACCAGCGATTTGTTGTGCGGTTCGGTGGGATTGCTGACCTTTGCGATCAACTCGTTGCGAAGGGCGACGGCCTTCTGCATCAGCTCGAAAATTTCCTGCTCCTTCGACGGCTGGAAGGCAATGGCCATATCGCAGTCGAAAACCACCTCTTCCAGACGATAGTCGATCTCCTTCTTCAGCTCTCTTAAATTTGCCATAATAATCCTGATAGTTTGATATTTGGCGTAAAGATAATAAAAACCTCCGACAATCGCCACTTCGCCCGATGATTTTTCCGCACGAAACCGCCGGATCCGCCCGCAGGCGATCCGGCGACTCCGTCCGATCGGAGGCTCGGCGTCGACGAGCAAGGGCGGAAAACGCCCGCCTGAAACGGACGGACTACATCGTGCAGGTGCAATCGAACTCGTCCATATCGATAATCAGACCGTCGGGCTGATCGTCGACAAGGATGTAGGTCGCATGGATGACCGGCTCCACTTCGGGCAGCGGAATGGGCGTGCGCTCGGTGACGACGCTGCTCTTGTCGTAGGTGAAGGCCATCTCTACATGGCGCATCGGCGGCAGGATATGCTGGCGCATGTAATTCCACGCCGCAGGGAGCCGTTTGAGCCGCATCTCCTTGACCGTCGCCTTGTCGCTGCCGTTCAGGATTCGCAGCACCTCCTGCTTGGAGGGTATCGACGAAGCCTCCACGGCCGGAACCGCCGCCCGCCACTCGTCGACTACGGCCGATACGGTGACCGGATAGCTGGCCGAAAGGCGGTAGCGGGAATCGACGTAGTTCCGGAAATCAGTCGCGCGTTTGTGCGCCAATCGCTCGTTGGGAGCATAGGGCCCGTCGGGCGAAGCATAGCCGGTGATCGTCACGCCCGTCACCCGCAACGACTTATCCTGCGAAACCTTGTCGATAAAAGCCTGCAAATCGTCCAGCTGCCGCGCATTTCCGGCCAGCGTCGACGAGAGCTGCGCCACATCGACCTGATAACGCACCGCATAGTCGGAGTTGCGATCGGCGTGCTGTTTCACCAGATACTTGCGCACCAGATAGGTACCGTCGACATCGGCCGACAGCAAAACGGTATCGGCCTGCGGACACGATGCCGGAGCCCCGCTTCGCTGCTGGGCATCGGCCGCAGCGCATACCGCAAAGGCACATACGAAAGTGGTAAAGATCCTTTTCACGTCATTAACGATTTATGAGTGGATAGTATGATTTCGCACCAATCCATTCAACAATCGCGCCGAAACGACGAAAAACGGCCCCTGAGCAGAGTCGAGGGCCGTCGATACATTCTTTGCCGGCTGCACAGGCAGGCTGTCCGCCGCAGGCTACATCCGTTCGGGAACGTCGATCCCCAGCAGGCGCATCGCCAGCCGGATCACGCGCGCCACCTGCTCCGACAAACGCAGCCGCATGGCACGCACCGCAGCGTCTTCCTCGCGCAGGATCGAGTGATCGTGGTAGTAGGCGTTGTATTGTTTGGCCAACTCATAGGCGTATGCCGCGACGATCGAAGGAGCGAAATTCTCGGCAGCGGCCTTCACCACGTTGGGATAGTCCGCCAACTGCTTGACGAGCGCCACCTCTTCGGGCAGATAGGCCGCGGCCGACGCTTCGCCGCAGGCGATCCCCGCCTCCTGCGCCTTGCGCAGCACCGAACGGATGCGGGCGTGCGTATACTGGATGAAGGGACCGGTATTGCCGTTGAAATCGATCGATTCGCGCGGATCGAAGAGCATCGTCTTTTTAGGATCGACTTTGAGAATGAAATATTTGAGTGCACCCAGACCGACCATCCGCGAAATCGCAGCCGCCTCGTCCTCCGTGCAGTCGTCCAGCTTGCCCAGTTCGTCCGACATTTCGCGTGCCGTGCGCACCATGTCGTCGATCAGGTCGTCGGCATCGACGACCGTCCCCTCGCGCGACTTCATCTTGCCGTTGGGCAACTCCACCATCCCGTAGGAGAGGTGGGTGATATGGTCGCTCCAATCGTATCCCAGCTTTTTGAGCACCAGTTTCAAAACCTGGAAATGGTAGTTCTGTTCGTTGCCCACCACGTAGATCATGTCGTCGAGATCGTTCTCCTCGAAACGGCGGTAGGCCGTCCCCAGATCCTGCGTCATGTAGACCGACGTTCCGTCGCCGCGCAGCAACAATTTCTGATCCAGGCCGTCGGCCGTAAGATCGATCCAGACCGAACCGTCCTCGCGGCGGTAGAAAATCCCCATGTCCAGCCCCTTCTGCACGATGTCCTTGCCCAGCAGGTAGGTCTGCGACTCGTAGTAGACCTTGTCGAAATCGACGCCCAGCGCCTTGTAGGTAACGTCGAAACCGCCGTACACCCAGCCGTTCATCATCTCCCACAGTCCGTAGACCTCGGGATCCCTGGCCTCCCAGCGGCGCAGCATCTCCTGCGCTTCGAGCATCAGCGGCGCCCGCTTCTTCGCCTCCTCCTCCGACATGCCCGAGGCCGTCAGCTCCTTGACCTGGGCCTTGTAGTGCTTGTCGAACTCGACGTAGTATTTACCGACCAGATGGTCGCCCTTCATTCCCGACGAAGCGGGCGTTTCGCCTCCGCCGTAGCGCTTCCACGCCAGCATCGACTTGCAGATGTGGATGCCTCGGTCGTTGACCAGGTTGACCTTGATGACGTTATGGCCGACGGCACGCAATATCTGCGCGACCGAATAGCCCAGCAGGTTGTTGCGGATATGCCCCAGATGGAGCGGCTTGTTGGTATTGGGCGACGAATACTCGATCATCACGTTGCGGCCCGTCGCAGGAGCCTGCCCGAACGCTCCGTCGGCTGCGATTTCGGCGAAACGGTCGGCCCAGAAGCCGTCCGAAAGAGCGAGGTTCAGGAATCCCTTGATGACGTTGAACGACTTCACCTCCGGCATATGCGCCGTAAGGTGCTCCCCTATCTCGGCGGCCGTCGCTTCGGGCGACTTGCGGCTTCGTCGCAGCAGCGGGAAAACGACCAGCGTATAATCGCCGTCGAACTCCTTGCGTGTCTTCTGAATCTGCAACTGCTCCTCCCCCAGCGGCCCGTAGAGCGCCTCGACCGAGCGGCTCACCGCCTCCGAAATAAAGTGATCGATATTCATTTTCCTCCGATGATTTGTTGATTTAGCCCTGCAAATTTAGCTTTTTTCGGTGAATAATCAATCGCCGGCAACAGATTCCGTACAATTCTCCCCCGCAGCATTTCCCGCCATCCGAAATATTCATCTCCGGCCGACGCCTTAGATACTCCGTCTCGGCAGAATCAAACATGCGTTTGCTTCTGCGCTCGACTTTTCGTATATTTGTGATAGTGTGAAGTATTTTATTTGACTATCAACGATTTGTAGTAAACTCGCATGAGAACGGGCAACGGATAAGAAAATGCCGGATTGTTCAGAACCACCATGTTCCTCATGCTTTCAAATAACTCTTTTATCAATGCAAAGATAGCATTTTTTCTGTAAAGGCCGGTAATAATCCGGTCAAAATCTTATGAAATAGTCCTATCGGAAAGAGCTGCCATCCCGTAGCCGAGTCCCCGTAACTCACAGGCAAAGGTAATTCGTGTTCTTTTCGTACAAGCAAGGTCAAGCCCTTCGGGTTCCGTGGAAAAATCTTCCGCGCCCTGAAGGGCTTGCGGTATTTTTCCCGGAAACCTTGCATGTACGGAACACGACCTTTTAAGCCTGTAGTTACGGGAACTCCGGCCCCGAAAAGCCGGACTAACAAAAATCAAATGTTATGTTACAGATGGCTAAAAACAAGTACAGTGTGGAAACACTCAGAGAACTGAATGTTTCATACGACCATGAACACGGGCTGACACAGAAAGATGTCGATATGGCTAACAGTTATGTGGAACTCATCGAACAGACACGTTCCGAAATCACACCGCAAATCGGAGACAGACTGATTTATGTGACCGAAGACGGGGACTATTACGGCAACGCCCTTATAGAGAACCTGCACCACACAAATAAAGGGCATCTTTCTATATGCGAACAGCCAAGCATACCTTTCGTCTGGAATGATAACGGAAATATCCGGTTGAGCGTCAGTGGAGGTGCGTTTCATGCCGTGAATCCGAAAGAATTGAAATTCCTGAAATGGACGGATGGTTCATTCAAGGACTGGGGACATTGTAGAGCTTGTGCAAACGGAGCGGTGGCATTTTACGCAAAAGTACCGATGTGGTTCTATTCAGAACCCAATCCCAAGTACGGAAATTTCACGACCGAAACCTACCGAAAATTTTATTTCAATAAAAAGGAGGAATCGGAAGCCGGCAATCTTTACCAAGGTTTTGACATTGCTTTCCGTAACGAGGCGGAACTGCAACAGTTCGTGGAAGACTATGAAGGAACGATCTTCAAGGGAAATTGGCCTACACAAATAGTATTGTGGTGTTTCCGTCGCGAATATATATTCCTGCCGCTTCCCGAGTGGGAAAAGATAGAATCCCCTGCCGTAGAGCGAAGACTGAATTTCCATCCCGAACAAGTCAAGATTGTCAAGGACATGGAACAGCACATCACCTACCTGTATCGTATCAAGAATTTCTAACATCTAAAATCCAATAAATATGCAAACGACAACAGCAACTAAGGTCGGCAACGCTCCCGACCTGCTTTCCGGTATCCTGAGCGTACAAGTGAGAAACGAGGACAAAATCACGGAGCAAGACCGCCTCTATTGCCAGACACAGCAGGACCTGCTCTACAGGACGCTCGACCAGATTGACCGCTGGTACGCCGTCTTCAAGGAGGAGGCAGAACAGTATCAAGCCGAGCGCAAGTTCCATTACGAGGAGAACGGCAAGGTGTCCATGCGGGATTTCTATACTTACCATAACAACAGGGACGACTATTCTCACAACGAGTTCAAGCCGTTCGACCTTATCAATGACTTGGTGGACAAGAACCGTAATGCCAACTCCAACTTCGCGGGTCGCATCATCTCCTATTTCAACAACACCTACAATGTTCAAGTGCCGGTGCCGAACATAGACGGGAAAACGCTCCGCATGGGATTCCGCCCGGTCTATGAAACATACGTGGATGCCGTCATAGAACACTTGGGAGGCAAGAGCTTCCGCGAAACGGCGGAAGAGGAACTACTCAGCCGTGTTCAGAAAGTCGTCAAACCGGCATACTGGACTAAGGTAAAGACTGAACTAAAGAAGGACAAGATTATCTTCCCTGAAATCATCCGTTTTGATGATTTTTCCATGCAATACAGTAATCGTTGTCGAGTGTCATATAGCTATACCAATGAGTTGGAAACCCTTTGTGCTGGAATTGCATTCGGTGCGGATGACATATTGAACGGCAACTCAAAGATGATTATCTGTTTCGATGATAATAATGTATCCATTAACGACTGGTACGACCTTACCACGACCAATGCCGAGCAAATCAGATTCTACAAGAACGGGCGCATAGACGTCAGGTTCAAGGACAGTGCAGCCGCCGAAAGCTGTTTCAAGCGGCTCCGGCTGGATGAAATCACACTAAGAGAACAATAACGGCATGAGAGACCAATCCAGACACCCCGTAAGGCATCCTTGCGGGGTGTCTTCATTTTCAAACGTAAACAATCCAAAGACATGTACGCCATCATCCCCCAACAGATACCGCAGGACAAGCGGGCCGAAGTCAACGAAAAGATACTTTTCGCCATAGACTCAGGTAAAGACCTTATTCCGGCAGAGAGCATCTACAACTGCTATACCGGCATCGGAGGGCTGCACAACCTAAAGCAGTCCGACTTCGCCAACTATAACGAGTATGCCAATGCCAAAAAAGAGTTCGAGATGGGACAGTTCTTCACTCCGCATGAAGTATGCAGGGATATGGTGGAGATGCTTTCTCCCGTCTATTCGGAAATGATCCTCGACATGTGCTGCGGCATGGGCAACTTCTTCAACCACCTTCCCAACCTGCACAACGCCTACGGGTTTGACATTGACGGCAAAGCAGTGACTGTCGCCAGATACCTCTACCCGGAAGCCCATATCGAGAAATGCGACATCCGGCAATACCACCCGGAACAACGCTTCGACGTCATCATCGGCAACCCTCCCTTCAATCTGAAGTTCGACTACAAGCTCTCCCAGGAGTATTACATGAACAAAGCATACGATGTGCTCAATCCGGCAGGCATCCTGATGGTCATCGTTCCCTTATCGTTCATGCAAAGCGAGTTCTGGGAGAAGAGCCGTGTCGCGAATATCAACAGCGACTTTTCCTTTGTAGGCCAGGTGCAATTAGACCCGAACGCCTTTGCCTCCACAGGGGTACACAACTTCCGCACGAAAGTAATGGTGTTCCTGCGCGAGTCCCGCCATATCGAAATGCAGCCCTACAATGCGGAAGAGTTCATCTCCATGGACGAGTTGAAAGGGCGTATCATGGAGGCAAGGGCGATGAAGCACAAACTGCGCCTCGACCTTATGCGCGAGACCAACCGGATTGACAGGGAGGAACTGGAACTGTTCGAGTACAAGCTCGCCAAGTACATGTACGAACTGAAAGCACACGCGGCACTGAACAGGCATATCGACAAGGCGGAAGCGTTGGTGACGAAGTTCCGCAACCAGAAACCACCGGAGAACGCCACCAAAGAGCAGGAGAAGGAATGGGAAAGGAAGAAGCTGACCACGAAAAAAGTACTCGGTATCATCCGCAGGTACATCACCTCACAAAACATCGTCCCGCGCAAGGAAGTGGCATTGGTGAAGACCTCCTACGGCTTCAGGCTGAAACAGTACGCCCCACGCCTGCTGGATAAGGTACAGCACAAGGCAGCGGGCATCAACGACCTCGTATTGGGACGGGCGGAGCTTCCCGTACCGGAAATCCTGACGGAAAAGAACATGATGCAGGTCCGTGCAGCGAAGAAACTGATACGGAAAAAGCGCAGGCAATATGAAATACAGAACCGTCCATTCTCAGACATGAAACCGGACACACAACTGGCCGAATATCTTGACCGCACGACCTTCATCAACAAGGAAGGCGATGTATGTGAGTTCACGGAGCTTCAGAAACACGACCTGAACCTCGTATTGCAGAAACGCTTTGCCCTGCTGAACTGGCAGCAAGGCTCCGGCAAGACGGCGGCTGTCTATCACCGTGCCAAGTACCTGCTCAAATACCGTAAGGTGCGCAATGTTATCATACTGGCCCCCGCCATCGCCACCAACATGACATGGGTGCCGTTCCTGACGATAAACAGGGAGCGATTCCGCATGGTCAGGAACAACGCCGACCTCGAAACGGTTCCGGAAGGGGTATTCCTCGTGCTTTCCACCTCCATGCTCGGCAAGCTGAAAAGAGGGCTGACAAAGTTCATCAGGCGCACCTCAAGGAAACTCTGCCTGGTATTCGATGAATCCGACGAGATTACCAACCCCTCGTCACAACGCACAAGGCATATCCTGGGCATCTTCCGCAGGCTCAAATACAAGATCCTCGACACGGGAACGACCACGCGCAACAACATCGCGGAGCTGTACAGCCAGTTTGAACTGTTGTACAATAACTCCATAAACATGATTTGCTGGTGCAGCCGGATATACCACGAGAACAGGGACAGGGAGATAGAGGAAGATCCAAACCCGCACTACGGAGAACCGTTCCCCGCCTTCAGGGGGCACGTACTGTTCCGGGCCTGCCACTGTCCCGGCAAGGCGACCGTGTTCGGCATCGAGAAGCAGAACCAGGACGTATATAACAAGGACGAACTGTCCGAGCTTATCGGCAAGACCGTCATCACGCGCAAGTTCAAGGACTTTGCCGGAGAAAAATACGAGGTAAGGATGCACACGGTCGCACCATCCGAGGGGGAACACGAGGTGTACCGTGTTATCATCGAGGAGTTCTGTCGTATCTGCGAGCTTTACTACAACAGTACGGGCGACACGAAAAAGGATGCCGGGCTCCGTCTCATGCGCCAGATCAAACTTCTTATCAAGGCCTGCTCCGTGCCCCACCTGATAGAGGGCTATTTCGGGAACGGCTACCCGAACAAGACAGTCTTCATCGAGAAACTGATACGGAAGATTCCCGGCAAGGTTGCCGTCGGCTGCACCTCCATAGCGGCGTTTGAACTGTACGAAAATCTCATCCGCGAGCGTTTCCCGGACCGACCGGTATTTACCGTCAAGGGTGACGTCGCGTTCAAGAAGCGGCAGGGCATCGTTTCGGAATTCGATTCCACCATCAACGGCATACTGGTATGCACGCAGCAGAGCCTGAGCAGCTCGGTAAATATCCCCTCCTGCAACGATGTCATCCTTGAATCCCTGCAATGGAACATCCCCAAGATGGAGCAGTTCTACTTCCGCTTCATCCGCCTGGACTCCAAGGAACTGAAGAACGTCCATTTCGTGACCTACAAGGATTCCGTGGAACAGAACCTGATGGCATTGGTACTGACAAAGGAAAGGCTCAACGAGTTCATCAAGACCGGCGAGGTGAAGGAGCAGTCGGAAATCTTCGAGGAGTTCGATGTCACGATGTCCGTCATCGACAGCCTGCTGGTACGGGAACGTGACAGCGAGGGAAAAATCCACATCAGCTGGGGAAGCCAGCGCATAATGAGTTAGCAAAATGAGTACAGACACAGGGAACCGCAGAATCCATTCCACAGGCAAAGGTAGCCCGTATCCCCATCGGCTGTGCAAGGTCATGCCGCGAGCGGTTTCCGGAGAAATCATCCTCGCCGGAGGCTGCGGTATTTCCCCGGAAAACCCTGCACAGCCGGGATACGGACCTTTTGGGGCCTGTGGAATGGAATCCCCGGTTCCGGTCATTAACTACAATAAAAAACGATTATGGACTTGAATCAAGCGGAAGTGGCAGTGACCACTCAGCATCTCATAGACATAAGGCAGGAGAAGGACAACTGGTTGCAGATGTCCGACTTCGGCGACATGGGGGAATTCCTTTGCACCTGCTTCGACATGTTCCCGGAAGAGGAGAACCCGGAGTACAGGTACACGCGGTGGGAAGAGATTCCCGGCTCGCTGATAAACAGGCAGTGGCTGTGCCCCAACTTCTTTGAAATCAGGGAGGCGATGGAACAGCTGGATGAACCCGACAAGGAGTGGTTCTTCGACTGGTGCGACAAATGTCATCACGACATCAGCTCGGAAGACCCGCACCTGCTGGTAGCGCACTACCTGGAACTGTACGGCAATGCCACGTCCACCGGCGACGACACCTGCCCGGACGGAGACGATGATGGCTTCCTGTATTATCCGGGCATATCAAACAATTACTTCGACACGGTCACCCCCCGTTTCGAGGTGTTCGATGACAATTACGATTAAAAACATACGCTTATGAATATCAATTTTCTCGGACCGGTCTTCCCGACAGACCCATACGCGCAGATGGCGTTCGTGGAGATACTGAATACCCTTCTGGTGGCAAACAACATCATGGAGGTGAACAGAATGCTCATACACCGGAATGCCAATCCCGCGTACGGCTCGCTGTCGGGATATTTCAGATGGTCGTATGCAGGCAACCATTTCACGCTGTGGCAGCGTGTGGAATACAATTCCCCGGTCTGTTTCGGACAACGCATATTCAGTATCCATTTCGGAATGCTGGCAAGCCGGGACAGGGAACGGGATAGTCCGACACTTAACTGAATTGGAATATATGAATACGATAACGATAGAAAACAGAGAAATCGCAATAATGGCTTTCGACAAGCTGTGCAGAGAGAACAAAAAGGACTCCGCTCTGCGGCTTGCCGGATGTATGCTAAAGCACTCATACATATCGCTCGGCATCGGTGATATCGACTGGGAGATAGACATGGCGATACGGCAATGCGGCGGTGAGCCGAGAACCGGTTACAGATATACCGCCCGTTTCCATTTCAACCTGAAGACGGAGATGGAAAAGGAAAAATACGACAGGGCCGTGAAGGAACTGTATGGATAAGGAGATTTACACGGAGGCGGCCGCAAGGTCGCTTCCGTCATTTATAACGGTATGTACGGGAAACAGAATCCTGCCGTACACAGGTAACAGAAATGGATGAACAGAAAACATTGACATTGGATTTCATCAAATCCCTGATGGAACCGGCCTATACGCTGGTATGGACGGACTATGATGACAATCTTGACAACCACCGCGGCCTGATTCAAAAATGCCTTGACAGCAAGAGCCGTGAGCATTTGTGGGAAGAGGCAGACGTGTGGTACAGCGATGCCGAATGGGAGGCTGTCCGTGGAATCATCGCGAAACTGAAAGAGGAATGTGCCGTATTCCATGACTTTGACGGGGAAGCGGTCGATGACTTCTTCGATGAATACGAAGATGAAATCCGTGACGAGATTTACAGCCGCAACGATTCGGACGTGGTGAAGGAATTGGTAAGGCACACGGACGACATTCCTATCCGTGTGGAGATGCTTTCCAACTATGACTGCATCAACTCCAACTGGTTTGAATCGCAAGGCGGTTACAGGTACGAGGAATCCTACTTCGGGGACATGGTGGACAGCCTGAACCTCAATCCGGCGAGAGTAAAGAAAATCTTGACAGAGCACGGCTACAGGGCTTACGGGCGTTTCCCGAACCGTAAGAACCGGAACGGCAAGGAGCAGGTTTCCTACGAACAATTCTACGAGGAACTTATCAATTCCTGCTGCGGGGCGAACCTGCTGACTTACATCGGCAGGGTAAGCCTGAAAGAGCTGTATGAAGCCGACTTTTCATTGAAAGAGGTCATTATCCCCAAAGGCAACTGTTGCGGACTTTTCAGTTCGACGTATGGTGGTGGAAGCCTGCTTGAAATGGAACTGAAACGGGACGTAAAGCTGAAATTGGAAGTCAAGGACTATCATGGTTTCCGCTTCCGGCTGGATGACGAACGTTCCAAATATGACTGTTCGGTCCGGCATGTATATGGGGTGGACGACTCCTTTTTCGGAGATG
>OMED01000967.1_pt1 | contig 12770 bp, 11 predicted proteins | sample 1673411 | NCBI WGS metagenome assembly OMED01 (sample SAMEA103958110, study PRJEB25191) | human gut metagenome | reverse complement strand
ACAGAAATTTAGGGAGGTATAAGTATGAAACCAGATATGTATGAAAATAACGAAGAGGGAATTTTATGTGTCTATAAAAATCCAAAGTGGCTTGTATGTATTAAAAACTGGAAACCGGACAATGATATTAATGGGATTAAACACTTGGAGATCCATCATTCGACCGATGAGCAGTTTATTCTTGTACATGGTAAAGCGATTCTGATTACCGCAGAAAAAAAGGAAAATGGTTTTTCTATTGATCTGACATTGATGGAGCAGGGAAAAGTATATAATGTTCCGGCAGAATGCTGGTTTTATTCAATCACCCAGAAAGATACAAAAATAGTATATGTACAAGATTCCAATTGCTCTATGGAAAACAGTGATTTTTGTGATCTTTCGGAAGAAGAAATAGCATGGATTCAGGAAAAAGCATCACGGCTGCTGGCATAACTAAAGGATAGATTTATATGAAGAAACAATATATTCTTTTTGATTTTGATGGTGTTATTGTAAACACGGAACCTCAAAATGCACATTATCTGCAGAAAACTCTCAAATCGTTTGGTATATATATGAATCACGAAGATTTAAAAGGATTTATTGGAGTTAACAGCCGTGAAAAAATATTGCGTTATTTGAGCCGGTCGAAAGAAAATGTTTCATGGGAAATGTACCAGAAAAGAAGAAAAGAGATGGGAAATACCTATGAAAATGATGCCATCCGTCCCATGCCGGGATTACAGGAATTATTTCAATGGATGAAGGAACGGAATCTGAAAGCCGGATTGGTAACATCAACGAGCGCGAAGTATATTATTACGGCTTTAAACCGGATCAAAATGACAGATTATTTTTCAGTTATTGTATGTGGGGATATGTGCGAAAAAAGAAAGCCCTATCCGGATGGGTACTTAAAGGCGATACAGTTATTGCAGGCTGAAAAAGATGAGGTTGTTGCAATTGAGGATTCCTCAACCGGTATTCATGCGGCAATACAGGCAGGAATTGATGTGATTGGTTATACTGGTTCAGGAATAAAACAGGATACTGGAGAGGCAACTGCTGTTTTTTCTTCATTTCAGGACATTCAGCATTTTTTGGAAACAGCAATTTTATAAGTGTAACAGCATACGTTATATAGCAGGCGGCAGATGATTTCTGCCGCCTGCTAAGTTTATCAATATTTGTAGTTATAGCTCCTCTATGCAAAAAGTCTGCCAGAAGAACAAAATAGGACATATAAAGAAAAAAGGGCAAAAATATCCCTTTGTGTAAGACAAATGGGATATATGGATGAAAAGGTGCCTGAAATGTCCTGCTGTGATATCTGTATGGGACATATAGACAAAAAGATAATAAAAAAGTCCTTCTGTAAAAGTCAAACGGGACATGTGGACGAGAAGATGCTACAAATGTCCTGTTATGACATTTGTATGGGACATAATAAGAACTTTTTTTCACATATGTTCCAGCTGACAAGAAAAACAGGACATAATAAGAATTTTTTTTCGCATATGTCCCAGCTGACAGGAAAAGCAGGACATAATATACAAATTTTTCTCCATATGTCCCGGTTTTTCATAGAATCCATATTCATAAAATATGAAAAAGTATTATGGACAGAAAACATCAATGAACAGTAAGTATTTGTAAAATTATGAATAGAATATCAGAAGGAATATAAGTGCAAAGACAGAATGTTTGTGGTATGCTAGAGACAGGAATCTGGTCGTAACGGTTTGTTGGTAAAATGGTGGATGGTTACGAATGACATTACGGAGGTGTTAGGCATGGGAAGTTATCTGAATCCGGGCTGCAAAGGCTTTGAGGAGAGCTTAAATTCCGCAATTTATGTAGATAAAACTGGGTTAATCGAAAAAGTTAATGCGGTTGTTGACACACGGCAGAAATATATTTGTGTCAGCCGTCCGCGGCGATTTGGAAAATCTATGGCGACGGATATGCTGGTAGCATATTACGATCAGAGCGTCGATACGGCGCGGTTGTTTGATACTCTGCAGATTGCAAAGGCAGAGACTTATCAGAAATACCGGAATCAATATGATGTGCTGAAAGTGAATATGCAGGAATTTTTAAGCATGACGCACAGTATGGATGAAATGCTTGCGGTTTTTCAAAAACGCATGATTGCAGATCTGAAAAGAGGATATCCTGATTATGTCATGGATGGAGAAGACAGTCTGGTGTTTGCGATGAAAGACGTATATGCACATACGAAGTGCCCGTTTATCATACTGATCGACGAATGGGACTGTCTGTTCCGCGAGTACAAGCAGGATAAAGAGGCGCAAAAAAAATATCTGGATTTCCTGCGGGTATGGATGAAAGATCAGGAATATGTGGCACTTGCCTACATGACCGGAATTTTACCGATAAAAAAATACGGTTCGCATTCGGCACTCAACATGTTTACGGAATATTCCATGACCAATCCACGCGAGATGGCGGAGTTTTTCGGTTTTACCGAAGAGGAAGTGCACGCATTGTGCGCAACATACAAGCGCAATTTTGAAGAAGCGCAGGCGTGGTATGATGGCTATGAACTTGTCGCAATGGACGGAGAAAACCCCAAAATCTATTCCATGTACAGCCCGAAATCAGTGGTCGATGCAATGTTAAGCGGTCTGTATGATAATTACTGGAATCAGACCGAAACATATGAGGCATTAAAAATTTATATCCAGATGAATTTTGACGGGTTAAAAGATGCCATTGTGCGGATGCTTGCCGGGGATCGTGTGGAAATCAATACAGGGACATTTTCCAATGATATGACAACATTCCAGAACCGGGATGATGTTCTGACACTCCTGGTTCATCTGGGTTATCTGAGTTATCACTGGATGGACAAAACGGTGTCGATTCCAAACAAAGAAGTGTCACAGGAATATGTAAATGCAATCAGTACCATGGACTGGCATGAGGTGATTGATTCTGTCGAAGCGTCGAAAAATCTGCTGGAAGCGTTATGGATGCAGGACGAAGAGGCAGTGGCAGCAGGCATTGATAAAGCGCATCGTGAGATTTCCATTTTGCAGTACAACAATGAAAATTCGCTGGCATGTACGATCAATCTGGCGTTTTATTTTGCACGGGAATACTACACGATCATAAGGGAATTTCCGACAGGAAAAGGGTTCGCGGATCTGTGTTTTATTCCAAGAAAAATGCATGCAGACAAACCGGCGGTTGTGATTGAACTGAAATGGGAAAAATCCGCACAGGGAGCCATTGCGCAGATCAAAGACCGGCACTATACAGATGCCTTAAAGGAGTATCGGGGAAATCTGCTCCTTGCTGGAATCAACTACAACAGAGAGACAAAAACGCATACGTGTGTGATTGAGCAATTAACAAAAGAAGACTGACAGGAGGAAACCAAAATGAGCAACGTATTAGAAGAAATGAAAACCAGAAGAAGCATCCGAAAATTCAAACCGGATGCCATCCCGCAGGAAATTTTAGACCAGATCATTGAAGCGGGAACCTATGCGGCAAACGGCAGAGGCGCACAGAATGTCATCATCATTCAGGTGACAAACAAAGAGAAGCGCGATGAAATCGCAAAGAAAAATGCAGAAATCATGGGAAGTGAGGGTGATCCGTTTTACGGCGCACCGGCAATGCTTATCGTTTTAGGAAAAAAAGACTGGCCGACACATGTTTATGATGGCAGTCTTGTGATGGGAAACCTCATGCTTGCAGCCCATGATCTGGGCATCGGCAGCTGCTGGATTCACCGCGCGAAAGAGGAATTTGAAAGCAGCTGGGGCAGGGAACTGCTTGCATCCCTTGGAATTGAGGATGAATATGAGGGAATCGGACACTGTGCGCTCGGCTATGTGGACGGGGATTATCCGGATGTTATTCCAAGAAAAGAAAACCGCGTATTCTATATCAGATAGGGCGGAACTGCAAAGCGACGGAACCATGGGGAAGTGCTGGAAATAGCAGAGGAAGAAATACCGGCAGAAAGAATTTATAAAAAGAATCCGGACGGTTCCCAAAGCGAAGTGAGTGGGGCGACTTCATTTTTTCTTATGGGAAAATTGAAACCAGAGAAGCAGAACCGTCTGACAACCGGAAATCTGCATTATGCCCCGGTTACGGAGACTGCGTGGATTCCGGTATTTAAGGTGAAACGAAAGGAAGACATTACGGTCGAAGCGATGCCCGGACACAAAAATTAAGGTAGAAGGACAAACGCCGGATTGCGATAACGAAAAAAGGAGACAAAAAATATGCCTTGTACAACGATATTAGTAGGAAAAAATGCAACCTATGATGGTTCAACCATGATTGCAAGAAATGATGATGCGGGTGGAAACGATCACTTTACGCCAAAGAAAATGATCGTGGTGCAGCCAAAGGAGCAGCCGCGTGTATACAAAGCGGTACTTTCTTCCGTGGAAATTCCGCTTCCGGAAAATCCACTTTGCTATACAGCTATGCCAAATGCAGTGGAAGGGAAAGGAATCTGGGGCGCGTGTGGAGTCAATGAGGCGCGGACTGGAATGACGGCAACCGAGACGATCACATCCAATCCACGCGCACTCGGTGCAGATCCGCTGGTGGAAAATGGCATTGGAGAGGAAGATATTGTATCGTTAGTACTTCCTTATATCCACAATGCAAGAGAGGGTGTTCAGCGATTGGGAGAACTTCTGGAAACATATGGCACTTATGAAATGAATGGAATTGCCTTTTCCGATCAGAATGAAATCTGGTGGATGGAGACCATTGGTGGACATCACTGGATTGCACGCCGTGTGCCGGATGATGCGTATGTGGTTATGCCAAATCAGCTTGGAATTGATGCATTTGATCTGGATGATGCATTTACCATGCAGGAAAATCATATGTGTTCTGCAGATATGCGGGAGTTTATTGCGAACCATCACCTGAATCTATCCATGGATGGCACTCTGAATCCGCGCGAAGCTTTTGGCAGCCATGACGATGCAGATCATGTGTACAATACACCGCGTGCGTGGTATATGCTGCGTTGCCTGAATCCACACACATACAACTGGGATGGACCGGATGCGGATTTTACACCGGAGTCCGATGATCTGCCATGGACACTGGTACCGGAGCGCAGGATTACGGTGGAAGATGTGAAATATGTGCTTTCCTCGCATTATCAGGGAACGCCTTACGATCCATATGGAGCGTATGGAGATCCGGGGCAGCGCGGCATGTATCGTTCCATCGGTATCAACCGCAATGATTTTGTTGGTCTGGTACATATCCGCCCGGAGCATGGAGAGGATGCCAATGTACTGGAATGGGTTGCGTATGGTTCCAATGCCTTTAATGCCATGGTGCCGTTTTATGCACAGGTGGAGAAAACTCCCGAATATGTGGCCAATACGACAGCAGAAGTTTCTACGGATAATTTTTACTGGGTAAGCCGGATGATTGGTGCGATGGCAGATGCGTCCTATAAGAAATCGGTGTTCCATGTCGAGCGGTATCAGGAGAAAGTGCTGTCCAAGGGTCATGAGATTATCAATCATTATGATAAACTGCTGGAAAAAGAAACCGACGCAGGAAAGCGTATGGCGCTTAAGACAGAAGCAAACAATGCGGTGGCAGATATGGTAAAAAAAGAAGCTGCCGATACACTCGATAAAGTTCTGTTTGAATTGTGCGGACAGATGAAGAATGCATTTGCCAGATCCGACGCATAAATCCTCTGTTCAATTCTAATTAGAAATGTTAGAATAAAATTAACTTTAAATGACAAACTACGAATAGAATATATTCGAAAAGGTAAAAAATGAGTGAACAGTTGGATAAAAATACAAATCAAACCGATGAAAGACTGACAAAAGAAAGTCTGCAGTTACAGAAAGCTCTATGGATTCGTGAGGAAGTAAACAAAAAACGCGCACTTGATCAGATTTTCCGCGAACAACAGTTGCTTCAGGAAATGGATGACGATATGGACGCCAATATGGAACACGTCAGGGAAGGGCGCAAGTATCGTGAGGATATCCGGGAGCGTGTTGAGGACAGGGTCTATGAGATACATGATCTGAGTGCAGATAAGCGGGAAGGCATGCGGGAATATAAGCAGGCATACCGCAGAGGTTATGCACTTGCGATGTTTTTCCTATCGCTCGCATTGTGCGTGTTTGCAGGTTATCTTCACGGAATTACATCACAGATCTGTCTGGTGCTGCTGATGTTTACAGGTACACAGGCGGCACTTTTAGTTCATGAAAAAGAATGTTTTGCATTCTGGAGAGTTCTTTGCACATTTCTGGGAAGCATTATTTTTCCGGGAATGCTGGTGCTTTTTATCGGATATGAATTGCATTTTGATTACTATAAATTTGCACTTCCTTATAGCCTGGCGGGAGCGTTTGTGGTGCTGGCAATCACGACAGCAGCATATTTTCTGTATGATCCATACCGTGTGGCAAGGCGTCGGATCAGCGATGCAAAAAGCATGATAAGGACGGTGGAAAAATCAGCAAGAAAACAGGTAAAGAAAAATCAGAAAATACTGGAAAAGCAGGATGTTAAGCAGCAGCGTCTTTTGAAAAGGCAAGAGAAAAAAATACAGAGTTGGTTTGAGAAACTTCGGCAGAAAATAAAGAAATCAAAGCAGGCAGAAAATCCACAACCGGAAGTGCAGAGCGATGCTAATGTAGAAAGCAAAAGTACAGAACCGGCAAAGGACGTAACTGATAATGAAGCAGAGGCGGATAACTCTGAGGAAGCGAAGTCAGAAACTGCAGCAGATGAAGAAATAAACAATTCACAAGAGACAGAATTATAAAAATTGTAATTTACATAATACGGAAAAGGTCGTTCCACAGTGGGAACGGCCTTTTCGCGTACAGGAAACGATTATTTATTTTCTTCTATGATCTCTGCGGTATCTAAGATCAGCTGGGATGCTTTCATACGAAGCAGATCGGACTTCAGCTGAACGGCTGGAAGAACCTGCTTTACCACATCGATTGGCTGCTGATACTTCTGTGAAATGAGTTCGTACTGTTCGTTCATTTCATCCTCAGAAACTGTGATATGCTCGGCTTTGATAATTTCATCCAGAATCACTTCAAGCTTTGCCTGTTTGGAAGCGTAAGGCTTTACTTCTTCGCGGAAAGCTTCGGTTGTTTTGCCCATCATCTGCAGGTACTGTGTGAGCGGGATTCCCTGCTGTGCAAGCTGGGCTTCCATCTGCTGAAGCTGTGCGTCGATGGCAGCCTCTACTGCTTCTGGAGGAAGCAGACAGGAGGAAGAAGAAAGAATCTGATCGTAAAGCTGCTCTCTGGAAGCTTCGTCTTTCTTTGCCTGTACTTCATAATCTAAATATTCGCTGATGTGTTTCTTTAAATCATCCACGGTCTTTACTTCCGGAATAGCAAGGGATACAACGAATTCATCATTGAGTTCGGATGCTTTCTCGGAGTAGATCTCGTGTAATTTTACTTTAAATACAACTTCTTTTCCTGCCAGATCCGGTGCATGATACTGCTCCGGGAAGGAAAGGTTGATGTCGCGGTCTTCGCCAATCTCCATACCAACAATCTGCTCCTCAAATCCGGGAATGAAAGCGCCGGAACCGATGCCCAGAGGGTATTTTTCAGCTTTTCCACCATCAAAAGGAACACCGTCTTTAAATCCTTCGTAATCGATGACTGCGGTATCGCCCATGGCAACCGGGCCTTCTTTGTTCACGCGTGTCGGGTTGCCGGCTAAAAGGGTACCGATCTGCGCATTTACGTCATCCTCTGTGTAGGTAATGACCGGAATGGTAGCTTTCAGTCCCTTGTACTGTCCTAATAAAATGTCCATGATTTATCCTCATTTCTTGTAATTTGTATGCTTTGATTCATTCGCAACATGGGTGTAGTATACATGAAAAAGCAGTAGGCCGCAAGTTTTTGGCTTTTTTTTGACACATGTGGAATATGTTTTGCACGAACTTTGTAAATATGTTATAATCAACATAGTTATATACGTCAGATTTTGATTTTTTTGAGGGAAAAATGAGCAAAGATAAAATTGTCTGGTCAGAAATATTTAAGAAAAATACATATTATGAGCAGAAAGATAAAATGCAGAATATATTTTCCATTCGTTGCATTATCATTGTTTTTCTGTTGTACTCGTTTACGTTTTTTTTGAATCTTATCGATGTATTTATTGTGGATACACAGATTTTTGTTATCAGCTATGTAGAGATGATCGTGGCGCTTTTGATTTATCTGGCATTGCTTACATCGATTGGATTGGAAAAGCCGGTTACAAAGTATCTGAACATTACGGTCATTGCTGTTATGGTCACGATTGCGGGAAGTGCACTCACTTATCATACGGTGATAATTGTTGTGATTCCGATTATTTTTTCAAGTATGTACGCAGATAAGAAGCTTGCCAACTATGCGTTTGTAATTACGATTCTGAGTATTATCATTACTACTTATGCAGGGTATTATAATGGTGTGTGTGATGCAAACATGGCACTGCTGACAACGAATAAATTGTCGGATATTTCTAAGGATGGCGTATTCCTGATGAATGAAGTAAATAAAAATCCACTTGCCACGCTGGGACTGTATTATGTAGTTCCAAGGTCACTTCTGGCTACCTGCTTTTACGCGGTATGTAAGAATGTTTATCATATCGTGGAAAAGATGATGGAGAATGCGATCCGTGTAAAAACACTTGCTGCCATGGATGATATGACCGGTATGTACAATCGGAATAAGCTTTTGGAAGTTGTGAACAGTGATACATATAAAGATATGCAGGTCGCAATTATTTACTGGGACATTAACCGTCTCAAATATGTGAATGATACATTCGGTCATCTGTCGGGGGATTTCCTGATCGTGAAGATTGCGGAGTCGATCAGGCAGGTGTGTGGTGAGCAGGCAGAAACATTCCGCTACGGTGGCGATGAATTTATTATGATTATAAAGAATGGCACTGCAGATCTTGCTGAAGAAATTATTGCTAAGTGGAAAAAAGTGGTCACAGAAATTGATGATACAAGTAAGTTCCCGATTTCTGCATCGGTCGGATATGCGGTAGGACAAGGCGAAGATATACGGACCATTATTGGCAAAGCAGATAAGAAAATGTATGCCAATAAAGATCAGCGTAGAGAATAAATTTAAGATTTCTTTTTCGGAATATGAATCTCCGGGATAGCAACCGTGTCATAGGTGACAGATGGCTGCTCTTCTTCCGGGGATTCTTTTTTTTCGGTTTCCGGTTTGTGTAACTTCTTGATAACGTTCAGTCCCCAGAAAGTGAAGAAGATGGTGACTTTTTGTCCCGTAGCTGCTGCTAAATTATCAATTTCCAAATCATACGTATGTTTTTCCCTGGCTTTTTTTTCTTTCTTTTCTTTAAAAAAATTGAACATAATCTAATCTCCCTAAAAAATTACAACAAGTTTATAAAGAATGTAATAGCAAGGCTGTTTAAGAAATCTGCGAACAGACTTCCAATCAGTGGAATCAGAAGGTAGGCTTTCACGGAAGGTGCATAGCGCTCACACAGAACCTGCATGTTTGCCATGGCATTCGGGGTTGCACCCATTCCGAATCCACAGGTGCCGGCTGCAAGTACAGCAGCATCATAATCGCTTCCCATCACGCGGAAAATGATAAAGTATGTGAAGATGAAAATCAGCAGAACCTGGGCACCGAGCAGTATAACAAGCGGAAGTGCCAGAGAGGCAAGCTGCCACAGTTTCAGTGTAATCATAGCGATTCCAAGGAAAAGCGAAAGGCAGATACCACCCAGATCGTTAATCTCGCCCATATGAATGACAAATTTTCCGGAGTATTCACCGATATTTCGGATGAGAGCGGCAGCAATCATGGCACCGATGTAAATCGGGAAAGTCATGCCGGTCTTGGTGAGGAGCCAGGAAAAAATGGTTCCGAGACCGACCGCAATGATGAGCTGGAATACTGCAGCTGCATACATGTTGGTATGACGCTCGTGTTTTATCTCTTCTTCAACCAAAAGGCTGTCATCATCTGTGACAGCAGTCTCAAGAAGGTTTTTCTTCTCAATCAGTCTGCGTCCAATCGGACCACCAATCAGGCTTCCGGCGATAAGTCCGAATGTCGCTGCGGCGGTACAGATTGTTGTAGCACCCTGTACGTTGAAGTCTTCGAGAACCGGTCCGAATGCTCCGGCAGTACCGTGACCACCGACCATAGGGATGGAACCGGTACACATACCAATCAATGGATCAAGTCCGAGAACAGATGACATTCCGATTGCCAGGAAGTTCTGTGACAGGATCAGTACAACGACAAGGATAAGGAAAATAAATAAGGATTTTCCACCACTTTTTAATACTTTCAGATTTGCCTGAAATCCGACAGAGGTAAAGAAAAATACCATACAGACTTCCCGCAGCGTGTCATCAAAGGAAAATTCCGCTACGCCGGTAGAAAAGCAGACACAGGTAAAAATCGCAAAAAGCAGACCGCCCACGACTGGTGCAGGTACGCAGAATTTCTCCAGAAAATGTATTTTTTGTTTTAAAAATTGTCCGAGCATCAGAACGACGACCGCGATGGCAAGCGTCTGATACATATCTAAATGAATTTGCATAGTGTTCCCTTCTAAACGTTATTCCGTTGATACCTGAATGTTCTGCTTGGCGTAATAAGCCGCAGCTCCCGGATGGAAAGGAATGGTTATGCCCTGTGTTGCAGAAGTTTCATTCATTTGTAAATCTACAGGAATGCTGTATTGAATATCCTGTGCGTGAGAAAACAGAAGTTTCGTTAATTGTTCGACTGTTTTTTCGGAAAGTTTGTCACTTGCCAGAAGTACCGCCTGTACACCAAGTGTTGTCACCTCTTCGGTCTGTCCGTTGTAGGTATCCGCAGGAATGGTGTATGTACTGTAACAATCGTTGAGCTGAAGCAGTTTGTCCAGACAGTCTGTATCGATGGAAAGCAGCCGGATATCGCACTGGCGGGACAATTCATCAATCATTGTTGTCTGCACTCCGGCCGTACAGAACAGCGTATCAATATCACCGGACTGCAGCTGGGAAGCAGCCTGCGCGTAATCCAGATTCACAGTGTGTACCAGTTCGGAAGAAAGTCCGCTTGCTTTCAGAATCTGATTGGCATTTCGCTCGGTTCCGGAATCTTCCTCGCCAATGGATATGGTCTTTCCCTGCAGATCATTGAGCGAATGAATAGAGGAATCGGCACGGACAACAATCTGGCAGGCTTCCGTATACAGGCCTGCAATTGCCTTAAATCCCTGATATTCTTTACCCTCAAAGATACCGGTTCCTTTGTAAGCATCTGCAGTTAAGTCCATTTGAGCAATTCCAAGTTCAATGTACCCATCGGAAAGGAGCCGTAAGTTGGCCGCAGAACCGGCGGTCGTTTTCATTTCCATCTGACAGTCAATGTCTTCTGTTGAGACGAGCTGTGTGAACGCGCTTCCGAAGGAGTGATACATGCCACCTAATGCAGCCGTACCAAAACGGATTTTATTGGAAGTCATTCCGCATCCACCTAGAAGAAGTGTTGACACACACAGCGTAAGACTGAGTAGTTTTTTCCACATAGAGTTTTCCTCCAAATCTAGTAATTATACGGTGATGAAACCTAAAGCTTCGGATACTGCAAAAATCAGAATCAGAGCAAGGCAGATTGGAGCAATCCACTTGAGCATTACAACATAGAATTTTTTCTCTTTGAAAGACCCGCTATTTTCCACTTCGTCGATGATCGTCTTTGGTTTTACAATAAATCCGACAAAGATGCAGGTAAGCATGGCAACAATCGGCATCAGAACGCTGTTGCTGATGAAATCAGAGAAATCCAGAAGTCCCATACCGAGAATTTTAACAAAGCTTAAAGGTCCAAAGCCTAAGGATACCAGTCCACCTATAATCAATACATAGATTGTGATTGCGATGGTTGCTTTTTTACGTCCCCAGTGCAGTTTGTCGCAGACAATGGATACATTCGTCTCCAATAAAGAAATAGAGGAAGTCAATGCTGCAAAAAGCACAAGAATGAAAAAGGCACCGCCAATCAGTCCACCGAGATTCATGCTGTCAAATACTTTTGGCAGTGTGATGAACATCAGGGAAGGTCCTTTACTTAAGGCATCCTTGCTTCCACCGGAAAATACAAATACGGAAGGTACGATAAGAAGTCCGGCAAGGAAAGCGATGAGTGTATCGAAAATCTCGATTTTACGAACAGAGTCACGCAGATCGTCGTCTTTTTTCATGTAAGAACCGTAAGTAATCATGATACCCATAGCCAGTGACATGGAGTAAAAGAGCTGTCCCATGGCGGCAAGCACAGTTGTTGCAGAGAAGTGCTTGATGTCAGGGAAGAGATAATACTTCACGCCGGCTGCAGCCCCCGGACGAGTGATGCAGTAAAGGCTGATGGCGATAATTAATACAATGAGTACCGGCATCAGGATGGTACTGGCTTTTTCGATACCTTTTTGTACGCCGATGATAACAACGACGGAGGTCAGCAGTACGAAGATCGCAAACCAGATAATTGGTTCAACTGGTTGTGCAATGAAATTGGTAAAGAAATCATCTCCGGCAGCGGTTCCTACATGACCACTGAGAAAAGAAACCATATATTTGATGACCCATCCGCCGATGACACAGTAATATGGTGTGATGATAAACGGAACGATACATGCCAGAGCACCGACGAAGCCGAAGCGGTTATCCAGTTTCTTGAAGGCACCGGCTGCGCTGAGTCCGGTTTTACGTC
>OMED01000961.1_pt1 | contig 12795 bp, 9 predicted proteins | sample 1673411 | NCBI WGS metagenome assembly OMED01 (sample SAMEA103958110, study PRJEB25191) | human gut metagenome | reverse complement strand
AGCTCTTCTAAATGCAGAGAAGGATCTTGTTATGGATAAAGATCACATTATCGTTATCTCTCCTGATGAAGGTGCGCTGGATCGTGCAATCTATTTTTCAAGTGTGCTCGGTGCTGATACAGGTATGTTCTATAAGCGTCGTGATTACTCTAGTATCGTAAATGGTAAGAACCCTATTGTTGCTCATGAATTCCTTGGAAATGATATTCATGGAAAAGACATCATTATCATTGATGATATGATTTCTTCTGGTGAAAGTATGATTGATGTTGCTTCTGAGCTTAAGAAGCGTGGTGCAAGCAGAGTATTCTGTGCAACTACATTCGGTCTTTTCACTAACGGATTCAAGAAATTTGATGAAGCATATGAGAATGGTATTATCGACAGAATCCTTACAACTAACCTTGTGTACCAGCCAACAGAGCTTCTCTCTAAGCCTTGGTACATCAATGTTGATATGAGCAAATACATGGCTCTTCTTATTGATACACTTAACCATGATTCTTCTATCAGCAACCTCTTAAGCCCTGTTGAAAGAATCCAGCAGAGAGTTAAAGAATATAACGAACTTCATTACGGTAAGTAATTCAAGTAATATTTATACTAAAAACCGGAACTTGACTAATTGTCGGGTTCCGGTTTTTTATCTTAATTCTTAATCTAATTCACTTCCTATCTGCAAGTAACCTTTTGAATAATTCCATGTTCCATCTTCATTCTGCTTATATACACGAAGCACCTGTAATCCTTGGTCTCTCGGCTCTATTGTATTGATGATATCGCCTTTTGCCCCAATCTTATATCTAACTCCTTTATCCGTAATAATTACCAGCCTAAAAACAAATGTTTTCGATAATTTATCTCCTCTAATTTCTCCCCCGCCCCCAGCATCAGCATAATTATCTGTTTCAAAATCTGTCTCAAGCGTTTCTATTTCTCCGTCTATATATTCATATATCTTGTCTACCGCTGTCTCTTTCCCCGGCTGCAGCCTTTCGCAGAACTGTTCTTTTAGCTGTTCACTGTCATGATTCTTTATAGCATCATAGACATTTTCTGCCATCTTTTCAGTTTTTTCTAATATTGTTTCACTTTTATTGTTCAAATCAGATCCACATGATATGGTATTAAATATTATCAATATACAAATTAAAAATAGTGTTATTACTTTTTTCATAAGCAATCCCCTTAGTAAACCTACCATTTCATTATATTTAGCAACTTTAGTAGGTTTTCCCTGCTATGCATTAATTTCGTGTGCCATTTGACACTATCTACAATTATTTTCAAGTCTCTGCTAAAACAAAAAAGGCTGCATTTAAGAAACATTTCCTAAATGCAACCGAACTATCATAGCGTTAGCCTTAGACTTCTAGTTTTGTGTCCTTATATTTCTATAAGTTTACCCCACTAAAATTTATCATACAATCCACTTTTCTGCAAGTATTATTTTATTTACATCTACGATATATCTGCAATTAATAACCTGAGATATCCCCTTTAGTCTCTGCCGGCTTATCTGTATCTGCCCGGGTTTCACTTCCACCAGCAGTGCTATCCTGCTTTGTTCCTGCAGTTGCGTCATTATCCCTTGCCGTGCCTGTTTCCATCTGACTTGTCGACTGGATCTGACTGCCCTTCTGCGTCTGTGTTACTGACTGCGTCTCACTGACTGACTGCGTTTCTGTCTGTGTTTCACTTACAGATTCAGTTTCTGTCTCCTTATTATCTGACTTCTGTCTGTACTTAGGGAAATCCTTCTTTGCCAGAGTCTTATGTGAATCCTGCATAAACTGCCTGAATATATCCTTTGTATGACTCTGTGGGATTGATGCAGGATAATCATATCCCTGCCATACAGCCACTGTATAATAAGCACTGTATCCACAGAACCATGAATCATAATTAGAGTTCGTTGTTCCAGTCTTTCCGGCAACAATTGCATTATCTGGTGCTGCCCCGCGTCCTGTTCCTTCATTCACAGCAGTTTCAAGCATATCCGTCATCATCCTGCACGATTCAGCATCATATATCTTCTGCCCCCTGCCAGATGAATCATATACTATTCTTCCTCTTGTATCCTTTATCTGGGATACACATGTAACTCTTCTGTACTCGCCATCATTAGCTATTGTTGCATACGCACCTGCCATCTCCTCTGTTGACACACCATATGTGAAGCCGCCTATGGCAATCGCATTGTATTCTTTATCCATCCATACTTTATGAAATCCCTGATTGAGAAGATATGAACTGCCAACCTTAGGTGTAAGTTCTTTAAGTACATTCCATGCAACTGTGTTACGTGAAAGACTTACCGCTGTTTTTAATGTAATGCTTCCCATATATGTTCCATCTGCATTCTTCGGACCATCCTGAATGTATTCATCCTGAACTATGGTGTCAGGTGTATTGCCCTTTTCAAGATACGGAACATAATCTATCACAGGCTTGATGGAGCTTCCGGGCTGTCTGTAGCTCTGATATGCCCTGTTAAGAGTATATCCATCTAAATCCTGAGTTCTTGAACCAACAATAGCCACTACATTTCCTGTTGAATTATCAATACAGGTAGCTGCTGCCTGCATTTCATACACTCCGTCTTTTTCTGCGGTATATCCTTTAAGATTATCGTCAACAGCATCCTGAAGCATCTGCTGTACATCCATGTTGATACTTGTGTATACCTTGTATCCTCCGGAAAGCAGTTTCTGCTGAAACAGTGTATAGCTGTTTTCATATATTTCTTTATATTGTTCGTAATCATCATCATTGTTAAAATTCGTTCTAAACACAAAGCCATTCGCCTGCATCATGCTCTCTGTCGCACAATGCCTTGCATATGTCTCGACAGAATTGTTCTTTGAAACCTCGGGCTGCTGTGCCAGAACCACCTGCGTATCAAGCGCAGTGTAATAGTTCATGGAATTAATCATATCATTTTCATACAGCTTTCCAAGTATAAGGTCTCTTCTCCCAACTGTGTTATCATAATTAGTCAGTGGATTGTATCTTGTCGGATTGTTAGGGATTGCCGCTATAAATACTTGTTCAGCAACTGTCAGCTCACTTACCTCTTTGTCAAAATAGCCTCTCGCTGCTGCACCTACTCCATAATATCCATTACTGAAATATATGTTGTTTAAGTAGAATTCAAGAATCTGATCCTTTGTATATTTCTTTTCCAGATCCCATGCCACAAATATTTCTTTTACCTTTCTCTGCCATGTAACTTCCTGACTTAAGAATATATTCTTTGCAAGCTGCTGCGTTATTGTACTTGCACCCTGAACGATTTCATCATTCTCTGTATTAGCTATCACAGCCCTTATTATAGCCTTGAAATCAATTCCTTTATGTTTATAAAAGTCTTTATCTTCCATAACAACAAAAGATTTCTGTAATGTATCCGGTATCTGACCTATATCAACATAATACATATCCTTTGACTCACGCATGGTACACAGCTCGTTGCCATCAGTATCATATATAACTGTTGTTCCTGATGCCATAAATGTGTCTAAGGAACTTTTATTTACAAGCTCCTTAGCCTCCTGCGCAAGCTTTATAATCTTTACTATCTTTGGTGAAAATATTGCAAGTGTTGTAACAAATGCCAGCAGTAATGTAAGAAGTATAAGTCTTCTTATTAATCTGCGTCTTCTTTTCTTTTTTGATAATTTTTTCTTCGCCATAATATTCAATCCCTGTGCATATCATCACTTATAATAGGTTACATATATATTGCCGCCCTGAGAAAACATTTTTCCAGCATCATTCATAGACATAGTCTTTACTGAACCAGATGATGATTCAATATATGCTATTTCACTTGAATTATATGCAGTAATGATTATATATTCGTCTTCTCCGGTCTTTGCTATCACAAGACTTCCTTCTCCGACATAGCTTAATGCCTTCTCATATGTTATTCCTGTAAGACTTATTCCATGTACTCCGCTTATCATGTTCATTGTCTGCACTGCTGTATACCCCTGTTCCATGTAAGCCGCGGCATTATAATCAGCCCCAAGATAATTACATACTGTTGTAACTGCATTTTCAAGAGAACTTCCACCCATAACCGGCGAAACCCCGTCTATTGATGCCTGTGTGCTTCTGTACCGTTTCCACACAGACTTTGAATCACAATCCACAACTGTTCCATATGTGTCATACGCAAGAGTTATTGCTGATTCAAGCTGTGTCCTGCTTCCCTGGAATGTTCCGTATCCATATACATAGTACCTTCCATCCCATGTAAATTCATCTTCAAGTTCCAGACTTGTATTGTCTTTAAATATAATCTCACCTGAAGTTCTGTAACTAACAGATATATCATTTACCTTGGTTATAAGGTCAATATATAATTCCTGTTTCCTTGCGTCTGTGCTTATTGTATCAGCCTTTACAACATTTTCAACAACATTCTCATCCTTATTGATAAGCTGGTCTATGCTCGTTGACACATAACCACTTCCTGACTTCACTATTCTTGTAAGCGTAATTCTCTTGCCTTCAACCTCTGTATCAGATACATATATATCAGGCTGTTCATATTGTTTAATAATATTATAATCAACATCCATAATACCGACTTTGTACATTGCATATGTTCTGCTGCCATCTGCATCTGATACAATATCTTCCTTATGAGCCATTCCATATATAAAGTCCGAATCGATATATCCAAGTGGTCTTAATGTATCTGCCTCATCTGCCTTTAACTCATAAGCGCTGTCGTTGCTCATATTAAGAACTCTTATCGTATCAGTGTTGCATATATCACCTGACACACTATATGCTATGGCATCTCCGGCATCTGATACAGCATATGAATTCTCTTTAAGTCCTGTTATCTCTGTCATGACCTCTTTACTTACAAGGTCTACAGAATACAGAGTCTCATCTATAAGTATATAGAATTTGTCGTTAGAAACATAAGAAACGCCACCAACATTCTGTGTGAGAATGTTATAAGGAATCGCCATTGGAATGAACAGTCTTTCAGTAACATCATTATCTGAATATGAATATCTGCATAAAGATACGCCAACCTGTCCTTCATGCTCTCCTCTGTTCATATATCCTGATACTAAAAATGTTGCATCTCCGTTATCTTCTATTTTCATTATCTTAATATTATGGGCATCATAACCTTCTCTTACAGAATCAGTCTCCTCACTCTTGAACGAGAATACTCTTGTAAATGTCTGTGAACTGCTGTTAAAACACCACAGTGAACCCTGATTAACAAAATAGGTATATATTCCCTTTTCATCAGATGCACAATTAACATCTGTTGAAGAATTAATTCCAAGATTAATCTTTGCCGTTGAAGTTAGGTCGTTCCTTGCGTCAAATACCTGATTCATCTCCCTCTCGAAATTAAGAAGATAGAAACCACTGTTAGTCTGCCGTATTCTATAATACTCACTTACTGTATATGTATCACTTGATGAATAATCATTTGCTGCTCCAACTCTGTAACTAAGTCTTAATATTGCCACATCATCATCAACTGATATAACCTCCGGCATAATATCACTCTCTACGTATGGGTCAAGGTCTCCCCAGCCGACCTGGCTTAATGAGCAGTTAATATTTACCTTTCCATAATTAGTGTTATCGCCTGAACTTGAAGTTTCAAGATATCCAGCTATGTCCTTAAGTCTGCTGTCATCAAATGTACATGCATTGAAATCCATGACAAAATCAAGCTTTTTCTGAAGGTCATAATCCACTCCATAAACAATTCTTGTGTAATAATATACTGCCTCATGCTTCTTTGTCTTAAGCACAACCTCAAGCGCATACTCTTTCCCGGTATCAAGAAGATTCTTTATGTTAAATGTAACATTTATACTGCTCCCTGCATTATCATAATCACTAACCTCAGTATTCTCGATAAGCGACTTATCCTCTAAAGAACGGATTTTGTATGCCACACCTTCAATATCTTCTCCGTATGTATTAATTGTAACTGTCAGCTTTCTGTCCTTTGCAACAGGTGTAATATTGCCATAAAACAATGTTGAATCCAGCTCCGAAGTGTAACCATGAAGCGCATTATACTGTGTACCTGCCTCTGTATCCATTGCAACTGTTGGAAGAGTTGCATCTGCCATAGTGGTTGCTGACGGCATTATCTGTTCGAATTTCATTGATATAAATGTTATGATAACCGTAACTAAAAATATAACTCCAAGTATAAAATACTTAGAACCTGATATACTATAATTCCTGATTCTTTTCAATTTAATCCTCCAAAAGCTTCTTTAGCGTAAGGTCAATATTAAGCACCCTGCTCATATTCTGTACTTCCTCATAAGCCTTAGCATCAGGCTTTCCGGTCTTAACAGCTCTTATAAGCAGATTCTTTGGTGTATGCTCCATGTCTATGAATTCGAGTATCTGTGTCTGGTAACCCTTAGATTCTAAAAGCTTTGCCCTTGCACCATCTGTCGCTATTGCTGCAAATCTTTCCTTTAAGATTCCATAATCCATGACAGGTGAAAGAGTTTCATCTGCAATTGTTCTGTTTGCCTCATGCTGACAGCAAGGCACAGAAAGTATAACCTTCGCACCCCATTTTACTGCTTTGGCGAGTGCATAATCTGTAGCCGTATCACATGCATGAAGTGTTACAACCATATCTACAGACTCAACACCCTTGTAAGAAGCAATATCTCCTTCATAGAAATTGAGTCTCTCATAACCATATTTCGTTCTTAACTGGTTGCAATGCTCAATAACATCTTTCTTTAAATCCAGCCCGATTATCCTGATATTGTATCCCTTAAGTACCTTGAGATAATAATACATTGCAAATGTAAGATATGATTTTCCACATCCAAAATCAATTATTGTCTGTTCTTTATCCTTATCTAACTGTGGCAGAATATCCTCTATAAATTCAAGGAATCTATTAATCTGCCTGAACTTATCATATCTTGTTCTTACAATTGCCCCCTCTTTAGTCATAACTCCAAGATCAACAAGAAAATCCACCTTCTCGCCCTCTTTAAGAATATATGTCTTGGTTCTGTTGTGTGACATATCCTTCTGACTCTTTATCTGTGCAAGCCTTTTATACTTACAGGTACATGCGCCCTTCTTTGAACTAAGCACCGTGGCAGTCGCATCTGTCATATTAAACTGCGCCTGTTTAAATGTGTTCTCCATATATTCTGTAATTCTCGTCTTAATGTCTTCTTCTGAATAATTGGTGTGAAGCACTTTTCTTCCCACGAATTCTGATGCCTGATACTTTATCTCATCCTTAAGTCGAACCGGACGAATCTTAACCCTCATCACATCTTCTTCATTCTTTACCTTCTGTCCGCTTATTGTAAGATCAATAAGCCTGTCATTAATACATTTATCTAAAAGCTCTTTTAATTCCATATCTGCCTCATCTTTTCTTGATTTATTCTCTGGATATACATGGTTATTTTAATCTCTTTAGACAAAAACCACAATAGCAAGTTTTATGCCTTAAAAATCATCATCAGAAATCCTCATTATATATCGGTGTTGAAAGCTGTATATCCGTCACTCCCCTTGTCTCGTCATAATTCATTGTTATATTAACATTTATCTTGTTCTTTCCTATGCTTACAGAATCCTTAACGCTTTTAGCATAAGCATACACAACATATGAATCCTGTATCTGTCCCGTAGTCACAGTCTTTGCACCCAGCATCTTAAGCATTCTGCCGCTGACCTCGCTCTTATCATACTGTGACATATCCCCAGCAATGCTTCCTTTCATGCTGACTGTTACATGAGTATCTATTCCATATTCCTCTAAAACCTGTTTCATCAGCTTTTCATAATCTGAAGTGCTCTCAAATCCCTTATACAGTTCTATATCAGTTATAAAATATTCTCCTGTACTGCTCTTTTTTATTGATATATCTGCGCTGCCATTAACTGATTGCTGTGTAAGATATATTCCTGCTTCATCCTCCGTTATATTATATCTGTTAAGCCCCAGAGTCTTTGCCATCTGTGTCATCATAAGTTTCTTTGCTGTATCCGACATCCCATTGTCAAGCTTTCCTGTCGCTGATATGTCGGCACTTATATCATAGTACACATTTTCACAAAATGTATCTACAACATCCATTGTCTCACCCTTTATGCCCTTGTATACAAGTCTGCCGGCAAATACTGCCCATATAATTACTGCGACTGCTATCATCAGCCTCTGAAATCTATATATCTTTACCATATAAAAAACCTCCCATCACCTGAAATATTCCCAGATAATGGAAGGTTTATACATATTATTTAATTAACAGCCTTAATTCTCGCAAGCGATCTCTTAAGCGCTGCCTCTGCTCTTACCATATCCAGATTAGAATCATGGCTGGCAAGTCTCTTTTCAGCTCGCAGTCTCGCCTCATTAGCTCTTTCTACATCGATTTCATCTGACCATTCTGCCACCTCAGCAAGAATAGTTATCTTATCCTTGAGAATCTCTATAATTCCACCGTGTACCGCAGCTTTCTTTACATCATTACCATTGTGTATGCTAAGAACACAAGGAACAACAACTGCAGTAAGCGGAATATGTCCCGGATAAACACCTATATCGCCTTCACTGGTAGAAAGTTCAACAAATGTAGCGTCATCATGGTAGAAAACTCTGTCCGGCGTATTAACCAGAAGCTTTATTGTCTGTAAATCTGCCATTACAACCTCTTTTCTACTTCTCTACCTTAGCTAAAACATCATCAATTCCACCACAGTTAAGGAAGTAACTCTCTGGAATATCATCATACTTTCCTTCGATAATTTCCTTGAAGCCCTGAATAGTCTCACTTACAGGAACATATCTTCCTTCAAGACCAGTAAACTGTCCTGCAACGAAGAATGGCTGTGATAAGAATCTCTGAACCTTTCTTGCTCTTGAAACAACAAGCTTATCATCCTCTGAAAGCTCGTCCATACCAAGGATAGCGATGATATCCTGTAATTCTTTGTATTTCTGTAAGATTTCCTGAACTGATCTTGCAACCTTGTAATGCTCCTCACCAACAATTCTTGGATCAAGAATTCTTGATGTAGACTCTAACGGGTCAACGGCTGGATAGATACCAAGCTCAACGATTGATCTTGAAAGAACTGTAGTAGCATCCAGATGTGCAAATGTTGTAGCCGGAGCCGGGTCTGTCAGGTCATCGGCTGGTACATATACAGCCTGAACAGATGTAATAGATCCGTTCTTGGTAGATGTGATTCTCTCCTGAAGAGCACCCATCTCTGTCTGTAATGTTGGCTGATAACCAACGGCTGAAGGCATACGTCCAAGAAGTGCTGAAACCTCTGAACCAGCCTGGGTAAATCTGTAGATATTATCAATGAAAAGAAGTACATCCTTTCCACCCTTATCTCTGAAGTACTCAGCCATTGTAAGTCCTGCAAGACCAACTCTCATTCTTGCTCCAGGTGGTTCGTTCATCTGTCCGAACACCATGGTAGTTTTCTCGATAACGCCTGATTCCATCATCTCATGATAAAGGTCGTTACCCTCTCTTGTTCTTTCTCCAACACCAGTGAATACTGAATATCCACCATGCTCAGTTGCAATATTTCTGATAAGTTCCTGAATAAGTACTGTCTTACCTACTCCGGCACCTCCGAAAAGTCCTATCTTACCACCCTTCTGGTAAGGACAAAGTAAATCTACAACCTTGATACCAGTCTCAAGAATCTCTGTATTAGTTGCCTGCTCTGCAAATGCAGGTGCCTTTCTATGAATAGGCATATGCTCCTGTACTTCTGGCGCTGGCTTATTATCAATTGGATCACCTAATACATTGAACATTCTTCCTAAAGTCTGTTCACCTACCGGTACAGAAATTGGGGCACCTGTCGCCTCTGCATCCATACCTCTGACAAGACCATCTGTAGGACCCATGGCTATACATCTTACTACATCATCGCCAAGATGCTGGGCAACCTCTACAACAAGCTTACCGCCGTCATTAGTCTTAATATTGATGGCCGAATTGATTTCTGGCAGATTACCGTCTGTGAACTTAATATCAATTACAGCACCGATAACCTGAGTAATCTTACCAATATTATTCTCTGCCATTATTCCCTCCATTGTTTTATTAATTGATAGCATTCGCTCCTGCTATAATCTCTGTAAGTTCCTGTGTAATTGAAGCCTGACGTGCTCTGTTAAACTTAAGCGACAGATCTGATATCATATCCTCTGCATTGCTTGTAGCACTGTCCATTGCCTGCATACGTGCTCCGTTCTCACTGGCAACAGCTTCTACCATAGCCCCATATATAAGACTGCACACATACTTAGGTATAATCAGGTTAAGAGCCTCCTCTTCACCCGGCTCATAATTCATAGGTGTATTATCAGTCTCTGCTCCATCCTGTTTCATTGAATCTGCATCAACAGGAAGCAGCTTAATAAGCTTAGGTTCATGAACCACAGTGTTCTTAAAAGATGTATAAGCAAGATATATCTCTCCTACTTCTCCACTTGTAAATGCATCAAGCACCTCATTACATATAGCCTTGGCATCTGTATACGCAGGTTCTTCAACCATATCTGAATAATCTGCTTTAATCTGATAGCCTCTTCTTGAAAGGAAATCTCTTCCCTTTGTTCCTATTGCATATATAAGTGCGTCTTCCTTAGGAATATCACTACCTGTTATAAGTCTGGTAATATTAGAATTATATCCTCCGGCAAGTCCTCTGTTCGCTGTAATTGTGATAATCGCTTTCTTACTTGAATCTCCGGCTTTCAGATATTTGTGATTGATATTACCTGACTTGGCAAGCATATTCTTTACGGTATCATACATAAGGTCGAAATACGGCTTGGTACTTTCCGCTTTCCCTTTAGCTTTCTGCAATTTAACAGTAGATACGAGCTTCATGGCTTTGGTAATCTGACCGGTACTTTGAATACTATCTCTGCGTCTTTTTATGTCTCTCATTGAGGCCATAAACTATTACCTCCATTCCAAAACATTTACTGGATAAATGTTTTCTTAAACTCCTCGATGGCAGCTATAAGTGCCTTCTCATTATCTGCTGTCAGTTCCTTAGTCTCTTTAATAGACTCTGGAATCTGTGGATACTTAGTATCAATAAAGTCAAATAATCCCTGCTCGAAATCAAGAATCCTGTCAACATCTATATCGATAACATACTTCTTGGTAACTGCATATATGATTATAACCTGATACTCAACCGGCATTGGCTTGTACTGTGGCTGTTTAAGCATCTCTCTGATTCTCTCACCCTGTGCAAGCTTTTCCTTGGTATCAGCATCAAGCTCTGAACCAAACTGTGAGAATGATGCAAGCTCTCTGTACTGGGCAAGCTCTGTACGGATAGGAGCAGCAATCTTCTTAATAGCCTTAATCTGTGCTGAACCACCAACTCGTGATACAGACAATCCGGCATTAATAGCAGGTCTGAAGCCTGAATTAAACATCTCTGTCTCAAGATATATCTGTCCATCTGTAATAGAAATAACATTAGTAGGAATATATGCTGAAACATCCCCTGCCTGAGTCTCGATGATTGGAAGTGCTGTAAGTGAACCTCCGCCGTATTCATCTGACATTCTTGCTGCTCTCTCAAGAAGTCTTGAATGAAGATAGAATACATCTCCAGGATAAGCCTCACGTCCAGGTGCTCTCTTAAGAAGAAGTGAAAGCGTTCTGTACGCTGCAGCATGCTTGCTTAAATCATCATAAACAACTAATACATCTCCACCATTCTCCATCCACTCTTCACCAATAGCACATCCTGAATAAGGAGCAATATACTGTAATGGAGCAAGTTCACTGGCTGTAGATGCCACTACTGTTGTATATGCCATTGCACCATATTCCTCAAGAGTCTTAACAATACTTGCAACAGTTGAAGCCTTCTGTCCGATAGCAACATATATACAATGTACTCCCTGACCCTTCTGGTTAATAATAGTATCAATAGCAATAGCCGTCTTACCTGTCTGACGGTCACCGATAATAAGCTCTCTTTGTCCTCTTCCGATAGGAACCATGGCATCAATAGCTTTAATACCTGTCTGAAGTGGAACGCTTACTGATTTTCTTGTAATAACGCCTGATGCAACTCTCTCAATCTTACGATACTTATCTGTAACGATTGGTCCTTTGCCATCAATAGGCTGTCCTAATGCATTGACAACTCGTCCTGTCAATGCGTCACCAACTGGAACCTCAACAACTCGTCCAGTTGTCTTAACAGTATCGCCTTCATTAACATTTCTTGAATCACCAAGTAAAACGGCACCAACATTATCCTCTTCAAGGTTAAGTACCATTCCATATACCTCGCTTGGGAACTCAAGAAGTTCTCCCTGCATGGCCTTTTCTAATCCATGAATTCGTGCGATACCATCTGCTACCTGAATAACAGTACCAACATCTGATACTTCAAGTTCGGTAGAATATCTCTTTATCTGTTCTTTTATAACTGAACTGATTTCTTCCGGTCTTAAATTCATTAGCTCTATGCACCCGCTTTCTGATTAATTAAACTAACCTGTCTGATATTCCTATAACTGAATCTTCATCAGACTTCTGGAAAGTTCGTCTATTTTATGCTTAATACTACTGTCTACTACACGGTCACCGATTCTTATTACCATTCCGCCAATAAGACTTTCATCAACCGAATAATGCATCTGGAAATCAACATATCCTGTAGTTTCTAACAGCTTCCCAGCAACAGCCTTCTTCTGTTCATCAGTGAGTGGCTTTGCTGTGCTTACATAAG
>OMED01000956.1_pt1 | contig 12842 bp, 11 predicted proteins | sample 1673411 | NCBI WGS metagenome assembly OMED01 (sample SAMEA103958110, study PRJEB25191) | human gut metagenome | reverse complement strand
TCAGGGGAGAGACAGCACCTACAGACGGCACGGTCTGAAGCTCGCCGTTGATAAAGTAGCGCAGCGTTCCGTTTATATAGCTGAGCGGAACAACAGAGCTTGTGCCGAAATCATATGCGCCGAGGTCATCCGTAACGGTAAGACCCGTGTATGCCGTATTTCCGGAGTTGATAAGGTTTATAACATAAGTTACCGTGTCGCCGCTGCCGTAAGAGTCGGTCAGTGCTGTTTTAGATGCAGACAGCACCTCAACGATTTGACCGGTAACCGTATTTGAATTGACAACGCCGTTGTTATAAGACAGCGTCGCCCGGTTCGTAAATGTTGCCATTATATTACCTCCTATTTAGTCGGAAGATTATTCTTCCGTTACATTATATGAAAAAGGTAATATAATGATAAAATAACGTCAGATATTGCAGATAAGCTCGGAGAGATCGGTGTAGAAATCAAAGAAGCCTTGCAGCGAGCCGAAAGCTTTTTCGTCTGCCGCGTTGCAAAAATCATAGTGGTCGGCACCGTAGATTGTCGGCATAACATACCAAACACCGGGGATTATTTCTCTGCTTTCGTCATATGTAATATGATCCTCATTGAACGGATAAAGCGCACTTTTAAGCGGAACGATTCCGTCGTTTGCGCCCCAGTCCTTATCAATATATTTTCCGCCGATAAACATATTGACGGAAGCAGAAATCATCGGAGAGGAGATTTTGAAGGGCAGAAAAACATCATAATTCTTGTTGAGCTTTGTGTAGCCGAATTTTGCATCCTCTGTTATACATGCCGTGTATGAAAAATAGTAAGCCGATTTGACTGTCTTAATTTTTTTGTTGAGCTTTTCAGCTCCCTGAACTGTAAGGTCATATCCGCAGTGGTCGTTTGAGAGAGCAATTTTTAAGCAGGCGAGCGGGTTGAGACTTGCCTTTTCTCCGCTTGCCGGGTCTTTTGTAATTCCCCACTTGTCAAGCATAAGGTCGTTCACAGATTTTCCTGAAACGCACCTTGCCTGAAGAATCAAAATCATGAGAAAAGACGGCACGAATGAGTCGGAAACATAGTTTGAAACCGTTGAACCGTTATGAGGGGAAGAGATTGTTGTAATCGAGCGGATGCCTTTTTCGTGGCCGCCCTTAAAAAGCTCGGAGCAGTTATCCTGTCTGCATTTATTTCGTTTTTATCGCCGTAAGCAAGCAGCGAAGCCAAAAGCCGTATTGTTTCTCCGCCGAAAGAATGACCGACAAAGTTGAGAGGACTTTCAAGATCCCACGGTTTTCCCATAGAAGCCTTGCCGCTGTAATCTCTTCCGTATCTGCTGTGTCCGCATTCTTTTGAGTGCGCGGCACCGTAGTCAACAACCGTGCCTGTGAGCTGTGCATAAAGCTCACACGCCCTGTCCCATGCGCTGCTGTATCCGCCGACCGGAGGATTATATACGGTGTATCCCTGTGAGCGGAGATAATTCATCACATTGTTTTCGGGCTGAGTACCCCAATAAGGGCTTTTTTCTTCCTGCGGTGAGCCGTCGCCCCAGCCGCACATCCCATGCACATAGATGAAGGGATAATCGGTTTTGTTTTGGCTCTTTGCAAATCCGGTGACGGTGCAAAATGCCAAAATGCAAAGGCAAAGTATAAGACTTATGAACTTGTTAAGAATGTTGTTTCTCATAGTTTTTACCACCTTTAATATTGCTTTGGTTGGCTGTCTGCTAACTAAAAGTTATCATGTTTGCCAAAAAAATCAAGCGTAAGGGAGGGATGAATTGCTTATCGGTATCATATTTTATAAGCCGCGAAGCTTTAAAAAACCGGTTCCGTCAAAAAACGAAACCGGTTTCTGCCTACATTTTTAAAAAAAGATTTGCAAAGCCGAAATAGATAAGGAGCGAAACAGCGTCAACAATTGTTGTAATCATAGGTCCTGCCATCAGTGCCGGGTCAAGGTGGAGTATCTTTGCAAGCATGGGCAGTGAACAGCCTATGGTTTTTGCAACAATAACCGCGCATACCATTGCGAGGCACACAACAAAGAACACCGAATTCGTGACATCGCTGCCGGTTATCCATCTTATAAGGTACATTCTCGCAAAGTTTGCGACGGCAAGTGTCAATCCGCAAAGAACAGCAACTCTAAGCTCTTTCCAAAGCACCTTAAAATAGTCTTTAAACTGAATATTACCGAGTGCAAGACCACGAATAATAAGAGTTGAGGTTTGGTTGCCGGCGTTGCCGCCCGTGTCCATAAGCATGGGTATGCAGGCAGTCAGACCCGCAACTGCGGCAAGCTTATCTTCAAATCCCTCAATAATCTGACCCGTGAAGGTTGCCGATACCATAAGTACAAGCAGCCAAACAATACGGTTTTTGGTGAGCTTAAAAACACCTGTTTTGAGGTATTCGTCCTCCGAAGGATGAAGCAAAGCCATCTTTTCAAAGTCCTCGGTGTTCTCTTCTTCAATGACGTCAACGATGTCGTCAATGGTGATAATGCCGACAAGCCTTTTTTCATTGTCAACAACGGGAACAGACAAAAGGTCGTATTTTCTTGCTATGGCGGCAACGGCCTCCTGGTCGTCAAGCGTGTTGACGCATATCAACTGGTCGTCGTCGTCCATTATATCTTTGATAAGAGTGTCGTCACTTGATACTATGAGACGTCTTAGCGGAATAGAGCCGACAAGCTTTCTTCTGTTGTCGGTGCAGTAACAGGTGTAAATAGTTTCTTTATCGAGCGCGGTTTTTCTAAGCTCCGATATTGCCTGCTTAACCGTGTATGTGTCCGGAAAAGAGGACATCTCAATTGTCATGATGCTGCCCGCCGAGTTATCGGGGTATTGTAAAAATTTGTTTATAAGATTTCTCGTTTCGGGGGTTGCGTGAGCCAAAACCTTTGTTACGACATTTGCGGGTACTTCTTCGAGGAAGTCAACCGCGTCATCAAGAAACATATCTTCAATAAGAATCTTAAGCTCACTGCTTGTTATTGCGTCAACTATAACGCTCTGAACATCCGAGTCGAGGTATGAGAAGACGTCGGCAGAGGAATCTTTTGGGAGCAGGCGGAATATTCTTAACTGATTTTCGGCGTCCATACCCTCCATAGCCTGAGCTATATCGACCACATTCATCTCTGTTAAAAGCTCTTTAAGTGCCGAAAATTTGTTGCCTGCAAGCATTTTTTCCATTATTTCTATAAGTGTCTGATTTTCCATAAAAAAACGCCCTTTCCGCAAAAGCGCAAGGACGTAACAACCGTACCGGAAAGATTAAATTCCCCGAACAGCCCTGACGCTTTTACTTAATTTAGTTTTGACCGTGCATAATGGAACGGGACTACTGTCGCTGTTCAAGAAATTCACCTCACTTTTATTCAATAAACATATTTTACCTTTTAGCCTCTTTAAAGTCAAGACATTTTTAGACAAACAGTTTACTTTTTTAGGAAAATATTATACAATTACAGAAAATAGGGAGGTGCGGCTATGACGATGCAGGAGAAAGAAAAAGAACTTAAAGCCGGAATATATGCAATTAAACTTATCGGCGCTGCTTTAAACGGTGAATGTCCGCCTGCCGCACCGCAAAATCTTGATTGGTACGCGCTGAAATCCGTCACCGAGAAGCACTGTATAAGCAACATCGCGGCATATGCAATCGGCAAAATCAGCGAGCCTGTGCCCGACGATATAAAAAGCTATTACAGCGAAATAATTTTGCAGTCGCTTGCAAAAGAAGCGCAGACGGATGTTGAAATTACACTTCTTGCATCTGCCTTTGGAAACGCCGAAATACCGTATATGATTTTAAAGGGCTATGTTATAAAGCATCTCTATCCGCAGCCCAATATGCGCTCAATGGGCGATGTTGATATTCTTGTCGGCGAGAATATCGACAAAGCGCAGGAGGTTATGAATAAATGCGGATTCAGCCTGAAAGGACGTGAAAATCTTCACGACCACTATATAAAAAAGCCTGCATTAAACATTGAGCTTCATCGCTCGCTTGTTGATGAAGAGCTGACAGAGATGTATTCATATTTCGGAGTGGGATTTGACCGTGCAAGGCTTGCGGAAGACTCACAATACGGCTATGAACTTTCAAAAGAAGATTTTTATATATTCCTGATTGCCCACATGGCAAAGCATTTTAAACGCTGTGGAACGGGTATTCGCTCCGTTGCGGACGTTTGGGTTTATAACAAAGCATACGGCAAGTCTCTTAACAGAGAATATTTGAACGCGGAATTTGAAAAACTAGGTCTTGAAATTTTGCCAAACAATAGAAAAGCTCTCTGATGAGTGGTTTTCGAAAAATGCCGATTTTTCACTCGACAGTGTGGGCGAATACATAGTTTTTTCCGGGGTTTACGGCAATATACATAATCTTGAGCTTAACAGGTTTTTGCAGGCCGAAGCCACGGACGGCTCTTATTCCGCAAACAAGCTGAAATATGTTTTAAAGAACATATTTCCCGGGCTCAAATATATGAGCGCACGCTATAAAACGATTAAAAAGCATAAATTTCTTTTGCCGATTTTTTGGGTGATACGAATTTTCTCAACTCTTTTTAAATCGCGCAAAAATATAAGCTACCGCTTAAAAGGCGTAACGCAGTCAGACGAAAGCGACATTAAAAAGTTCAAAGATTCGGGGCTCGGTTAAAAAATATTTTCCGCGTTTACGAGCATAGACTCCTTTAAAAGCCGTATTTTGCTTTTAAGCTCGGCGCGTATCATGCTGTAATTTTCGGCAGATGCCTTTCCCGTGTCTTCAAGGCTTTCTATCAGCGCTTCTATTTCTTCCGTATCATGATGCGGCAGCAAAACGCTGAACCATTTTTCGTTTTCTTCCCACCATGAGCATATCTCTTCGGCTTTTGCAGGGGAGTCAACGAGCAGCTCCAGATCGTTCGCGAGAGATGAGGTTCTTAAAGTCAACAGCACTGCGGCGCATATCGTCACTGCCAAAAGAATTATCGCACAAACAAATCTTTTCAATTTTCATCCTTCTTTATAATCGTGTAGTTGCCGTATTTGTCGATAAGCATAATCAAAACTTCTTTAACATCGGCATTTTCTTTTTTTAATATTTTTTCGACTGTTTTTTTAGATATTTCTTCCGATTCGTTTATGGCGGTGTCAATATAACGTCCGTCATTTACCGCCAAAACCGGTATTCCTCTTTTTTCTGTTTTAAAGCCGAATTGACTGACCGTTGGCGTCTCGTTTTCGGGGTTCTTCATAACACTGAGGCTGCCGTTTGTTTCAATAACGGCATACTGCACCTCGTTTATATCAAAAATATCTTTTTGCCTTAATTGGTCAAGAATATCATCGCCGGTAAACCTTAACTTTTTGAGCTTCTTTTGGTCGATTTTTCCGTCTTTTATAACGACTGCCGGCTTGCCTTGAAGCAAATATCTTATTTTGGTATTTTTCATAATTATAACGGAGTTTATTATCTCGAGGCTAACAAGCAGCGCAACTGCCAAAAGCGAGTTTATCATCGGGATTTCGTTGTCCTGCATCGGAATAGCGGCAATCTCCGAGAGCAAAATAGTTATAACAAGCTCTGTCGGCTGCAACTCGCCGAGCTGACGTTTGCCCATAAAACGCATACAAATTATTATCGCGATGTATAAAATAAAGCCGCGTATTAAAGTTATTATCATAGTATCACCGATATTATTATGTCAAAAAAATCAGATAAAAATCATTTGAGAGAAAGAAGATAATATGTCACTTAACAGTAAAGCAAATATAAACCGCATAGCCGACTATATCGCTTCGGGCAGTAAAAAAAGCAGCAGTAAAAACATCGGCATAGAGTGTGAGCATTTTATTACGGAAAGAGGAGGCAAGGCTGTTCCTTTTTTTGGAGATACGGGCGTTGAAAATATATTAAAAGAGCTGTCTAGCCATTACGGCAACAGGGTCTGTTCAAGCGGTCATCTGATAGGGCTGGACGACGGGAGCGTTTATATCACTCTTGAGCCTGCCGCGCAAATAGAAACAAGCATTGTTCCGTGCGCCGAAATTGAAGATATAAAAAATCTGTATATGTCATTTAACGAGCGCATAAACAATATACTTTTAAAGTATTCATACACTCTTGTTACAAGCGGCTATCAGCCGTTTTCAAAGGCAGAAGAGCTTACGCTTATCCCTAAAGAACGCTATTATTTAATGGATGAATATTTTAAGTCCGTCGGTACAAATGCGATGTGGATGATGAGGGGCAGTGCGTCCGTTCAGGTCAATATAGACTATTTTGACGAAACAGATTTTTCGGAGAAATACCGCCTTGCAAATCTGCTTTCTCCGCTTTTTTATCTTGTTACCGACAATGCAGATGTTTTTGAGGGCAAAAAATACAACGGATTTTCGGCAAGGTCAATGATTTGGCAAAATGTTGACGGCAAAAGATGTGAACTTTCGGCAGAAGCTTTTGATAAAGGCTTCGGTTTTAAAGAGTACGCCGAGTGGGTCTGTTCCGTTCCGCCGATTTTTATTATGAACGGCGATTCCTGCATAAAAACGGGCAAAAAAACCGCCGAGCAGATTTTTGGCGGCAGAGAAATCAACGAGGGCGAAATCAAGCATATTTTATCTATGGTATTCCCCGATATCAGAGCAAAGCAGTTTATAGAAATACGCTGCGGTGACAGTATGCCGCCCGAATTTATGCTCTCATATGCCGCGCTGATAAAAGGACTTTTTTATAACTGTGACGCACTCGGGTATTTTAACAATCTTTTTAAGAACGTAAAGTACCGAGACATATGCCGAGTCAAAAAAGATATTCAAAAAAACGGGTTTAAATCCGATTATTTCGGCTGTGATATTAAAAAATTAACGAAAAAAGCTTTTTCTTATGCCGAAGAGGGGCTCGAAAGCTCTGAAAAAGATTTTTTACGTCCTCTTAAAACATCTGCCGAAAATTCTCAAACCGTCAGACAAGCGCTTATTTCAAAGGAGATTTTGGTATGAAGCAGAGCGAAAAAATATATATAGATACATTTAATTCAGACTGGCAAAAGAGCAAAAAATCATTTGCCGCTCAAACGGATTACATCAAAAACTCCACCGCAAAATATCACGGCAGAGTTGTCAGAACACTTGCAATTCCCAAAATGTTTGATGAGTCCGAGTGCTCGGAGTTTAAAAATATAGCAGAAAAAACTCATACGATACTTACAAAAGTTATAAAAAATTATCTTCAAAACGAAAGCTTCAGAAAATACTTTTTCTTTGACGAAAATCTGCAAAAGCTTATCCTTGCACCCGCAGGCTACGATTGCCTTTTGCCTGTTGCAAGGGTAGATATTTTCTTTAATGAAGATACTCACGATTTTAAATTCTGCGAAATAAACACTGACGGAACAAGCGCCATGAACGAAGACAGAGAGCTGAATATCTCCGTTAAACTTACTGACGCTTACGCCAAACTCGAAAAGAAATACAATATAAAATCGTTTGAGCTTTTTGACTCGTTTGTAAAAGATTTTATGGCGGTTTACGAGACTTATGAGAACCGTGTTTCAAACCCCAATGTTGCGATTGTGGATTTTCTCGACCGCGGAACAATAAACGAATTTGAACAGTTCAGGCTCGCATTTGAAAGGGCGGGCATAAACGCCGAAGTCTGCGACATTAAAGAGCTTAAATATAAAGACGGCAAGCTTTTTTCGCCGAGCAACATGAAAATCGACGCAATATACCGCCGCGCCGTAACACACGATATTATAGAAAATATTGACCTTGTGCCCGACTTCATTTCTGCAATAGAGAACTGCGCCGTCTGCCTTGTCGGTGCCATCAGAACACAGGTGGCTCACAGCAAAATTCTGTTTAAAGTGCTCTCGCAAAAAGAGGGGCTCGATTTTCTCACCGATGATGAGCTTGATTTCATAGATAAGCATATCCCTAAAACATATATGTTAGAAAAAGATAATCCGCTCATTGATTTATCGGAAATCTGCCGCGAAAAAAACAAATGGATAATAAAGCCCGTTGACTCTTACGGCTCATACGGCGTCCATGCCGGTGTCGAGTGCGAGACGGACGGCGAGTGGAAAAAATACATTAACGAATGTATTGATAAAGGCTATATCGTTCAGGAATTTGTAACGCCTTATGTTACTAAAAATACTGATTTCAGTGAAGATAACAAATACTGCGATTATTCCAATCTCACAGGTCTGTTCCTTTACGGCGGACATTTTCGCGGAATATATTCGCGCGTTTCAAAAACAGAAATTATATCAACACAATACAGCGAAATAACTCTTGCCAGCATGGCAGTAAGTGAGAGGTAAAATGAATAAGACAGTTGTAATAACCAAAATGCCGAAGCTCTCCGGCAAAGAGAGCACACCGGACGGTGCATTGTGCGGTAACGGAGACATTGGCATTGTTTTGGGCAATGCCGAAAACGGACTTCGTATATATGTAGCCAAAAACGATATGTGGCTTTTTTGCGAAAACGGCAGACTGCCCGGCGGAATAAAGCCGATAGGCTATATTGATATAGAAGTTCCGCAAGAGCTTTATAAAAATTATTATGCCGAGCAGAGAATGGACTGCGGCGAAATCTTTTGTTCTTTTAAAGAGGGCGGCAGATTTTTGAATATTACCGCGGCGGTAAGCGCAGTTTCAAACTTTATTTTGCTAAAAATCGAATGTTCCGATGCCGCACTCATGAGAGCAGAGCCAAACTATGTGCCTTTTACAAAGTATTCCGTTATACAGAATATAGAAAAGGCTGATTATTTCGGCTTTAAAAAAGAGCTTACATCAAAAGAAGTTGTTATAAAAACAGCGTGCTGTACTCTTTTGAAAAAAGTGAGCGAAGAAAAAAATCAAAAGAAATATGCCGTGTGTGTTTTTACAAATCATGATAATAAAGCATATGAAGAAAAGGCAGAGAAAAGCATAGCCGATTTTGACATAAACAGCTTTGATGAAACATATGAACGGCACAAAGCATGGTGGTCAAATTTTTGGAGCAAATCGTCAATGACTCTCAGCGATAAAGAACTCGAGCTTAATTGGTACGCTTCGCAGTATCTTCTTGCAATCTGCGCGAGAAACCAAAAGTTCCCGCCCGGAATATACGGCAACTTTATTGCGATAGACGACGTGAACTGGAAAGGCGATTATCACCTTAACTACAACTACCAAGCACCTTTTTATCATTTGTGCTCTTCAAACCATGCGGAGCTTACAGATTGCTATATTGCACCGATAGAAGATTTTATGGATAAAGGCAAGTTATATGCCGCAAAATACCTCGGCGTAAGAGGCGTTTATTACCCGACGGGTATCGGCCCTTTAGGCACTGCCACCGAGCTTTGGAGCGGTGTATATGTGGGCGAAAGACCGTTCCTCGGGCAAAAGAGCAATGCCGCTCATGCGGCGGATATTATGATATTCAGATGGTACTCCGAGCGCGATAAAGAGTATGCGAAAAATCATCTTTATCCCTATTTAAAGGCTGTCGGCGAGTTTTGGGAGGATTACCTCATAAAAGAAAACGGCAAGTATGTTATAATCAATGACGCCATACATGAGGTGCCATATTACAAAGACGATTTCAGATCTTCAAACTATAAAAAAGAGATACACGAAAAAAACAATCTCCTGTCTTTGGGGCTTGTTAGAATGGTGTTTAAATGCTTGCTGGATGTTTCAAAAGAACTGTCTGTGGACGAAGATAAAAGAAAATTGTGGCAGGATATTCTTGACAACATCAGCGACTATCCGACTTACATAAGAAAGTTTAAAAGAGTATTTCGATACACCCAAAACGGAACAAAGTGGAACAAAACGAACTTTCTTTGTTTGCAGCATTGCTATCCTGCGTCGCAAATCGGTATTGGCAGTGACCCTAAGCTTTTGAAAACGGCAAGAGATACATTTAATTCCACGCAGCGGTGGTTTGACGGCAATGCGACAAATTCTGTTTTTCCGTGTGCGGCAAGGCTCGGAATTAACCCTAAAAAAATAATAAAAAAATTAAAGCAAAATTTTAAAAAATATGAACTTCCGAATTTTCTGTTTCTTCACGGCGGCGGATGCCTTGAAAATTGCAGCTTGACCGCCAACACGCTCAACGAAATGGCTCTTCAAAGCTTTGAGGGAGTTGTTAGGATTTTTCCGAATTGGGACAGGCAAATTGACTGCGAATTTAAAAATTTAAGGGCAGACGGAGCATTCCTTGTTTCGGCAAAACTCAAAAGCGGCAAAACAGAATATGTCAAAATTAAAAGCGAAAAGGGGAGAGTGCTCAAAATGCAAAATCCCTTTAAAAAGTGTATTGTAAAATCACAAAGCTTTTCAAAGGAATTTAAAGAAGAATATTTTGAATTGAATACAGCGGCAGGGGAAGAGTTTGTCATAACATCTGCCATATAAAAAGAACCGCGCCGATTTCGGTGCGGTTCAATCGTTATGCTCTTTTGTTTTTTAATACTGCTGCGAGTGCCTTGCTTACCGCAAGACCGACCACAAGGCAAACAACCCATTCTATAACGGAATTTACCGTTATTATCGCTCCGACTATCTGAAGCAGATTGTCGCCGAGCTGAAGCCCCGTGAGGCTTTCTTTGCTAAAGCCGAGAATGAGCACGGCAAGAAAAAACAACGTGTTAAACACGCCTGTGCTAAGTGATGTGACGGCATAAGATATAACGCCTTGCTTGTTCTTAAAAGCTTTGAATATTAATCCCGAGAGAAAACCTGCGAGTATTCGCGGCAAAAAGCAAATAATTGCGGTAGAAATCGGGTTGATTGCGAGCAACGCCGCGCCGAATACCGACGGTCTGCCGATGCCGAAGCACTGCATAAAGCTTGTCAGTCCGAATACTGCGCCGAGCACTGCGCCCGATGCAGGTCCGCAAACTATTGCGCCTATCGCTACGGGAATGGTGAGAAAGGTTATTTCAACAATGCCTATGTTGAGATAGCCGACCGGGGTGAATGTCATCACAACGATTATGGCTGCAAGAGCCGCGGTTACAGTCAGATTAACTGTGCTGTTCCTTCGCTTTGCCGATGACGTGGTTTTTGTGTTTGACATATTTATTCCTCCTTGCTCCTGCTCCCAAAGGGATACAGTGCATAAAATAACAACGTCTTTTTATTTAGCTTTTACATTTTTTTCGTAAATTACTCTAAGTCCCTCAAAAATAAGGTCGGGGTCGTGCGTTACTTCTCTGTAACAGCTTTTAACAATTTCTTTTGAAAGTCCGCCGGTTGCAACGGTTGATTTTATTGCTTTTCCGAATTCTTTTTCCATTCTGTCGGTTAATCCGTCAAGCATTGCGGCTGTGCCGAGCACCGTGCCGGAGAGCATACAGTCTATTGTGTTTGTGCCGATTGCGTGCGACGGTGTTTTTAAACTGATTGCAGGCAGCTGAGATGTTCTTTGCGAGAGCGCGTCAAGCGAAATCTTAACGCCTGCTGAAATTGTGCAGCCGCAAAATGTGGCATTTTCATCTATCAGCAAAATTTTTGTTGCCGTGCCGAGGTCTATAACAAAACAGGGCAACGGGTATTTTGCTATTGCGCCAACCGATGCCGCGACAAGGTCAGCGCCGACCTGTGTGTGACTGCCTGTTATTATATTGAGTCCGGTTTTAATTCCGGGGCCCAAAACAAGAGACTCACAGCCGGTAACAAGCGATATTGCACCTTTGATGGCATTTGTGAGCTCGGGTACAACGCTGCTTATAATCGCTCCGTCAACAGATGCTGCCTTTGATTTATTAAGAGCAAAAATATTATGCAGTTCAACGGCATATTGGTCTTGTGTTCTGTTCCTCTGTGTTGCAAGTCGGGAGGTAAAAACGATTTTATCGTCTTGAAAAGCACCGAGACTGATGTTTGTGTTGCCGATGTCTATTGTTAAAAGCATAATGACCCTCCCAAAAGTTATCTTTTTCATTATACAGCAAAAAAAAATTAAGTCAACCGAAATTATTTCTTGACATTGTTTGTGTGTTGTGGTAATATAAGTCTCGCGGTTAAACTGCTGCTATGGCTCAGTCGGTAGAGCGCGTCCTTGGTAAGGACGAGGTCACCGGTTCAAATCCGGTTAGCAGCTCCAAAGCAGAATCCTATCACGAAAGTGGTAGGATTTTGCTTTTTAATGCTTTATAGGATTGTTTAATTTTGTTGCGAAAATTTTAAATCAGTATTTGGGGCATTGGGTGAGTATTTTGTGCTTCTTTACAGGCGGCATAATGATGCTTCTGAGTTTTGTCTTGTGCGGCGGTTCCATATAAAAATACCTACCTGCGATTACTCACAGGTAGGCCATTTTATACGCTGATTGATTTTATCTCTGGGTGCTCGTCCATAAATTCAACGGCTTCTTCAAGCGGAATGGAATTTCTCATTTTAACCGACAGCGTCAAGCTTAATTGGTTGTCTTCTTTGGCAGAGACTTTTGAGCTTAATATTTCCATTTTCAGTTCTTTCTGTTTTTGAAGAAGCACTTCGCGAATTTCGGGAGTATCTTCTATCGTCAGGCGAATTTCGCTTAGACTGTATGCGTCGTTGCCGACGTTAAATTTGTGCATAATAAGCTGAACAACAATAATAAGAAATGTTACAAACAATGCTATGGAATAAAGCCCCGCACCGCATGAAAGACCGATTGCGGCCGTAGCCCAAATACCTGCCGCAGTCGTAAGACCTTTAACCGTGTTGCCGTTTTTGAATATTACGCCCGCACCCAAAAAGCTTATGCCGCTGATTACCTGTGCCGCTATACGGGCAGGGTCTGCACCGCGTGTTCCGTCTGCAACATGACCTATCATGTCGGTAAATCCGTATT
>OMED01000949.1_pt1 | contig 12903 bp, 10 predicted proteins | sample 1673411 | NCBI WGS metagenome assembly OMED01 (sample SAMEA103958110, study PRJEB25191) | human gut metagenome | reverse complement strand
TATTATCTCTGTAAGCTGTTGAGGCTGCTATTTGGGCAGCCTCTTGCCGCACTTTGGGCAGTACTCAAAGTCACCGTCCACACCCTTGCCGCAGTAGGGGCAGAAGGATGAGGTGGTAAAGCTGCTCTTTTGCGCAGTATCGTCACGGTATTCGGTGCCGCCAAAGCGCTGCTCGAGCGGGTCAGGCTCCTCGCCGTCCTCGGTTATGTCGAAGGAAGAGTAGCGGTTTTTGCCGGTGGCGTTTTTGTAGTTGTAGGCAGCCTGCACTATGCCCATTATTATGAAAATTACGCCGAATATGGGGAAAAACGCCGGCGCGCCCATACGTGCCGCCATGATCGTCCAGAATATGCCGAATACTATTGCGAATACAGAGCCAATAAATTTCATCCCGGAAGGCCCTCTGCCCGGCTTTACGCTTTTCATAAGATTTCTCCTTTACTCGTTTCTTATTGCATTGAGTGGGCTCAGCCGCATTGCCCTGATGGCCGGATAAAGGCCGGAGAGCATCGCCACAGTCACAGAGAAGAGCACTGCGCCTACCGCAAGATAAAAGGGTATTATGCTCTTGAATCCGCTATCGCCTACAAAGTGATTTATCACTGCGGAAAGCCCGTAGCTTATGCCCAAGCCCGCAGCGCCGCCGAAGAAGCCTATATAGGCAGCCTCGGTGAGAAACAGCTCCGCTATGTTGTCCATACGACAGCCCAGCACCTTTATTATGCCTATCTCCTTGGTGCGCTCGTATATGCTCATCATCATGGTGTTCATTATGCCTATGGCTGCGACCAGCAGCGATACGCCGCCTATGGCGCCCAGCAGGTACTGTATCTGCTGCATCTGCTTTTCAGCCTGCTCAAGTGCGTCCTGAAGGGAACTGGTGCCGTACCCCATATCGTCTATGGCGGCCTTGACCTCGGAGACGACATCCGTGTTCTCGCATTTTACCATGACACGGTTGTAATTCTTGGTGTCAAGCTGCATGTAGTCGCTGTTTTCCTTGGCGAGCTTCTGCACCGCCTCTATATCCATAAGGCAGTACCACGAAAACTCGTTGTTGCTTGGGGATACGATGCCTATGGGGTCTACGCGGTAGGTCTTGCCGGGGGCCGGCTGGCTATCGCCGTCGCCCGGCAAAACCGGATTATTATTGTTGTAAACGTTGTTATAGTCGAAGGTGAGCTGGAATTTTGACTCCATTGTGACCTTGGGATTGCCGTCGCGGTCCACCGCCTGCTTGCCGGTATTGGGGTCGTAAAACCAGTTCAGCACATCCTGGCTGAGCACCATCTCATAGCTGGAGCTGCCGCGCTTGTACTTGGGGTAGCGGCCCTCCGAAAGCTCCAAACCGAACTCCTCCGCTACGGAGCTGTCTATGGCCAGTATGCTGCAATCGGCCATCCATTTGCCGCTTTTAAGTATGCCGTAGGTCTGTATCTGGGGCATAACGGCTTTTACGCCGGGTATCTTTTTGATAGTTTCGACTGCCGTTTTGTCCAGCTTTTTCTCGGTGTTGGTGCCGCCCGTGGCGGTTTCCTTATAGCTCCAGCGGCTGACGGTAATATTTGTAAGGCTGCCCATGCTGGCATAGCTCTCCATTGTGGATTTTTTTATGCCTATGCCGAGGCTCATCATGACGACTATAGAGGAAACACCGATGACCATGCCCAGCACAGTGAGCACGGCTCTAAGCTTTCTCCGCCACAGGTTCATGAAGGCGGTCCTTAAAATATCGGTAAAACGCATTTAAACATCGTCCTCCAGGCTGCGCGCCCTGCGCTTTTTAAGCTTCTTGAAGCCGAAGAAGCCGCCTCCGCCCAACGCGCCCGCGCCTATAACCCAGCCCCACCAGGGGAAGCCCTTGGAGCCGCCCTCCATGCCGGGGTCTGTCATGCCGCCTTCCATGCCTTCGCCTCCCATGCCCTCCATGTTTTCCATACCGGCATTGGGGTCCTCCACGTGGAGCGTAAAGGGAAGCCGCTCCTCGCCGGGCTCGCCGTATACATCCTCATAGGATATTACTACGGTGCCCTGTATATCCCCTGCCTCAGACGGTATTACGGATATATCTGCCGCAAGGGTGGAGCCGGCGCTGAGGGTGCCGCCGAAGTAGCTCTCTTCAAGCTTGAGGCCATTTCCCTCCACATCGACGATACAATTATAAATGCTGGAGCGGCCCATGTTGTACATTTTGATGGACATGCTGGTACTTGAATCCAGATAGGACACATCGTCATATACCGTAGGCTCGTCGCACTTCAGCCTGATCTTTTGCAGTATTGGCACGGCTATGGTCTCGTTGGCGGTATGGGCCGCGTTGGTGCTGGCGGATTCATAGCTGAAATCCACATTGAGGGTATATGCCTTTGCCGTCGCGTCGGGCGCGGTCTGAAGGGATACCTTCTGGCTGCTGCTCTGGCCCTTGCCAATTTTGGATATATACAGCGTATTGCTGCCGCCGCTGGCGGGAACTATGGTCGCCGTTTCGCCCGCGTCCTTTATGTGTATCTGCACGTTTTGCAGGTTGGTGCTGTCGGATGTATTCTTTATGGTGAACTCCAGATCGAAGGTCTCGCCCGCGTAAATCTTATCCGAGCTGAGCTTGTAGCTTTCGATTATAAGCTTCGGCACCGAGGTGGTGGTATCCTTGTCGCTGGTGGGCGACAGGCCCTTGCGGACGTTTACGAAAAGGCTCACCGTGCCGCTCTTGAGGTCGCCCTCGTCATTGCGGTAGGTGACGTTGAAGTCCACCTGCTTTACGCCTACGGTAGCCTTCTTGCTCAGGCGCAGATGATACAGGAACTCAACCACCTGCCCCCTGCCTATGGAGCCGGGGTATGAAAGGGTATAGTCCACCAGATCAATATCGAAGGGGAACTTCTCTATGTCGTTGCTGAGTACCGGCGTTACCTTGAGGTCATACACATAGCCGTTGGTGCAGGTAAGGGGCAGCCGCACCTCCAGCTGGTCGCCGTAATCGCCGGAGGGCGTAAGCACGCACACGCCGTTGCTGTCAACGCTTGATGTGCGGATACGGAACTCGCTGTCCTCCTTCTTGGGCGCCTCGGTAGCGGAAGGGGCGCGGACGATAGAAAAATCAATGCAATCGGCTGTAACCAATTCGTATGAAGGGTTATTGCTGTCACCGTATGGCACGTTAAAAATAAGCGTGAGAGTACCGGCCGTATTGCCTGACGACGCAAGCGTTGCCGTTATATTTACGGCCTTTGTGCTTTTTTTAGGTATGGTATCATTCCCGGAAGCAGATATTATGCAGCCTCCGCTTGGCTGTATTGCGGCGAGAATAACGTCATAATCATTGCTTTTATTCTCGATATCTATGGTCATATTGACGGAACCTGCGTTCTCCTGGAAAGCACGGCTATTCGCTTTTGCTGTAATAGAACAGTTGTCTGGTGTTGGTGCGTCTGCAGGGTATGTGACGGAAGGCTTATTGTCTTCCCCATTCTCTGCATACGCAACCGAGCATATCGACAGCGCCATAGCCATGGCAAGTATTATAGTAATAACGCGCTTCATTGTTTTCCTCCGTGTTAAGCTTCCTTCTTTATTTCTTCACTGATCTCGGCCTTGTCGCCTACGGTTTCGTGGCGATTGAAGTATATATCCGTTATGCGGCCGTCAAGTATGTTTATTACCTTGTCCGCATATGCCGCCATATTTGGGTCGTGGGTGACCATTATGAAGGTCTTGCCGTGGCTCTTTACCGTATCACACATACTGCGCATCACATCGTCCGACGTTTTGGAGTCAAGGTTGCCGGTAGGCTCATCGGCGAATATTATGTCCGGGTCCGTGACCAGCGCCCGCGCTATGCCGACGCGCTGCTGCTGTCCGCCGGACATCTGCCCCGGCATGTGGTTCATGTGGCTTTCAAGGCCGACGTCCTTCAGCGCCTTCTTCGCCAGCCTCATGCGCTTATCGTAGGGCACCCCACGAAACGACAGCGGAAACGCCACGTTTTCAAGGGCAGTGTAGTAAGGCATGAGGTTGAAGGACTGGAATATGAACCCCACGTACTTCTGCCGGAAAAGTATAAGCTCGGACTGGTTCATTCTTTCAAGGTGCTTGCCGTTTATGACTACCTCGCCGCTGGTCACGGGCTCAAGCCCCGCCAGCATATTCAGCAGGGTGGATTTGCCGCTGCCGCTTCGGCCTATTATGCAGCAGAATTCCCCGGGCATTATCTGCAGGTCTATTCCCCTCAGGGCATGGACGTCAACGCTTCCAACCCGGTATACCTTGGTAACGCTGCGAAGGTCAATTATGGGCTTCTGCTCAGCCGTCTTTTTCTCGGTGGATTTGCTTTCCATCGCATTCTACTCCTCATTATGCCATATATGGCTTATCTTGCATTGTAATACGTAATGCGCTTTAAATCAAATTAACAATTTATTAATTGTGAAAGTTGTGTGGACAGACTCTGCACATACTTAAAAAAGCGCCGCATTACGGGCTTTTTCGATGCTCCCAAATTGGAACTTTATTTGACAGCGGCAGACTTGGGAATATAATTATTTGTGTATTTAAAGAGAAAAAGAGAACTGAACTATGGAAAAGAACAATCAATACCTCGGCACGGAGCCTCTGGGCAAGCTGCTTTTTAAACTTGCGGTACCTTCCGTAGTAGCCCAAATAATCAACATGCTCTACAATATCGTAGACAGGATATATATAGGCCACATGCCGGAGGGCGGCTCTCTCGCGCTGACCGGCCTGGGCGTGTGCATGCCAATCATAATGGTGGTGTCCGCCTTCGCGGCCCTCGTATCCATGGGCGGCGCGCCGCGGGCCTCGATAGCCATGGGCCGGGGCGACAACAGCGCCGCAGAGCGCATACTCGGCAACTGTTTTATATTGCAGATAATAATATCGGCTATACTCACCTCGGCGCTCCTGATATGGGATAGGGACCTGCTTCTCGCCTTTGGAGCGAGTCCGGATACCATAGGCTTTGCCGCAGGGTACATGGACATATACGCCCTCGGGACGATATTCGTGCAACTCACCCTCGGCATGAACGCATTCATAACCGCCCAGGGCTTTTCCAAGACCGGCATGTACACCGTGCTGATAGGTGCCGTATCCAATATAATCCTTGACCCCGTGTTCATATTCGGCCTTGATATGGGGGTGCGGGGCGCGGCGCTGGCCACGGTCATTTCCCAGTGCATATCCTGCTTATGGGTGCTGCTCTTTCTTAGGGGCGAAAAAACCATACTGCGGCTCAAAAAGGAAAATATGCGCCTTGAGGCCGGGGTCATACTTCCCTGCCTCGCGCTGGGCCTCGCGGCCTTCATAATGCAGTCCAGCGAAAGCATAATATCCGTAAGCTTTAATACGTCGCTGCTTAAATACGGCGGCGACATAGCTGTGGGAGCCATGACTATACTCTCCAGCATCAATATGTTCGCCATGCTGCCCCTTCAGGGCCTGGGCCAGGGCGCACAGCCCATCGTGAGCTACAACTACGGCGCAAAGGATGCAGGGCGGGTACGCGGCGCTTTCAAGCTGCTACTAAGATCCAGCCTGATATATGCCGGGGCGCTGTGGCTCATAATAATGCTGTTCCCGCAAGCCTTTACGGGCCTTTTCACCCCAAACGCGGAGCTTGCGGCATTTACACAGGCGGCGATGCGGCGCTACTTCGCGGTGATGTTCATGTTCGGCATACAGGTAGCCTGCCAGATGACCTTTACCGCCATAGGCAGCGCAAGGTCCTCAATAGCTGTTGCGGTGGTGCGCAAATTCGTGCTGCTATTGCCCCTCATATACCTAATGCCTGCCCTGTTCCCGGCGGATAAGGCCATGGCGGTATATTTGGCGGAACCTGCTGCGGATTTTATTGCCGTTACCTTCACCGCCATACTGTTCTCGGTGCAGTTCAAAAAGGCGATAGAAAAGCTGCCCAACTCTTAACGGATTATTAAAACACTGCCGCCGCTTAGGGTGCTATAATGCAAGATGAAGGGGTTCCTTCATCTTTTGCTTTTTGTTAAGGAGGAAACGATGAAAAAGCTTTTAGCTGTAATAATTGCCGTAATGCTGTGCGCCGCGGCCTGCGCGCCCAAGGAGACCGCCATGGATCCCGTAACTCCCGGTACCGAGGGTGGCCAGACTGCGTCCACCGAAGCAGATGACACCGGCGAGTTTATATCCGAGGAAGACGGAAGGAACATAAACGCCATGCTGCCCATAATGGACTCCATAGTTCGCTCCATAGGCATAGACAGCGACACCAAATACGACGCCAAGAGCGACGACCTCATATGGTCTGTGCTGTACCTTACCGGCGTGAACTGGGGCATGAGCATAGAGCCGGAAACTGCCGAGCCTACCGTCACTACCGACGAACAGGGATATGTGACAGTGCCCGCTTCCACAATGGAAGATTACGCTGCCGCCGCCTTCGGCGGCGACCGCAGTATTCCCCAGATAGCCGTTTCCTTCGCCGAGTCGGTGACCTTTGACGATTCCGCAAAGGCTTACAGACTCGCCCCCTCCGATATGGGCGATACAATAGCCAGGATAGATAGCATCACACCTGACGGCAGCGCCGTAAAGGTGAGCACCGGGCTTTATTTAGGCAGCGGCGAGCGCTTGGGTGGAATGGTATTCACCCTTGAAAAGTGCGATATTGCCGGCCAGTTCAAGTACTGCGTAACAGCAGCCGTAAACGAAAACGAGCTGGGCATATACCAGTGGAAGGACGTAAAGCTTAACAGCGAGGACTCCCTCTCCGCCGACGGCAAGGCCGATTCCGTCAAATTCACCGTGGCTCAGGATAAGGACGGCAATGTGACCGTAAAATTCAATATAAACGGCAAGGAAAGCACCGATGAACTGGGCCCACTCGGCCTTGACGAAAGCTGTGTACACGTGGGCGATACCGTCGTTGGAGACGGCTACACTGAGCTTTACGTCACCGGCGACGCGGCCTCCGACGATTACGTCACCTTCATATACCGCGTGCATAACGGCGAGGTAAAGAAGGCGTTCATCACCGGCACGGTGCAGAGCGTTTACGGTAACGGCGGCGTAAGCGTAGAGACTACCATAGACATTTTGGGTACTCACGGTGCTACCTGCGACTTTATGCTCTCTACCGGCGATTCCGGCGACGACTTTGCCTTCGTGCGCAGCAGCGATTACACCGTAGTATATCAGAACTTCTCCGAGGCGTGGGACTATTCCGCCCTCAAGCTCAGCCGCGACGGCCTGAAGCTCAAATTGGGCGACGGCAGCACCGCCGAGGGCAAGAAGGGCGAAAAATTCCTTATAATGGGCACCGATATGCAAAACTACGCGGATCTCATGGCAGAGGACGGCACCACCTCAAAGATAACCATCCAGGCCTCTGAAGATGAGTACGACTATCTCACATGGAAGATAGACGGCGTACCCGAAAGCGAGTGGTTCGAAGAGCTGGCTTATGCGGGCTAAAAAAGATAAAGCCCTTTTAATCTAACAATAACGGCGCTGCCCCATAAGCAGCGCCGTTATCTGTATGCCTGTTATTCGCCGTATCTGTAAAGCACCGCAGTGCTGTTTGAAAAGACCTTTTCAAGACTTTCGAAGCTTTCAGGTGATATGCTGTAATTGCAGCGCTCGTTTATGCCTATGTAGATATAGTCCACGCCGTATTTTTCAAACAATTCTCCGGAGTTTTGCGGATTTTCAAACATAGCGGCTACGTCCTGTTCGCGGCCGTATGTGTCAAAGCCGTGGTAATAGAGGTAGGCGGATGAGCCGCACACGATATTGCGCCCGGTGAGGGCTGCTACGGCATTGTTGTGATGAACGCCGGTCAGTATTATACAGTCCGTAGGAAGGTTTTTGTCGATGAACTCCGCCGCTTCTATCTCGCCCTTTGGGAAAAGCTCATATTGGCTTACCGCCTCACGGCCAAGCGTAAGCACTCCGGAGAGCGTCATGGCTGTTACCACTATACCGGCAAGCAGCCGCCGGCCTTTAATATCAGAGAGCCTTGCGTATATCTCAACGAGCAGAGAGGAGACGAGGCCGCAGCAGAAGGCGAACCATATAAACAGCAGCTTGTTATTGTCGTATGGGTTGGGCTGGAACTGTATTATCTCGGAGAGTACCCATAGAAGCAGCACGCCCAGCCACGTCTCCTTATCCTCCTTCTTTGCGGCGATAAACGCCACGGGCAGCAGTATGAATATAAGCCCGAGGTTCTTGACATAAAACCAGAGAAAGGTATCTGTGTCGTTCGCCCAGTTGAGGTTGACTGTGAGAAAGCTGCCCGCCTGACGGAAGGTGAAGAACAGCAGCTGGGGCGCTGCCAGCGCTACCGCGATGACGCCGTACAAAGCGAACTTTGTTATGCTGTTATTCTTATATACGGCCCTGAGAAACCACGGTATGCTGACAAGGCCGAGGGCCAAAAACGAGTGGGTATGTATAAGCGGCAGACAGCCGCCCATTATTCCCAGCGGAAGGAACAGGCCGGCGTCATTATCGAACACCGCCCGGCGCAGCAGGTACAGGCAGGGGAAAAGTACGCTCCAGCCGAACAGCGTAGCCCTCTGGGGAACCAGCATATCAGCTATCACGTTTACCCAGCGCACGTTTTCACCCACCAGGTTTGTGGGCGTCTCATAAAACTCGGTAAATATGCGGGTAAAGTTGTAGGGATCGACCCTCAGATCGTCCATGAAGTAGGCAAAGCCAAAGCCGCCGCCTATGAAAAACAGCACGAACGCCAACACAGCCTTGTCCGCCCGCTTGAACCAGTCCTCGAAGAAAAGGTATACCCCGGATGCTACCGAGAAAAATGCCGGTATCATGGGAAGTATGTAGCTTAGCCTCAGCGACGCGCCGAGGGTGTAGAAGGTGGAGGATACGCTGTCGCACAGAAATGGGTAGCTCATGGGCTGCCCCGCCATTATGGAGTATTCCGGCGGGAAGAAGCCCTGCCGGGTTATGGAGGAGATTATGCCCAGATGCATACACATGTCGCCGTAGGTGCTCTGGCCCGAGCCGAGGCCGCCGTCCGGCATATGAGGCAGGGTATGCGACAGCGTCAGCCCGCACAGCAGCAATACGGTTGGTATCACGCAGCAGAGATACGGCCTGAGCTCAGGCTCGCGCACAGCCATAAGCGGCTTTACGGCCTTCTTTGCAGAGATGAAGCCTGTGGCGGCAGCAACGGCTAAAGCCGCGTAAAGCCCAGCCCAAAGGAAAAAAGCGCCGGCAGCCACATGAGCATAAGGAGGCTCAAAGCGGCGCCCAGGGTGATGCGCACTACCCTAGGGCTGCGGCAGAATACCCAATGGGACAGCAGCTGCCCCGCGGCGATGAATGCCGCGAGATACAGCACAGCTATAATATCCGAAAAAATACTTCCATTCATGCTTGAATTATACCACAAAGGCCGCCCCGCAATTATAAAAATTTATGACCATGCCATGAAATATGAAACATAACAATATATTGTGCGAGTCCTTGCAATGACAGCACGAAATATAGTATAGTAATATAAATTCAACGGGATTCAGGGGGAAGCCGGATGTATAAGGTGATAAAGCGGGACGGCAGTGTAGCCGAATTCGATATAGCCAAGATAAGCGGGGCGATAGCCAAGGCATTCGGCGCTCTGAACAAGCCCTGCGATCCCAACGATATAGACTTCATCGCGCTGAAGGTCACTGCGGACTTTGAGGATAAGATAAAGGACGACCTCATAAGCGTGGAGGCCATACAGGACAGCGCCGAGCAGGTACTTATACAGTCGGGGCACTCCGACGTTGCAAAGGCGTACATAATTTACCGCCGGGAGCGTGAAAAGCTTCGCAACCTCAAGTCTACAATACTGGATTATAAGGAAACGGTAAACAATTACGTCCATGAAAAAAATCTCCGTATGCGGGAAAACGCCACTGCCTCCTATTCCGTTGGTGGGCTGATACTCTCAAACAGCGGCGCGATAACGGCCAATTATTGGCTTTCCGAAATATACGACGCCGAGATATCCGCCGCCCACCGAAGCGGCGAAATGCACCTCCATGACCTTACCATGCTTACCGGCTACTGTGCCGGCTGGTCCCTTGAGCAGCTGATAAAAGAAGGACTGGGCGGCGTGATGGGCAAGATAGACTCCAAACCCCCCAAGCACCTTTATTCCCTATGCAACCAGATGATAAATTTTCTGGGGGTCATGCAGAACGAATGGGCGGGGGCGCAGTCCTTCAGCTCCTTCGATACCTGCCTTGCACCCTTTGTAAAATCCGACAATTTGCCATATAAGGACGTAAAGAACTGCATAGAGACCTTCGTATTCGGCGTCAATACTCCCAGCCGTTGGGGCACGCAGGCCCCATTCAGCAACATAACGCTGGACTGGACGGTGCCGGAGGATATGAAGGATAAGCACCCCGTAATAGGGGGCAGGGAGGCCGACTTCACCTACGGCGACTGTCAGGCCGAGATGGATACCGTTAACCGGGCTTTTATGGAGGTAATGACGGAGGGCGACGCCAACGGCAGCGGCCTCGCGTACCCTATACCCACCTATGCAATAGATAAGGATTTCGACTGGTCGGATAAGCTCAATAACCGGCTGCTGTTCAGCATGGCGGCAAAGTACGGTACGCCATATTTTGCAAACTATAACAAGAGCGGCCTCAGCAAGACAGACGTCCGGGATATGCTCAGGGACGTTGAGGATAAGTCCCTGCTACGCAGGCGCGCCGGCGGCTTCTTCGGCAGCGGAGAAAACAGCGGATCCATAGGGGCGGTCACGCTGAACCTGCCCCGCCTTGCATACCTTTCCGATGACGAGGATGACTTTTACAGGCGGCTGGACAAGCTTATGGATCTGGCTGCCCGATCACTCGAAGTTAAACGCAGCATAATAACAAAGCTCATGAACGAGGGTATGTACCCTTATACGAAGCGCTATATACAGAATTTTGACAGGCACTTTTCCACCATTGGCATAGTGGGAATGAACGAGGCGGGACTTAACGCCGCATGGCTGTGCGCCGGCCTTGCCGACCTTCGTACCCGCCGCTTTGCCAGGGAGGTGCTAAGGCACATGCTCAGGCGCATACAGTCCTATCAGGTAAGCACAGGGCATCTTTACAACCTCGAAGCGACGCCAGCCGAATCCACCGCCTACCGCATGGCGCGGGAGGATAAGGCCCGTTATGCAGACATCATAACCGCATCGAGGAACGGCACGCCGTACTATACCAACAGCACCAATATGCCGGTTAGCTTTACCGACGACCTTATCGAGGCGCTGGACGCTCAGGAGGAGTTCCAGACGATGTATACCTCAGGTACGGTGTTCCACGTGTTTACGGAGCAGGCGCTGCCCGACTGGCAGCGTGCCGCCGAGATAGTGCGCATGATCACCGAAAATTACCGGCTGCCCTACTTTACCCTTACTCCCACATTCTCTATCTGCCAGAAGCACGGCTATCTTATGGGCAATCAACCCATATGCCCCGTCTGCGGCGCCCATACCGATGTTTACAGCCGCATCACAGGCTACTACCGGCCAATCGACAACTGGAACGACGGCAAGCTCCAGGAGTTTCGGGATCGGGTGATGTATAAGATATGATCAAAGGAAAAGAGTGATCGTCATAATGAAAGAAAACAGAAAACTGCTTAAAGAGGTGCTGGAGGACATTCGGCACGACATGACCGACGAGGAGGTGCTTAGCCTGCTGGCAGGCAGACAGATCTCGGTCAAGCCGGAAAACGCGAGGGAAAAGTATACGTTAGGACAGCGCGCGGCGGATACCATTGCAAAATTCGCCGGAAGCTGGGCATTTATCTTTTCCTTTACGGGAGTTCTTGTGCTTTGGATGATCGTCAATGCGGTGCTGGCGCTGAAAGCGTTTGATCCGTATCCTTTCATACTGCTGAATCTGGTGTTGTCCTGCGTGGCGGCTATTCAGGCGCCGCTCATTATGATGAGCCAGAACCGTCAGGAGGAAAAGGATCGTCGCAGAGCCGAAAACGATTATAAGGTCAACCTAAAGACCGAGATAATGATAGAGGATCTGTACGACAAGGTCAACGCCATTCTCGCCAGGCAGTCGGCGCTGGAAAAGCAGCTTCAGGAGGAGAAAAAAACAGAATAATAAAATCGCCTTATCCCGCGGTACGACCGTACACGGTGGGATAAGGCTGTTTATATGCATGGGCTTACTGATCCGCCGGCTTTTTACGCCTGCTTTCGTAGAATTCCTCCAGCCCCTTTATGCCCTGATCTGTTACGGGACGCAGCCAGTTGTATGTGAAATAGTACTTCACGCAGAGGATAGCCTTCAGATAGTCTTCCGCTGCGTACATTATGGCGAACACCGCGATAAATGGCAGCTTGAACACGAAGGCCGCGAGAGTGGTGAGGGGAACCGAGCAGAGCCAGAGGGATAGCAGATCCAGCTTCATGCCTATCCGGGTGTCTCCTCCGGGGCGGAAGGTGCCTACGATAAGTATGTATGGCAGGTTGCGCACGGGCAGCTCAATGCCGTAAACAAGGAGCAATGAGGCTGTGAGCTTAAGCGTCTCCGGGGTTATGCTGCCACTGAGATTGAAGACGCTGGCAAGCTGGAAGCGGAATATTATTATCAGCACGCCCGTAAGTACCGAGCAAAGGGAGACGAACAGCACGAACCTGCGGGAATCCTCCACCGCGCGCTTTATATGGCCTGCGCCCACGTTTTTGCCCACCATTATGCTGGAGGCGTTGCAAAGGCCTATGAAGAATACGAAAGCGATGTTTTCAAAGGTGCGGAATATGGTTACGGCAGCGTAGTACTGGTAGCCGAGGTTGGCGAAAATAACGCTGAACAGAAGCGTTCCGAGGCCCCACAGGGTCTCGTTTATTATTACGGGGGTGGC
>OMED01000939.1_pt1 | contig 12965 bp, 10 predicted proteins | sample 1673411 | NCBI WGS metagenome assembly OMED01 (sample SAMEA103958110, study PRJEB25191) | human gut metagenome | reverse complement strand
GACACCTCGGAGGTCAAAAAGCTCCTGCAGACGGACATGGAGCACACGGTCGCCCGCTATAAGATCCTGCAGACGGCGTCCATCTACCGCGCGGACATTGCCATTGCCGCGCCCACCGAGCCGCAGGACCGCATCGTCGCGGCGCAGGCGGCGGATGAACTGCTCAACATTGCCGGGGTCACGGCATCCATGGTTATTTATCCGATGGGCGACGGGGATGTGTTCATCTCCGCGCGTTCGATCGGCGAACTGAATGTGCAGCTGGTCATGGAGGCGCTCGGCGGCGGCGGCAGCCGCTCATCGGCGGCCGTGCAGCTGCATGACGTGTCGGTCGCGCAGGCGGCGCAGATGGCGCGCAGGGCGATCGACGACAATCTGGAAAATTAAGCAAAGGAGTATCTTGCTATGAAAGTGATTTTGAATGTAGACGTAAAGGGTCAGGGCAAAAAGGGCGAACTCAAGGAAGTGTCCGACGGCTATGCCCGCAACTATCTCCTGCCGCGCAAGCTCGCGACGGAGGCCACGGCCGATAATCTCAATGCCTTCCGCCTGAAGGAGAAGGCCAAGGCGGCGCAGATCGCCCGCGAGAAGGCCGAGGCGGAGGAAAACGCCAAGAAGCTCGGCGCCATTCAGGTGAAGATCGCAGCGAAGGCCGGCAGCAACGGCAAGCTTTTCGGCTCCGTCACCTCGAAGGAGATCAGCGACGCGCTGCACGAGCAGTTTGACCTCACCATCGAAAAGCAGAAGATCGTGCAGGCCGAGCCCATCAAGAGCTTCGGCGCGTATGAGGTCAAGTGCAAGCTCGGCTATGAAGTCACCGGCACCATCCACGTGCTGGTCATCGAAGAGAAATAAACCGCGCGCAGGCGAGGGAGGGACCCGTCATGGAGGAGCTGCTTGGCAGACAGCCGCCCCATTCCGCTCCGGCGGAGCAGGCAGTCATCGGTGCGATGCTCATCGACCCGAGCTGCATCCCGGACGTGATCGAAAAGGTCAAGTCCGACGAATTTTATATTCAGGCCAACCGCGATATTTTTGACACCATCTTCGCCATGTTCTCCTACGGGCAGAGCGTAGACGCGGTCACGGTGCTCGAGCAGATGAAGGTCCGCGGCGTGTACAAGGACACGACGCAGCAGTACCTCATGGAGGTCATGCAGATCACGCCCACGGCGGCGAATGTGCTCAAGTACGCGGCCATCGTGCGCGATCAGGCGCTGCTGCGCAATCTGCACACGGCGGCCGATGAGATCAACAACATGATCTTTGAGGGCTCCGGCGGCGCGGACGCCATGCTCGAGGCGGCCGAGCGCAAGATCTATGCGCTCCGGCAGGGGCGCAACGTCGGCGGCCTGCAGCCGATCAGCATGGTCATCCAGCGCGTGTATGCAAACCTCTCCGAGGCGGCGAGCAGCGGCGGGGGCATCCCCGGCCTGGCCACCGGCCTGCCGGATCTGGACCAGACGATCCTCGGCCTGAACGCGGGCGAGCTCATCCTCATCGCGGCCCGCCCCGGCATGGGCAAGACGAGCCTTGCGCTCAACATTGCGCTGTACGTCGGCAAGACGTCCGGCAAGACGGTCGCGGTGTTCTCGCTCGAGATGGCGCGCGAGCAGCTCACGACGCGCCTGCTCGCGGGCGAGGGTCTGGTCGACAGCCAGAAGCTCCTCACCGGCAAGCTCTCGGCGGACGAGTGGCGGCGCGTCGGCGCCGCGGCCACGACCATCAGCGCGACGGATATCCGCATCGACGACAATCCGTCGCTCTCCGTCGCGGACATGAACGCCCAGTGCCGGCGCATCCCGAACCTCGGCCTCGTCGTCATCGACTACCTGCAGCTCATGCAGTCGGCCGGCAGCGGCCATGGCTGGTCCAACGAGAGCCGCACGCAGGCCGTCTCTGACATGAGCCGCATGCTCAAGATCATGGCCAAGGAGCTCAACGTTCCGGTCATCTGCCTGTCGCAGCTGTCGCGTGCCAACGAATCGCGCCAGAACAAGCGCCCGATGCTGTCCGACCTCCGTGAGTCCGGCGCCATCGAGCAGGACGCGGACATCGTGCTCGCGCTCTACCGCGACGGGTATTATAACAAGGAGTGCGAGAATCCGAACCTCGCCGAGGCGATCATCCTCAAAAACCGCCACGGCGAGACCGGCACGCTCGAACTCATGTGGCTTCCGGAGTACACATCCTTCGCGGCCATCGAAAAGAAGTACGAAGACGATGACTATTGACGCCATTGTGCCAGGCGCGCGCGTGCTGTGCGCCGTGTCCGGCGGGGTGGACTCCATGTACCTCCTGCACCGGATGACGGAGCTGGGCGCGCAGCGCGGCTTCGCCGTCGGCTGTGCGCACTTCAACCACGGCCTGCGCGGCGCCGAGAGCGACCGCGACGAGGCGTTCGTGCGCGCGCAGTGCGAAAAACTGGGCGTGCCGTTTTACGCCGGACGCGGCGACGTTGCGTCCGTGCGCGGAATGGGCACGGAGGGCGCGGCGCGGCAATTGCGCTATGCATTTTTGACCGACTGCGCGGCTGCGCACGGCTATGACTGGATCGCAACGGCGCACACGGCGGACGACAACGCCGAGACGCTGCTGCTCAACCTTGCGCGCGGCTGCGGCCTGCGCGGCCTGACCGGCATCCCGCCGCAGCGCGGCCGGCTCCTGCGTCCGATGCTGGACACGACGCGCGCGCAGGCGGAGGCGTACCTGACTGCCCGCGCCATCCCGCACGTGGAGGACAGCACGAACGCGGCCGATGCCTACGCCCGCAACCGCATCCGGCACCATGCCATGCCGGCGCTCGAGAGCGTGAACGCCGCCTTTGTGCAGCACGCGGCCGATACGGCGGCGCTCCTGCGCGAGGATGAGCGGTTCCTCGGCGGTCTGGCTGCCGATTTTCTGGCCGGGCAGACGGTTTCGGACGGCATCCCGATCGCAAAGCTGCTGGCGCTGCCGCGCCCGGTGCGCGTGCGCGTGCTGCAGCAGGCAGCCGGACGGGAGCTGTCGCGCCGGCATCTGCTGGCACTCGAGCGGCTGTGCAATGGGGAAGGACTCGGCTATGCCGACGTTCCCGGTCTGCGCGTGACGCGCGAGCAGGGGCGGCTGTTTTTCGGCGCGCAGGCGCTGCCGCCGCTCGGGACGCACACTCTGCATCCCGGCGAGACGACGGAGATCCCGGAGCTGGGGCTGCGCATCACGGTCGGAGAGCCGGAACCGTTTCGTGAAATTCACAGCGCGTTCACGACTTTTTGCTTTAAATCTGCGATTATCCATGATAAACTATCTGTTACGCCGCGGCGTCCGGGCGACCGGATCCGTCTGGCGGGGCGCGGCTGCACGAAGCGCGTGAGCGACCTGTTCGCCGAACGGGGGCTGACGCAGAGCGCGCGTGACCGCGTGCCGATCATCCGCGCGGCGGATGTGCCGGTGGCCATCGCCGGCTTCGGCGTTGCCGAGCAATGGGCGGCGGCGCCGGATCAAACCATGATCTGCATCCGCATGGAACAGATCCAGACATATGGGGGAGAATACTATGAGCGATATGAGAGATGACATCGGGTCCGTTTTGCTGTCCGCCGAGGAGATCCAGGCGCGCACGGCGGAGCTGGGCGCCCAGATTTCCAGGGATTTTGATGGCCGCGAGCCGCTGTTCGTCGGCGTGCTCAAGGGCTGTTTTGTGTTCATGGCCGACCTGATGCGCAGCGTGACCATCCCGTGCTCGGTCGATTTCATGGCCGTGTCGTCCTACGGCAACCAGACCACGACCACCGGCGCCGTGAAGATCAACAAGGATCTGAATCAGGACATCGAGGGCCGCGATATTATCCTCGTCGAGGACATTCTCGACAGCGGCGTCACGCTGCACTATCTCAAGGACTATCTCAGCGTCCGCCGGCCTGCCTCCATCACCATTGCCACCCTGCTCGATAAGCCTGCCCGCCGCAAGGCACCAATCTATGCCGCCTATGCCGGCTTTGAGGTGCCGGACGCGTTCGTCGTCGGCTACGGGCTCGACTACGCAGAAAAGTACCGCAATCTCCCGTACATCGGCGTGCTCAAGCCGGAGGTCTATTCCAACTGAGCGCCCCGGTGCGGATCCCATAAAGGACGTGATTTGATTTGAAACCTGATAAGAACCGTGCCAGAGGCATCGGGTTCTACCTGCTGATCGGCGTGATCATTCTCGCCGTCATCTTCTATCTGACCACTCCGGCAGAGCAGAAGGAATACACCTATTCCGAGATCGAGGAGCTGTTCCGCCAGGAGCAGGTCAAGTCGTTCTGCCTCGAAGGAGATGAGCTCACGCTCAATCTCTATTCGCCGGACAGCGACGGCAACACGACGATCAAAAAGACGCTTCCGAATCCCACCTGGTTCCGCGAGGATCTGGGTGATCTGATCGAGCAGCAGACCGCCAGCGGCGTGCTGACGGAGTTTGATTACGTCAAGGGCTGGACGGCCCCGTGGTGGATGTCCATCCTGCCGTACCTGATCACGATCGTGCTGTTCATCGGCGTGTGGTACCTGCTCATGAACAAGGCGGGCGGCGGCGGTGCACCGGGCGTCGGCAAGTTCGGCAAGGCGCACACGCGCACCGGCGAGGAGAACCTCAAGAAGGTCACGTTTGCCGATGTCGCCGGCGCGGAAGAGGAAAAAGAGGAACTGTCCGAGATTGTGGACTTTCTCAAGCGCCCGCAGAACTATACCGCGATGGGCGCGCGCATCCCCAAGGGCGTGCTGCTCGTCGGCCCTCCGGGCACCGGCAAGACGCTCATGGCCCGCGCGGTCGCGGGCGAGGCCGGCGTGCAGTTCCTGTCCATCTCGGGCTCGGATTTTGTCGAGCTCTATGTCGGCGTCGGCGCCTCGCGCGTGCGTGATCTGTTTGACCAGGCCAAGAAGGTCGCACCGGCCATCGTGTTCATCGACGAGATCGACGCGGTCGGCCGCCAGCGCGGCAGCGGTCTCGGCGGCGGCCATGACGAGCGCGAGCAGACGCTCAACCAGCTGCTCGTCGAAATGGACGGCTTTACGAATAACGAGGGCGTCATAGTCATGGCGGCGACCAACCGCGCCGATATTCTTGATAACGCGCTGCTGCGCCCCGGCCGTTTTGACCGGCGCGTGTATATGGGCCTGCCCGATATCAAGGGCCGCGAGGAGATCCTGAAGGTTCACGCCCGCGGCAAGCCGCTGGGTGACGATGTCGATCTCAAGAGCATCGCGCGCGGTACGGCCGGCTTCGCCGGTGCGGATCTGGAGAACCTCCTCAACGAGGCCGCCATCATGGCCACGCGCGGCAAGCGCCGCTTCATCATGCAGGCGGATATTGACGAGGCGATCCTCAAGGTCGTCATGGGTCCGGAGAAGAAGAGCCGCGTCGTGTCCGAGCGTGCGCGCCGCCTGACGGCGTACCACGAGTCCGGCCACGCCATCGCGTCGTTCTTCCTCAAGAACGCCGACCCTGTGCACTATATCACCATCATCCCGCGCGGCGCGGCCGGCGGCTTCACCTGGTACCGCAAGGCCGAGGACGCCGAGGACTTCACGTCCCGCGGCGAGATGTTTGACAGCATCGTCTCCGCGCTCGGCGGCCGCATTGCCGAGCAGCTCTTCCTCGACGATATCTCCACCGGCGCGTCCGGTGACATCCAGCAGGCGACCGGCATTGCCCGCGACATGGTCATGAAATACGGCATGTCCGAGAAGCTCGGTCCCATTTCGTTCGATGATTCGAGCCACAGCATCTTCATCGGCCGCGATTTCGGCACCACGAAGAGCTATTCCGAAGAGACCGCCGCCACGATCGACGAAGAGGTCAAGCACATCTTCGATCAGGCCTACGCCAAGTGCGAGGCGCTGCTGCGCGAGCATGCCGATCTGCTGACCGGCCTCGCGGAGTACCTGCTCATCCACGAGACGATCGAGGGCGACGACTTCCGCTACTACTGCGAGCACGGTGTGATGCCTGTCCACCCGGACGACACCATCGAGCCGCCGGCGAAGGTCATCCGCAGAATGGACGAGGCCCCCGTGGCCCCGCAGCCGGACACGGAAGCCCCGGCCCAGCCGACAGACGCCGATACGCCGGAGGCCGGCAGCGACAAAACCGAATGATATGCGAAAGGGCGGGGGACACCCCGCCCTTTATCTGTGAAAGGAGAAAACCCATGCTCTATACCTTCGGCGGGAAGGCCCCGCAGGTCGACCCCACAGCGTTCGTCAGCGCGAGCGCAGAGCTCATCGGTGATGTGATCGTCGGCCCGCGCTGCTATATCGGCCCCTTTGCCGTCATCCGCGCCGACGCCTCGCGCATCGTGCTTGAGGAGGAGGTCGCGGTCGAGGACGGCGTCATCATCCACACCGGCGGGGAGGACCCCGTCGTGACCATTTCGCGCCGCGTGACCATCGGCCACGGTGCAATCATCCACGCGCGCGCCATCGGGCCGGAGGCCAGCGTCGGCATGGGCGCGGTGCTCAGCCTCTGCAGCGAGATCGGCGCGGGCAGCGTCGTGGCCGAGTCGGCGCTCGTGCCGCAGGGCAAGATCATCCCGCCGGAGACGCTCGTCGCGGGTGTGCCCGCAAAGCCGCTGCGCGAGCTGACCGACAAAGACCGCACCGACTGGCGCGAGACGAAGGACTGGTACGTGCACATGACGGCACAGTACCTCGACCCGGAAAACTATCACCCGGTGAAGTGACGGCTTGAAATGGCCGGGCACGGAAGCCTATCGCCGCAGCCGACAGACGGCTGCGGCAAAACCGAGTGTATACGAAAATAGAAAAGGCACACATCCACCGGCCGCGCCGGTGGATGTGTGCCTTCATTTCCGATCCTTGCCTGCGTATCATCTCTGTCCTCGCGAACGCCGCGGATGATATCCCGATAATTCATGACACGCTCCGAAATGGTGTTTCAAAAAAAGTATCACACTCAATCTCTGAGCATTGACAATTACTCAAAGATTGAGTATAATTAAACAAATTTTGAAATATTCGGAAGAAGGGGGGCGCTTACAGTGTCACGATGCTATTATCTGGATTACAGGTCGAGCGGCGTGTTCTCATCGGCGAATGATAAATATGTTTGCAGATTATGTAAGCAGGAGTTTGCACCGGACAGCTCGCAGGTTCGCTTCACCTGCAATTCCGACAGCGAAGATGCCTATCAACGCTGCGAGATCTACAGGAATCATCGGTAATTTTTTGTTGGGAGGACGTTTTTATGGAGAAAAAGACATGCCCAAAATGCGGCTTTGTGGCGCATCCGCTCTGTTCGATCGATGGCGGACACTGGAGGTATCAGTGCGAACGATGCGGAACGATTTTTATTTCGTGAAGAGAGAGTAGATCATGTTGAGAAAATACGTATTCGGCGCAAGATTTTACGTCAGCGATATGTTCAAGTGCGGTTCGTGCGGCTACGCGACGCGTATTCGCGTGCTGGGGGACACGTGCACGTGCCCGCGGTGCGGCGCTACGATGCGGCGCCTGTGATCCGGGGGGAGAGAAACGATAAAGGCTGGCGTGGCGGACGAAAGCCGCTGAAAACGGAAACACCGAAGCCATGGAGCGCCTCTATTGGCAATCAGACGACTTAGGCGTGGATAAAGAAAAAGCGCGATACTGGCTCGTGAAGGCGGCGGAATCCAACCCGAAGGCGATGGTGAGCTTGGCACTGAAATACTGTGTGGAAAAAAGAACCGATGAAGCCCTTGCGCTGTGTATCAAGGCGGGCGATATGAGTTGCGGCCAAACGAAGGTGGAAGCCGATCGCCTCACCGCGCAGATCTATGGAGATATGTCATTCGCGGGGGATGATCCCGAAAAGCAGAAAGCGTATCTTCTCAAAGCGCTGAACGTGAAACCCGTACCGACGGATAACGGTTTTGACGATGAATACGCACAAGCGGCGTCGCTGCTGAGGGCGTGGTTTCAGTTGAAGAATACGAACAGCCCGTCGGAGAGCAATGTGAAAAACGCGGCGTATTGTGCGGTCATTGCGGCAGTGCTGGATCGGGATTACGCAGACAGGCTGAGCGAATTTGCGATTCGTCAGTCGCAATTCGATGCATGGGCAGTGGACGCAAGAAATTACAATTTCCATCTGCCATACTGAACAGTCCCCGGAGGAACGCATAAACTGTGCGTTTCTCCGGGGTTTTGCACGGGTCGGCGTTTCACCGGAGAATCGTGCTTGCACTTTGCGCCGTTGGATGATACAATACCTTGTTGAAAATAAAAAGGAGGATTTCCTTTATGAAATTAGGTATCGTTGGCTTGCCGAACGTTGGCAAGTCCACTTTGTTCAATGCCATCACCAACGCCGGGGCTGAGAGCGCGAACTATCCGTTTTGCACCATCGAGCCCAATGTGGGCGTTGTGGCCGTGCCGGATGCGCGGCTGGATAAGCTGGCGGAGATGTATAAGCCGGACAAGAAGACCCCCGCAGTGATCGAGTTTGTCGACATTGCAGGTCTGGTCAAGGGCGCCAGCAAGGGCGCGGGTCTGGGCAATAAGTTTCTCGAAAACATCCGCCGCACCGATGCCATCGTCCACGTGGTGCGCTGCTTCGACGATGAGAACATCATGCACGTGGTGGCCGATGCCAGCCAGAACGAACCGGTCGATCCGCTGGGCGACATCGGCACGATCGATCTGGAGCTCATCATGGCCGATTTGGAGATGGTCAACCGCCGCATCGAGAAGGCGACCAAGGCCGCCAAGGGCGACAAGAAGTTCCTGCGCGAGGCCGAGGTGTTCAAGGCGCTCGCCGCGCATCTGGATGCCGGCAAGTCTGCGCGCACCTTTGCGTGTGACGATGAGGAGCGCGCCATCGTCGAGACGGCGGATCTGCTGAGCCTGAAGCCTATCATCTATGCTGCCAACATGGACGAGGCGGGCTTTGCCGACTATACGCACAATGCATATTTCCAGGGTGTCCGTGAGCTGGCAGAGCAGGAGGGCGCGCAGGTGCTGCCCATCTGCGCCAAGCTTGAGCAGGACATCGCCGAGCTGGATGATCCGGAGGAGCGGGCAATGTTTCTGGCCGATCTGGGGATTGAGAAGTCCGGCCTTGACCGCCTGATCCAGTGTTCGTATGAGCTGCTGGGACTGATCTCCTTCCTGACCTACGGCAAAGATGAGTGCCGCGCGTGGACGATCAAAAAGGGCACGAAAGCGCCGCAGGCCGCCGGTAAGATCCACTCGGATATCGAGCGCGGCTTTATCCGCGCCGAGACCATCAACTTTGACGAGATGATGGCCTGCGGCGGCAGCGTGGCTGCCGCCAAGGAGAAGGGGCTGCTGCGCTCCGAGGGCAAGGAGTACGTGGTCAAGGACGGCGACATGATCTACTTCCGCTTCAACGTCTGATTTTCCTGGGAAACGATGAACCGCACGCGGCAAAACGCCGCGTGCGGTCTTTTCTTATTTCTTATTCCGTCGTGTCGCCGCCGCGCAGGCGGCCGAATGTTCCGCGCAGGCGCTCGCCGAATTTTGGCGGCTGCGTGGGGCGCTCCAGCAGGAAAATGCCGCAGTCCGCGCAGTACCGGCAGTCGGCGAAACTGCCTTCCCAGATCCCGTGGCTCACCACAAGATCGCCTTCCTCGTCCGCGCGAAAGGATATGGACTTTTCCTCCTGACTCCAGATGATCTGCCGCGCGCTCTGCAGATAGCCGGAGAGCAATTCCCTGCCGCAGTAGGGGCATTTGTCACCGATGGTCATTGTGATACGCTCCTTTCCGTCATTGGCTGAACTTCCAAATTCAGTATAGCATGAAGCGCCTGTATTTGGCAAGCGGCCCGTGCACCGTTTCATGCACAAACGGCGGCATTTCCGCCTGGATTTCGTATGAAATTGTGCTTGACAGGGGATAACAGTCGGTGTTACGATGATACCGTTCAAAAGGCAATGACGGGACTTGCACCCGAGTGAGGACGGACAGAGAATGGCGGCCATAGGCTGTGAGCCGCCTGCGGCACCCCTCCGGCGCAGACCTTCCCCGAGCCGATCGCCCGAACATTCCAGTAAGGCGACCCGTGCGGCGCGCGTTACAGCGCCAACTGAGGGAAACTCAGGGTGGAACCGTGTGATTTCAGCACCCCTGTGCCGCAAGGCGCAGGGGTGTTTTTAGTTTAGGAGGAGACATTATGGACGATCAGTACACCTTTGAAAACAAGACTTACAGAGATACCTACCGTCACACCACCAGCCACATTCTCGCCCAGGCCATGAAGCGCCTGTACCCCGAGGTGAAGCTGGCGATCGGCCCTGCCATCGAGGACGGTTTCTATTACGATTTTGACAGCCCCGAGCCGTTCACGCCCGAGGTGCTCGAGAAGCTCGAGGCCGAGATGCGCAAGATCTGCAAGGAAAAGCTGCGTCTCGAGCGCTTTGAGCTTCCGCGCGCCGAAGCACTGAAGTTCATGGAGGAGCGCGATGAGCCGTATAAGATCGAGCTCATCAATGACCTGCCGGAGGACGCCGTTATCTCGTTTTACCGTCAGGGTGAATTCGTTGATCTCTGCGCCGGCCCGCATCTGGACTCCACCGGCCGCGTCAAGGGCAACGCCATCAAGCTCACGAGCGTCACCGGCGCATACTGGCGCGGTGACAGCAGCCGCAAGATGCTCCAGCGCATCTACGGCACCTGCTTCCCGAAGAAGGAGGAGCTCGATGCGTATCTGGCCCATATCGAAGAGGCCAAAAAGCGCGACCACCGCAAGCTCGGCAAGGAGCTTGGCCTGTTCACGTTCATGGATGAGGGCCCGGGCTTCCCGTTCTTCCTGCCCAACGGCATGGTGCTCAAAAACCAGCTCATCGATTACTGGCGCGAGATCCATAAGAAGGCCGGCTATGTCGAGATCTCGACCCCGATCATGCTCAACCAGGACCTCTGGCACCGCAGCGGTCACTGGGATCACTACAAAGATAATATGTACACGACCGTCATCGACGATGTGCCGTTCGCGCTCAAGCCGATGAACTGCCCCGGCGGCATGCTGGTCTATAAGTCCCAGCCGCACTCCTACCGCGACCTGCCGCTGCGTGTCGGCGAGCTCGGCATCGTGCACCGCCATGAGCTGTCCGGCGCGCTGCACGGTCTGTTCCGCGTCCGCTGCTTCACGCAGGACGATGCGCACATCTTCATGACGCCCGATCAGGTCAAGGATGAGATCAAGGGCGTGGCCAAACTCATCGACGATGTGTACTCGCTCTTCGGCTTCAAGTACCACATGGAGCTGTCCACCATGCCGGAGGACCACATCGGCACGGACGAGCAGTGGGAGGTCGCGACCAACGGCCTTGTCTCCGCACTCAACGAGCTCGGCAAGCCCTATGTCATCAACGAGGGTGACGGCGCGTTCTATGGCCCGAAGATCGACTTCCATCTGGAAGACAGCCTTGGCCGCACTTGGCAGTGCGGCACCATCCAGCTCGACATGCAGATGCCCGAGCGCTTTGACCTCGAGTATGTCGGTGCCGACGGCGAGAAGCACCGCCCGGTCATGATCCACCGCGTCTGCTTTGGCTCCATCGAGCGCTTCATCGGCATCCTCACTGAGCACTATGCCGGTGCGTTCCCGCTGTGGCTCGCGCCCGTGCAGGTCAAGGTTATGCCCATCACCGACCGCACGAATAACTATGCCAAGCACGTTGCCGACCGTCTGGAGAAGGCCGGCCTGCGCGTCGAGACTGACCTGCGTAACGAGAAGATCGGCTACAAGATCCGCGAGGCACAGAGCCAGAAGATCCCGTATATGCTCGTCCTCGGCGACAAGGAAGCGGAAAACGACACGATCTCCGTGCGCACCCTCTCCGGCGAGCAGAGCGTTGAGGGCCTTTCAGACTTCATCGCGCGCCTGCAGGCGGATGTCAAGTCGCGCAAAAGCTGATTTTTCAAATTTGCCCGTATAAGAAACACGCTCCTTCGCAGACTAGAACCAAACGTCTGCGAAGGAGTTTTGTATATGCAGAAACGATCCAAACGCTTGCGTCTCGTGCTCGCGGTGCTGCTTTCGGTGAGCATGGTGCTCGTCGCGCTCGCCCCGGCTGTCGAGGCTGCCTCGTATAAAAAGGGCTCCAGCGGCGCCATGGTCACGCAGATCCAGACGAAGCTCAAAAGTTGGGGTTACTATACCGGCACTGTGGACGGCTCCTATGGCAGCGGTACAGAGCGCGCCGTGCGCGCCTTCCAGCAGAAAAACGGCCTGACCGTTGACGGAAAAGCCGGCGACCAGACGCTGGCGGCCATGGGCCTGTCCGCGGGCAGCAGCAATTCCGGCAATTCCGGCGGCTCCGGCGGTGCATCCGGCTCACAGGTCGATCTGCTCGCGCGCCTGATCTCGGCCGAGGCCCGCGGCGAGCCGTATTCCGGTCAGGTGGCCGTCGGCGCCGTCGTGCTCAACCGCATCAAGCACCCGTCGTTCCCGAATACGCTCTCCGGCGTCATCTATCAGAGCGGGGCATTTACGTGCATCACGGACGGGCAGTTCAATCAGCCGGTCGCGGAGAGCGCCTATCGCGCCGCGCGTGACGCACTCAACGGGGTCGACCCGTCCGGCGGCGCGATCTATTATTTCAATCCGTCCACGGCCACCAGCTCGTGGATCTGGTCCCGGCCGCTCATCACGGTCATCGGCAAGCACCGGTTCTGTTCCTGAGCGTCCGAGAACATCGCAAAATAGGGGATGCGGCAGCGTATCCCTGCTACATATTGAGGCCTGAAAAAATAACGTCAAAAAGTTTAAAAAGAGTATTGACAAATGGCAACAGGAAGTGCTATATTATCAAACACGCGAGGGGTTGTGCGTCACGAACGAACGAAACTTCCGAAAGAAAGTTGAAAAAAGTTCTTGACAAAGCGATCTGCGCGTGGTAGTATAAACAAGCTGTCGCCGAGAGGCGCAGCGGCGTGTACCTTGTAAATTAAACAATGTAAGAACACAAAACTGATAAAGTT
>OMED01000921.1_pt1 | contig 13110 bp, 10 predicted proteins | sample 1673411 | NCBI WGS metagenome assembly OMED01 (sample SAMEA103958110, study PRJEB25191) | human gut metagenome | reverse complement strand
TATTCCGATTCGCCGCTGCGGTAGTACCGGCGCGTGACGGCGACCTCGGTCTCCTCCATGCTGGGGAAGATGTGCTCGGTGTTGTCGAGCACGAGCGTCACCTGCGCAAAGCCCATCTGGTTGCGCGTTTCCGTGCCGCCGAAAATGACATCCTCCATCTTCACGCCGCGCAGCGACTTGCTCGACTGCTCGCCCATGACCCAGCGAATGGCGTCCGAAATATTCGATTTGCCGCTTCCGTTCGGCCCGACGATGGCGGTGATGTCCTCACCGAAGTTGAGCACCGTCTTGTCCGGGAAGCTCTTGAACCCTTGGATCTCCAATGCCTTTAAGTACACGAGCGATATCCTCCTTGGAAAAAGGCGTCATCCCCCACGATAAGGGTATAATGACACATTTTGACTAATACTATATACCATTTTTCCGCCGTCTTTTCAAGTGGATTCGATGAACAAAGCGCAAAAAGACGCCCGAAGGCGTCTTTCTTTGTCTTCAAAAAAGCTGCCAAGGCAGCTTTTTTGAGAAAGTTTCGCTGCGCTTCGTGCCTTGCCGCCCAAAGGGCGTCTGCGACATTGCACCGTCGCGGCATTACGATTCCCGCGCCCTTTCAGGCGCGCCAATCGTGCCGCTTCCTCGAAAACGGCTTGCTGTTTCCGTCACAGACGGCGCTTCACCGTTTTCCGCTCCGCGCAAAGTGTTTTCTGCCAGAAGGTGAATTGCCCCGCAGCGGGCAAGAGAAGCCCCTCTGGAGGGCGCACATGTCGCGGCGGAAAACCGATTTGAATTTATTTCGTGCCGTGCGCGGCACCTGGGCAGCCGTTGGCAGCTTTGCTGCCTTACGGATGCTGCGTACCCCTTGCGGGTAAAAACTCTGCGAGGCTCTCTACCCTGAAAAAAATTCCGCGCCGTGGGCGCGGGATTCTTTTTGTTTTCAATTACCGATCAGCGCGGACAGGCCGCCGGTTCTCAGTTCGTCTTTGTAGTAGTTGAGCTCATCGCCGATGAGCTCGTCGAGCACGCGCATGCCCAGCACCTCGACAGGGGCCTTGTCGTCCGTCAGGATGCAGCTTCCGCCCTCATAGGGCGTGAGCTTCGAGTAGACCGTGCGCATCATATCGGCATAGTCGCTGTCCTTGAGCTTTGCGATGCTGCACAGGAACGTCTCCTCCCAGTCATCCGCGTTCGTGCAGAAGACCTCGGTATTCGTGTTGCCCCTCACCGGCGCGGTGACGGTGTGCCGGAAGACACTCGCCATCGTGTCGCAGAGGTATTCGTTGATCGAGCCGTCCTCCGCGGACGTCATGTTGAGGTTCACGACCATCACGCCGTTCGGCTTCAAATGAGAGCGCACTTCATTGAAAAACTCGACGCTCGAGAGCTGGAACGGGATGGTGATATCCTGATAGGCGTCCACCATGATGACGTCAAACTTCTCCTTCGACGCGGCAAGGTACGCGCGCCCGTCCTCGACCGCGACGGTCACGCTGCCTGGAAGTCCGAAGTAGTCTGTCGCGATGTCGGCGATTTTTTTGTCGATCTCCGCGCCCTGCACACTCGCGCCGGGGAAATAGCGCGTGCAGTAGCTCGCGTACGTGCCAGAGCCCATGCCGAGGATCATCACGCTGCGGTTTTCGTTGTCCGTGCCGTCCATGCCCGCCATGCAGGGCGCGGCGAGCGCGTAGTCATAGTACATGCCCGTCAGCGCGTCGCCCTTGACCTGCACGCTCTGCACACCGAAGAGCACGTTCGTCGAGAGCGTCGTGCGTTTCGCGTCGTCCTGCACCTGCAAATAGTTGTAGATGGACTCGTCCTCAAGCGTGATGTCGCTCTGCCAGAAGGCGAAGCTGTAAGACGGCAGGGCAAAGCACAGTCCAGCGATCAAAAGGACGGAGACGATCCCTGGCACGCTCTTTTTCTTCTCGAACACGAAGTACGCGATGCCGATGGCCGCGAGCACACCGGAGAAGATCAAAAACGTTGCCGCCGTGCCGACGGCGGGGATCGTCACAAACGTCGGCACGAAGGTCCCGATGATGCTGCCGATGGTGTTGAGCGCGTTGAGCCTGCCCACGGTCTTGCCCGTGTCGTCGAGATTGTCGACCGTGAAGCGCGTGAGCGACGGCGTGACGGTGCCGAGCAGCACGCACGGGAACGCGAAGATCACAAGGCACGCCGCGAGCGCCGCCCAGACGAGGAAGTTTTTCGTCACAAAAAGCGCCAGCAGCAGCGAGATGCCCGCGATCAGGTACCGTCCCACAAACGGGATGAGCGCGATCCAGATGGCCGCGATGATGAGGCGGCGGTAGAGCTTATCGGGCGTCGCGCTCTTGTCGGCGAGCTTGCCGCCCCAGACGTTGCCGATGGCCATCGCGATCATAATGACGCCGATGATAACGGTCCACACGATCTGCGACGAGCTGAAGTACGGGGCCATGAGCCTGCTCGCACCGAGCTCGACCGCCATGACGGACATACCGGCAAAAAATTCGGTCAGGTATAAAAAGTATTTGCTGCGGATGAGTTTATTTTCCATGCAGGACCTCCCTGTCGTTTCGTTTGTGCCGTCTTCGGTGTAGACAAAGAAATTATAACACGCCTGAACCGCTTTGCACAACGTTTTTGCCGCGTATTCATTCCCGATGCGCATATTCCCTCTCTGCACGCATATAGATGGAGCAACATGAGTCAGGAGTGTGCTGCATGAAGGGTAACATGGAAGAGCGCGCCTGCGCGCTGGCCGCCTACATCATTGAAAACCGCGCCACCGTGCGCGCCGCGGCAAAAAAATTCGGCGTGAGCAAGTCCACCGTGCACAAGGACTTACAGGACCGCCTGCCGCAGTTCAACCGCAGCCTATACTTGCAGGTCAAGGAGGTGCTGGAGGTCAACAAGGCCCAGCGCCACATCCGCGGCGGCATGGCCACGCGAAAAAAATACAAGGGATTTTGAAACTTTTTTCGACTTTTTGCGTCTAACATAAGAGTGTGACTCCTGCGCGGCAAAATTACTCTTGCACAATTCCGCCGCGCAGGGTAGAATGCATTATTGTAAACCAAAAGAAAAATGATCGGAGCAACAAGATGAGAAAGCAGGACTATTACGAGCCAATCATCGGCCGCGAAAGCGAGCCGCGCCGCAGGCCGAAGAAAAAGAAGAAACGCGCAAATCGCGGTGAGCGCGTCGTCGTCACGCTTCTGTCGCTTCTTTTCCTGACCGTGGCCATTGTGGCGACGGTCAAGTACGTCGTGCGCGCGCCTGAGCCCGTCACGGACAACGAGGACCAGCAGACGCAGCAGGACGGCACGGTGGAGGACAGCGACGCCATCCAAACCATTTCTAACGGCAAAGAGCGCAAAAAATACTGCTATACGATCCTCGCCTACGGTGTGGACAACGACGCCGGCGGCAGCGACACGAACATGCTCGTGCGCTTTGACGCGGAGAACAAGAAGATCGACGTCGTCAGTCTGCCGCGCGACACGCTGATGAGCAACGGCCGCAAGCTCAATTCCTCCTACAATAACGGCGGCACGGAAAAGCTGCGCAGCAACATTGAAGATATGCTCGGCATCCCCGTGGACTTCTACGTCTCCGTCGACCTGAAGGGGTTCATCGCGCTCATCGACCAGATCGGCGGCGTCGACTTCGACGTGCCCGAGGATATGGACTACGACGACCCCTACCAAGATCTGCACATTCACTTCAAGGCCGGTCTCCAGCACCTGGACGGCCAGCAGTCTATGGAGGTCGTGCGCTTCCGCCACAACTCCGACAAGGATAAGCCCGCCTACGGCGGGCGGCAGGATATCGGCCGCATCGGCACGCAGCAGGCGTTTTTGAAGACTGTGGCGCAAAAGCTGATGAAGATTGAAAACGTTCCCGCGATGGCGGAAACGTTCTTAAAATATGTCAAGACCGACCTGACGCTCGGCAACCTCGTGTGGCTCGCCAACCAGGCGCTCTCCATGGGCGGGACGGACGCCATCAGCTTTGCCACGCTCCCCGGCGACGGCGCGGGCTGGTACAAGGGCAAGTCCTTCTACACGCTCTATCCCGAGCAGGTACTCGAGATGACGAATTCGATGCTCAACCCCTACGCTACGGATATCACCGCCGACGAGCAGAACATTTTAGTCCCGTAATTCCGCAAAATTCTGAGAATGTGAGAAAGAGAGAGCAAACGCCATGAAGTTCCGCTTTGCGCTGCTTGTCGCGGCGCTCGCGCTTGCGCTGAGCATCAGCGCCTTTTCTTACAGCGAGGAGCCCGCGCAGGACACTGCCGCTCCCGCGCAGGAGGAGACGACGAGCGAAGACAGCACCCCGTTCGTGCTGCTTCGCGTCTATGAGGGCCAGTTTGCCGACGTGAAAGGCGGCGACTGGTTCGCCCCCTCGGTCGTCTCGGCCTATGAATACGGCGTACTCAACGGCCGCGGCGAGGATTCCTTTGCGCCAAGCGGCAATGTGACGATCGCCGAGCTTTTGACCATCGCCGCGCGGCTGCGCGCCATCTACACGACCGGCAGCGACGCGGTCATCCCCACAGCGAAGGAGAATGAGGCGTGGTATGCGCCGTATGTCTCGTATTTGAAGAGCCAGAATTTGCTCGACAACAGCTTTGAGGGCTTCTACCTCCTGCCCGCGTCGCGCGCGCAGATGGCGGGCATTTTCGCCTTCGCCGTGCCGGAGGAATGGTACACTGAGCCCAACGCCTCGCTCGTCACCTCGGCCTACGCCAGCCGCGACTACATCGCCGACGTGACGGACAAAACGCCCTACCGCAGCGAAATACTGCTGATGTACCGCCGCGGGCTGCTCTCCGGCATGGACGCAAAGGGCAGCTTTTATCCCGACCGCAGCGTCAGCCGCGCGGAAATTGCGGCGCTTCTGACGCGCGTTGTCAAACCTGAAACGCGCCTGACGCTCACGTGGACGGTCGCGCCGTATCACTCCGTGAAAAACGCGACGCTCGCGAGCCTTGTCAAAGCGCCGGCAAGCACGTCGCTCCCGACGTCTGCCAAGGACACCGCCGCCATCGACGGTTTGGTTCGCAATATGCTCGCGCGCGGCGAGCACACGATCACGCTGAACTACTCCAAGGCCCTCACCACCGCCACCGCCAGCGCGCTGACGCAGGCGTTCACCTCCTGCGTCAAAACATACTGCGAGCAGATGTACAACGCCGTCTCCTGCCGCTCGTATTCGACGGGCAAGGTCGTACTCACGTTTTCGTCCACCGCCTGTACGGCCAAAACGCTCGAATCGTACCGCGCCAAGGCGCTCGCCGCCGCGATCAAGGTCCACGACTCCCTCTGGGAGAGCGGCACGCTGAGCTACGACATGAGCCAGTATGAGATCGCGCGCACGTATTTTCAATGGCTGTGCGACCACTGCCGCTACGATAACGCCGCCGCAGACGATTCCGCGAGCCATCTTGCCTACGGCGCGCTTGTCAGCGGCCTTGCCGTGTGCGACGGCTACACGGGCGCTTACAACCTGCTCTTGAAGCTCGAGGGCATCGAGTGCACCTCGCTTTTTAACGACAGCCACATCTGGACGCTCGCGACGCTGGACGGCACGCAGTACCACATCGATGTCACCTGGGGCGACCAGTACGGGCGCACGAACCTGCGCTACTTCGGCATGAGCGAGGAGCAGTCCTACCAGTGCCACCCGTGGGGCACGGCGGACAAAAAGAAATAGGGATCGACATATAGGGAGCCCTGAGACGGTATGTCTCAGGGCTCCCTTTTTTATCACCATTCGAGCTTTGTGCGCACGTGCGTCAACGGCAGGTGAAAGCTCTCCCGCAGGACGTTGCGATGTTCCGGAGGAAAGTGCTCCTCTGAAAATTCATACAGCGGCAGAACCGAACCGTACTGCTGCGCGGTCTCGTAGAACCAGCAGCTGAATTCCAGACGTTCGAGCTTCGTTTGCAGCGCCGCGATCTGCGCGCGGACGTTGTCGCGCTCTTTGGCAAGGATGTCGCGGCGGGCGCTGAGTGTCTCTCCGCCGGGCTGGATGAGCGGCAGGAACGAGCGAATCTCCTTGAGCGGAAGACCGCAGAATTTCAGGTACTCGATGATTGAAAGCGTTGCAATATCGTCGTCTGTGTACGTTCGCTGCCCATTGCTGGCGCGCACACCGAGAGACAGCAGCCCCTCCTTTTCATAGTAGCGCAGGGCCGATGGGGCAATATTCATCATACGTGCCACTTCTCCGATTGTATAAGGCATACGAAAATCTCCTTAAAAAACTGTTAAGATAACCGCGCGAAAACCTATTGACTTAAAGGCGACTTTAATAGTTACAGTTTACTTATCCAAATCGGTATTGTCAACAGGAATCAACGGGTAAATTTTCTTCCGTTTATGCATGATGTTCCGATGCCGACAGTTTTTAAGAAGGAGAAAAGAAGCTATGAGAAAAATGATGCAGCGATCCCTGAGCTGTCTGCTGACTCTCGCGATGGTCGTCACGATGCTGATGACCAGCACGCTCGCAGCAGAGAAAAGCGCAAAACTGGAATTTGACTATTCCGCCAACTACGAATCCTCCAAGGTCGTCAGTCTCGAAGTCTACAAGGGCTACCCCGCAGACAGCTATGCCAAGGAAGAAGAGATCTTCTCCCAGCTCGAAGCGATCACCCCGCAGGCTGACGGCAGCTACGTCGTCACCGCTCCCGGCACCTATGCCTACCATGTGCACGGCACCGGCTACTACAACATTCTCCAGCTCTTCAACGTGACCGAGGCCGACCTCACCGCCGGCGTGAAGAAGCTTTCCGTCATCGGCGGCAAGCTCGGCGGCAACGGCTTCGAGCCGACCATCAAGCCGGAGAAGGCCCCCGCCTCCTATAAGGTAGACCTCCGCGACAGTATGCTTATCTTCTGGCCTGAGGAGATCAACAAGCACTTCGCCCTCGAGCCGCAGAACTACACCACCCCCGCCTTCGACGGCAAGCACGCCGCCAACGAGTTCACCTCTCAGGAAGAGCTGATGGCCTTCCTCAAGAAGATGGACGCCGCTTCCGGCACCATGCATCTCTACTCTGCCGGTACGACCCCGAACTACAAGTATGACCTCCCCCTGGCACTCTTCACCACCTCCGAGATCCCCGCGAACGCCACGCTCGCCGAGGCCGCCAAGATCGTCAAGGGCAACGGCAAGCTGAACGTCTGGTATCAGGCGCAGATCCACCCCAACGAGCCTGCCGCCGGTGAAGGCGCGCTCGTGATGATCGACAACTTTGTCAACGATCCCACTTACAAGGCCCTGCTCGACAAGATCAACATCGTCATCGTCCCCCGCATCAATCCCGACGGCTCCTATCTCTTCAGCCGCGCCACCTACGACGGCTTTGATATGAACCGCGACCATATGTCCCTCAAGGCAGCCGAGCTTGCCCAGCTGCACACCGCCTACCGCCTGTTCATGAGCGAGGTTGTCCTCGACACGCATGAGTTCACTTTCTACGGCGCTTACAACGACGACTGGACGAGCGCCGGTGAATACATGGAGAATGCGGACGATCTTGAGACCACCCCCGCCACCAGCCTGAACAACAACCCCGCCGTGACGAAGATCGGTCTCGACATGGCCAAGCGCGCCTTCTCCGACGCTACGAACGCCGGCCTGCGCGTCAATCACTACGGCACCACCGTCAATAACCCCATCGGCCGCGCCTACTTCGGCCTGTTCAATGCGGTTTCCTTCCTCATTGAGACGCGCGGCATCGGCGCCGGCCGCCAGAACTTTGAGCGCCGCGTCTTCTCTCAGGAAGTTGCCGCCACCTCTTACATCACCTATGCCGCCGAGCACGCCGACGAGATCATGAAGGCGGTCGCCGCCGCCCGTGCCGATGTTGTCGCCAAGGGCAAGACCTATGAGGAAAGCGACGTTCTCGCCCTCTATCAGACCAAGTCCGGCAAGACTCTGACCGACTACACCGCCGCGACCGTGCAGTACAGCGTCGCCGACGGCAGCGAGAAGGTCAGCAAGGCGTCTCCCCTTTCCCTGAACGACACTCTGACCCGCAGCCGCGTCCGCCCGACCGCCTATGTCATTCCCGCGGACACTGCCAACATTGAGAAGATCCTCTACATCATGGACAATCAGGGCGCTGAGTACTACAAGCTCAACGCCGGTACCACCGCAAGCCTCCAGCAGTACTACTATGTCGGCGACTACATGGTGAACGGCAAGGCCAAGGGCATTGAGGCCGGCCTGCGCGACACCGCCGACGTGACCTTCACCAACGGCGCTTATGTCTTCCCGATGGATCAGGTCGCCAGCAACGTCATCGCCATGCTTTGCGAGCCCGACGTCACCGACTCCAACGGCTACGACGGCACGCTCTATCAGTACAAGCAGATCGACTACGACAAGTCGACCATGAACTTCCCGCTCTACCGCTACACGGGCAACGACCCGCGCACGACACTTGTGAGCAACGGCACCTCCGCCGAGCCCACCCAGCCCACGCAGCCTGAGAAGCCCTCCCAGCCCGCGAGCAGCGATACCTACACCGTCGTCTCCGGCGACAGTCTGTGGAAGATCGCCAGCAAGCAGCTCGGCAATGGCAACCGCTGGACTGAGATCTATGACCTGAATAAGGACACCGTCAAGTCCCCCTCGGTCATTTTCGTCGGTCAGATCCTCAAAATGCCTCTCACGGCAGTGAGCCAGTAAAAAATACGTCAGTGTTTTTTCTCCACAAATCCCCTTCGAACGGGAAAGCGCCTTCCGCGATGCGGAAGGCGCTTTCCTTTTTATTTTCAAATCTCGAATTGCTGACCGTCGCGCGTGATGCGCGCGATGATGCCCTTTTCGTCCGGGTGCGCGGCGATGTAGCGGTCGATGACCTCATACTTTTTCCACATGTGCATCGGGAAGACGTGCCGCACCGACACGTTTTTCAGCAGATACTCGATGCCGAGGCCCTCGCTGCCTTCACCCAGGCGCGGGTCAAGCGGTGCCATCGCCGCCGTGATCTCGGGCGCGATGTTGTTGTCCGTCGCCTCGTTGCGCACGGCGGAGGCGAGCTTTTCAATGGCCGCATGGTAGTGGACGGTCATGTTGTTGCAGTAAGCCTTGCCCTCGCTCTCCCAGTTCCACCAGTTGAGGTCGCCCCCGTGGTAGACCATCTTCCCCTCAGCGCGCAGAAGATAGGCATTGCCGATGTCCGTCGACTTGATGGCGCGGATGCTCAAATCCTCGCCCGCAACGTCGGTGAGCAGGATGCTGTCGGGCCGCAGGACGGTCGTGCGGGCAAAGGCCTCGTCGGAGATGTTCAGCCATTGCCGCTTGCGCTCGGTGAGGCGCGTATCGCGCGAGACGAAAAAGCGCGCGTCGGGGTACTTTTCCAAAAGTGTGAACACCTTGGCGTCGAAGTGGTCCTCGTGGCTGTGGCTCGCAAAGACGAGCAAGGGCTTTTCGGGATTTAATTCCGGCAGCGCGCCCGTGTAGTCGGGCTCGTAGGTGTAGTCAAAGAGCGTGTAGAACTTGTCCCATTCGACAAGATACGCGCTGTGGGCGATAAACGTGACGGTCATGCGGTTTCTCCTTTCGCTCTGGAGGATGGAAGTTTGCTTGTAGTATCATAGCAGACGCCGCGGCGCGGCGCAAGGGAAAAGGCTTTGCAAAATCGCGCGGATATGGTAAAATATTTGAATCTATCCCCCGACCTCAGGAAAGGAGCCGCGCGATGCTGAAAAAAGCCTATGTCGAGATCACAAACCGCTGCAACCTCGCCTGCTCCTTCTGCCCCAAGACGAAGCGCGAGCCGCGCACGATGAGCGCACAGGAATTTGGCCTCGTCCTCTCGCGGCTTGAGGGGTATGTGCAGTACGTCTACCTGCATGTGATGGGCGAGCCGCTGCTGCACCCCGAGCTTACGACGCTCTTCGCCCTCGCCAAGGCGCGGGATATGAAGATCTGCATCACGACGAACGGCACGCTGCTCCAAAAGCGTTCCGACGAGCTGCTTGCCGCCGAGAGCCTGCACAAGATCAGCGTCTCGCTCCACAGTTTTGAGGGCAACGACGGCGCGGACGAGCAGGAGCTTTCTTACCTGACACAGGTCTGGAACTTTGCTGAAAAGGCCGCGAAAAAACGCGTCATCGTCGCGCTGCGCCTCTGGAACGACGGCGGCGCGGACGCGCGCAACGGCGAAATTCTCGACTTTCTGCGCTCCCGCACAGGCGATAACTGGCCCGAGATGCGAAACGGCAGCTTTCTTCTGCGCGACCACCTGTATTTGGAGCGTGCGGGCAAATTCGACTGGCCCGATCTGAGCGCCGGCGAATCCGGCGCACAGTTCTGCTACGGCCTGCGCGACCAGCTCGGCGTGCTTGTCGACGGCACGGTCGTGCCCTGCTGCCTCGATCACGAGGGCGATGTGGCGCTGGGGAACCTCTTCACCCAGCCGCTTACCGAAATTCTGACCTCCCCGCGCGCGTGCACTCTGCGCGAGGGTTTCTCCCGGCGGAAGCCCGCCGAAGAGCTCTGCCGCCGCTGCGGCTTCGCCGCGCGCTTCAACAAATGATATGATGACAGAACATTGGGAAAACTTAAATGCCCTGACCGCGCCGCTGCTCACGTGGTATGACTTAAACGGCCGCACGCTGCCATGGCGCAGCGTCGTCACGCCGTACCGCACGTGGGTCTCGGAGATCATGCTCCAGCAGACGCGCGTGAGCGCCGTCATTCCGTACTTCGAGCGCTTTATGGCAGAGCTGCCCGACGCCGCGGCGTTAGCCACCGTGCCGGAGGAACGGCTCTTGAAGCTCTGGGAGGGGCTCGGCTACTACTCGCGGGCGCGGAATCTGCAAAAGGCGGCGAAGGTCATCGTCTCGGACTTTGGCGGCGAGTTGCCGCGCACTTGTGCAAGTCTCAAAACGCTCCCCGGCATCGGCGACTACACCGCCGCCGCCATCGCCTCGATCAACTTCGGCGAGCCGGTCGCCGCGGTGGACGGGAATCTGCTGCGCGTCGCCGCGCGCGTCAGCGGCTGCGCCGACGACATCATGGACGCGAGGGTACGAAAGCAATTCACCGCGCATCTCAACGACGCCATCGACTTAGCCCGCCCCGGCGCGTACAATCAGGCGATGATGGACCTCGGCGCAACGGTGTGCCTGCCGAACGGCGCGCCGAAGTGCGAGATCTGCCCCGCGCGAATGATGTGCGAGGCGTACAAAAACGGCCTCACCGAAGTCTTACCCGTGCGCGCAAAGAAAAAGGCGCGCAAGATCGAAGAGCGCACGGTGCTGCTGCTCTTTCAAAACGGCAAGGCCGCGCTGCGAAAGCGCGCGGACACGGGACTTCTCGCCTCGCTCTGGGAATTCCCGAGCGTTTTGGGGAACCTCGACGAAGCGGGCGTTTCGCTTGCGCTTGCGCAGATGGGGCTTTCGGCGCAAACTGTCGAACCCACGGGCAGCGCGAAGCACATCTTCACCCATATCGAATGGGACATGAAGGGATATTTCGCCGACGTGACGGGCGAAAACGACGATCTATTCTGGGCGGACGCCGCGGCGTTCGACGCCGCCGCCATCCCCACCGCATTCAAGAAATTTGCCGCGCTCGTTCGCGCGCGGCTGCAATAAGAGAGGGAGAACAACGACCATGGCACAGCTTTACTTCAAATACGGCGCGATGGGCTCGAGCAAGACGGCCAACGCGCTGATGGCGCGCTTCAACTACGAAGAGCGCGGGCAGAAGACGCTCCTCTGCAAGCCCCAGCTCGACACGCGCGACGGCGACCACATGGTGCACTCGCGCATCGGCCTCGAATATCCCTGCGTCTACTTCCACGAGATGCGGCAGATGGACGAGGAGGAGCTCAAGAAAAACGCCTGCATCATCGTCGACGAGGCGCAGTTTTTGACAAAGGAGGAGGTCTTATACCTCGTCCATCTCGTCGACGACTGCGGCATCCCCGTCCTCTGCTACGGGCTGCGCGCCGACTTCAAGGGCGACCTTTTCCCCGGCAGCTACGAGCTGCTTGTCATGGCCGACAAGTTAGAAGAGGTCAAAACCATCTGCTGGTGCGGCAAAAAGGCCGCGTTCAACGCGCGCTTTGACGCGCAGGGCCATGTCGTCAAGCAGGGTGCGCAGGTCGTCATCGGCGCGAACGACCAGTACATCGGCCTGTGCCGCAAGCACTGGATGCTCGGCGACCTCGGCCCCGACTTCAACGGTCAGGGCACGGGCGACTGATGCGCTGCGAGATCTGTCCCCGTCGCTGCAATGCTGAGCGCACGGCGGAGAAAGCGGGCGGCGTCTGCCGCATGCCCGCGGGCTTAGTCGTCGCGCGCGCGATGCTGCACATGTGGGAAGAGCCCGTCCTCAGCGGGAAAAACGGCGCGGGCTGCATCTTCTTTTCGGGCTGCAACTTAGGCTGCGTGTTCTGCCAGAACGGGCGCATCAGCCACGAGAATTTCGGCAAGGTCATCACGCCCACGCATCTGCGCGAGATCATGGAAGACCTCGTTTCGCAGGGCGCGCACTGCATCGATCTTGTCACGCCCACGCACTTCACCCCCTGGGTGCTTGAAGCGCTGCGTAAGCCGCTTCCCGTCCCCGTTGTGTGGAACAGCGGCGGCTACGAGCGCGTGGAAACGCTCAGAACACTCGAGGGTAAGGTGCAGATCTATCTGCCCGACTTAAAATACGCCATGGAACGCCCCGCGCGCGAGCTTTCCGCCGCGCCGGACTACTTTGAAGTTGCCGCCGCGGCCATCGACGAGATGGTGCGTCAGGTCGGGGCGTATCAGATTGGGGACGACGGACTGATGCGCTCCGGCGTCATCCTGCGCCACCTCGTCCTGCCGGGGCAGATGGAGAACACCAAGCGTGTCATCGACTATGTCTCGACGCATTTTCCGCCAAAGACCGTGCTCTTTTCGCTCATGAGCCAGTATACGCCGCAGCCCGGTTCGACCGGCGCGCTCGCGCGGCGCCTGAATCACGCGGAGTACCGCGCGGCGGTGCGGTACATGACCGACTGCGGCATCACGGACGGCTTCTGTCAGGAGCTTTCCAGCGCGAAAGAGGAATATACACCGATCTTTGATCTGCAGGGGGTCTAGCATGACGGATAAGCGACAG
>OMED01000914.1_pt1 | contig 13182 bp, 7 predicted proteins | sample 1673411 | NCBI WGS metagenome assembly OMED01 (sample SAMEA103958110, study PRJEB25191) | human gut metagenome | reverse complement strand
CCGGCTGTGTCCGGGGCAGCGCTTCGCGGACATGCCGGGCGCGGGCGTCTGGTCGCACGACGGGCTGGACTACTGCATCGCCGCGGGGCTGATGTCCGGCACGTCGGACGTCACCGTCTCGCCGGATATGACCGCCAGCCGCGCGCAGCTCGTGCAGCTGCTCTGGGCGGCGGCGGGCAGCCCGGAAACCACGGGTACGCTGCCGTTCACGGACGTTCAGCCCGGTGCGTGGTACTATGCCGCGGTGCGCTGGGCGTACCGCACGGGGCTTGTTGCCGGCACGTCGCCCACGACGTTTGACCCCAACGCCGCCGTCACGCGGCAGGACCTCGCGGTCATCCTCTATGAGCAGTCCGGCCGCCCGGCGGCGACCGGCGGAGAGCTGGCCGCCTTCCCGGATGTTGGCCACGTCGCGGGCTATGCCTATGCCGCGCTCACCTGGGCGGTCGCGCAGGGGCTCGTCAGCGGCGTCGGCACGGCGGCCGGCGCGCAGCTCGCGCCGCGCGGCTACGCCAGCCGCGCCCAGGTCGCAACGATCCTCACAGCCTACTACGACCGGTAAAAACGAAGAAAACAGCCCCCGCTTCCGTCCGGAAGCGGGGGCTGCTGTTCTTTTTCCCTGCCGCGCTTATGCCTCCGGCGCGGGCTCCTCGGTCACCTCGACCTCGATGTCCTCCGGCTCGACGACGACGTCGGCGTCCACGGTGTGCAGATCCGGCGCGGGGCGGTACTCCTTCGCGGCGGCGCGCAGCTCGTCCATCTGCGCCTCAAGCTCGGCGACGCGGGCGTTTGCGTCCGTCACCTGCTGGCAGAGGTCGGCGAGGAAGGCGTCGGCCGTGTCGCGGTAGTTCTCGTAGTACAGGCGGCCGATCTCGGTGTACGTGCGCTTGATGCGCTCGAGCTCGGTGTTGCAGTCCACGGTCAGGTGCGCCATGCGCGAGGCGTACTTGGCGCGGTCGCCCACGGCGTGGGCGGCGCCGGCGACCTTGTCGCGCATCTCGTCGCTGACGACCTTGCTGGCGGCGTTGGTCACGGTCTCGCCGGCCTTGCTGGCGGCGTCCGTCACGGCGACGGTGGCCTTGCCGGCCGCGTCGACGACCTTGTCTTTCAGGCTGTTGAGCATGTCATGGTAGTTTTTCATGGATAAAAAACCTCCTTGCAAGTAAATACGATGGATGTTTTATGCGTTCGGCTGCTCGCCGCGGTCGACATAGCGCGGCGGGTGCCGGAGCTTTCCGGTGTAAAGCAGCGCGAGCACGACGGCCGCCGCCGCCGCGGACACCCCGGCCAGCAGCTGGCTGACGCGGATGCCCGTGCCGGTGATGTACAGGCTGTCGGTGCGCAGCCCCTCGATGAGCGCGCGGCCGATGCCGTACCACACGACGTAGAGCAAAATGAGCTCGCCGTCAAACTTCCGCTCGTGCTTTCGAAACCAGAAGTGCAGCAGCAGAAAGCCCGCGAAGTTCCACAGGCTCTCATACAGGAACGTCGGATGTACGTACACGGTCTCCCGGCCGGGGAGCGTGAGCCCCATGCGGGAGAAGGCCTCGGTCTCGCGGCCGAAGGCCTCGCGGTTGATGAAGTTGCCCCAGCGGCCGATGCACTGGCCGATGAGCAGGCCGGGCGCGCACACGTCCGCCATCGCGCCGAAGGGAATTTTCTTCTTCCGGCACCAGACGATGCCGGTCAGCAGCCCCGCGATCACGCCGCCGTAGATGGCGAGCCCGCCTTCCCAGATCTTGAGCGCGTCGATGGGGTGGGCGCGGTAGTCGCCCCACTGGAAGATGACGTAGTACAGCCGCGCGCCGATGATGGCGATCGGGATCATCCAGATGAGAAAGTCGTAGAGCGTGTCCGGCTCGATGCCGCAGCGGCGGCAGTGCCGCGCGCAGTAGAGCATCGCGAGGATGAAGCCCACGGCGATGATCACGCCGTACCAGTAAAACGTGCGGCCGAAGAGCGTGAACGACGCGCTGGGGTCGATGCTCCAGCCGCCGAGCAGGGGGAAGCTGATGGCGGCGTCACGCATCATGGTCGGCATCTTCCTCGCCTCCCTTCGGGGCCACGACCGAGAGCGCCAGGCGCTCGGGCGCGAGCGTTTCGGTCAGCCATGCGGCGCACTCCGCCGCCGTGATCCCGCCCAGCAGCGGGAACGCATCCATGTGCTCGTACCCGCCGAAGAGCCCCTCGGCCATGTCGATGCACACATCGTCGAACCGGTCGAGCCCGCGCAGCCGGCTGCCGTACACGGCGCGGCGCGCCCGCTCGAAGGCCGGGCCGTCAAAGCCGTCTTTGGCGATGCGCGCGACGGTCTCCGTCACGCGCGCGCACACGGCGTCGGGGTCCTTGCTCTCGCCGCCGAGCACGGCCAGCGCGATCGGGCCGCAGTAGTCCGCGCTGCAGCCAAAGTCGTCGCCGAGCAGCCCCGCGCGGTAAAGATCGTTGTAAAACGCCGTCGCCTCGCCGAAGGCGGCCTGCAGCGCAAGCTCCGCCGTGAGCGTCTGGCGCAGGCGGGCCTCGCCTTTCTCCGCCGGGCGGAACTTTGCGCCCAGCAGCATCTGCGGCGCGGACACGGCCAGCTCCACGCGCATGCGCGCATCCGCCGGCGTCATGTCCTCCGGCTCACCGTGGTCGGCGGCCGGGACGGGAGAGCACTCCGGCGGCAGGATCTCCGCCGCGATGGCGGCCACGCGCTCCGGCGTGTCCCGGCACACGGCGCACAGCACCATGTTCGACGGCGCGTAAAACGCGCGGTGGCAGGCATAGAGCGTCTCGGGCGTGATCTCCGCGATGCTCTCGACCGTGCCGGCCACGGCGTCGCGCGCCCCGTCGCGCGCGAGCAGGCAGCGCATGAGGTTGCGCCACACGGCGCGGTCGGGGTCGTCCTCGCCCATGCGGATCTCCTGCCCGATGATGCCCTGCTCCTTGGCCACGCTCGCGTCCGTGAAGTACGGCGTCGAGACAAAGCGCAGCAGCGTGCGCAGGTTTTCTTCAAACCGGTCCGTGCAGGAAAAATAATAGGCCGTCATGTTCGTGGACGTGAAGGCGTTCGGGTCCGCGCCGTTTTCGGATAATGTCAGCAGCGCGTCCGACCCGTCGGGCATGTCAAAGAGCTTGTGCTCGAGATAGTGTGCCACACCGGCGGGTGTGTCCGTCCACGTGTCGCCTACGCGAAAGCGCCGGTCGGCCCCGCCATAGCAGGTGGCAAACACGGCGTAGCTGCGCTGAAAGTCGGGCTTGCAGAGCACACGCACGCGCAGGCCGTTCGGCAGCGTTGCGGCCCAGACGTTTTCGGGTCGTTCATTCGTCATCGGCAGGTCCCTCCGTTCCCTTGAGCAGATACACACAGTCGCACACGATCCCGGCGGCGATGTCCGTCACGTCCGTGCGCGAGACCTCTTCCACGAGCGCGGCCATCTCGGCCGGGTCGATGTCCAGCCCCTGCACCGTGCGGTTGAGCCAGTACCACGCCAGCGCGTCGGGCGCGTCGGCCGTGGCGCGCAGGTCGCTGGCCACGCTGCGGATGGCGGCCTGAAGCTCGCCGTCCGTAAAGTCGCCGGTGCGCACGGCGTCGAGCTGCGCCGTGATCTCGGTGAGCGCGCGCTCGTAGTTTTTCACGTCGATGCCGCTCGTCACGGTCAGCAGGCCCTTGTGCGTGCTCAGGCGCGAGCCGACGTAGTAGCACAGGCTGAGCTTTTCGCGCACGTTCAAAAAGAGCTTGGACGTCACGCAGCCGCCGTAGAGCGCGTTGAAGACAAACAGCGCCGGAATGTCCGGCTCCTCCATGCACGCGCCGAGGCGGTAGCCCACGGCGAGCTGTCCCTGCGCGACCGGGAGCGTCTCGGTCACGTAGCGCGGCTCGGCTTCCAGCGCGTTCATGCGGATGTCGGTGCCGATGTCCTCGTCGATCTCGCCGCGCGGCATCGTCGAGAGCACGTCCGTGAGGATGCGCGCAACGTGCCTTCCCTCGAGCGAGCCGCAGTAGAAAATTTCCACCGGGCTGGTGGCCAGTACGTCGTGGTAGCGCATGGTCAGTTTGCGGTAGTGGATGCGCTCGGCGTCCGCCTCCTCGCCGAGGCGGGGCACGGCGTAGTCCTCGCAGCAGCACATGTGCGCGTACAGGCGCTCGATGGCGTAGGCGCGCTTGTTGTTCATCCCGGCGCGGATGCGCTCGAGCAGCTTCTCGCGCTCGCTGTCCACAATGTCGGGCCGCAGCAGGCCGCCACGCGTGTTCGGGTGCAGCAGGAGGTCGGCTACGTCGGCCGCGAGCCGGGGAAAGATTTCCTTGCCCACCGCGCCGTCGTCGGCAAACTCGGCCTCAAAACCCACGGCCTGGATCTCGCCGAGCTTGCGCACGCTCGGCGTGATGCTCGCGCCGTAGAGGCTTTCGAGCTCGGCCGCGATCGTCTCCAGATCGGGCAGGCGCGTGCTGCCGCGCCGCAGCACATACGGCAGCACGGCCGTGCAGGCCGCCGTAGAGCGCCGCAGCTGCGTCAGCAGGTTCACGCTCAGCCACGCGGTCTTGAACTTGTCCGTGCGCAGGGCGGTCAGCCACACGCCGGGGAGAATTTCCGTGCGGATGCGTTCCATAAGATACGCTCCTTTCGCCTATGGTGTGTCCATAATTTTTGAATATAATATTATATCACGCCTTACCTATCTTGGGAATAGGGTTTTGGGCGTTTTTTGCCGATGCCGCCGCCGTCGTAGGCTTCACCGTCCACGGTCACGCCGTCGGGCCGCAGTCGGATGGTGTGCAGCAGACCGGCCCCGTCGCGCCAGCGCGCGGTACACTCCGGCCAGCCGGCCGGCAGGTGTGGCTCGGGGTAGAGCACGCCGCCGCGCAGGTGCAGTCCCAGCAGGTCCTCCGCCGCGATGCGCAGGTACCACCCGGCCGCGCCCGTGTACCACGTCCACCCGGCCGCGCCGGCGTTGTCCCCGCCCGCGATGTCGGCCGCGAGCACGTAGGGCTCACCCTCGTAGCGCGCGGGGTCGTGCGCCGTGGGCAGCACGGCGTGCAATATCTCCGCGCCCTCGGCCGTGCGGCCCGTGCGCAGCAGCGCCATGGCCAGCCACAGCGCGCCGTGGGTGTACTGCCCGCCGTTTTCGCGCAGGCCTGCGCCGTAGCTGCGCACGTAGCCCGTCTCGGGCGTGCGCCGCGTGATCGGCGGGTCAAACAGCCGCACCACGTTGTGCTCCCGGTCGAAGAGCTGCGCCACCGCGCTCGTGAGCGCGGTCTGCACGCGTCCGGGGTCGGCGTGCGTGTCGAGCGCGGCGAACGCCTGGGCGATCGCGTCGATGCGGCACTCGTCGCTCTCGGCCGATCCGAGCGGCCGCCCGTCGTCATAGTATCCGCGGCGGTACCACGCGCCGTCCCACGCGTCCTCGGCCGCGCGCGTGCAGTGGTCGGCGGCGAACGTGAGCTGCCCGGCCGCGTGCCCGCCCACGAGCGCGGCGAATTTCCGCGCCGTGACGGCGAAAAACCACGTCAGCCACACGCTCTCGCCCCGGCCCTGCGCGCCCACGCGGTCAAAGGCGTCGTTCCAGTCGCCGGTGCCGATATGCAGCAGCCCGTGCGCGCCCACGCCGCGCGCGAGCACGCGCATGAGCGCCCGGCGGCAGTGCTCGAGCACTGTGCCGGTCTCCGTGCCCGCTTCGAGCGGCTGGTACCGGTCGTGCTCGGCCTCCTCCAGCGCCTCGCCCGCGAGGAAGGGGTATTCTGCGCTTAAAATCTCCGTGTCGCCGGTCTTTTCCACGTACTCGCACACCGCCCACGGCAGCCACAGCAGGTCGTCCGAGATGCGTGTGCGCACGCCGTGCTCGGCTCCCGTGCCCTCGTGCCACCAGTGGCACACGTCCCCGGCGGCAAACTGGTGGGTGCACGCGCGGCCGATCTGCTCGCGCGCGGGCTTGCTGTCGAGCAGCAGGAGGTTCACCGCGTCCTGCAGCTGGTCGCGGAAGCCGAACGCGCCGCCGTTCTGGTACAGGCTCGTGCGCGCCAGCAGCCGGCAGCACAGCGCCTGGTACGCCGCCCAGCCGCCGAGATAGCGGTTCATGTCCGCGTCCGGCGTCGTCATCCACAGGCGCGACACCGCGCCCAGCCACCGCTCGCGCGTTGCGCGCAGCGCGTGCGCGGCCTCGTCCGGCTGCGTCAGGCGCAGGAGGTTGGCGCGCGTGTCGCACCCGCAGACGATCACGCCCTGCCGGTCGACGGTGCCCTCGAGCGCGAAGCAGGGGCTCAGCCCCGCGCCGGCGCGCGCGTCCATCTGCCCGCGCAGGAACGAAAACCGGTCGCACGTCCAGCCCGCGAGCGGCATGCCCGCCGCCGCGCAAAAGAGTTCGGGCGCGTCCGTGCGCACGTTCTCGGCCGTGAGCATGCCGTCCGCGAACGCCGTCACCACGGCGGGGGCGTCCGCGTCGCGCCCGGCGCAGACGAGGTCGGTGTGCCACGTGATGCGCGCGCGCCCCGCGCACTCGATGAGCAGCACGCGCGCGTCCGCGTCCTCGGGCACGAACGCCGTCACGCGCACGGACATGCCGTCCACGCTGCGCTCCCACGCCGCCCAGCCGAAGCCGTATTCCACCCGCGCCGCCCCGTCGTCGTCAAAGAGCGACACTGCGCCCGCGCGCGCTGCCATGCGCAGCGTCTCCGTGCCGCGCAGCACCCACGGGTCGCACAGCCAGCGGTTGATGCGCCCGGTGTGCGCGTTGCGGTGCCACATGTGGCCCGTGCCTGCGTCCGTTGCGAGGTAGCCGAAGCGGCCGTTGGTCAGCACCTGGCTCCACGCGCGCGGCGGCAGCCCGGTGAAGGACACCGTGCCGTCGTCGTCCCAGTGCGCATCGGCCCCTGTGGGCAGATACCGCCGGTCGCCCGGCGGGGGCAGCAGCGGCAGCGTGCAGCGCGTGCGCGCCATGCCGGGGCGGATGGCCGCGGCCGCTGCCACACCGGAGAAGGCTTCCTCCGGCACGAGGTGTACGCCGCCGGGCGCATCGAGCGTGTGCGCGAGATCGAGCGCCGCCAGCCACCCGCGCACCTTTCCGGCCGTCGGTTGCTGGTAGTCCCCGCCGTCGGCGCTGCGCAGTGCGAGGTCGCACCCCACGCCCAGCGCGCGTAGCAGCGCCCACTGCCGCAGCACGCCGCGCTCTGCCTCCGCGCACCACACCGGCAGGTCGCCCGAGATGCCCTGCGCCCAGAGCGCGGGGCGCGCCATCTGCTCCGGCACGGCGTCCGCAGCCACGGCTGGGAACAGCAGGGGAGAGACCGCCGCCATCGCGTCATCGAGCTCCGCGCCCGTCATGCCGTACTGCGCTGCGAGCTCACCCGGCAGCGCCGCCGCCATCGCCGGCGGCAGCACGAGCGCGCGCTGCGCCGCCGTGAACGCATCGTCCTCGCGCGCGCCCACGCCGAGCGCAAAGCGCACGCGCCACGGCGCGTCCGGCGCAGCCTGCACCGGCACCGTCAGCTCCACGCGCCCCGCGCGCAGCCACCCCGGCACCGGCCCCTCGGCCCGCCACGTGCCCGGCCGGTCGCACGCGGCGCACAGCCACGCCTCCGGCTTCTCGCCGCGGCCGAGGTGCCGCAGCAGCAGCGCGTCGCGCCGCAGCACGCTCTGAAAGCCCAGCCGCGCAAACGCTGGATGGTTGACATAATCTTCCCGCGGCGCGAGCACGGCCTCGAACACGAACCGCACCGTGCCCTCGATCCCGTTCGGGGACGAGAGCGTGAGCGCGCGCACCTCGCCGTTGGCGCGGCCGGGCACGGTCAGCGTCTGCACGGCGGTCACGTCCCCGTGCCGGGTGGTGAACTGCGCTGCGCGCACCGTGAAGCGCCACTGCGCCCTCTCGGCCGTGCCCGGCAGCAGCGGGCCGGAAACATCGTCCGTCTCCAGCCGCACGACCGGCCCGGCGGTGGGGTCTGCGCGCGTGCCGCGGCGGCAGACGCTCAGTGCGTGCCAGCGCGCGAAGCTTTGCCCGGCCTCCGATACGGCGAGGCAGTACGTGCCGTTCGAGAGCAGCGCGCAGCGCGGCTGTGCCGCGTCGATGCCCGAGCCCTCGGCCGCATAGTCCGGCAGGGCGCGGCGGCGCGTCTTTTCGGCCGGCTCCTCCGCCCGCCGCCGCAGCGCCGGCGCACCCAGCGGCAGCCGCTCGGACAGCAGGGTCGCGTGCGCGCGCATGGCGGGGTCGGCGAAGAACCACCGCCGCACCTGATCTGCGCACAGCGCGTTGCACGCCGCCAGCAGGCTCATGCCCTGGTGGTGCGCCATCACGCAGCGCACGATCTGCCCGCCGCCGCCTGTGCGCGCGCGGGTGCAGTCGAGCGCGTCGAAAAATCCGTGCTGCCCCAGCAGCCCGAGCGCCGCGAGTCTGCGCAGGTTGCGCATCGCCGCGCGCGGCTCCACCGCCAGCGCGAGAAAGCTGCTGTACGGCGAGAGCACGAGCTCTTTGTCCATGCCCGGCTGCAGGGCCAGCGCCGCGCAGCCGTGCGCCTTGTAGCGGTAGCTCAGCGCGCTGTCGAGCGCGAAGTACGCGCTCTCCGACACGCCCCACGCCTGCCCCGGACGCACGCGCCGCCGCTGCACATAGAGGCAGAACTTCGCGCTCTCCCACAGCAGCGAGTCGCGCACCGGCGGCAGAAACAGCTCCGGCATCAGGTACTCGAACATCGACCCCGACCACGACACGCAGCCGCGGTAGTGGTCCTTCTGCACCTGCGCGCGCGACAGGGCGCGCCAGTGCTCGCGCGGCACGTCGCCCCGCGCCACGGCGAAGTACGACGTCAGCCGCGCCTCGCTCGCCAGCAGGTCATAGTAACTCTCCGACCACTTGCCGCTGCCGGTGTCGATGCCGATGTGCATCAGCCGCCGCTGCGGGTCGTAGAGCGGGCCGAAGTCCATGCCGTCGCACAGCTGCCGCGCCCGCGCCGCAAGCTCGTCCCGCCCCCAGCCGCGCAGGGCGTTTGCCGCCGTGAGCAGGGCGGCGGCGCAGTTGCCGCTGTCCACCGTGGACACATACAGCGGGGGCATCGGCCGCAGTGTGCACGTGTGGTACCAGTTGTAAAAATGCCCGTTCCAGCGGGGTAATTGCTCCATGGTCGTGAGCATCCGCTCCGCCAGCTCCAGCCCGCGCCCGCCGTCGATACCCAGCGCGTGTGCGCCGAGGGCGGACACGAGCGCGAGCCCCATGTTTGTCGGCGACGTGCGGTGCGCCGTGCCGGTCGGCGGCTGGGACTGCACGTTGTCCGGCGGCAGGTAGTGATCCTCTGCCGTGCAGAACGTCTCAAAATACTGCCACGTCGCCTTCGCCCAGCCCAGCAGCTCGCGCTGCGCCGCGCGCGACAGCGGCGCTGCCCCGGTCGTGTTCGGCGCGCCGAGCGCCGCCAGCACGAAGGGACTGAGCACCCACACGATGCCGGCGGCCAGCCCCGTCGGGCTCGGCGTCAGGACGGCCGTGAGCAGGCCCAGCGCGCTCGCCGGCCAGAGCGCGCGCAGATACGCGCCCAGCCCGTCGCGCTTGCCCGAGCGCTGCGCCGCCGTCTGCCACTGCAGCAGATCCCGGTGCGACACGGCCATGCGCCACAGCGCCGTCACGATGGCGGAGGCGTTGAGCACCGCCTCCCACGGCAGCAAAATCAGCCGCAGCACCGTCTGCGCCACGGCGCTGGCAAGCCCATGCAGCACGTCGCTGTGGTAGCGCACGCGCGTGTCCGCCGGGTGTATGATCGGCTGGCCGAGCGCGCGGATCAGCCCCTGCGCCAGCGCCAGCAGCGCCGCATACGCCGCCAGCCGCAGTCCCGGCCAGCGCAGCACGCAGCCGAGGAAGATGGCCAGCCACGTCGCCGGGGCGACGAGCGACCGCCGCAGACTGTCCGCCAGCCGGAACCGGTCGATCGGGTGCAGCACCCGAGCGCGCCGGGAGAAGATCCACGGCGCGTTCTGCCAGTCGCCGCGGATCCAGCGGTGCGCCCGCGCGCCCCAGGCCAGCGGGGCTGCGGGGAAGGTGTCCGTCAGCTCCACGTCGCCGAGAAAGCCGCCGTGCAGGTACGCGCCCTCGAGCGCGTCGTGGCTCAGCACGCGCCCTTCCGGGATGACCCCGCCGCCGCAGCAGTCGAGCAGCGCGCGCGTCGAGAATGCCCTTGCCCGGGAAGCCGCCGCGGTCAAAGCAGTCCATATATAATTCGCCGCACGCGCCGCCGTAGGGGTCGGCGCCGCCGGGCCCGGCGAACACGCGCGCCCAGTCGGTGGCGTTTGCGCTTTCCAGCTCGGTCGCCATGCGCGGGTGCAGCAGGCCGTAGCCGCGCGTGACCACGCCGCGCTGCGCATCCACCACGGCGCGGTTGAGCGGGTGCAGCATCGCGCCCACGAGCGCGCGCGCCGCGCCGGGCGTCAGGCGCGTGTCGGCGTCGAGCGTCAGGAGGTACACCGTGCCGCTCAGGCCCGCCGCGTCCCCGGCCGCGCAGTGCAGTGCGCCCGGCCGGTCGAGCACCAGCCGTGCCAGCTCCAGCAGCGCGCCGCGCTTGCGCTCCCACGCGCTCCATTTCCCGTCGGGCGTGGGCACTCGCTTGCGCGTGAAGAGATAAAACCGGCTGCCCCAGCGCGCGTTGAGCGTCTCGATCTCCGCGCGCGCCGCGCGCAGGATGGCGGGGTCGATGGGCGCGTGCTCCCGGTCCGCCTCCGGCAGGTCGGCCAGCAGGCCGAACGTGAGCTGCCCGAGCGCGTCGCGGTTGCAGAGGTAGTATTCCTCCAGCCGCGCGCAGAGCGCGTGCGCGTCGTCCGGGGAGGTGAGCAGCGCCGCGATCACGCACAGCGTCCGCCCCTCCGGCGGGATGCCCCGGCGCAGCGCCAGCCGCGGCACGAAGCGCGGCTTCGTCACGCGCAGCAGCACCGCGTCGAGCAGGCCCTTGACCACCTCCGACACCGGGATGAGCAGCAGCACCGCGCCCGATACGCTCTTCGTGGCAAAGCCCAGCAGCAGCGACAAAAACAGCGTTCCCACCACGACGGCCGCGATGTACCACCCGCCGTCGCGCCGCTTTTCCGGCGCGCCGAGCACCTCGCGCAGCAAAAACCAGCCCACGTGCCGCCGCGCGCCCTCGCTGCTCTGCGCGCGCGCGAGCACGTCCCCGGCAATGTCGATCTCCGTCCGGCCCGTCCGCCGCGCCAGCCGCGCCACGCACTGCCGGTAGTGCGCGCGCGTGGCTTCATCCATCGCGGGGTAGACACCCACCGGGTCGCGCGCGAGGATGCGCCCCACGCGGTCGCACCGCTCGGCCATCATGCCCCACGCCGCCGTGCCGAGTGCGCGCAGGGAGGTGAAGAGCGCGGGCGCGGCCGCGCCGTCATGGGCATAGCTCTCCGCCAGCGCGCACACCACGGCCGCCTGCAGCCCCGGCACGAGCAGAGCGAGCTCCGCCGTCTCGAGCGGCAGCACGTCCTGAAACCCCTCCAGATACGCCTCCGCCGCCTTGACCGTCAGCGCCCCCTCGCACGCGCGCAGCAGCCCCGCGCAGCACGCGCCCAGTGCGGTCTGCCCGCCCGCTGTGCGCACGCGCGCGTGCCGCAGGGCCGCGGCCGCATCGCCTGCCGCCGCGGCGGCAAAGCTCCGGTTGTCGCGCAGCCACTGGCCGTTCGGCGTCTCGGGCGTGACGGTGCGCGCCATGCGCGCGAGCGCTTTTGCCGCGCGCCGGATGCGCCCGGTGTCCGCGCGGCCCCGGCCGGTCACGGTCAGGGCGCGGGCGTCGCGCCCGCCCTGCGCGCGCAGGGCGGCAGTGTTGGTTTCGGCCATGAAGATCCCTCCAGAAACGGTTTGCAATACCGGAATTTTTCCCATCCGGCCGGAAATCTATGCGGTGACAAGAAAAAATACTTGACACCCGTGCGCCGGGGGCGTATACTACTCGTGCTGTAAAGGAAAAATGGTTTACAGCGAGGAGGGACCCCACCATGCCGGATGAGACCGTGTGGCGCACGATGCTGTTCGATTTTTACGGCGATCTGCTCACGGACAAGCAGCGGGAGTATTACGACCTCCATTATAATCAGGACCTCTCTCTGGCGGAGATCGCCGCCAGCAGCGGCATTTCGCGCCAGGGCGTGTGGGACAACATCCGCCGCGCGGACGCCGCGCTGCGCGATACGGAGGCCCGGCTCGGTCTGGTGCAGCGCTTCGCTGCGCAGCGCACGGCCGCGGCCGCGCTGGAGGATACGCTCACGAAGCTGCGCGATACCGTCGGCGGCGACGCCCGGCCCCTGGCCGAGCAGGCGCTGCGGCAGCTTCAGGATCTGAAAGGATAGATACCATGGCATTTGAATCCCTGTCGGACAAGCTGACCGAGGCGTTCAAACGCCTGCGCGGCAAGGGCCGGCTCACGGAGGCCGACGTGAAGGAGGCCATGCGTGAGGTCAAGCTCGCGCTGCTCGAGGCGGACGTAAACTTCAAGGTCGTCAAGGACTTTGTGCGCAAGGTGACCGAGCGCGCCACGGGCGCGGATGTGCTCGAGAGCCTCTCGCCCGCGCAGATGGTCATCAAGATCGTCAACGAAGAGCTCACCGCCCTCATGGGCAGCGAGAACCAGAAGCTGAACATCAGCTCCCAGTCGCCGAGCGTCGTCATGCTCGTCGGCCTGCAGGGCGCGGGCAAGACGACCAACGGCGCCAAGCTCGCCGGCCTCATGCGCAAGCAGGGCAAGCGCCCGCTGCTCGTCGCGTGCGACGTGTACCGTCCCGCGGCCATCCAGCAGCTCGAGACCGTCGGCCGCCAGCTCGACATTCCCGTGTTCCAGATGGGGCAGGGCGACCCGGTCGAGATCGCGAAGGCCGGCATCGAGCACGCGAAAAAGCACGGCAATGACCTGGTCTTTCTCGACACGGCCGGCCGCCTGCACATCGACGAGGCGCTCATGACCGAGCTGCAGAACATCAAGGCCGCCGTGAACCCCGCGGAGATCCTGCTCGTCATCGACGCGATGATCGGCCAGGACGCGGTCGCGACCGCGCAGGCCTTTGACGATGCGCTCGACATCACCGGCGTCATGCTCACGAAGCTCGACGGCGACGCCCGCGGCGGCGCCGCGCTGTCGATCAAGGCGCTGACCGGCAAGCCCATCAAGTTTGCCGGCATCGGCGAGAAGCTCGACCAGATCGAGCCCTTCCACCCCGACCGCATGGCCAGCCGCATCCTCGGCAT
>OMED01000909.1_pt1 | contig 13290 bp, 8 predicted proteins | sample 1673411 | NCBI WGS metagenome assembly OMED01 (sample SAMEA103958110, study PRJEB25191) | human gut metagenome | reverse complement strand
GCGGGCCGTGACCTTCCACGGCTCGTCCAGATCCAGTAGCGCCGAGCCGAAGGCGTAGACGTAGCCGTTGCACGAACGAAGCACCCCGTGGTAGAACAGCAACCACCCCTCCGAGGTTTCGATCGGAACGGGACCCGCGCCGATCTTCATGCACTGCCACGCCGAGACTTCGAACGCCGCGGGCGACATCACGTGACGGTGGCGGCCCCAGAACTCCATATCGGGCGATTCGGAGTAGAAAATATCGCCGAACGCCGTATGGCCGTTGTCGCTCGGACGCGAGAGCATGGCGAACTTCCCGCTGATCTTGCGCGGGAACAGCACCCCGTTGCGGTTGAACGGGATAAAGGCGTTCTCCAACTGGTGGAACGTCTCGAAATCATCCGTCCACGCGATGCCGATCGTCGGGCCGTGGTAGCCGTTGCACCACGTCACGTAGTACTTGTCGCCGATCTTCGCCACGCGCGGATCGTAGCCGTAGACCCACTCCCCGATCTCGGGGTCGGCGCCCGTCAGGCGGAAGTCGGCCTCGTCGATGTCCCACCTCAGGCCGTCGGCCGAGAAGCCGACGTGCAGGCGCATGCGGCGGTTCGTGTCGTCGCAGCGGAAAACGCCGGCGTAGTTGTACCTGCCTTTTTGGAACGGCACGACGGCCGAATTGAAAATACTGTTCGAGGTCGACAGGGCGTCGCGGCCGATGATCGGGTTCTGCGTGTAACGCCACAAGACCTCTTTCGAACCCGCAGGGCGCTCCTCCCACGGCATATCGGGCAAAGGCTCGCCCGCAATTTTCAGTGCATTCATATTACTTGTCGTTTGGTTTGTCGTCATAGGTAAATGGAACCAGCTTCGTGATTACGAAGGCCGGAACGGTGGCCAGCATCACGGCAACAAAGAAAAATTTATAGCTCAGCATATCGCTCAGGAAACCCGAGGCCATGCCCGTGAGCATCACCGAGAGGTTCATGATCCCCGAGGCGAAGGCGTAGTGCGCCATCTGGTGACGGCCGGGGGCAACCTGCTGCATCATGAAGAGCGTGAGGCCCACGAACCCGAAGCCGTAGCCGAAATACTCCACCACGATGCCGCCGCCGACAAGCCACATGCTCGAAGGCTGGAACCATGCCAGAAGTGCATAGACCGCGAACGGCAGATTGAAGACCCCGCCGGGCGATGTAGTACCCCGCCAGCATCGAGCCCAGCAAAAAGGCCCCCGCACCGAACGTACCGTAGTAAAGGCCGATCTGCTGGTTCGTAAGACCCAGACCGCCAGCGGAGGCGTCGGCTTTGAGGAACAGCGGCACGATCTTCATCACGAACCCCTCGCCCAGCCGATACAGGATGATGAAGGCGATGTAGTACCAGATATGCCGCTTGGTGAAGAACGCCGCGATAACCTCTTTCAGGCCCGAAAGGCCCTCCCGAAGCGAGCGGCGTTCGGCGGCGCCGCCGCCCGAGGGGAGCGCACGCAGGTGGTAGGCCCCCAGAGCGACGAGCGCGCCGCACAGGATGACAAGCACCGCCGTCCACGAACGCACGTAAGCGTCGAACGTCGCCGTACCCTCCGCCGAGAAGCTCTCGTAGAGCCACCCCGCCAACCACACGAGGCCGCCCGTGGCGACAAGTTTGGCAAGGTTGTAGAACGCCCCCTGCCAACCGATATACTTCGCCTGATCCTCCGTCGAGAGTTCAGCCATATAGACCCCGTCGGCAGCGATGTCGTGCGTGGCACCGCTGAAAGCAACCGCCGCGAACAACGCGACCGTAACGGCGAAGAACGACGGCAGGTGCAGCGACAAGGCCGCCAAGCCGAACAACACACCGCTGAGAAACTGCGTCGCGACGACCCAGAATTTCTTCGTGCGGTAGAACTCCAAAAACGGACTCCAAAGAAACTTGATCGTCCACGGCCACATGATCAGCGACGTCCAGAAAGCAATCCGGGCATCCGTGACGCCGAGGTCCTTGAACAGCACTGCCGAGACCATGTTCAGAACGACGAACGGCAGGCCCATGGCAAAGTACAGGCTCGTGACCCAATGCAAAGGGCTACGAGGTATCGTCTTCATTTTATTTATATCTACCAGGTTGACAGGTGTAAATGAACCTGTTCGGGGTTAGTCAAACATATTATTCAAAAATCGCGCAGGAGGGAAAAATCATTCCCGACACTGCGCGATTTTCATACAACCTCAGGGCATCGGTAAATATCTCGAACAATGCCGCATCAATCCGTCAACCCGACCACCAGGCAGCCGGAATACAGGATATCGGTCTGAACATAGAAGGTCATCCACACCGTCGAACCATCGACTTTAATCACTTCGACCTCCGCCTCGACCTCATCGACCAAAACCTGTTTATCCTTTCTGTAAGCCAACTTCAAACCGGGCTTTTTACCCAACGTATTCATGTCATACTCCGGTTTGGTTTTACTCGTAAGATACAAATAATCAGTTGTCATATTTACCGAGTAAGCCCCATAAACGTAGTATCCCCACATAATATCGTCGTATCCTCCCATGTCCAGTTGCCCTTTGATCTTTTCGCCATTGACCAAATACGTGTGAAGAGGCAACGACTTGAATTCCTCCAATTCCTCATCCGTAAACGGACTTGTCGTTACCGTATTGGACACGGTTACGGCAGCCGTCAGATTGCGGGAATCCGTGACGGTAATCGTCGCTTCTCCCCCGCTCAGACCCGTCACCGTGACCGTCGCGCCGTCTTCGCCGATTTCGGCCGTGGCTATTTCGGGAGCCGAGGAGCTCACACGATAAGCCGGATTGCCGTCCGTGATTCGGAACGTCGTGGTGGCCGGTGCGCCCATCTTCAACGTCAAATCGATATGTTCGGTGTCGAGCGTAACGACGTCCGAATTGTAGACGTTTATTTTCAGCGATTCGTAAGATCCGCCCTTGTCGGAAACCACGACCTCCGTCTTGCCTACGACAAGTCCCGTAACCGTCAGCAGATTTCCTTCGACGGTCGCGGAGGCAATGCTCGGATCGAGCACGTTGACCCGATACTCCCCTGCTCCCGATGTGATTTGCAGGCTTTTCGAAGTCTCTTTTTTCAAGTCGAACGATTCCGATTCCACGTTCAATTCGGGAAATTCCGGCAATTCGGGAACGACAATCGGCGAAGGTTCGGGTTTTACCAGCGCATCGTCGTCGCTGCAAGCAGTCACTCCCAGCATAAGAGCCAGAGAGAGGACGGCATATGTCAAATAGTTGTTTTTCATCGTTGATCTTTTTTCGACCGCAGCACACAGGAAAAGGTTCACAAAAAACTTTTTCCTGCGGCTGCGACCTGTTACTGTTACCAATCTTTCGTATAGGTATGACCGTCGAAGAGCATCTCCTCTCCGTAAAGCGTGCTGGTCACTCGCTCCAACGCCTGCACTTGGGTCATCTTTTCACTACTCCCCACAGGCGTCGTATCGAACGACCCCGAACGATGGTACGGATTCAATCCATACAGGAAAAGCGTTGTAGGTATCTCGCACCTGCTCCAATCTCCCCACGCTCGGCCATAAGGGAGTATAGCTGTTAAAATCAAAAGAGTGAAGTCCGAACCGGCTGGCCGGAAGCCCCGGGAACTGCGCAAGCGATGCCCAGGCACTTTCACTGTAATCGACCATCACATAGTCGATATAATCGCCCGGCAGCCAGGTCTTATCATCCGCCTCGAATTCGCATCCCTCGCCGCTGAGGTCCCAGATCGCACCCAACTGATAGGCGATGACCCAGCGGTCGGGCATCATACGCTTTACCCGGAACATCAGATCCGCAGCGGCTTCGGCCGTATTCTCGGCATAGAACCCCGTGGGAGGAGGCGATACCAGAGCGGTATACTCATCGTCGAAGAATACACCATCCAGTTCATACGTGTCGCAGATGATCTTCAACTCCTTGGCAAAAGCATCGGCCGTCGCGGGTTTGAGGTTGGCCACTCCGGCATGGGTATGATACGGCGTGATGGCCAGAATGACCTTCATGCCACGCTCCTGCAAAGGCGTAAGATACTTCTCCCGGTTGTTCAGGATATATTTGATATTGTCGTTGACCAATGCATGTACCGTTCCGGTCGTCTCATCGAGAATGATATTGTCCGAAAAGAGGACGATCGCATCGAAAAGATACTTTCCCGAATCCTTCAACGTGAAGGCGAGCAAATTGAGCGGATTCACGTCGTTGGTTTCCATCACACAGAAAACCTTGGCCGCATCTTCGCCCTTATCGCAGTCTCCGGGATTTTCAACCACATTGAGGAAAATGAGATACTCCGCATCTTCGGATTTCATTTTCAGCTCACCCGAAACGACCTCGGCACGCACCGGAATCACATAGGTGGCTCCTACGGTCTGCTCCGTCGTGAGGGCATAGTCCAAAGTCAGCTCGCCGGATTGCTGGGAACCGGCCGCCAGAGAAAACTTGCCGGATGAAAACCCGACAGCCGTTTCGGGCAGCGCCTCGAACGAGTCGCCCGTCTGCTCGTTGTAAGCCTCGAGCACTTCGGGCGCATAGACCAGCGACACCTCGCTCGCCGTCCCTGACTTTTTCGTGGCACGAAGGTAAAGCGCCACACTCCCGCCGCCCCGCTCTCGGACTTCTACCGTCACGAATTCACGCTGCGCATTCTCATCGGTCAGATACCCCATCTGAGTATCGGTGGACACGATGCCGCTCTCATCGGCCGGGAACATATCGATCTCCGTTTGGTTACAACCGCCGGAGAACCCCGCGGCCGCTGCCAGCAACAGGAGGAGAGCATTCCGTTTCAAAAATTCGTATGTCTTCATATAAATTTCGATTTTTCAGGGTGAAACACGTTATTTGGCCGGGAGTTCCACAGCGTTCCATGTCAGCACCTTCGTAGCCGCGGCATCGTTACCGTACTGCGAATAATCCCCGACGGTTGCGCCGCCGCCTTCGTTGAACTTCCAGTAGGCTACCAGATTGCCGTTCAATTCCGGATCATAGAGCTTGTAGAAATGATTTTTCCCGTTGATATCCTCCTCAGCGAGCACCTTGTTCCAGACGCGCACCTCCGAAATATCGCCGTCGAGATAACGCGCATCTTCGTAAGAGTAGCCGATCCAGAAACTGCGCTGCGTTTCGGTCTCGGTGGCATAGTAGCGTCCCCAATCCACGGGGTCCGCAAACCGTGCGAATGTCTGCGGCGTCTTTTTCACTCCGTCGATATAGACGTTCACCTCATGGGTATCGCTATCGTAGGTAACGGCAATATGCGTCCAGCGTCCGGTCTTCACCGTCCAATCCGAGGAGGTCAGTTTTTCGTCGACGGTCGTTCCCGCAGGCCGTCCCACGACCTGCAACTGATTGTTCGGAGCCGTATCGCCGAACCGCAGCAGGAAATGGCCTTCGACGCCCATCAAGGTCGAAATGTTCGATCCGCGTCCGTCGGCGAATTCGTCTACCTTGACAAGCGCTTCGGCCGTGAGGCTGCGAAGATTCCGGAGCGGATCCGGATTCCGCCATTCGACACTTACCGCATTCTCCCGCAGGTTGGCAACGACATTGACGAGCGATGCTTCCTTCACCACGAAATAAACGGTACGACGGCTGGCCAGCGTCGCGACATCGGCGCCGTCGATCGAAACCGGAAGCACATAAACCTGCGTTTTGTCGAGCGACAGCAGGTTCCTGAACCGGATCTCCACCTCGCTCGAAGCCGTTTCTCCCGCAGGAATCACGGCCTCCGGATCGGGAATCTCGTAATAATCCGCAGGAAGCATCCCGGCGGAATCCGAATAGGCCGTATTATACCACTCGACCTGCCCCGGATCGGCGACATAGGCGAACGAAATGTCCGAATCGGCAGGCATCGCGAGCTGCGCCTGCAACGTGCGCACATAGCTGTCGGCTTCCTCCTCGACGAAGACCGTAGAGGTTTGTTCGGCCGTATTGTAAATCTTGTTGTCGAAATGCTCCGTATCGTCTTGGCAGGAGACAAGCGCTCCCGATCCGACCAGCAATACGGACAAAAATCCGATATGACGTTTCATGTTCAATAGGTCTTTTTATTTGATCGACGGGTTGAGCGTCGAAATCATGTTACGCATGTTCTTGTAGGTATTGTCGGCATTGAAATAATCCCCCGAAAAATCATAGACCCCTACGGCACGAATCCTCGCTCCCTGCTGGGGCGTGCAGGCCCAGGCTGCCACGGCGTCCGTCGCCGGCGTACCGTCGGAGAACGCGGCGTATTTGTTCGTTCCCGAGAGCGGCGTACCGGCTACGACCATGCCATAACGACCTGCATAACCGGCGATCCAGTTCCGGGTCATCAGCGTCGTCAGTTCATTGGTCGCCGTAGCGGTCCGGCCGTCAAGCAGAATGGTCGGGCACCGATCCAGAATGGTTTTGTCCAACAGATTGTCAGGCTGCCCGAAGAAAGTCAACTCCACCCCTTCGTTACGCGAGCACCAGTCTTCGAGAATGCCGATAAAACAGTTCTCGTTTTCCATGTACTCCTTTTTCTCGGCATCGTCCATCAGCACGGTGGATTTCCCCGTATAACCGATGCAAATGCCGTCATAGGGATACTTTTTCAGCAAAGACAATGTATAGGAGAGCGTATCGGTGAGGTACGACCGGAAATCCCGGTCGGGGTCTGCGGGCTCCACGATATTCGTATAGTCGGTTTTCATCCCGTCGAAATCAATCGTATAGACGATCTTCATCCCCTTCTGCTCCCGCAGATAATTCATCTGCTCGATCTCGCTTTGCGTCAGGCTGTCGGGATGGATCAGCCCCACGACGTCGATGCTGTCGGGGACGTCGCGCAAATAATGGGCCCGCGACACCGGCACTTTCACGCTGTTGTCGTACCATGCGTAAACCAGCGTATGATCGGTCTTGCGGTATTCGCGCAACGAAGCGAGATACCGGGAATAGAGTTCGGGGTTCTGCTGCTCGACATTCTCATACTCCACCGAGAGGTTGTCCACATCGGTCCAGTCCTCGCAGGAGGGAAGGCCGAATGTCGTCGCCAACAGCAGAGCAACAGCTATTTCGATTTTTCTTTTCATCGTTCTCAAAAGATTTATTCGTTAACCAATTTCGGATTGCAGTCCCACCAGACATGCGTGGAAAGCCTGTCGCCACCATTGGAAAGGTCTTTGCCGACAGCCCTGTTCAGATTCACTCCGTTGGTTTTGTACTCGTCCGAAGGATAGATCAGACGACGGGCGAATTTCCCGTCGGCGACATCGCCTCCGCTCCGATTCACGGGCGCAGCCGCCAACTTCGGATAACCCGTGCGGCGGAACTCGGCCCAGGCTTCGTGTCCCAACGGGAAGTTGGCGATCCATTTCTGCGTGATGATCTGCTCGAGCTGCAACTCGGGATCCAGAGAGTTCCATGCGGGCACGCACTTCGTATCGGGCACGAATGCGTATTGCCCCTTGGGGTCGTTGTAGGCGCCGACCCTGTTCTGCGAAGAGAGGTAGGAGGCGGCATCTCCGGCATTCCACTTCGCGAACGAAAGTTCGACTCCGCGACGATAGAAGTTCTCGGCCGTATCGCCCGTATCCCAGCCGTAAAGCGCCGCTTCGGCCCGCAGGAACATCACCTCCGAAACGTTCATCCACAACAGCGGATCGCTTTGACCGATATTCAGATTCGAATAAGCCTGTCCGCTGGTGATGGGATATTCGTTGCCGATGCGCAACCCCCAATAGTCATTGACCGCGTCGGTGAACGTGGACTTTTTGGCATAAGCGCTGATCCGGGGATCGTTCCAGCTCTTCATGTAATTGAGCAGATCGGCCGAGATACGCGTTTCGCCTCCGTTGTATTCGTAGGCCACCTTGTAGAACGGATTGACGTTGATTCCCGAAAGCTGAGCGTTGTCGTCGTTCGAAGTCATTACACCCAGTTTCCCGTCCGTTGTATCCACGGCCTCTTTGGCTCGTTGCTCGGCCGTCGCAGGAGCCGCATAGACCAGCCGCATGGCCATCCGCAGTTTGAGCGAATTGGCGAACTTGATCCATTTTTCGATATCTCCGGAGTAGACCTTGTCGGCAGCCGCCGAGATCGACGAGGTGCGATGTTCCGTCAGCGTGGCAACCGCAGCATCCAGCTCTTCGAAAATCTTTTCGTAGACCTCCCGCTGGGTATCCAGCGGAGCCGTAACCTTCCCGTCCGAACCGATCCGGCTGTAAGGGATCGGCCCGTAGGTGTCGGTCACGCGCTGGAAAGCCGCAGCCTTGACGATCTGCCCTACGGCAAGGATCGTTTCGTCTTTCGTTGCAGCCTGCAAGCTGAGCCAGTTGGAATAGACGTTGGGAATGATTTCCAGATACATTTTACCCAGCCAGTCCTGCGAAGGATTAAAATAGGAGAACGAGTTGGCCCACACCTGCGAGTCGGCGAAATAGCCGCCCCACACACCGCCCATCAGGCACTCGGTGAACTGATTCAGATGCTCCTCGACGGGAATCACATTGCTCTGCATACCGCCGAGCAGCGAGCTGACGAGGTATTCGTCGCGCTCCGTCTCCTCCGGAGAAACCTCCGCCCAGTTGCGGTTGTAGTCCATGTAGTCTCCGGTACACGAACCCGCCAAAGCTCCGCCCAGGAGGCAGATGCCGAAGCATATCTTGTTATATGTCGTTTTCATGGTACTCGTTAGAATTTAAGTCTGACATTGAAACCCAGGTTTCGCGTGCCCGGCATCATGAAGTTGTCGATTCCCTGGTAATAATTGCCCGTGGTGGCCACGGCTTCGGGATCGAACGGCGCCTCGCAGTAGATCATCCACAGGTTGCGGCCTACCAGCGAAACCGTGACATCGGCGATGTTCCAGAGCTTCGCCTTCGGAATGGTATATCCGATCGACACCTCCTGCAAGCGGAAGTTCGTCGCCGAATAGGTGTAATATTGGGGAAGGCCCCCCTGTCCGGCGACCACCGAATACCAGTTCTCCGCATCGATCAGATCGCCGTTGACGACGACTCCTCCGAAATCGCGCGCGGCGGCCGTAGCTTCCGACACCCCGTAATAATCCATATAGGCCTGGGTCGCCGAATAGACGATGCCGCCCAGACGGGCCGAGAGCATGAAACCGAAATTGAAGTTGCCGTAGTTGAAGTCGTTGCGCCAGGCCAGATTCGCCTTCGGGAATACCGAGCCGAGTTTGATATCCTTTACATTCGTCGTGTTGCCGACCACCTTGCCGTCGGCATCGACATAGATGTTGCCCCGGCTGTCGCGCCGCAGATCGGCCGTGGAGTACAGATCGCCCAGGCTGCCGCCCTTTTTCAGCAGGAACCGTGCGTAACCCAGCCCGCCGATGTCGAGACGGTCGAGCGTCATCGGTTCGTTGATGACGGGAATCACATAACCCTCCATCAGCTCCATGATTTCATTGCGGTTGGCGCTGAACGTGAAGTTCGACGACCAGCCGAATTTACCCCATTCGTTCGAATAGCCCGCCGAAAGTTCGATACCTTTGTTGCGTACCGATCCCGTCTGAATGTACATCGTGGAATAACCCGACGACGGCGAAATGCCGGGGTCGAAAGTCTGGTTGTAGGTCTTGGCCGTATAAAGGCTCAGGTCTACGTTGAAATGGCGGAGGAAACGCGCCGTCAGTCCCACTTCCCACGAATCGGTGCGCTCGGGTTTCAGCTCGCCCATCGGATAATGGGTTTTGGAAGCCCATTGCTGGTTCGCGTTGTCCCACTCGTAAGTCTGTTGCGCGAGGAACCGCGGAATGGGAAGACCCACCGAAGCGAACGAACCGCGTACTTTCAGATAGGAGATCCATTTCGGCATCGGAAGCGCCTCGGAAAGCACGACAGAAGCGCCTACCGACGGATAGAAGAACGCCGTCTTGGCGGAATAGGGCCCTGCAAGCTGCGAAGGCCAGTCTCCGCGGCCGGTGAGGGTAAGGAAATAGGTGTTCTTGAAACCGGCCTCGACCGACGCGAACAACGACTGCGTCTGGTCACGGTACCCCGACTGGATACGCTTGGTCTTCGTATTGTCCAGCTGCATTACGTTGAATACATTGGCGATTCCCGTGGACATGATCGGCCCTTCGTTGCTGAAAATACTCTGCTGCATGTCCGAATAGGAGGCCCCGATATTGGCATTCAGCGACCAGTTCTCCCCGAACGTCTTGTTGATGTTCACCAAAATATCGGCATAGGTCTGCTTGTCGATCGTACGCTCCAGCATGAAGGAACCTTTCGACAATGCGTCGGAACCCTCGTTCGTCAGCGTGGTGTTCGACGTCGCATAGAGTTTCTTGGTGTATTCGTTGTTGGAGTTGTCGATCCGCACGCGTCCCGACACCGACAGCCAGTCGAGAATCCGGTAATTCAGATTCGCATTCAGCATGTAGCGGTCTTTCTTATTCTCGCGCAGGTTGCGATAGGCGATCCAGTAGGGATTCTGTCCGGTCAGTGCCGAGAACATCTTTTCGGGCCAGTATTGCGTGGCGAGCTTCCGGTCGGAGTCCCAGCGTTCGTACATCCGAATATCCTCCCAGTCGTTCCCGCGCGGGAAAAGGTAAGCCGTCACCAGCGGATTCGAATAGGTTCCCTGGTTCACCATGTTCATGTCGCTCTGCTTGATGTAGCTGGCTCCCACGTCGAGCGTCATACGGTCTTTCAGGAACGACGTAGTATTACGGAACGTGAAATTGTAACGGTCGTAGTCGTTATTGGGAACCATCCCCTTCGAATTGACCGCCGAAGCCGAGACATAGGTCTGGTTTTTCTCCGTGCCTGTCGAGAGAGCTACGGTCTCGGTCGTCACAACGCCCGTTTGCAGGAAATCGTCGGCCGGGTCATACCCTCCGATCGTAGCGGCGTTCAGACGGGCTCCCCAGCTCTTGTCTACCGACGAGGCGGACGAAGCGAGGCTGCCCGTGCCGTAACGGCTCTGGAATTCGGGCATACGGAACGGACGCAGAAATTCCGTGTTCTGCGATACGGTGACGCTCAGCGCTCCGGCCTTGCCCTTCTTCGTGGTGATGACGATGGCTCCGTTGGCGGCATTGTTGCCGTAAAGGGCCGCTGCGGCGGCTCCCGTCAGCACCGAAATCGATTCGATGTCTTCGGGATTGATGTCCGCGATAGCTTCCGTCGTACCCCGCGAGTCGAACTCCGTACCGCCCTCGCTGCCCAGATTGAACATCGGGATACCGTCGATCACGTAGAGGGCATTCGACGACTGGCTGATGGCCTTGCTGCCGCGCATCACCACTTTCGAAGCGCCGCCCACACCCGACGACGAGGCGTTTATGTTCACGCCGGCAACCTTGCCGTTCAGCGAGTTGATGAAATTGGCGTCTTTGTTGCCGACGATATCTTCGGAATTCACCTGCTGCACGTTGTACGACAGCGCCTTCTCCGAACGTTTGATACCCAGAGCCGTTACCACGACGGCATCGACGGTCTGGGCCTCTTCGCGCAAGGCGAAGTCGATCTGCGAACGCTGACCGACGAGAATCTCCATCGGAGCATAACCCAGGAAATTGACAGTCAGCACGGCCGTCGCGGCAGGTGCAGGAATCTCCAAGGTGTAAGAACCATCGAGTCCCGTGCTCGTACCGATCGTCGTGCCCTTCACAAGAACCGCCGCCCCGATCACCGGAGCACCGGTACGATCCGATACCCGGCCGCGGACCGTAAAGGGTTTGTCAGTGTCGGTTCCGGTCAAAGACAACAGGATATTCTGCCCCTCGATACTATATGCGAGCCGCGATCCCCGTATCAACTGATCGAGAACCTCGCGGAGCGGTTGCTTCTCGGCATGAACGGAAATGAATTCCGCAGAGGCATCGATGCCCTCGCCTAACATGAAAAGATAACGGGACTGTCCTTCTATGGCAGCAATAGCTTCGGAAAGAGGAACCTTGTCCAGATTGACGGTCAGCAAGTTATCCTGAGCTCTGGCTGCCAACGTACACACGCTCAGACAAACACATAACACCACCCGTCCGATTAGTCCCTCGATTTTACGAAAAACTTGTTTTTTATTCATACATTTGTAGAAAGATTGGGTAATAGGTTTTGTAGTCTTTCAATGGCGGAGCCGATTACCGGCCTGCGGGTCTGCCAACCCGCAGGCGTTTTTATTTTCAAATTTCAAAGCTCCCTACCGATAATAAACGAAGATCAGGTCATAGGCGACAAACGGTTTTAGGCTGGTTATACAAAAGGGTTTCAATGGATCGTAACAACGTTTTTCTTCGGATCGTGCGTGAAGGTGAAATCCGAAGTATGCTGCAACACGCGCAATGCATGGTCGATGCCGTCTGATATCCGGATCTTTCCGCTCGCAAAGCCAATGACCGGCATTGTCTGACGGGCAATTTCAATACGCACATTATACGCAGTTTCAAACTTCCGCATCAGTTCCTCGAACGACTGACCGCGAACGCTGATCAATCCCTCCGTCCAACAAACAGCGTCGAAATCGCGGACTTTGCTGACGGAAAAACGCCCGTTCAACCAATGTGCTTCGTCTCCGGAGTTCAACACGGCACCGGCCCGGGTCGTCCGCTCGGTCAGGCGAAGGGATCCGTTCAACAAAATCGTCGAAAAGCGTCTCGATTTCTCATCCGCGACGACATTGAAACGGGTACCCAGAACCTCCACATCGGAAGCGAAAGTCCGGACGATAAACGGATGATCCTCGTCGTGTTCCACTTCGAACATCGCCTCTCCCGTGAGTTTCACCATACGCTCATGACGCCCGAAAACGACCGGATATTCGAGACGGGCACCCGAGTTGAGCCAAACCCGCGAACCGTCCGCCAACGTGATATCCACCCGTTGTCCCGCCGGAACGTCCAGAGACGTATACTGCGAGGAAAAGCTATTGACCGTATGCAGGTATGTCAGATAGCCTGCACCGAAGAACAGCACGACCGCTGCCGCCACTCCACCCAGACGCCGTACGATCCGCGGGAGCCGTCCCCCAAGCCGCACCTTCATGGGCTTATCGCTCCGCTCTGCTAAGAATTCCCTGCACTCCGAATCGTATATCTTCGTCATTTCAAAGACGAACCGGATCTCCTCGAATTCTTTCACATGGTCGGGGGAGGCATCCAACCACTTCACCAGTTTCCGCTTTTCCGCCTCCGAACTTCTGCCTTCGAGATATTTCAATATATCCGTAGATTCCATTTTTTCAATTTCACGTTTCGTTTCACCACCGGAAAGCTATCGTTCTGCCGGTCTTCTAAATAGTATATTGCACAAGGGGGGGGGTAAGGACAAAAAAATCGGCCGTTTTCCGCAAATAA
>OMED01000908.1_pt1 | contig 13291 bp, 13 predicted proteins | sample 1673411 | NCBI WGS metagenome assembly OMED01 (sample SAMEA103958110, study PRJEB25191) | human gut metagenome | reverse complement strand
GCGGAGTAGTGACGTCGGTCACTGGTTCGCAGCGACATACTTTTCTAACAGCGCCTTTTTCTAACCTTTTACAAATACCTTACATCCCCGAACTTTCCCATTTTACACTTGGGGTTTATGATACCTCCCGTAAACCGAAATCCAAACAAAGAAAAATCTTAGGAGGACAAAAATGAAAAAACGGATTGCAATCGCCCTGGCAGGCGTTCTGGCCCTGTCCATGGCTGCCTGCGGCGCACAGAGCGCCGAAACCACCGCCACTGCCGCAGCTGCCGCCGCTGAGACCGCCGAGGCCGCTGCCGAGGCTGCCAAGCTCTCCGGCACCGTCACCCTGGCCGGCTCCACTTCCATGCAGAAGCTGTGCGAGGCCATGATCGAGAGCTTTGAAGAAAGCTATCCCGACATCACCGTTACCGCGGAATACACCGGCTCCGGCGCGGGCCTGGAATCCCTGGTTGGCGGCAAGACCGACATCGGCAATGCTTCCCGTGCCCTGAAGGACGGCGAGAAGGACAGCGGCGCTGTGGAGAACATTGTGGCCATCGACGGCATCGCCGTGATCACCCACACCTCCAACACCGTTTCCAACCTGACCTCCCGGCAGCTGACCGATATCTACACCGGCAAGATCACCAATTGGGTTGACCTGGGCGGCGCTGACGAGGCCATCGTGGTCCTGGGCCGTGAGGCCGGTTCCGGCACCCGCGGCGCTTTCGAAGAGCTGCTGGATGTGGCTGACCAGTGTGCCTATGCCCAGGAGCTGGATTCCACCGGCGGCGTCCTGGCCAAGGTTGCTTCCACCCCCGGCTCCATCGGCTACGTGTCCCTGGATGTGGTTGACGGCACCGTGAAGGCCCTGAGCCTGGACGGCGTGGAGCCCACCGAGGAGAACATTGCGGCAGGTTCCTACAAGCTGTCCCGTCCCTTCGTCATGGCGACTCTGGGCGCCATCGATGAGCAGAGCGACCTGGTAAAGACCTGGTTTGGCTATGTGCAGTCCGATGCGGGCAAGGCAGTCATCACTGCCATGGGCCTGATCCTGCCCCGGTAATATGGCAAATCCCAAGGGCAAACCGGGCCGGAGCGCTTTCACCGCAGAGCACCTGGCTCGGGCTCTTCTTTTGATTTGTGCGGTGGTTGCGATTTTTGCGGTGTGCGCCATTACGTTGTACCTCTTCGCCAAGGGTCTGCCCGCCCTGCACGACGTGGGCGTGGGAGAGCTGCTGTTCGGCACGGTCTGGAAGCCCACGGCGGCAGAGCCCAGCTTCGGCATTGCCTATATCATTCTCTCCTCCATTGTGGGCACGGCGGCCAGTGTGCTGCTGGGTGTGCCCATCGGCTTGCTGACGGCGGTGTTCCTCACCGAGGTCTCCGGCAAGACCCTGGCAAAGGCGGTGCAGCCTGCCGTGGAGCTGCTGGCGGCCATCCCCTCCGTCATTTACGGCCTGCTTGGCATGATGCTCTTAAATCCCCTGCTCTATAAGCTGGAAAAGGCCCTGTTTGCGGGCTCTTCTACCCACCGGTATACCGGCGGCGCGGATCTGCTGGCTGCCGTGATCGTTCTGGCCATCATGATTCTGCCCACGGTCATCAGCGTCAGCGCCTCTGCCATCCGGGCGGTGCCCGGCTCCCTGCGGGCGGCCTCTCTGGCCCTGGGGGCCAGCAAGATGCAGACCATCCGGCGTGTCACCGTCCCGGCGGCCAAGTCCGGCATTCTGACCGGCGTGGTGCTGGGCATCGGCAGAGCCCTGGGCGAGGCCATGGCCATTAACATGGTGGCAGGCGGCGCTGTGAATCTGCCCCTGCCCTTCAATTCCGTCCGGTTCCTGACCACCCAGCTGGTCAGCGAAATGGGCTACGCCGAGGGCACCCACCGGCAGGTGCTGTTCACGGTGGGCCTGGTGCTGTATCTCTTTATTATGATCGTTAATCTGGTGCTGCAGCGGCTGCGCCGGGAAGGGGGAAAAGACAATGGGTGAATCCCTGACGGCCCGCCGGAAGCGGCCTGCGGACACGCTGCTCTACGGCCTGGTCTATTTCTGCGCCTTCCTGTCCGTGGCTTTGCTGGCCCTGATTCTGATTTATGTGGTGGTCCGGGGCGTGGGCAGCGTCAATTGGCAGTTTTTGACCACGGTCACCTCCAAGCTCAAGGGCACCGTGGGCATTGCAGGCAACCTTCTGAACACCCTGATGATCGTGGTGCTGACCATGCTGGTGGCCCTGCCCATCGGCGTTGGGGCGGCGGTGTACTTAAATGAGTACGCCAAGCCCGGCAAGCTGGTAAGCCTGATTGAATTCGCCACGGAGACTCTGTCCGGCATTCCCTCCATCCTCTTCGGCCTCTTCGGCTCCATGTTCTTCGGCGAGACGTTGCATCTGGGCTACTCCCTGCTGACAGGCGCGCTGACCCTGACCCTGATGGTCCTGCCGCTGATCACCCGGAACACCCAGGAGGCCCTGAAAACCGTGCCGGACAGCTACCGCCACGGCGCGGTAGGCCTGGGGGCAGGGAAGTGGTACACCATCCGCACCGTTCTGCTCCCCTCGGCCATGCCCGGCATCCTCACCGGCGCCATTCTGGCTGTGGGCCGCATTGTGGGCGAGTCTGCCGCCCTGCTCTTCACCGCAGGCGCTGCCAAGACCCTGCCCAAGACCCTGGGCAAATTCTTCGCCAAGATCTTCCAGTCCGGCGGTACGCTGACCATTCAGCTGTACCTCAGCGCCACCAGTGAGGGCGACTTCTCCACAGCCTTCGGCATTGCCGTGGTGCTGCTGGCGGTGGTGCTGCTCATCAACATGGGTGCAAAGGCGTTGGCGAAAAAGCTGGATGTACAGAACCGGAAGTGATCCCTTTCACCCAAAGGCGGGGGATATCGAGTTGACAGTGTACAGTTGACAGTTGACAGTGAATGTGTTTCCTGCGGAAACGATTAAAAATTATTTAAAATTGTCCCGCAGGGACACCATAACTGTCAACTGTCAATTGTCAACTGTCAACTTCCACCCGTCCTTTTGGCTACTTTTGCAATCAAATTGACCGAACAGGAGAGAATATATGGAATCAAAAATCCGAGTGCGGGATTTGGAGCTGTTTTATGGGCAGAATCAGGCCCTCAAGGGCATTGATATGGACATTCTGCCCAATACCGTGACGGCCTTTATCGGCCCCTCCGGCTGCGGCAAATCCACGTTTTTGAAGACCCTGAACCGGATGAACGATCTGGTGGACGGGGTGAAAATCACCGGCTCCGTGGAGCTGGATGGGGAGAATATCTATGCACCCAATGTGGATACCACGGTGCTGCGCCGCCGGGTGGGCATGGTGTTTCAGCAGCCCAACCCCTTCCCCATGAGCATCTATGACAATGTGGCCTATGGCCCCAGAGTTCACGGCATTCGCAATAAGGCAAGACTGGACGAGACCGTGGAGGAGAGCCTCCGGGGGGCTGCCATTTTCGACGAGGTGAAGGACCGGCTGAAAAAGTCCGCCCTGGGCCTCTCCGGCGGCCAGCAGCAGCGGCTGTGCATTGCCAGGGCTTTGGCTGTGGAGCCGGAGGTGCTGCTGATGGACGAGCCCACCTCCGCCCTTGACCCCATCTCCACCGCCAAGATCGAGGACCTGATGGAGAGCCTGAAGCAGAAGTACACCGTGGTGGTGGTCACCCACAATATGCAGCAGGCCACCCGTGTTTCCGATTACACCGCCTTCTTCCTGCTGGGCGAGCTCATTGAATTCGGGAAGACACGCCAGGTCTTCTCCTACCCGAGAGAGAAGAAGACCGAGGACTACATTACGGGGAGGTTCGGTTAATGCGAATCAGGTTCGATGCCCAGCTGCGGCTGCTGGGGGAGGAAATGACCCACATGGGCTCCATGATCGAGTCTGCTATTCAGAATGCCACCCACGCCTTTCTGAACCAGGATGTGGAAACCGCCAAGCGGATCATGGCCGAGGACGAATACATCGACCAGGAGCAGAAGAAGATCGAGAACATCTGCTTCCAGTTGCTCATTCAGCAGCAGCCCGTGGCCCGGGACCTGCGGACCATTACCGCGGCCATGAAGATGGTCACGGATATGGAGCGCATCGGCGACCATGCGGCGGATATCTCCGAGCTCACCGTGGCCATGGCGGGCACCCCCTACAAGCTCCGGGGGGACAACATCAAGCGCATGGCGGCGGAGACCATTGTCATGCTGGTGGACGCGGTGGACTCCTACGTCACCAAGGATATGGCCAAGGCCCGGGCGGTCATCGACCACGACGATGTGGTAGACGACCTGTTTTTGAAGGTCAAGGCGGACCTGATCCAGGTCATCCGGGAGAACCCGGAGTACGGCGAGTACGCCGCCGATCTGCTGATGGTGAACAAATACCTGGAGCGCATCGGCGACCATGCCACCAATCTGGCCGAGTGGGTCATTTTCGCCCTGGACAACAAGGGCGAGGGAGAATAAAATTCGCCGGGAAGGCCGCAGCGGGCATTCCCGGTGATTTTTTCTGTACTTTCTTCCCATTCTGTGCTATAATGCCTACGACAAAAATACATAAGGATGGTGCATACATCATGACTTATCAGGAAGTAATGGCGCAGGCAAAGGGCAGCATGGGGAAGTGTAAGGCCTGCCCCGTCTGCAATGGGCAGGCTTGCCGGAATACGATCCCCGGCCCCGGGGCTAAGGGCGTGGGGGATACGGCGATCCGGAACTACGATGCCTGGCAGCGGCTGCGGGTGAATATGGATACCCTCTGCCCCTATGGCGAGGCGGATACCGCCTTCACCCTCTTCGGCAGAACCTTTGCCGCCCCCATTTTTGCAGGCCCTGTGGGGGCTGTTACCATGCACTACAGCGATAAATACAATGACGAGACCTACAATGCCGCCCTGGTCAGCGGCTGCGCCCAGGCGGGCATTGCGGCCTTCACCGGCGACGGCCTGGATGCCAACGTCATGGTCCAGGCCACCAAGGCCATCCGGGACGTGGGCGGCGTGGGCGTGCCCACCGTCAAGCCCTGGAATATGGAGCTCATCCGGGAGAAGCTGGCTCTGGTGCGGGAGAGCGGGGCCTTTGCCGTGGCCATGGACGTGGACGCGGCGGGCCTGCCCTTCCTGAAGGGCATGAACCCTCCGGCAGGCAGCAAGACCGTAGAGCAGCTGCGCCAGATCAGGGAGGCTGCGGGATTGCCCTTCATCGTCAAGGGCGTTATGACCGTCAAGGGCGCCCTCAAGTCCCTGGAGGCCGGGGCGGACGCCATCCTGGTGTCCAACCACGGCGGCCGGGTGCTGGACGGCTGCGCGGCCACGGCAGAGGTGCTGCCGGAGATCGTGGCGGCGGTGGAGGGCCGCGTCCCCGTGCTGGTGGACGGCGGCATCCGCACGGGCACGGATGTGTTCCGGGCGCTGGCCCTGGGGGCTAAGGCAGTGGTCATTGCCCGGCCCTATGTCTGCGCCGTCTACGGCGGCGGCGCCGAGGGCGCTGTGGCCCTGACGAAAAAGCTCCAGGGAGAGCTGGCCGACACCATGCAGATGTGCGGCGTCCATTCCCTGACAGAGATCACGGCGGAGTGCGTGAGAGGATAAGGTAAGATCATACCAAAGCACCCCTTCGGTTTTGTGGGCCGGAGGGGTGCTTTGTGCAGTATGAGGAAATGGATGGAAGCGGTTTTACAGGTGGGGCAGGGTGTTGGCATCGAAGAGGATGCTGCCCCGGGAAACGGTCATCTGGTTGGTGAGCATCCGGTTGCCTGTCAGGCTCTTTCCCTGGGAATCCAGGAACTCGCAGCGCTGCTCGGAAAGCTTCAGGATCGCCACATCTGCCTGTGCGCCGACGCTCAGGGTGCCCGTGCCGTCAGACAGGGACAGGGCCTTTGCGGGCGCAATTGTGGCGCAGGAGATAACCTCCGGCATGGACAAGCCCAGATTCAGGTACTTGGACAGAAGGAACGGAAGATTGCGGACCATCCGCCCCTTGGAAACGGTGGCGGCGGTGAGATCCGTGCTGATGACCGTGGGCAGGAAGCCCTGGGCAATGGCTTTTTGGGCCACATCGAAGGAGAAATTGGTTCGCCCGTTGGCACAGTCCATGACCACACCCCTTGCCGCGGCGTTCAAAACCTCGGGAAGGACCTTTCCGGTATCATCCAGGATCGTGGAGCCCTTTCCGTGGTACAGATGGCACAGAATGTCGCCGGGGCGCAGCATGGCGGCAAACTCGGCCATGGGAATGCAGGGGTCTGTGCAGTGGACGCATACGGGGAGTCTGAAACGAGCGCCCAGCTCCAGGGCACGCTTCAAAGGCGCGCTGCCGTAGCTGCCCACAATGGACCTGCTGATACGGACCTTGAGGCCGCGGATTTCCCCGGGATAGCTTTCGATCAGGCGCTGTATTCCGGCCTCGTCCGTCAGAGCGGGGTCGAGGTTCTCATTCAGCCCGCTGCCCATCTGGCCCATGGGGGAGATGTTCAGGAAGGTATAAGTGCGGACCTGATTCTGGGCCAGAATGCGGTGCAGCGCTTCGTAATTGGCGCTTCCGGCGGTTCCGGCATCCACACAGGCGGTGACGCCATAGGGGAGCAGCAGATCGGCATTGAAGCCGAACTGGCTTCCGCCCTGAAAGATATGGGTGTGCATATCCACCAGACCGGGGACCACATAGTGGCCGGAGGCATCCAGAATTTCCGGGTTTTCCAGGGCCGGGATGCTGCCAACGGCCAGAATGGCTCCGTTCCGAATGGCAATGTCACAGACCCGGTCGATGCCGTTAGCCGGGTCGATCACATGACCGCCGCGAATCAAAATGTCCATAAAGCTTGCTCCTCCAGGGGTAAATTACAGAGGCCACAGCATGGGCAGCAGCACAACGCACAGCACGAAGGTCAGCAGCAGCAGGGACCAGTTGCACTTGCCGTAGTCCTTGAACTTGAAGCCGCCGTTGCCGTAGATGATGGTGGCAGGGGGGCAGGCCACGGGGCTGACATAGCCGCAGGTTGCTGCGATGGTGGCGGTGACGATCAGTGCGGCGGGGCTGACGCCCAGGGTCTCACCGATGGCCACAACGATGGGCACCAGCAGATTGATGGTAACGACGTTGGAGGTGAACTGGGTCATGAAGCAGGAGACCAGGAACACCACGGCGGTGATCAGATAGACATTGCCGGTGCCGCCGCAGATCTGGGCCACCACGTCAGCGATCATCTGTGCTGCGCCGGTGGTCTTCAGGGCGGCACCCAGAGGCAGCATGCCGACGTACAGGAAGACGGTCTTCATGTCGATCAGGTTGTAGACAGCCTTGCCCTTGAGGATGCGCATGGCGCAGACGGCGATGGCACCCAGCATGGCGATCATGTACAGGGGAATGCCGATCTTGCCGGTGACACACATACCCACGAAAACCAGGGCGATGACCACCACGGATGCGATCTGCTGCCACAGGGGGGCGGACTTCTTCTCCTCGGAGTTGAAGATGCTGCTGTCCTCGGTAGTCTTGCAGTCCGGCAGCTTCTTCCAGCCGTAGAACAGCAGCCACAGGAAGGTCAGAATGGTGATGGGCAGGCCGATGCGGCCGATATCAAAGGCGCCGAAGGTGCCGCCCAGCTCTACGATGGCATTCTGGGCAATGGAGTTGACGGTTGCGTCGCCCACCAGGGTCAGACGGCCGCCGCACATAACGCCCAGGAAGCCCGCCATCATCAGCTTGGAGGCGCTGTAGCCCACGGAGGCCTGCAGGCCCAGCAGCAGGGGGATCATCATGGCCATAACGCCGGTGTTGTTCAGCAGGGCAGACAGGGCAACGCCCAGCCAGAAGACTACCATGATCATCTGCTTCTCGGTCTTTGCGACCTTCAGAGCGGCCTTTGCCACCTTTTCGGTGACACCGGTCTCAAACAGAGCGCCGCCGACCAGAATCATGGAGATCAGCAGAATGACGGTGGAGTTGGAGAAGCCGGCAATGGCATCTGCGGGGGTCACGATTCCGGTGAGGACCAGAACGGCCAGGCAGAGCATTGCGGTAAGGGGAACGGGAATTTTCTCGGAAATAAACAGAACGGCTGCCGCAACCAGTACGATCAGCGTTATCACAGCGGGTGAGATCATATAGGTTCCTCCATATTCTTGAATATTGAATTGTTTTTTTAAAATCAGGTTTCGTTTACGCCCCAGCCGTCCAGTACGGCCTGCCAGGTGCGGCCTACTTCACCCTTCGGGAAGCGGTCCTTAATGCCGGAATCCCGAATCCAGGCCAGCTTTTCCCGGGTGGCTTCGGCCATGGTGCAGGGCAGGTTATCCTCTTTCAGGAAGTCCACCACGTTTTGCATTTCGTGCTCCCGGCGGTCTGCGTGGATGATGGCGCCGGACACATAGCCGTTGATGATCTTCTCAAAGCCGGGGCCGAAGCTGTCCAGGAAGCTCTCGACGATGGTATCCTGAACGCCGTAGCGCTGGGCGGCCTGGAGAGATTCAAACAGCAGACAGCTGAGACCCTTGGCGGTGATGGAGCGGATGAACTTGATGCTGGTGGCGGTGCCCGGCTCCCCCTCTACATAGGTCAGGCGCATGTGGTAGGGCTCCATTTTGGCAATGTAGTCTTTGGCCCCGCTGCCGCAGCAGAGGGTGGGGACCTGGTGGCGGTCCTTCAGGAGGGTGCCCATCATGGCGCCGTCCACAAATGCGCCGCCCTTTTCCTCCACCAGGGCGCTGATGCGCTTCTTCTCGGCGGGGGTAGCGGTGGACACGTCCACATAGATCGTGCCCTTTGTCAGGCCGGGGACGGCCTCCTTGGCGGCGCTGAGGGCAAAGCCCGAGGGCACGGCGGAGATAACGATGTCCGCCTCCCGGCACAGGTCTGCGGGAGTCTGCTTCCGCCGGGCGTGGGCCTTGGCGCGCTTGGCTTCCAGCTTTTCGGTAAAACGGGGGTCATTCTGCATGGCGTCGAAGCAGATCAGATTTTCTGCCCCTTCCTCATGCAGGCCCTCTGCAATGGCTGCGGCGGCTTCGCCGAAGCCTACAAATCCAATGATCATAGTCTTACTCCTGTAAATAGTCCCCGTTGACCAGATGGGGCTTTTCCAGCTTCTTCCCGTCCCTTACGGCGGTGATCTGCTGGGCAATGCGCCGGGCCATCTGTACTGCGTTGTCCGTGGTGTTGCCCCCCAGGTGCTGGGTCAGGACCACGTTTTTCAGCCCCACAAAGGGATTGCTGCGCACCAGGTCCTCCTCAATGGCATCGAAGCCCGCACCCAGGAGCTTCCCGGAGCGCAGGGCCTGGGCGGCTGCGGCGTAGTCCACCAGCTCCTCCCGGGCGGTGTTGATCAGCACGGCGCCGTCCTTCATCTTTGCCAGCGTTTCGGCGCAGATGAAATTCCGGGTCTGCTCGGTCAGCGGCGCGTGGAGGGACAGGATGTCCGATTTTCTCAGCAGGGTGTCCGGGTCGACGAAGGTGACGCCAAGCTCCCGTTCCCGGTTCTCCGGCAGGCGGAAGGGGTCATAGTAGATGACCTCGGCGCCGAAGGCCTTCACCAGGGCGGCGACCTTCCGGCCGATGTTGCCGATGCCGTAGATGCCCACGGTCTTTCCGCTGACGGTATAGGAGCGCTTGGCGTAGGTTTCCCGGCTCCAGGTGCCGTCCATGGCGTCGAGCGTCATGGGCACCACGTTCCGGTAGACGGCCAGCATCAGCGCCAGGGCCATTTCGCTCACCGGAGTGGCGTTCATGCCGGCGGTGACGGCCACGGGGATGCCCCGCTTTCCGGCGGCAGCAATGTCCACGGTGTCGAAGCCTGCGCCCCAGCGCTGGATCAGCTTGCAGCGGTTCAGGTGGGCGATCTCGGGGGCATCCAGCCGCAGGGTGCGCAGGATCACATAGTCGGCCTGCTCCAGCAGGGCCTGGTCTATCTCCGGGGAGAAGACCAGGTGAAAGCTCATCGCGGAGAGGGAATTTTGCAGGGCGGCCTGCATGGCCTGGTTAAAGGGGCCGAAAACGGCAATGGTTTCCATTGGACGGCTCCTTTACTTCTGGGCTTCCAGCAGGTCCAGCACCCACTGGGGAGCCAGGTTGGGCAGGGGCTTTCCCTCGGCCTTGGCCTGATTGTAAGCGGCAATGGCCGCGTCACGCTTGTCTTCGTACCGGGCCTTCTCCTCGGCCTTTTCCAGGACCTCCTCGATCCGGTCCCGGGGCACCACGGTCACGCCGTCTGCGCCGCCAACCACCAGATCGCCGGGGTTCACCTGAACGCCGCCGCAGAGAATGGGCGCATTGATGTTGCCGGCGTCCTTCTTGATGGGACCGGCCTGCATCTGGCCCTTGGAATACACGGGGAAATTCATTTCAATGCAGCCCTGACGGTCCCGGGTATAGCCGTCGATGACCATACCGGCATAGCCCACAGCCTTGCAGGCCCCCATGATCAGGTCGCCAAAATAGGCCCGGTCCGGGTAATTCTTGCCGTCAATGACCATAACATAGCCCTCGGCGGGCAGGGAATAGGAGGCCACATGGATGGGGAAATTGTCGCCGTTGGCGGTTTCCACCGTGACGGCGGTGCCGACCATCATCATGGAGGGGTCTGGGTTGACGGGCATAATGGCTGCCTCCATTACGCCGTCCTTCAAAATACCCAGCCCCTTCATGCCGTCGGCCAGAAGAGCGGGGTTCAGCTTTTTCGCCCGCTCGATGACCTCATCGGGAAGCAGCGGGGGAAATTCATGCATTGCCATTGTAAATCTTCTCCTTTCAGAAACACGGAAATCCGCGAAGAGACGGTTTCCACGGAGTCGAACGCCGCGCGCTGCGTTCCTTCCGGAAAATCTCCGTTTCCTGCTTACGGCGTTCATTATATCGACATATTTCCCCAAAGAGAAACAGCGGAATTTTGTTCTTCCACAAAAAATCATACATTACCACAAAGAAATTTGTGCAAACGCACAAGCTTTGCTCTTGACACTTGTGCACAATCGCTACTATACTATACACGAAGCAAAGAGAAAAGCCCGGCTTTTTGGAGGTTTTTGCATGGACACTGTCAGTCTGATCTATTTTTCGGAAGCGGCGAAGGACCTGAATTTTACAAAAACAGCCCAGCGCCTGTTCATTTCGCAGCAGACGCTGAGCAATCATATCGCCCGGTTGGAGGAGGCCTACCAGGTAAAGCTTTTTGAACGGAAGCCCCGGCTCATGCTCACCAGCGCCGGGGAGACCCTGCTGAGCTTTGCCCGGGACTACAAGACCAGCGAGGAAAATCTGAAGGCCCAGCTGACGGATATCTCCCAGCGGGAGTCCGCCCAGCTGCGCATCGGCTGCACCCCCCACCGGACCAGCATCGTCATGCCCATTCTGGCCGAGGAGTTCGCTCAGCGCTACCCCAATGTGGAACTGGATTTCTATGTGTACCACTCCACGGACCTGGTGGAGATGCTGGTCAACGGAGAGCTGGACATTGCCCTGGCCATCGAGAAGGTTGGCCACCCGCTGATTCAGAGCACCCCTTTGTTCCGGGACCAGATCTATATCATGGTATCCCAGAATCTTTTGAATCGCTACTATGGGGACCGCGCCACAGACCTGGTGCGGAAAACCCAGAAAAACGGGGCGGACCTGAAGGATTTCCTGGCGCTGCCCTTTGTGGACATCCGCTCGGCAAGCCTGATCCGGGATGTGTTTTCCAGCTGCGATCTGAAACCGAATTTCGGCATCACCATCAACTATCCCCAGTTCGCCCTGCCCGGCTTTTTTGAAAACGCCGCCGCCTCCATCATCACCACAACCACCTATGCCCACATCCGCAACCAGGTGCCGGAGAACATCCTGTTTTTCCGGGTGAACACCACATCCCGGCTGTCTCTGCACGATATCGCCTTCATGCACCTGGAAAAAAAGCACCTGTCCCGGTACGAAAAATACTTCTTCCAGCTGGCGAAGTCCCATTTTGAGGCGCTGAAATAACTTTCCACGCCGCCGGGTTTCCGGCGGCGTAATGCGTAAAAAAAGAAGCAGACGCTTTCGCGTCTGCTTCTTTTTCGGTTTGGTGACCCGTACGGGAATCGAACCCATGTTACCGCCGTGAAAGGGCGGTGTCTTAACCGCTTGACCAACGGGCCTGGTAGCGGCAATCTGATTCGAACAGATGACATACCGGGTATGAACCGGCTACTCTACCAACTGAGTTATGCCGCCATGTGGTCAATGCAATTCCGGCACCGCCGAAACAGCTTCTGTATTATATCTGACACACCCCGTTTTGTCAAGACCTTTTTTGCGTTTTTTGAAAAATTTTCCCGCAGCCGCTTGCGGCCGACAGACTCTTAATGCACAGCTGGAGGTAGCCCGTCAGGGCCGGAGGGGTTCTGACGGAAGCCCTGTTAAGGATTTCAGCTGGGTGTCCCTCCGGGGGCCCCTTTCTTGTCCCGCCAAGAAAGGGGGAAAGAATGCGGCTTAAGGAGGCACTGAAAGGTTTGCTCCCGCAAACCAAGCCGTCCTCCTTAAGAATTCTCCCGGCCCGCATTTCGTTTGGAAAAGCAGGGTTTCGGCGCTTTCTACGGAAGCATCCCCGCATCCAGCATATTCCATGCCAGTGTGCGCACTGGCGCGGAATAGAGGACCACTTCGGCTTTTGGAACGATTGCCGGTGGCAATCGCCCCCTGCGGTTTTTTGCAAAATTGTCCTGCCGCACCGGCGGGAGGCGATTGACAAAGCCCAGGAAATGGGGTATAGTAAAGACACAAAGGGTGCTGCCAGTAGGACGGCTCCCGTTTGTTACAGAGAAGTAACCGTAACTTTTGGAAGGGTTAGACGGTTACTTCTCTTTGCTATTCTGGAGAACCAGAGCAATGACAGTTAAAATGACCATGGGGGCGATTGAGGCACATCGCCCCGAGAGCTCCAATCATTGAGCGTCCTCGTTTCATTGAAACTGTCTCGCCCATCTGTTTCGGGCCGATGTGGGCATCGGCCCCTCATGCAATTGTCGCGGGAAACGATTGACAAAGCCCCGGAAATGGGGTATAGTAAAGACACAAAGGGGCTACCAGTAGAACGGTTCCCCCCGAGCACAACAAAAAGAAGTAACTGTGAGCTGGGGAGCTTAGGCAGTTACTTCTTTTTTACTTATGATCAAAAAGCCCTGCAACTAGGGCGATCAAAGCGACAAGGAACGAGCAGAACTGAATGAGTTCAGGCCAAGAAACCATGTACGTATCCCCCCCTTTCTTTCGATTGGGGGCAAAGAAGTATAACCCCCGAGAAAACCGGGGGAACCGCCTACCGGGGTACTACTGGTAGCACCGCAGTCAGCAT
>OMED01000889.1_pt1 | contig 13450 bp, 10 predicted proteins | sample 1673411 | NCBI WGS metagenome assembly OMED01 (sample SAMEA103958110, study PRJEB25191) | human gut metagenome | reverse complement strand
ATAATGCCGTTATTCTTGCAGCTGGCGCATCTACACGATTTATTCCTTTATCACTCGAACAGCCAAAGGGTCTTTTTGAAGTAAAGGGTGAACGTCTTATTGAGAGACAGATAAAGCAGCTTCAGGATGCTGGTATTAAGAATATTACAGTTGTACTTGGCTATAAGAAGGAGATGTTTTACTATCTTGAGGATAAGTATGGTGTAAAGTTCATTATTAATGATTCATTTAATATAAAGAATAATATTGAAAGTCTTTATCTTGCAAGAAAAGAACTTAAAAATACTTATATATGCGTAAGTGACAGTTATTATATCGAGAATCCTTTTAATCAGTTTGAATATCATACATTTTATTCAGGTTATTATGGAAAGGAAACAACAGATGAAGTATATGCAAGAGCTGACGGATTTGGAAAGATAACAAGAATTGCCAAGGATAATAAGATTGATGGATATGTTCTTATGGGGCATTCATTCTGGAGAAAAGAATTCTCAGAAGCATTTATTAATCAGGTTGAAGCTGTACGTGAATCTGGGGTTTATAATAACTGCTATTGGGAGATTCTTGTAAAAGATAAGCTGGATGAGCTGCCTGATATATTCTTTAAAGAGTATCTTCCAGGTAATATATTCGAGTTTGACTATTTCGATGAGCTTAGAAAGTTTGATTCACAGTATCTTGGACATACACATAGTGAGATTATAAGGAATATCAAGCTTGTATTCAGATGTGATGAGGAAGATATAATTGATTTCAGGAATGTAAGCGAAGGAATGACCAACACATCATTTATATTCAAGATTGACGGAATTGATTATATATACAGACATCCAGGCGATGGAACAGAAAGTATAATCAATAGAAGAAATGAAAAAAAATCACTTATTAAAGCCAAAGAAGCTGGTGTAGATCCTACATACATATATGCAGATGTTAATGAGGGCTGGAAGATATCCATATTCATTCCAGAATTCAGAGAACCTGATTATAATTCTTTTGAGGACTCAAAGAAGATATTGGCTGTTTTAAGAAAGCTGCATAAGGCAGATATAACAGCCGATTATGGAATGAAACCTTGGGAAGATGCACTTGATATGGAGAAGCTTCTTGAGAAGAAAGATCCTGTGTGCTTCGTTCAATATGAAGGACTTAAGAACAACATAGGACAGTTGTATAAGATGACTCTAGCAGATGGAGTTGAAAAATGTTTCTGTCATGGCGATACATATAAGCCAAACTGGATGATAAGACCAGATGGAAGTGTTATACTTATTGACTGGGAGTATTCTGGATATTCTGACCCGGGAATTGATGTTGGATATTATGTGGTTGATGCCATGTATGATTTTGATAAGGCTGAGGAATTCATAAAGGAATACCTTCAGGAAGATTATAATGAGACAACAAGATTTCATTATATGGCATATGTTGCTATTATTGCGTACTACTGGTTTGTATGGGCTATGTACAGGGAATCATGTGGTGCAGACATGGGAGAGGCATTGGAGAACTGGCGAGACATGGCAGTTAAATATGCTGAGTACCTTTTGAAATAAATAATATTAAAAGGACACTGTATTATGTAAGAACAATGTCCTTTTTTTGTGTGCAAAACATGTAAAATTTATATTGGGTATGTAAAAAAAGTATATCGGATATGTAAAAACACCTTTCAATAATTGATAATAAGTGATATGATTAATTATTATATTGGATGACTCTGACACAATCAATAAAATCTTCAAAAGAGGAGTTATTTATGGAAATATTATCGACAGCCTTAGGTTATGTAATGAATTTTTGTTACAAATTACTGCATGATTATGGATTGGCAATTATATTATTCACTCTGATAAGTAAGATTGTTCTCTTACCTGTATCAATCTGGGTACAGAAGAATTCAATTAAAATGGTTAAGATGCAGCCTGATATTAACAGGATTCTTATTAAGCATTATGGGGATAAGGATGAGATAGCAGAGGAACAGTCTAAGCTTTATAAAAAAGAAAAATATAATCCACTGGCATCACTTATACCTCTTATTATACAGATAATACTTCTGCTTGGAGTTGTTGCAGTTATCAAAGACGGAATTAATGAAGGTGTTGCGAACATGAAGTTCTGTGGCTATGACCTTACATGGATTACTACAAAACAGTGGGGATTATCAATAATAACACCAATTATAGCAGGTGTCTCAGCATGGCTTTTATGTGTTGCACAGAATGCAAGTAACGTATTACAGGCAGAACAGAGTAAGCTTAATAAGTATGGTATGATGATATTTTCAGTAGGTCTGTCGTTATATTTAGGATGCTTTGTATATGCAGGAGTAGCTCTTTACTGGACTGCCAGCAACATATTTGCAATTCTTCAGTTATATCTTCTTAACTGGGCGATTAATCCTAAGAATTACGTTGATTATGAGGCTCTTGAGGAAACTAAGAAAGAACTTGCAGAGATTGAAGCTCTTGGTACGAAAAAGGGAAAAAGAAACAAAGAAGATATTAAGAGAGAAAAAGCTGATTATAAAAAGTTTTTCTCTGTTGTTAATAAACATCTTGTCTTCTATTCAGAGGGCTCAGGTTTCTATAAGTATTTTAAAGGGATAATTGAATACATACTTAATAATACGAATATTACAATCCATTATGTAACAAGTGATCCTGATGATCAGATATTCAGAATTGCAGAAAAAGAAAGTAAGATTAAACCTTATTATATAGGGGAAAAGAAACTTATAACACTTATGATGAAGATGGATGCAGACGTTGTTGTTATGACTATGCCTGATATTGAGAATTATCACATTAAGAGAAGTTATATCAGAAAAGATATTAATTATGTTTATGTTCCTCATGGCATGGACAGCCTTAATATGACAATGCGAACCGGTTCAATGGATCACTATGATTCTGTATTATGTACAGGAAAGATTCAGAAAGAAGAAATAGAAAAAACTGAAGAAGTGTATAATCTTCCTAAGAAGGAGCTTGTTGAGTGGGGATATTCATTGCTTGACGAGATGCGTGAGGATTATGAAAAGATGCCAAAGAAGGAAAATGATATTAAGTCAATACTTATTGCTCCATCATGGCAGAAAGATAATATTGTAGACAGCTGTCTTGAGGACATACTTGATAATCTTAAGGGACATGGTTATAAGATTACAGTCCGACCACACCCACAGCATGTAAGACATATGCCTGAGAAGATGGAAGGACTTAAAGAAAGATATAAGGATGATACAGATATAGAGATTCAGACTGATTTTTCATCAAACAGTACTGTTTTTGAGGCAGATCTTATGATTACAGACTGGTCAGGTATAGCATATGAATATGCTTATACTACATGTAAACCGGTTCTTTTCATTGATACACCAATGAAGATAATGAATCCTGAATACAAAAAGATTGGAATTGAGCCACTTAATATATGGATGAGATATGAAATCGGGCGTGTACTTAAGCTTGATGAAATTGATAAGACAGCTGATACAGCAGCAAAGATGCTGGCAGCTTCTGATACATATAAGGACAGCATAGACCGATTTGTTAAAGAATATGTGTATAATCTTGGCAGTAGTGCATCGGTTGGAGCTAAATATATTATTAAGGAAATTCAAAAAGCAATTAAAAGACATAAGGAACAAGAGTAGAGTCGGATTATAGGAGGGGATTATGCAGGCAATTATTTTAGCAGCAGGAATGGGAAAGCGTTTAAAAGAACTTACCCAGAATAATACCAAATGTATGGTAAAGGTTAATGGAGTATCGCTTATAGACAGGCTTTTGCATCAGCTTGAGAAACAACATCTCTCAAGAATAGTGATTGTTGTGGGCTATGAAGGACAGAAGCTGATTGATTATATAGCGACATTGGGAATTAAGACACCAATTTCATATGTTGACAATGCGGTATATGATAAGACAAACAATATTTATTCACTTGCACTGGCAAAGAATTATCTTATGGAAGAAGATACTCTGCTTTTTGAATCAGATGTAATTATTGAGGATTCTGCAATTGATGAACTTGTAAAAGATCCGAGAGATACACTTGCCATGGTAGATAAATATGAGAGCTGGATGGATGGTACATGTGTAAAGCTTGACGAATATGATAATATTGTTGCATTTGTTCCAGGAAAGAGCTTTGATTTTAAGGAAAAAGAGGAATACTATAAAACTGTAAATATCTACAAATTCAGCAAACATTTTTCACAGGATATATATGTTCCTTTCCTTGAGGCATATTGTAGTGCATTGGGAGAAAATGAATATTATGAACAGGTTCTTAGAGTTATAACGATGCTGGACACACCTGGAATTAAAGGTATGAGATTATCAGGTCAGAAATGGTATGAAATAGATGATGAACAGGATCTTGATATAGCAACGACACTTTTTGCTCCAGATGATGAGACAAGAATTAACCTTATGCATAAAAGATATGGAGGATTCTGGAGATATCCGGGATTGTTGGATTTCTGTTATCTTGTTAATCCTTATTATCCGCCTAAAAAGCTTAAGGATGAACTGCGTGCAAGCTTTGATACACTTTTGACAGAATATCCTTCAGGTATGGGAGTTAATTCTTTACTTGCAGCTAAGAATTTTGGTGTTCATAAAGACAACATAATAGTTGGAAATGGAGCAGCAGAACTTATTAAGTCACTTATGGAGAGCTTTTCTGGAAAGACAGGCGTTATCAGACCTACATTTGAAGAATATCCTAATAGATATGCTGTTGAAGACGAAGTAGTATTTACACCGTCAAATGATAATTATACATATTCAGTTGAAGAACTGATAGAGTTCTATACATGCAACAAAGTAGATAATATTATTATTATTAATCCTGATAATCCATCTGGTAATTATCTGAAAAAGGAAGAAATTATAAGATTAATAAAATGGACAGACAGTCAGGGAATAAAGCTGGTGGTTGATGAGTCATTTGCTGATTTCTCAGATGAACAGGATAATTCTCTTATAGAACAGAAATTTATCGAAACATATAGAAGATTATATGTTATGAAAAGTATATCTAAATCATACGGTGTACCGGGATTGAGGCTTGGAATACTTGTTTCCTCAGATACAGAAGCGATTGCAGCAATGAAAAAAGATGTTGCAATATGGAATATTAATTCATTTGGAGAGTATTATCTTCAGGTTGCAGAAAAGTATAAGAAAGATTATGCAGCTGCAATGGACAAATTCCGCGTAGAAAGAAAAAGGTTCTATAATGAACTGGAGCAGATATCTGGTATAAGGGTCATCCCATCACAGGCTAATTATTTTATGATTGAGATAACTAATGGAATGACAGCAAAAGAACTTATGATAAAACTGTTTAAGAATCATTATCTGCTTATAAAGGATCTTACATCAAAATTACATGATGGAAAACAGTATATAAGAATTGCAATAAGAAATGATGTAGATAACAACAAGATGATTGAAGCATTAAAAAAAGAACTTAATTAAAAAGGAGATAAAAAGTATGTTGACATTATTAAATTTAAATGTAGCAGGTTACATTGACCCATCTGTTATGACTTATGCCATTCAGGCTATTGCCGGAGTGATAATTGCTGTTGGTGCATTTCTTGGTATTTATTTAAGAAAGGCAAAGAAAAAGCTTAATAACAAGCTTGGAATTGATGAAAACAGAAATAAGGAAGTTGAGACAGATGATATTGTTATCAACGAATCAAAATAATAAATTCATTTTCAGGACGCCGTTTATATACGGCGTCTTTTTCTTGATTTGTTATTGATAAAAGTATAAAATAGTATGGCGTTATATCAATAAAAACAGTGAGGTAATTATGAGTAACAATACAGATAATAATATGCAGGAAACTAAGCCGGATATATTCGATAAGATTATGCATCTGCCGGGTCTGAGGGTGTTTGAACCATTGTATAAGAAGTATAAGGAAGTACTTCTGTATCTTTTCTTTGGAGTACTTACAACAGTGGTGAGTATAGGTTCATATGCATTCTTTAATGTTGCAATGGGAATTAATGAGCTTATTGCAAATGTTATTTCATGGGTGCTTGCAGTACTTTTTGCATTCTTTACTAACAGGATATGGGTGTTTGCAGCACCAACTAAGACTGTGGAAGAATTTATGAAACAGTTAGTTTCATTTGCAGGTGGAAGAGTATTAACTCTTGTAATTGAAGAGATAATTCTTCTTGTATTCATTACAATGCTGCATTTCAACAGTATGTTAATAAAGTTTATTGCGCAGGTAGTTGTAATTATACTTAATTATGTTATAAGCAAGCTGCTTGTATTCAGAAAAGATAAGAATAAGAAGTAAAAGGAGAAGGTAATGGAAAAGAATGTATTAGAGTTTCTTGAAAACTCACAGAGAATGTATGGGGAAAAGACAGCGTGTGCGGATATGAATAATGAACTTACTTATACACAGCTTATGAATCAGGCAAAGTTCATAGGAAGCTGCCTTTCGCTTAAGATTAAGCCTACACAGGGAGTTCCTGTGTATATGGATAAGACATGTAATACATTATCTTTATTTATGGGAATTGTGTATGCAGGCGGATATTACTGTATGCTTGATACAACTCATCCGGTTGAGAGAATTAATCTTATATTAGATACGATTCAGGCAGATATTCTGGTTGTGGATAATAAGTCAGCCAAGAAAGCAGAAAAGCTCGGATTTCAGGGCGAGATTATTAATCTTGACGAATTGCTTGAAGAGTATGACGGACAGGCTGTGGATTCAGAGGCTCAGGAGAGACTGGAAAAGATAAGAGAACAGGCACTTGATACAGATCCATTGTATTCAATATTTACATCAGGGTCGACAGGTGTTCCTAAAGGAGTTATAGTTAATCACCGTTCAACAATAGATTTTATTGACTGTTTTACAGAAACATTTGGAATTACTAATGAGGATGTTATAGGTAATCAGGCACCTTTTGACTTTGATGTATCAGTTAAAAGACAGGCGCAACCTTACAGCTTATTCCTAAGATGTGCTTCTCATTTCCAACCAAGTTGCTTGATTTCCTTGATGACAGAAAGGTTACAACTATTATATGGGCTGTATCAGCGTTATGTATTGTAACAACTCTTAATGGATTCGAGTATAAGAGACCATCTTCACTTAACAAGATTATGTTCAGCGGAGAGGTTATGCCTATAAAGCATCTTAATGCATGGAGAGTGCAGTATCCGGATGCAATGTTTGTTAATCTTTACGGACCAACAGAGATAACATGTAATTGTACATATTATATTATTGACAGAGAGTTTGGTCTTGACGAGAAGCTTCCGATGGGAAAGCCATTTGCCAATGAAAGAGTATTCCTGTTAGATGATGAGGATAAGCTTGTTGATGCAGGCAGACCAGGCGAGTTAGGAGAAATATGTGTATCTGGAACAGCTGTAACTATGGGGTATCTGCGTAATCCTGAAAAGACAGCAGCAGCATTTGTACAGAATCCTCTTAATGACAGATATCTGGAAACTATATACCGCACAGGTGATCTTGGTTACTATAGTGAAGATGGTGAACTTTTCTTCTCATCAAGAAAGGACTTCCAGATTAAGCATATGGGACACAGAATCGAGCTTGGCGAAATTGAGACATACATGAATGCTATAGAGGGACTCCTTAGAAGCTGCTGTATATTTGATACAGATGAGAATAAGATTCTCGGATTCTTTGAGATAGAAGGAGCAAGTGAGCTTGACAGAAAGGGCGTAACACATGCTCTCAAAGATAAAGTGCCACAGTGGATGATTCCAAATGTGCTTGTTAAGGTTGAAACAATGCCGATTACTAAGAATGGTAAAATTGACAGAAAAGAACTTATGAAGATATATAAAGAACAGGAGGTATAGGATGCTAGGAGTTAATGAATTAAAAGAGATTGCCATAAAATGTGGAACACCATCGTATATATTTGACACAGATGAGCTATGTGCAAGGATTGATGCCATGCAGCAGATTCTAGGATGTGGAGTTACAGTGTGTTATGCAATGAAGGCCAATCCGTTTCTTATAAGCGTGCTTGACAAGAAGCTTGATAAATTCGAGGTATGTTCTCCAGGTGAATTTGCAATATGCGAAAAAGAGGGCATAAACAGGGAGAAGATAGTCCTTTCGGGTGTTAATAAGGAAAAGAAAGATATCCTTTACACGATGAAGACAGGTGCTGTTGGAATCTACACAGTGGAATCGCTTAACCAGCTTGAACTTATCAATTCATGTGCAGTTGAGTGTGGCATTAAGGTTAAGGTTCTTATAAGAGTTACCAGCGGCAACCAGTTCGGTATTAATGAGCGTCAGGTGTATGAGATTGCTGATAGAAAGGATGAACTTAAGGGAATTATCATAGAGGGAATCCAGTGCTATTCGGGAACACAGAAGAAAAAATTAAGCCAGATAGAAGCTGAGGTAGTATGGTTACAGGCAATAGCACATACATGTGAGGCTGAACATGGTGTTAAGCTTAAAGAGATTGAGTATGGTCCTGGTCTGTCAGTTGATTACTTTGTTACAGACAAATGTGATGCCATGAATACTGATTTTGACGAGCTTAAAGAGTTTGCTGTGATGATTAAAGAAATGTCCGAAAAATTCAATGTTACTCTTGAGATGGGACGATATATTGCAGCTACCTGTGGAATACTTATAAGCAGAATTGCTGATATGAAGATGAATGACACAACAAGATATGCAATTATTGACAGTGGAATTAATCATATTAATTATTATGGACAGGCCATGGCTATGAAGAAACCAAGATGTGAATTCATTCCAATGGAGTACACAGAAGGGTTTGCTGATGGCGCAGATCATGAGGTGGAAGTGTACTCACAGGGAGTGCAGCCATATAACATATGTGGTTCATTATGTACAGTAGGAGATGTAATTGTTAAGAATCTTGAATTAAAGGATGCTAAGATTGGTGATATGATAGCATTTTATAATATTGGTGCATATTCTGTCACAGAGGGAATTTATCTTTTCTTAAGCCGCAGAATGCCGGCAATTGTGATGTATTCTAAGAAAAATGGTTACAGAGTTATAAGAAAACCTATTGAAACATTTTTAATAAATAGCAGTAATACACAATAATTTTACAATTTTGTAACAAAATATGATTGACTATATGCGAATGAGAAGATAGAATGTTTTCTGTTCACAGATGTGTGATCAATAGATTTTAATATTTTGCGAGGTTTATTATGGATCAGTTATTAGACATTTTGAATGAAATTAACAGTGATGTGGATTATGAAGTATGTGATACTCTTATCGATGATGGTATATTCAGCTCATTTGATATTGTATCACTTGTTGGTGAGTTAAACGATGCATTTGACATTGATATCACACCAGTTGATATAGTACCTGAGAACTTTAATTCAGCAGAAGCTATGTGGGAGATGATTCAGCGTCTGCAGGATTAATCCGGAAAGCGGGGTAAAATAATATGTCACTAGTTTCTACCGGATTTCTGGTATTTTTATTAGTGGGAGTAATTGTATATTATCTTATACCTAAGAAGGCACAGTGGGCATGGCTTTTGATATTAAGCTATGCCTACTATTTATGTTCGGGATATAAGACTGTTGTATTCATATTACTTACAACAATCGTTACTTTCACATCAGGAATCCTTTTAGAGAGAACAGAGGATAATCTTGACAAGAGCCTTAAAGCAGATGGGCTGGCAAGAGAAGATAAAAAGGCTTTAAAAGAAAAGGCAAAGACATATAAGAAAAGAGTTGTAGTACTTGCTCTTCTTCTGGTATTTGGTGTGCTTGCAGTTGTTAAGTACCATAATTTTGCGATTGAGAACGTCAATGGCATAATTAAGGCTTTTGGTGGTAATGGCAGGATATCAACATTTACACTGCTTCTGCCACTTGGAATATCCTTCTATTCATTCCAGTCGATATCATATGTTATTGATGTATACAGAGGTAAAGTAAAGGCATGTAATAACATTTTTAAATACGCCTTGTTTGTTTCGTATTTTCCGCAGATAACCCAGGGACCTATCGGAAGATACGACAGGCTTGCACCACAGTTTTTGGCAGAGCATAAGTATGATCTTGCAGTTATCCAGCATGGATTGCAGCGTATGGCCTGGGGACTTTTCAAAAAGTTTATTATAGCTGACCGTGCAGGAGTCGTGTCTGATCTGGTGTTTAATAATCCCGGTCAGTATCATGGAATATATGTAATAATAGGTGTTCTTGCGTATTGTGCACAGCTATACGGAGATTTTGCCGGTGGAATAGATATGGTTATGGGTGCTTCCGAGATGTTTGGAATCCATCTGGATGATAATTTCAGGCAGCCATTTTTCTCTCATTCTATTGGAGAGTTCTGGCGCAGATGGCACATAACACTTGGTACATGGATGAAGGATTATGTGTTCTATCCATTCAGCTTAAGTAAAGCCATGAATAAGCTGGGTAAGTTCTTCAAGAAACACAGCAAAACAAGATTTGGTAAATATATGGCGAAGGCATTGCCTATCTGTCTGGCTGATTTACTCATATTCTTTATAGTAGGTGTATGGCATGGAGCAGCATGGAAGTATATCGTATATGGTATGTACAATGGTATAATCATGAGCTTTAGCAGTATTATGGCACCTGTTTATGAAAAAATGTTTAAAATAACACATATTAACAAGACTGCACGCTGGTACAGAGGATGGCAGATAATAAGAACATTTATACTTGTTAATATAAGCTGGTATTTTGATAACGCAGCTACTCTTACAGATGCATTCAGACTTATGGGAAATACATTTAAACATGCATCATTCAGCATGGACGCCGTTGTAAAAATGTTTGGAAGCCAGCTGGATTTGATTATATTACTTGCAGGCTGTCTTGTGTGGCTGATTATAAGTATACTTAAAGAGAAAGGCATTGTAATCAGAGAAGCTCTTGACAGAAAGCCGCTGATTATCAGATGGGCTGTATACATAGCTCTTGTTATGTCAGTTGCAATGCTTGGCTATATTTCTAATACATCGGGTGGATTTATGTACGCCCAGTTCTAATCAGAGGTGCAGGATACCATGAAGAAGAAAGCATTTAAAGAGATATTAAAATATGTGAGGGTGATAGTATTCTTTGCGGTTATAACCATACTTGTTGAAGCAGTTAATTATGTAATGGTTCAGCCGGGGTATGCAAGATATATAATCCATACAGTTGACAATCCGGATGATGGCTCTGATTATGATTGTATTGTAGTGGGAGCTTCACATGGAAGGGCTTCAATTGACCCGCATTATTTTCTGGAAATGGAATATGCAGTTAATCCAATTAATATGTGTATTCAGGGCGCCACGGTTATTGATAATTATTATATGATCAGAGAAGCGTGCAATAATAATGACGTAAAGAAGATAATTCTTGAACTTGATTATCAGTACTGGAATAAGAATCTGAAACGTGATTCGGATTTTGGAGATCTTCTTGTATATGGACAGCTTCCGTTTACAAGTCTTAAAATGGAGTATATAGTAAGCCAGCTTATGGATAAAGACTTCAGGACAATATATTTCAGAAGATATGCATTTGCCAGGAATTGGAAAACGGCTAAGAAATATATGGCTATAAAGAAGACTGATGAATATAAGAATTTCCAGATAGAGGGTGTTGCCGGAATTGATACAGAAGGACCATATCAGGGATTGGGATTTTTCTACCGTACAAAGGTAACTGATAAGAAGGGAAAGCTTAATCCATCACCGTGGACATATGAAGATCTTAATCCTAAGGTGCAGAAATATTTCCAGAAGATAGTTAAGTATTGTAAGGACAATGGAATTGAGCTTATATGTGTTACTGCACCAATTACACCATCGTCGGTTGTTTCGGGTGCTGCTAATGAGGCTGATACATATTTTAAGCAGATATGTGATGAGAATAATGTAAGGTATATAGATGGCAATCTTATTAAGAATGAGATTCTTAATGTAAGTGATGATGATTTTTCTGACTGGGAAGGTCATATGAACGGAGAGCTTGCTGAGCAGTTCTCAGAGGTACTCACAGAGATACTTAAAAAGAATGATTGTTCAGAATATTTTTACAGCAGTTATGATGAGTGCATAGAGGCAATTAAAGCGAGGGGCAATGAGTAATAAAATATTAAAATATGTCAGAGCTGTGGTGTTTATTGCCATAGTGGTCGGGCTTGTCAAATGTATGGATTATGCGATGATGCCATCAGGCTATATAAGATACATTATACATGAGGCCGACAATGCAGATACTGATGAAGGATATGACAATATAATAATTGGAGCTTCACATGCAAGATCTGCTATAAATCCAGTAAAGCTCGATGAAGCCGGGGCATCTGACAATGCATTTAATCTTGCAATACCAGGCGAGACGGTAACAGATTCATATTATCTTTTAATGGAGAGTGACCGGCATAATAATGTAAAAAGAGTTATATATGACCTTGATTATCAGTACTGGTGCAATTATGCAGAGAGGGAGTTTGAAGACTGTTTCATATACACATGGCTTCCTTTCAGTAATGTAAAGCTTAAGTATATAGCTGATAATCTGCTCACAAAGGATTTTCGTACTGTATATTCAAAGAGATGGGCTTATGAGATATCACCGTCTGCTATTATGAATAATCTTAAGGTTAAGAGCAGTGCGGCATACCGCAACTACAGTATGGATGCAGTTGAGATACATGATGCCGGAGGACCTTATGCTGCCAAAGGATTTTTCTATAGAGATATGAAGATGGACAGCCTCGTGCCATCTGATATTGTTGCATGGGATGAGAGTGGAATCAGTGATAAGGTTCTGGATTCATTTGAAAAGACTGTTCAATATTGTAAGAAGAATAATATTGAACTGGTATGCGTTACATCACCTATTACGCCGACAACATCAGTTAACGGTTATTCGGAACAGGCAGGAGCATATTTTACGAGGCTTTGTGAAGAATATGGTGTTGAATATTATGATTTCAATCTGTTAACAATGGATACACTTCCAAGAACAGATGATGACTTCTTTGATGAAGAAGGTCATATGCTTGGAGAACTTGCCGACAGATATTCAGATATACTGGCATCAGTTCTTCTTGACAAATGTGACAAAAGTACCGCTTTTTATGGTACTTATGCACAGTTAGAGCTGGCAGTTTATGAAAATTATGTGACAAAACAGTGAAACTGACAAAATATGCTTGCTATAAACATAACAATGTGCTAAACTTCATTCACTGCATATGTTGAATCTGCAGGTAGTAAAGAGTCGTGATGTACTACATATCTGTTATTGCATTTGGGACACTTAGGCTGCGCCAGAGGAAGTCATATGTATTAATAATACGCCTGCTATGCAGGCACTTTACGCCGGTGTGGCGGAACTGGCAGACGCACAGGAC
>OMED01000879.1_pt1 | contig 13593 bp, 10 predicted proteins | sample 1673411 | NCBI WGS metagenome assembly OMED01 (sample SAMEA103958110, study PRJEB25191) | human gut metagenome | reverse complement strand
CATGCGCGTCTCGGACGGTATCAACGTGCAGCTCACCGTCAGCACCGGCGTCGTCATGACCGATGTGCCGTATGTCATCAATGAGGACTACGAAGCGGCGACGGCCGCGCTCGAAAAGTCCGGCTTTACGGTCACGACGGAGTTTCAGGCTTCGAAGGACGTGACGGCGAAGTATGTCATCAGTTGCGAGCCCGCGCCCGGCGAAAAGGCGGCCGCCGGTTCCAGCGTGAAGCTGATTGTCAGCGGCGGTCCCGAGCTGCGCCCGGTCACGGTGCCCGACCTGTCGGAGTTGACGGAGTCGGCCGCCATCGCGCGCATCGAGAGCAGCGGCCTGTGCTACGGCGGCACGTATAAGGAGGCCAACGATGCCAAGCAGGGCACGGTCTTCAAGCAGAGTGCGCCGGCCAACACACAGCTCACGGAGTACAGTAAGGTCTATATCTGGGTCTCCGACGGGCCGGCAAAACCGTAAAGAGATAAAGGAGCAACAACGCTTATGGTGCAGGGTGTCATCATCAAGGCGCTCAGCGGCTTTTACTATGTGGCCGCCGGCGATCAGATCGTGGAGTGCAAGGCCCGCGGCCGCTTTCGGTACGATGGGTGCAGTCCGCTGGTCGGCGACCGCGTGGAGGTCAGCTTCGACGCGCACGGCAAGGGCCGCATCGACACCGTCCTGCCGCGGCGCAATGCGTTCATCCGCCCGGCGGTGGCAAACATTGACCAGCTCATCATGATCGCGGCGAACGTCAATCCGGTCACGGACCCGTTTCTGATCGACCGTGTGGTCGCCATTGCGGAAAACGCGGACTGCGAGCCGGTCGTCTGCCTCAATAAGTGCGACCTCGACCCGGCGGACCATCTCTATGAGATCTACCGCTCCATCGGCTTTCGCGTCCTGCGCACGAGCGCGGCAACCGGACTCGGTCTGGACGAGCTGCGCGATACGCTGCGCGGCAAAACCAGCGCCTTCACCGGCAACTCCGGTGTCGGCAAGTCGAGCCTGCTCAATGCGCTCGATGCGTCGTTCGGCATTGCGACCGGCGCCGTCAGCGAGCGGCTCGGCCGCGGCAAGCACACGACGCGCCATGTCGAGCTCTACGCGCTCGGGGACGATACGTTTGTCGCCGATACACCCGGCTTTGCCTCGTTTGAGGTGGACATGGTCGATCCTATCTCGTGTGAGAATCTGCAATATGCCTTCCGGGAGTTCCGGCCGTACATCGGCCAGTGCCGCTTTCGCGACTGCGCGCACCTGAAAGAGCCCGGCTGCGCCGTTCTCGCCGCCGTGGAAGCCGGCAAGATCGCGCCGGAGCGCCATGAGAGCTATGCGCGCCTTTACGCGCTCTCGGCTCAGGTCTGCGACTGGGAAAAGAAGAAGTGACGCACCAAAGCACCGCCCTCCGCATACACTGTAGGGAGAACCTGCAAGCGGAGGGCGGTGCTTTATGTTTCGACGGCGGGGGATTTGCTTCTGGATCGGCATCGCGTGCGTGGTCGCCGGTGTGTTCATCATTCTGGCGCTGGTGCTGCCGGCCGGTTTCTGGTGGTTTGCGCTCGGCGGTGCGCTCATTGCGGCAGGCGTGTGGCTGCTGCGCTGTTGATGGCGGCATAACCGGCGTGTGCCCGGCATAAGGATGTACAAAAACGACAAGGAGCACATCTTTATGGAACTACAACTGGGCAAGCAGAAACGCATGATGTACGCGCGGGTGTTTGACCGCACGGAGGAGGAGACCTGCAGCGCGGACGCCGTTGTGCCTGACGCGCTGGGGGATATCGGCGCGATCGTGGTCACGGAGGGCACGTTCTGCCTCTGGAATCTGGACTTTTCGGACAAGAGCGCGCAGATCGAGGGCAGCGTCGCGGCCGATGTGGTCTACGCGGAGGAGGGCGGCGCGCTGCGCAGCTTCCCAGTGGAGCTGCCGGTGAAGGTGCGCATCAGTGGCGAGACGCTCTCGCCGGACGTGCGACCGTGGCTGCGCTGCACGCTCGCCGCGCTGGATGCGCGCGCGGTCAATTCGCGCAAGGTGCGTGTGACGGCGCGGCTGAGCCTGAGCCTGCGCGCCTACCGGGAGACGGAGCTCGCACTCACGGACCGCATCGAGGGCGATGGCGGCACGGTGTTCACGCGCACGGAAACGCTCCGTGTGCAGGTGCCGGTGTCCGTGGAGGAAAAGACATTCACCGCTTCGGAGACGCACCGCTTCACGGCCGGGCAGCCGGAGGCGGACCGTCTGCTCTGCCACACGGAGACGGTGCTGCTCGATGATGTCAGCGTTGTCGGCAGCCGTGTGATCCTGCAGGGACGCGTATGCGCGGCGGTTTCCTACCTCCAACAGGGACAGATGTGCCCGACGGTCGAGACCTTAGAGACGCAGTTTTCGCAAATGCTTGACTGCCCGGCGGACACGTCGCCGTGCCTGCTGCACACGACCGTCAACCTCACGGCGGCCTACCTGAACGTGAGCGCCGCGGCCGACGGCGCGGCGCTGGAGGCGGAGTATCATCTCGTCGCGCAGACGGTGTGCCTTGCGGATGCGGAGGTAGATTGCGTCACGGACGCCTACTGCAACACGGCGGAGCTCACGCTCGAGCGCGAGACGGTGCCGGCCGGCACCGTGCAGCCGGGAGAGCCGCTGCGCCTGTCGGCGGAGGGCACACTCGCGTGCGAGGCGGGCGCGCTGACCGTCGTGTTCCGGCGCGCCGTGGTCTGCGGTCTGACGGAGGATGGCTGCGACGTGCTCGTCCGCCTGCTCGTGACGGATGCCGAGCAGCGCGTCTCCTGCATGGAAAAGCGCCTGCACCTGCCGCTCGAGCCGGAAAACGGCGCGCGGCTGGAACTGTTGAGCGTGCAGCCGGAGGAACCGGCGGTGACGGTCACGGCGGATGGGTTTCTGATCCGCGTGACGGTGACGGTGCGGACGGCCGCGCTTCAGGAGCCCGGCTTCCGGCAGGTCACCGGTGCAACGGCGCAGGAGCGCGCCTGTCCATATGCCTCCGTGCCGTCACTGACGATCGTGCGCTGGGGCGGGGAGGACCTGTGGGCGCTTGCCAAGCGCTACTGCTCGAGCGAGCAGCTCATCCGCGAGACGAACGGTCTCACGGACGAGGCCGCCATGGCCGAACCGCCGCAATATCTCCTCATTCCCAAAACACAGGCGTAGTTTTCGCGCAAATATGCGGATTTTTCTTGCCACGCGGCCCGGAGTGTGCTAAAATATTCAAAGCATTTTAGCAAGAGGAGTTGTGACTATGTCCGGACATTCCAAGTGGCATAATATACAGAAAACCAAAGGCGCGCAGGACGCCAAGCGCGCGCAGGCGTTCACGAAGATCGCCCGTGAGATGATCGTGGCCGTCAAAGAGGGCGGCAGCGGCGACCCCAATAACAATTCCCGCCTCGCTGCTGTCATCGCCAAGGCGAAAGCCGCCAACATGCCGAATGACAACATCAAGCGCACGATCGACAAGGCGCTCGGCTCCGGCAACACGGATAACTACGAGTCCATCACTTACGAAGGCTACGGTCCGTCCGGTGTCGCCATCATCGTCGAGACGATGACCGATAACCGCAATCGTACCGCCTCCGAGGTGCGCCATTACTTTGATAAGTACGGCGGAAACATGGGCGCGACCGGCTGCGTGTCGTGGTCGTTTGATAAGAAGGGCGTCATCGTCATCAATGACGAGGATCAGGAGCTCGAGGAAGACAAGGTCATGGAGGACGCGCTCGAAGCCGGCGCGGCCGACTTTGCGCCCGACGAGGGCGTTTACACGGTCTATACCGATCCAGACGATGTGGCATCGGTGGCCGAGGCGCTCACGAATGACGGCTATGAGCTGCTGAGCGCGCAGGTCGAGATGGTGCCGCAGAACACCATCAAGCTCACCGACGAGGGCGACATCAAAAACCTCCAGAAGATGCTCGACATGTTCGAGGACAACGAAGATGTCCAGAACGTGTGGCACAACTGGGAAGAGTGATCTGCCTGTGAAACGCATGCGTTTCCGGACACAAAACAGCATATTTGACGGATAACATGGCGCTTTGCGGCTTCAAACGTCGTTTCCTGCGGGAAAACACGGCGTCAGCTGCGACATACATGGCCACCTCTGTTGTGACATACATGAGGGGGACATAGGTATGAAGATGCAAAGTGCTGTCGATGAGTATCTGGTTGAGATTGAGGTTCGCAAGTATACCCCGAAGACGATTCGGAGTTACCGGTGCAACCTCAATCTCTTTTTGCGTTTTTGTGCAGAGAAATTGCACGTCGAGACTGTCGAGGCGCTCACGTCTGCAGTTGTGCGGCAGTTTTCACGCTGCATGAGTGAGGCAGGGCGCAAGGGCACCTATATCAATGGCGTGCTCAAATCGATCAAATCGTTCATTCAGTATTGTTATGAGGAAGGATACGGCGGCTTTGATACGCGCAAGACGTTCAAGTGGTGCAAGGAGGAGAAGCCGGTTATCACTGCGTTTTCTCCGGAGCAGGTGCGGATCATGCTGCAAAGCTGCCGTGGGCATGATTATCTCTCGCTGCGTGACTATGCGATCCTGACATTGCTCTTTGAGACCGGAATTCGCTGCTGGGAGCTGTGCTGCATCCGTGAGGAAGATATCCACGACGATTTTATCATCATCAATGGCAAGAACCATAAGCAGCGCGTGGCGCCGATTACGCCTGTTCTGAAAAAGGCGATGCTCAGATATGAGAGCGGTAAAGAGAAGTACTTTGTGCTTCGCCCGCATGATGCGTTTTATTTCCTGTCGTTCCATGGCAGGCAGTTGACGGACGGAGCTGTGGAGTATGTTCTTCGCAAGCGCGGAGCGGGGATAGAAGGTGTTCGCGTGTCACCGCATACATGCCGACATTTTTTCGCGCAGCAGCAGGTGAAAATGGGAACGGATCTCTATACGATCAGTCGTTTGCTGGGGCATGAGAATATCGGGATCACGCAGACTTACCTGAACAGCCTGCGCGACCAGGAAGTGATTGAGATTGCCAAGCAGAAAAGCGTGTTGATGAATATGCGATAAACAGCGGCGCCTTCTTTTTTGAAGAGAAGGCGCCGCGGTATTATATTTATTGCAACTTGCTGTTATCACGTTGGCGATTTCTATTCGGACAATGCGCTTTGGCCTTGGCTTGGGGATATCATCCGCGATTTGTAGCTCTGCCGGGTGTAGGTGGTGTATAGGGAAAAGTTTCGTGCAGCCGCTCATTTATCTCTCAGACGAGCGTTACGAGCATACATCCTCCTACATAAAAGGAACCGTTTCTTGCGTTCGGCAGAAGAAGATCAAAAACACGATTGTGCAAATTGAATTTCTTTGCGATGCAAGCAACAGCTAATATATTTGAGAGACAGGGCTCAAGCAGATATTCGCGAAAATAGTCTGTCGGATAAAGATATAATTACGCGAAAGACTTGGAAGAATCAGGGGTTTTGTGCTATACTTAATCAATATCTATCTTAATTACTCACTATAAGATAAGGATCAAGCTGTAGCCGAATAGCAGGATTTCAAAATTGGGAGACTCACAGTAACGGTAAACTCCGGTCTTCTGGAGCGGGATGTCGCTGTAGGTCTCGATATCGATACTGAGTGTTTTCATAGGCACATCCTTTCGGAGCGGTGGAATATGGGTGGCGGGATTACTCCCACCACCCGCTGGATGAGGATTACGATTTGTCGAGCTCCTTCATACGAGCTTCGTGATATTCCACCTCGCGCAGGGCACGCTCCTTTTCAAGCTGCTGGCGTTCGGCCTCCCACGCTGCATTGCGTTTGTCACGCTTGTGGTCGTCGATGGTGTCGATGATTTTCAAAAAACAAAAATGCCCTCCGGCCACCGGGAGAACCGATGGTCAGGGGGCCGGGAGAGCTGGGGATTAGAAGCCCCGGATGCGCCGGAGCTCCGTCCGGTACTTCTTCATCTGGTCGGCGAAGGTGCGCTGGGGCCGACCGAGGGCCTTGGCAATGGCGCAGTCGGAGACGTTGTCGTCGTCCATCCACATGGCGATGATGGTGTCCGCATCGGGGTCAAGCTCCCGGAGACGGGCGAAGAGGCGGTCAAGCAGGTCGCGGTCTGCAATGATGCTCTCAATGGCCGGAGCCTCAGACGGAACCATGTCCATCAGGGTATCCTCGCCCTCCTCACCGATGGGAACGTCCAGAGAAGCCAGGTCGCCGGAACGATGGTACTCACAAATGAGGCAGTCGCCGTCACAGGCCCAGACCTTGCTCTGCGGGCAGACGCAGCGTCCATGAGCCTGCTCCTTCATCCGGATACGGGCTGCCTCGCCGTAGTAGGCGTCGCGGATTTCCTTGCTGACCGGGATTTTCTCGCAGGTGGTGCGGTCGTAGATGAAGGGTTGATTCTGATTGTCGAATTTTGTCATAATACGGGCCCTCCTTTGGCCCACAGCCGCTGGTACGGTGTGGTGAAACGGAGAGCCCGTATGGGTGCCAGCGGCGAAAAATGGACGCAGAAATCCCACCCGATGCGGGAGAACAAAGTCTCCGCTTCAGATTGCGTCCAGCTGTTCGCGTGCTGGTCTTCCTATTCAGTTGTCGATCCTGCCTCGGTGGCGAACAGTTCCTCTTTGTGCACTCGGAACGATCACGTCGACAGGTCGGAGCAGTTTTGCGTCTTACTCAGGATGACTAAAGTATGCCAGTTTTCGTTTTCAAAACCTCAGACACAGGCATGTCCGTTTTTACGGTGCTGATAGGCAGAAACGAGAAGGCCAAGATGAACTTTATATTGAAAAATGGATAAAAAAAGACCAGACATAGTTGTGTCCGGTGGGGAATTTTAAGAACGCACAAATAAAAAATAATATCAACAAATAACAGCAAACTATTGAAAAATTCACATTTATGGTGTATGCTAAAATAGCTAAGCTATATTCGGATTCAAATCACGAGGTGAGAGCATGGAAGAAATTATGAATGACAAATGGATAAGCATAGATGAAGCTGCGGAATATTTAGGAATCAAAACAGTTACTCTTCGCAGCTGGATCAGAAATGGTAAGGAAGGTTTGCCTGCTCAAAAAATCGGAAAACAGTGGAAGTTTAAAATTTCCGAACTCGATGAATGGGTTAAGAGCGGTAAGAGCGCTGACTGATTCGCACTGAAAAACAAAGAAAATCATTAGACAAGGAGCAGGCAATCATGGCTGTTAAGAAAACGCAATTATATGCATCGCTTTGGGCGAGCTGCGACAAACTTCGCGGAGGTATGGATTCCTCTGAATACAAGGACTATATCCTGACGCTTCTGTTCATGAAGTACGTCACAGATAAATTTAAGAATAAGGGAGCCTATGAGGACATTAAGGTCTTCGATAAGGCACATGATAAAGATCCCGATCCTGAAAAGAGAACAGGCTGCTCCTTTGATGACTTCATTGCTCTTAAGGGAAAGAAGAACATCGGCGAGGGCATGGATAAGATTATCGCTCGCCTCGCTGACGAAAACACCGACCTTAAGGGTGTTATCGATATTGCACATTTTAATGATGAAAAGAAGCTCGGAAGCGGCAAGGAGATGGTCGACAAGCTGACTGACCTCATTTCCATCTTCCAGCGTCCGGAGCTTGACTTCTCGCGCAATAAGGCTGAGGGTGACGACATTATCGGTGATGCTTATGAATATCTGATGCGCAAGTTCGCTACAGAGAGCGGAAAAAGCAAGGGCCAATTCTATACGCCAGCGGAAGTATCGAGAATTCTTGCGAACGTTGTAGGTATCAGTCGCTGCACTGATTCCAGCGCTACAGTATGCGATCCGGCCTGTGGCAGCGGAAGCCTTCTAATTCGGGCTGTCGATGCGGCACCGATTCCTATCATGGGATTTGGTCAGGAAAAAGAGAGCACAACAGCCGGTCTTGCGAAGATGAACGCAGTTCTTCATCGTAAGGCGGAGATTATAATCAAGAGCGGTAATACATTCTCGAATCCTCAGTATCTCGACAGGAATGACAATTCTATTCTTGAGCGTTTTGATTACATCGTCGCAAATCCGCCATTCTCCATGAAGAACTGGCGCGATGGTATTGCTGGTAAAGAGTATGGCCGTTTCGAGGGTTACGGAGATACACCTCCGGAGAAGAATGGCGACTATGCTTGGCTCATGCATATTCTTAAGGCATTGAAGACAAACGGTAAAGCTGCCGTTATCCTTCCTCATGGTGTTCTGTTCCGAGGAAATGCCGAGGCCACCATCAGAGAAGCAATTATCAAGAAGCACTGGATCAAGGGTATCATCAGCCTCCCGGCAAACCTGTTCTACGGCACCGGCATTGCTGCTTGTGTTCTCGTGATTGACAAAGAGGGTGCTGCAAACAGACAGGGCATCTTTATGATTGATGCCAGCCGTGGGTACGTTAAGGACGGAAATAAAAACCGTCTGCGTGAACGTGATATTTACAGAATCATCACAACATTCAATGAGCAGATAACAACCGATCCCAAGTATGCTCGTTTCGTACCAAACGATGAAATCGAAAAGAAGAACGGGTATAACCTGAACATTACTCGCTATATTGACTCCACAGATCCGGAGGATGTTCAGGATATTTATGCGCATATTCATGGCGGTATTCCGGCGGTTGATATTGACAGCCTGTCTAAGTATTGGGATGTGTTCCCTTCGCTGAAGGCTGAGTTGCTGACGGCGATTAGCGAAAAGTATTACAGCTTGAATGTGGAGCATGAGAATATCCGTCAGACGATATATAAAAACGCCGAGTTCTCAGAATACGGTGAGAAACTCGACGAGGCTTTTGCAGCATGGAAGACCAAGGAATATCCCACTTTATCTTCCCTTGATGAAGATGTATCCGCGAGAGAGTTAATCGTTAGCCTTGCGGAGGATATCCTTGCGGAATTTGAACACCTGACGCTGATTGATAAATACGACGTGTATCAAGTGCTGCTGGCTTATTGGAATGAGGTCATGAACGATGACGTGTCGCTTATCATAAGCGAACCGGATGGCTATGCCAATGCCAGAGCGACAGACAATATCGAGGAAGAGATCACGCAGGGCAAGAATAAAGGTGAGATGAAAGTCACTGGATGGGAAGGAAGATTGATTCCAAAGGCCATCGTGATAGATGCCTTTTTCCGTGAGGAGAAGAATGCCATAGAGGAAGCCGAGAACGTCGTCACAGAAACAGAATCCCTGCTTTCTGATCTGATTGAGAGCGCCGATGAAGAATCTGCTCTTGCCGATGTGGCTGAGAACGGAAAAGTCAAGGCTAAGGACTTAGAAGCCAAGATTGAGGAACTCACTCAGCATGTAGAGACGGAGGAAACCATAGAGCTGGAACTTTTGATGGATCAGCTTCCGATGCAGAAGAAGCGCCTTCAGGCATATCTGGTGGGACACCCGCTTTGCGAAAGCGCTGTAACAGAAAAAGGAACTGTTACAAAGTCTTCTATCATGCTACGCCTATTTATTATTCGTACAGTAGAGAGCGTGCCGGAAAACTTGCAGGATGATGTAAATCAACTCAGACAAGCTTTGGATCTTTGCGGCAAAGTGTTCGACTATAACAAGATTGTAAAGGATCTGAACAAGGCGCTTGATGAGAAGTGCAGAGCAAGGTATGCCAGTCTGACAGATGAAGAGATTATGGATCTGCTGGTGAACAAGAAGTGGTTTGATAGCATTTTCTCCGGTATAGCTGATTTGTATGCTGCGATTTCTCATCACCTGACAAATAGGATAATTGAACTTGCGGATCGTTATGAAGATACACTTCCAGAGCTTGATAAAGACACGACTGAGTATGAGGCAAAGGTAAAGTCTCATCTGGAAAGGATGGGATTTAAATGGTAAGCGAGGTTTTAAGAACAGATATTCCTAATGATTGGAATGTTATTACATTGGGTGATTATGCGCAAATATTTAGAGGTGGTTCACCGAGACCCATTCAAGCATTTTTAACTACAAGTGACCAAGGTATCAACTGGATAAAAATTGGCGATGTTGGTGCAGGAGAAAAATTTATAGAAACTACGGAAGAGAAAATCATACCGGAGGGTGTTTCACGCTCAAGAATGGTTTACAAGGGTGATCTTATTCTCTCTAATTCTATGAGTTATGGTCGCCCATATATCATGAATATCGAAGGATGTATTCATGATGGATGGCTTGTGATTCAAAAATATGACAGGCTTTTTAACAGAGAATACTTGTATTACGCTCTTAGCTCGGATTTGACAATGCGACAGTATGTTGCAATGGCGGCGGGTAGTAGTGTTCAGAATCTGAACAAAGAAAAAGTCTCTAAAGTAGTTCTACCCTGTCCAAAGATATCGGAGCAGAAAAAAATCGCTGAGGTATTGTCCTCTATTGATGCGTTGATTGTGGATTTGCAAAAGCTCATCCGGAAGAAAAAGGATATTCGTCAGGGTACAACGCAAATGCTTGTCACCGGGAAGAAGCGACTGGATGGTTTCGATGGAGAATGGGTAAAAATCAACCTTTCAAAGAATTCAAAACTTAAAGCGCGTATTGGCTGGCAGGGATTGACCACAGCGGAGTATTTGGATGAAGGGTATTCATACCTGATTACTGGTACAGATTTTAAGGATGGTCAGATTAACTGGAATGGTTGTCATTATGTGGACTACAACAGGTATGAGCAAGATCCCAATATTCAAGTTTCAAACGGCGATCTTTTGCTTACAAAAGACGGTACCATTGGAAAAGTTGCATATGTGGCTGATCTAACCAGACCGGCGACATTGAATAGTGGAGTATTCCTTGTAAAACCCATTACAGATGCATACACAGCTCACTTTATGTTCTATGTGCTGGAATCATCTGTGTTTAAGGACTTCCTGCAACAACTATCAGCGGGTTCTACGATCAATCATTTGTATCAGAAAGACCTTGTAAAGTTTGATCTCTACGTACCGCCTACAAAAGAGGAGCAGGAAGCTATAGCAGCTATTCTCTTTGATATGGATTCCGATATTCATAAGCTCGAAGCGAAACTGGAAAAATATCAAAAAGTAAAACAAGGAATGATGGAAGAACTGCTGACCGGTAAGGTCAGATTGATGTAAGGAGGTGCCTGTCGGATGAGTATTGGGGATGCCGAAATCAAAACGCAGGAAAGAGTGATCCGTTTCTTCAAAGATCCGGAGATCTTGGGTTATCAGTACATTGGTAACCTGTCTGACCAGCAGAATAAGAATATCAAAGAAGATCGCCTGCGCCAGTACCTTCGATTGAAGGGCTATGCCGACAAGCTGATCGATGTAGCCATTACGCAGCTACAACAGGAAGCAGGCAATCTTTCACGTGGGCTATATGACGCCAACAAAACTGTATATTCTCGTTTAAAGTACGGTATTCCGGTTAGCGAGAGCCCGGAGAAGCCTCCGGTGACAGTTGAACTTATTGACGAGACCAATCCGCTGAATAATGACTTTGCAATCGCTGAGGAAGTAACTGTTGTTGAGCAGCAGGAGAAGAGGCCGGATCTTGTCATATATTTGAATGGTATTGCTGTGGCCGTTATTGAATTAAAACGAAGCAGCATCTCCGTGTCCGAAGGCATCCGCCAGAATCTCACAAATCAGAAGGACTCCTTTATTCGGGGCTTCTTTACTACCATGCAGTTCTGCATGGCCGGAAACGAGTCGGAAGGCCTGCGCTACGGCACGCTTCGGACCAAAGAGAAGTTTTATATGGAGTGGAAGGATGACGGCTTCAAGGAACACGAGGAAGAGCGTGATCCAGTAGATGTTCGTATCAGTAAAATCTGCGAAGGCATCGAGAACAAACTACTGAAGCAGATATACGCCATGTTCGATAAGGAACGTTTTATCGATCTTATCATGAACTTTGTCGTTTTCGATAAGGGCATCAAAAAGGTGTGCCGGTACAATCAGTATTTCGGCATCAAGCGCACCCAGCAGAGGCTTAATAATCTGAGGACGGAACTTCATAATCCGAATAGAGATCCGGATAAACCGATGGGCGGCATCCTGTGGCATACACAGGGCTCCGGCAAGACCTTAACGATGGTTTGGCTGGCTAAGTGGATTCTGACACATTGGGCTGAGCTTAATGCCCGTGTCCTAATTGTGACAGACCGAGATGAACTTGATGAGCAAATAGAAAAAACATTCACTGGTGTGGATGAGAATATTGCTCGTACCAAGAGCGGTAAAGATTTGTTGAATCGTTTGAATGTATATGATGATTCGCTGATCTGCTCCCTCGTGCATAAGTTTGGCCGTCGTGGCGGAGAAGCAACGGAGAACGATTACGAAAAGTATATTGAAGAACTGAAAGCCTCCCTCCCTGCTGATTTTGAGGCAAAGGGGAATCTTGTAGTATTTGTTGATGAATGTCACAGAACACAGTCCGGTAAGCTCCATACGGCGATGAAGACTATCATGCCGAATGCAGTATTTATTGGCTTTACGGGTACTCCGTTGCTGAAAAAGGATAAAAAGATTAGTATCGAAGTTTTCGGTACATACATCCATGCTTACAAATATAACGAAGGCGTTGCCGATGGCGTCGTGCTTGATCTGCGATATGAATACCGTGATGTCCCGCAGGATTTGTCCTCACAGGATCGTGTTGACCAGTGGTTTGATGTAAAGACCAGAGGCCTCTCTTCTCGTGCTAAAGCAAAGCTCAAGGAGAAGTGGGGCACGATGCAGAAGGTATATAGCTCCCGCTCTCGTCTGGAAAAGGTTGCATGGGACATCATTCAGGACTTTAATATGAAGCCGCGACTGATGGAGGGAAACGGTAATGCGATTCTTGTAGCTGATGGTATTCCTACGGCTTGTAAGTATTACGAAATCTTCCAACAGATGGGCTTTAAGAAGTGTGCCATCATATCTTCCTATACACCGAACAAGGGCGAACTGCGCACTGATACTGTCAGCGATGAGGATGATACTGAAACCTTCCTCAAATATGAGACGTATTTGAAGATGCTGGGGCTTGATCCGTCTGACCTTCCGAATGCAGGATCGGTTCAGGCTAAGGTGGAGGAATTTGAAAAGGAGGCAAAGCGCAAATTCGTAGAGGAGCCCGCGAATATGAAGCTCCTTATCGTCGTGGACAAGCTCCTCACCGGATTTGATGCGCCTCCTTGTACCTACCTTTACATCGACAAGAGGATGCAGGATCACGGCTTGTTTCAGGCGATTTGCCGCGTCAACCGCCTTGATGATGATAGTAAAGACTTCGGCTATATCGTGGATTACAAGCAGCTATTTGGACAACTCCAGACTGCAATGAAGGACTATACTTCCGGAGCTTTTGAAGGATATGATCCGGAGGATGTAAAAGGACTTGTTAAGGATCGCCACGATGCTACGGTATCCTATTTTGAGGAAGTGTATGATGCCGTCGAAGAACTCTGCGAAGGCATCGAGGAACCTCGTGGGGAAATCCAGTACATCCATTATTTCTGTGGTGTTTCCGGTCAGTCGGAGGAGAGCGACGAGATTTATGCACGCCTGAGAGAAAAACTCTATCGTCTGGTGAGCAGTCTTGTCAGAGCGTTCGCGGAAGCAAAACCATATCTGGTTGA
>OMED01000870.1_pt1 | contig 13691 bp, 8 predicted proteins | sample 1673411 | NCBI WGS metagenome assembly OMED01 (sample SAMEA103958110, study PRJEB25191) | human gut metagenome | reverse complement strand
CGGCCACCAGCCGGCAGCGTTCGTCGCTGGTGAAGTGGTATTTGCTCTTGCCGATGCCGCCCACGCCGATGATGCCCTTGGTGAGCTGGTCGCTCGGAGCCACGTGGTTGGGACCGCCGAGCACACGGCGCGGCACGACGGTCAGCAGCGTCGCACCGCCCAGCAGCTTGATGAAGTTTCTTCGATTGATACTCATGATATGATGTCGTTTAAGGTTCGCTTTTGCGGTTGTCCGTCTCTTCGCAAAACTCGTTCGGGCTTTGTCGAAGAGACGGATATTTCCCGGCGTCGGGGTTTACAACGTTTCGAGGCGGAAGTTGCGCCACAGCACCTTGATGCCGCCGCCGTCGTGGATCTGCAAGGCGATGCGTCCCTGTGCCGCGCCGATCTTCGCATCGCGGAAGTCGACCATCGGCTCGCCGTTGAGCCACGTCTGCACGCGGTCGCCCTCGACGCGCAGGCGCAGCGTGTTCCACTCGCCCTCTTTGAGGATCGATTCTTTCTCGTCGGGGATGGTCTGCAACCAGCCGCGGCCGTAGGATTCGTAGATGCCCGCCGTGTCGTGGTTGCGCGGCGCCACCTCGCACTGCCAGCCGTGAACCTTCACGGGAGGTTCGACGAACGAACGGAAGAAGAGGCCCGAGTTGCCGTTGGCCACCTGCTTGAACTCGACCGTCAGATCGAAATCGTCGTAATATTCGCGCGTGGCCAGATAGCCGTATTTCTTGTCGGGGCCGCTCTCGGAGACCAGATTGCCCGCATCGTCGACGTACCACAGTTCGGTACCGTACTTCTCCCAGCCCGTGAGATCCCGGCCGTTGAAGAGTTCGACCGTGCGTCCCGCCTTGCGCGGCAGCTCCTTGATCTTCACGTTGCGGAACGATGCCGGATAGCCGTGATCCTGCAAGCAGATCACACCGCGCCGCGCCAGTCCGTATTCGGGGGCGTCGGCCCATTTCCCGCTGTTCTTCAATGCGAACCACTCGTCGGTGTAGGCGTCGAATTCGAGAATTTTCTCACCGTTGAGCCAGTGCTCGACGTGGCCGTTGTCGTAGACGATGCGCGAGTTGTTCCATTCGCCCTGCGGATTGAGCCGCATCTTGGCGGCGTCGGGCAGGTGCATGGCGTAGTCGACGCCCAGCCGCTGCCACGGTTCGAGCTTGGTGGGGGCGTTGGTCTCCTCCCAGCCCGCTTCGTCGATGAGCTGGTATTCGGGCCCCGTGACGTAGGGCACCTTGAAGTAGGGGTCTTCGACCACGTGGTAGAGCATTCCGCTGTTGCCGCCGTAGGAGAGTTTCCAGTCCCAGTCGAGGATGAAGTTTTCGTACTGCTTGCGGGTGACGATGTAGCCCGACAGGTCGCTGCCGTCGCCGTGCGCCTGGATGCAGCCGTCGACCGCGCGCCAGGGCATGGTGAGCGAGTCGCCGTTGTAGTCTTTCCACGCGTCGAGCGTCTTGCCGTCGAAGAGCAGCTCCCAGCCGTCGGCGATCTCCTGCTCGCTGAGCGTGTTGTGTCGTTGTGCGCATCCCGTCGCCAGCAGCAGCGAGAGAGCGATGCCCGAAAGCGTCGGGCGCCAGTTGAAGTTCGAGATGAAGTTCATGGTTACGAATAGTTATAAAGGTTTCTCGGTCGGGGCGCCGGCCGGATCCTGGTCGGAAGGATTCGGTGCGGCTTCGAATTCAAAATTAGGCAATTCTTTCGGATTCTCTTTCCTTTCGGGGGAGAAATATAGACGGATATTTCTGTGAATATGCTGATAAAAAGCGGATTGACTATTTTTCGTTGTCCGTCTTATATAGATGCTCTTCGGCATCGAACAGCCCGATCCGGCGGATTCGCTCCTCGAATCCCTCCCTGTCGAGGGCCATGTTGCGGAGTTTGGTGCGGTAGGTATAGACGGTCGTCGGCGCGCAGTTCAGGAAGCGGGCGATACGGCCGCTGTCGGTGATGCCCAGGCGGATTGCGGCGAGGATGCGCAGTTCGGTGGTGAGGGAGCGCGGCGAACGGGGTTCGATCCGCGCTTCGGGAAGCAGCAGTGCGTCGACCTGTTCGATGAAGCGGGGGAAGATTTCGAGGAACGAGGCGTCGAAGCGGCGGTAGAATTCGGCGAACTCCTGCCGCAGACTGTTCTGGGGCAGGCTCAGCCGGCGGATCAGCGCTTCGGGACTTTCGGTTTTGGCCTGGCGGCAGATCATGCGCCGCAGGTCGTCCAGCCGCGAGATATAGTAGACGGAGAGGTCGACGTACTGGCACACGTAACGATCCTTGATGCGGTTGGAGTCGACCAGCGCGGCGTTGATGTCGCGCACCCGGTCGCTCATGCGCGTCAGCTGCCGGTTCTTTTCACGGAGTTCGGCATTGGTGAGGGCCAGTTGCCGCCGGCTGTGCTGCAACCGCCGCCGCTGGCGGAGTGCGTTGGCGAAGGCTGCGGCGAAGGTGACCAGCAGCAGCGACGTGACGGCCGTCGTCCACAGCCGCAACCGGTTGCGCACGGCCAGGTCGTTGACCACGGCGCGGTTGATCGCCGTGGCGGCCGACGAAGTGAGGGGGATGCGGGCGCCCGATTTGCAGGCGAGCGCATCGTCGAGCGTGCGCTGCATGTAGCGCGAGGCGCGTTCGAGGTCGTTGCGCTCGAAGAGCCGCAGCGCGAGGTTGTAGAGCGAGAAGTAGGAGCGCGTTCCGGCTTGCAGGTCGGCGATGGCCGAGCGCGTGTAGTACTCGACGGCGCGCTCTTCCTGTCCTGCCTGTTCGGCGATCTGCCCCATGTCGTAATAGAGCACCGCCGTGTTCCAGGGGGCGAGTTCCTTGTGCCGGAGGGGTTCCAGCTCGGCATAAGCTTCGTCGTAGCGGCCGTTGTCGGCCAGTTCGAGCGCCCGTTCCCGAATGCGGGTGAATGCAGGAAGGGATTCGACGCCGATGCGGATGTGCCGGATGCCGCGCAGCGAATCGAGCCATGCCCGGTGTTCGCCGGGATCGGTGGCTTCGGCCTGCCGCCGCCATACGATCGCATTGTACCGCGCATACCAGTTCCGGTATTCGAGCGTCGTCATTCCGGCCGTATCGATCTGCCGGAAGAGCGTCTCGGCCTGGTCGGTCAGTCCGCGCCCCATCAGGACGTCGGTCTCGGCCAGTGCGGCGATCCGTTCGAAGTTGTGCGATTCCCTGCTGCGGGCGAATGCGTAGAGGCTGTCGACGAAACGGGCGGCCGAGTCGAGTTCGTAGGTGACGAAGACCTGTTGCAGGTCGAGCAGTGCCCGAACGCGCTCTTCGTCGCTGCGTGCGGCCGTCAGGTTGCGACGGAGCGATGCGATGCGCCGCTGCCGTCCGGCGTCGTACTCCCCGCCGCGGAGCATCGCTTCGTCCAGCTCGTTCAGGGCGCGGAGCGTCTGCGGCGCATAGCCGTAGTCGACGGTCGGGGAGCAGGAGACGGCGAGAAGGCCGTACAGACATGCGGCCGTCAGAAGCGATAGGGTGCAGTGCGGTCGGATCATGGCGGAGTTCGGGGTTCCGGAGTTTTGGTTCCGACAAAAATACGAATAAGCGAGGGCAATGTCAAATTTTATTCGAACATTGCCGAGACGGAGTATCTAAGACGCAGCCGAAGATACGAAAAGTCGGGTGCAGAAGCAAATGACGATGCGATGCTGTCGGGATGAAATCGTTGAGATGAAGTTGGAATACGGGAAAATAAAGATGGAATCGCCTATTCGGGGACACGGCTTTTCGTCGTGATTGTCGGAGATGTCCGGTCGGGATGCCGCGTGTTCTGCGGAAGGGGCCGTACCGTGCAGATGTTCGGTTCCGCAGCGGGGCGGCGCCCTGTTTTTGTCAGCGGCGCTTGGCGGGAAATGGAAAAAATTTTATCTTTGTTTAGATTTATGCGAAAAACTCGGTCTGAACGACAGTCCGGCGTTAAAGAGTTTTAGGAATGCACGACAGGGCCATATGGAATAATTTCGAGCGGTTGTATATCGATTATCAGCCGCGGTTGATCGCCTATGCGCTGCGGTTCGTGGGCGATTCCGTCGAAGCGCAGGACTTGGTGCAGGATTGTTTCGTGAGACTGTGGGACGACTATGCCGAATTGGAGGAGGACGAGGCGCCGATGCTGCTCTTTACCATGATGCGGCATCGCTGTCTGAATTTTTTGAAGCACAAACGTATCGTCAGGGAGTATGCCGACCGTCAGATCTCCCGAATACGTCCCGACCGAAGGGGGGGGGGAAGAACGTCTCTATAATCTCTGTTTTTCCTATAACGAGGCCGAATACCCTTATCTTTATCAGGAGTTGGAGCGCGAGATCCAGCGTATCACGGATTCGCTTCCTCAGCGCTGCCGCGAGGTTTTCATCCTCAGCCGTTTTCAGGGGATGAAGAACCGGGAGATCGCCGAGCGGCTGCATATTTCGTTGCAGGCCGTCGAAAAGCATATCCAGAAGGCGCTCCGGATTTTTTCCGAGATGCTCGGCCGCGAGAATTCCCTCTATACGATTCTGATTCTGCTGTGGATGATGAACGCGAACCGCTGATGCGGCGCGGTCGCCGAACTCCGTCCGATCCCGCAGGGTTCACGTCTGCTTCGGTCGGCGTTCGGAGTCGTCCTTTCATTTTTTCAGGTCGCGGTCGGCATCCGCGGCGGCTTGCCGTATCGGGCTTGCGCTCCGCGAATCCCGACTTGTTTCCGGCAGAAAATTTCACAGCTTCTTTCGGGGGGGGGAAGCTCTAACAGCGGATTTTTCCCCTGAACTTTTGATCCCGAAGGGCTTTCGCTGAGGCGTGTGCCGAACCGGACTCGTCCGGATTCCGTACGTGCCTCGTCGTTCGCGCGACCGTTCCGGCGTGCATCGGCTTCTCTTTTTTATTCTTTATGTCGTGCGATCGCGAAGATTGGGAACTGCCGGGACGGGCGGCGAACGGGCGTCGTAATAAAAATAGGTGCAGCCGGCGCGAACGAGCGGACGAAATGCCGGAAGGAGCGTTTTTTTTCGATAAGGCAGGTTGGGTAAAGGCTCTTTGAGTTGTTATAAGATTTAGAACGAGCAACGAAAATACGGGCCATGAACGAACGGATCAGAGAGATCGCCCTCCGGTTTTTCGAGGGGACGATCACGGCGGAAGAGGAGTGCGAACTGTATGGATTTCTCAACGGAAATCCGCAGGGCCTCGCGCAGATGAGGGAGTGGGAGAGCTGTTGGAAGCGCGACCATGTTCCGCCGGCCGACGTGCTCGATTCGCTCGATTCGCTGAGGCGGAAGATTCGGCGGCGGCGTCCGCTGCGCCGTCTGTGGCTGCGTATCTCGGCTGCGGCCGCGGTGCTGGCGCTCGTCTCGACGCTCGTGCTGCATCTCCTTCCGGCAGAAAGGCCCGAACAGCTTTTTACGGTCGAGGCGCCGCAGGGCACGCACAGCCGTATCTCGCTGCCCGACGGTACGCAGGTGTGGCTCAATGCGGGATCGGCGTTGAGCTACGGATCGAGTTTCAACGAAACCTCGCGCGAGGTCTCCCTCTCGGGCGAAGCCTATTTCGAGGTGGCGCGCCATGCGGCACTGCCGTTCCGTGTCGAAACGCCCCCGTACGCTATACGCGGTGCGTTTTCGGATCCGTTCTCGGCACGAAGTTCGACATCTCGGCCTATGCCGAAGATCCCACCGTGACGGCTGCGCTGCTGGAAGGGGCGCTGCGTTTCGAGTCGGAGGACAAGCAGGAGGCGATGACGCCGGGCGATCTGGTCACTTACGACTGTGCGACAGCGACCGTGCGTCGGGAGCAGGTCGACGTGCGGCAGTACCGGGCATGGATCGACGGGGTGATCCGTTACGACGCCATTACGTTGCCGTCGCTGCTCAGGAGGCTGGCCCGCGAGTACGACGTGGAGATCGATCTGCGCACGCGCAGGTTCGACGATACGACGTTCCGCATCTCGCTCTCGTCCGCCCAAAATATCAAATCGGTCATGCGGGCGCTGTGCGACATCCTGCCCATTTCGGTCTCGTGCGAAGGCTGCCGCTATGTGGTGGACGCCCTGCCGCAGTGATGCCGCCGCTCCGATCCAACTGAAACCTGATTCACTAACTAACCTTAATCCTTAAACTTTATGCATTTACATCTACGATTCAGACGGATCGTCGCATTGGTCGCGGGGCTGTTGCTGACCCTGTCGATCCATGCGCAGGTCATTACCAAGTCGTTTCGGGGCGTTCCCCTGAAAACGGTGTTGGAGGAGGTCGAAAAGCAGACCGGCTACTCGTTCCTTTTCGAAAGCAAAGAGGTCGATGTCGACAAACCCGTCACGGCCTCGTTCAAAAATGCAACGATCCAGACCGTGCTCGACAAAGTACTGGACGGATCGCTGCGTTACACGATCAACGACAAGCTGGTGACCATTTCGCAGCGGCCCCGGCAGGGTGCGACCGTGGCGAAGGACGGTTCGGTGACGCTCTCCGGTACGGTCATCTCCTCGTCGGACAACCAGCCCATCGTGGGGGCCAACGTCTATGTCGAGGGGACGACGCTCGGTGTGACGACCGACATCGACGGCAACTATTCGCTTACCGTGCCGGCCTCGACACGGCAGGTGACCTTCTCGTTCCTCGGCTACGACATGAAGAAGATCGCGGTCAAGGACAGCGAACTTTTCAAGCTGGTGACGCTCGTCGACGCCTCGAACGAATTGGAGGATGTCGTGGTCGTCGGCTTCGGCGTGCAGAAGAAGGAGTCGCTGGTGGGTGCCGTCCAGTCGGTCAAGCCCAGCGAGTTGCAGGTGTCGTCGAGCAACCTTTCGACCTCGTTCGCCGGTAAGATCGCCGGCGTGATCGCCGTGCAGAAGACCGGCGAGCCGGGCGCCGACGGGGCGAACTTCTGGATCCGCGGCATCTCGACCTTCGGTTCGGGACAGTCGCCGCTGCTGATTCTCGACGGCGTGGAGATCACCAGCCAGATGCTCAACAACATCCCGCCCGAGACGATCGAATCGTTTTCGGTGCTGAAAGACGCCACGGCCACGGCCCTCTACGGTTCGCGCGGCGCCAACGGCGTGATGATCATCACCACCAAGAGCGGCCGCGACTCGGAGAAGATGACCATCAACCTGCGCGCCGAGGTCGGCATGTCGGCGCCGACGCGCGTGCCCGAAATCGCCGACGGCGTCACCTTCATGGAGACCTACAACGAGGCCAGTCTCACGCGCGGACGTTCGCCGCGTTACAGCGACCAGAAGATCATGGGTACGCGGCTGGGGCTCGATCCGTATGTCTATCCCAACGTCGACTGGTACGACATGCTCTTCAAGGACGCTTCGTTCAACCAGAATTTCAACTTCAACATGACGGGCGGTTCCAAGAAGCTCGATTATTTCCTCAACGCCACGGCCTATAACGAGAACGGTATCGTCCGCAAGCCCGATATTTCGAAATACGACACGAACATCAACGCGCAGAAGTACCTCTTCCAGGCCAACGTCTCGGCCGACGCCACGCCGACGACGCGCGTGTCGCTGAAAATGAACACCCAGCTGCACTACCGCCATGCGCCGATCGAGGACGTCTCCGACCTCTTCAAGTATGCGCTGACGGCCATGCCCAGCGAATTCCCGGCCACGCTGCCCGGCGAATCGTCCGACACCTTCACGCGCTTCGGCGTGACCGACGCCTGGAACGGCAGTCTGTTCACCAATCCCTATGCCCAGCTGTGCCGCGGGTACGGCGACCAGTTCCGCGGCCATTTCACCTCGGCGCTGACCGTGGATCAGGATCTCGGGTTCATCACCAAGGGCCTGAGCGCGACGGGAATGGCGACCTTCTACAACCGCGTCTATTCGGCCGTCTACCGCTCGTTCACGCCGTTCCTGTACAAGCTGACCGATTACAGCATCGACGATGCGGGCAATTACAGCTACGTGAGCGAATCGGCCAACACGGGCACGACCTATCTGGGCACCTCGCGCGGCAAGGACGGCTACCGCGAGCTGGCCTTTCAGGTGAAGCTGGACTATAACCGCACCTTTAACGAGAAACACGACGTGGGCGCCACGCTGGTCTACCACCAGAAGGAGCGCATGATGCACATCTCCGACTCGGAGGAGTACGCCGTGCTGCCCTATCGCCAGCAGGGTCTGGCCGGCCGCGTCACCTACGGATTCGACAAGCGCTATCTGGTGGAGGCTAATTTCGGTTACAACGGCTCCGAGAACTTTGCCAAAGGCAAGCGCTTCGGCTTCTTCCCCTCGGTGGCCGCAGGGTGGGTCGTTTCGAACGAACCCTTCTGGCGCGCCATCAAGGATAAGGTGAATCTGCTGAAATTCCGCGTTTCGTACGGTCTGGTCGGCAACGACGTCATCTCGTCGGAGTATGCCGACCGCTTCCCCTATCTGACCACCGTCGATATGGATCAGGGGTACGACGTCTACATCGGCACGAACCATATTCGGAAATATGGGCCCATCTTGTCGATCTACGGCAATCCCGACGCTACGTGGGAGGAGAGCCGCAAACTCGACGTGGGCGTGGAGATCGGCCTGTTCGACAGCCTGAACATCATCTTCGACTGGTTCAAGGAGAAGCGTTCGGGCATCTTCATGCAGCGCGCGTCGCTTCCCTCGTCGTTCGGCATGTCGAACATCACGCCCTGGGCCAATATCGGCAAGGTCGACAACCGGGGCGTCGACATCTCGGTCGACTACAACAAGGCCTTCTCGAAGGATCTGATCCTTTCGCTGCGCGGTTCGTTCACCTACGCGCACAACGAGGTGGTCGAGATGGACGAACCCGCCTACAAATGGGACTACCTCTCGAAGGTGGGCCATCCGATCAACTCGATCAACTGCCTGATCGCCGAAGGACTGTTCCAGGACGAGGAGGAGATCGCCTCGTCGCCCTCGCAGGCCGCCTATGCGACGGAGTTCCCCCTCAAACCCGGCGACATCAAGTTCAAAGACCTCAACGGCGACCGTGTGATCGACGACAACGACAAGTGCTGGTACGGCAACCCGACCGTGCCCGAAATCATCTACGGATTCGGATTTTCGCTCAAATACAAGGGCTTCGACTGCTCGGCCTTCTTCCAGGGACAGGGCAAGGTGTCGATCATCATGTACGACTCCCATCCGTTCGGCACCAAGGCGACGCCGGGCGGCGGCCTGATGCAGTGGATGGCCGACGAGCACTGGCGCGAAGAGGCGCCCGATCCCAACGCCCGTTATCCGCGTCTGTCGCCCGAATGGAATACCAACAACACGCAGGCCAACTCGCTCTACGTGCGCAACGGCCGGATGCTGCGTCTGAAAAATGCCGAGATCGGCTACACCTACAAGTTCATGCGCGTCTACGTGTCGGGCACCAACCTGCTCACCTTCTCTCCGTTCAAGTATTGGGATCCCGAAAAGGGATCGGGCAACGGCCTGAGCTACCCGCTGCAACGCACGTGCAACCTCGGTTTCCAATTCACCTTCTAACCCTACAACCATTCGACAGATCATGAAAAAGATAATCAGCATACTCGCATTCACCTCATTGCTGTGCTGCTCGTGCGACTACCTCGACGTCGTGCCCGAAGGCAAGGCGACCGAGGAGGACATCTGGAAAACGACCGAGCAGGCCGACAAGTTCCGCTACTACTTGCAGACCTACATGCCCAATCTGATCGGCTACGACTGGTCGCCCGACCAGTTCGCCGGCGACGATTTCATAACGGGTGCGCGCGGCACGACCTACTACTTTTCGAGCAAGAGCCTCCTCTACAACGAGGAGACGTCGAGCAACACCTATTTCGGCCGCTGGGAGCCGAGCAGCGTGAGCGGCGGTACCAACTACGACATCTACCGGGGCATCCGTTACTGCTACTACATGCTCGACAACGTTTATAAAGTGCCGGTCATCTCGCCCGAGAACGCCGACCGTTATGCCGGTGAGGCGTGGTTCCTGATCGGCTACTACCACCAGTGTCTGCTCGAATACTACGGGCCGGTGATTCTGGTGAAACGATTTATCCCGATCGATGCGCCCGAAGAGGAGATTTTCGTACCCCGCACGCCCTACGACGATTGCGTGAAGTTCATCGCCGACTGCTACGACAAGGCGGCCGGACTGCTGCCCGAGACGGTCGTGCCGGCCGAACTGGGTATGCCGACGAAGATGGCGGCGCTCAGCTACAAGGCGCGCCTGCTGCTCTACGCCGCCTCGCCGCTGGTCAACGGCAATCCCGATTACGTGGGATTCAACAATCCCGACGGTACGCCGCTGATGAACACCACCTACGACAGGGAGAAATGGAAGCTGGCGATGGATGCCGCCGAGGCGGCGATCCAGCTCTCGGAGAAGTCCGGCCAAAACGGCGGCAAGCAGAATTACTACCTCTACACGAATATCGATTCGACGCTCGATGAATTCGAACAGGGCGTGAAGAACTACCACGGTGCCTTCGTCGATCAGTTGTGGAACGGCGAGGAGTTCATCATGGCCAAAGGCGCGGAAACGGGCATTCAGAACATACAGCGTTACGGCGGACCGCGTTCGATCGCGGGCGACATGTCGAAAGGCTGGAAGACGACGTGCGTGCCGACGATGGAGGCCGTCGAAATGTACTACACCAAGAACGGACTGCCGCTCGAAGACGACCCGCTGACCAAGGACGCCGACCTCTACCGTGTCGCGCCGGGCGACAGCACGGCGCTGCTGCACCGCAACCGCGAACCCCGCTTCTACGCCTGCATCGGCTTCGATCGCGGGACGTTCGAGATCGACGGTACGACCATCACGCTCAAACTGCGCGGCGGCGAGCTGCACGGCAGCACGTTGAAGGAGACCGACGAGTATCAGAGCTGCACGGGATACGTCTGCCAGAAATGGATCAGCCGGACGAGTTACTACGACAAGTCGCTGAACACCTATACCTACACCCGCTATGCCTATCCCTATCTGCGGCTGGCGGAGCTCTATCTGAGTTACGCCGAGGCCGATTTCGAGTACAACGGATCGCTGAGCGGCAAGTCGCTGGAATACATCAATCGGGTGCGCAGACGTTGCGGCCTGCCCGATTTCGAGGATTCGTGGGCGCTCGCGGGCGGTATTCCCTCGGGCCAGAAACTGCGCAAGGTGCTGCATCAGGAGCGTTCGATCGAGTTCCTGTTCGAAGGCCGCCGCTTCCACGATCTGCGCCGCTGGAAGGAGGCGCCCGAGGTGATGAACAAGCAGCCGCGTTCGTGGAACCGCGACGCCAAGACGCAGGACGACTTCTATCAGGTGATCCAGGCCGCTCAGGGAGGCCGCGTGCGCGTGTTCGAATCGCCGAAGAGCTACTGGCTGGCCATTCCGCTGAACCAGATCAACAAGAATCCGCAGCTGGTGCAGAACCCGGGCTATTGAAAAACAGGATGATAACGCACATTAAATGGTGAAAAGATGAAAAGACTATTGATATATGCCCTCTGCATCGGGTGGGCCGCGACGACGGTCGGATGCAGCGATGACGACGAACGACCTGTCGCTTTCGAGGTGTCGCAGGATACACTGCTGCTCGACAGCGATGCGGGGACGGTACATGTGATCGTTTCGGCTCCGGGAGCGTGGACGATCACCGATATTCCCGAATGGGTGACGGTGGTTCCGACCGAGGCGGACGGCTCGCGCGAAATCACGATCGACTATTCGGAGAATCTGGACGCCCTGCGTGAAGCCGACTTGAAGGTGACGTGCAACGGCGAGTTCCGCTACATCGGCATCGGACAGGAGGGTAAGAATCTCGCCGCGGCGCCTACGAACGTACGGCTCTATGCCAAGAGCACCTCGTCGCTGACCTTCGCGTGGGACGATACGAACGCCGCACGCACCTACACGGTGCAGTGTGCGGACGCACCTTCGGAGGATGCCGAGCTGATGGCGCAGTATACCTACACGTGGACGACCAAATCGACCTCCGACAAGTGGCCCTACGACTATCCTACGCGCATGACCTTCCTCGGCCTGATGAAGGGCGGCGACCGTTCGGTGGGTTCGGAGGAGAATCTGATCCGCCCGGGCAAGACCTACTATTTCCGCGTGCGCGGCGGCGGTGCGAACGACGAGGCCAAGTGGTCGGAGTGGATTTCGGCGACGCCCGAGACGCGCACTGCACCTGCGGGCGAGATCTTCTACGAAGGGTTCGACCGGGCCTGCGTGGGCGGCGGCGACTGGCTCAATCAGGCTGCGTGCGCCCGCACGAAGAACGACAATACGCAGACGAGTATTTGGAAACTGCAATGGGATACGGCCGTGAAAGCAGCCGTGACGACCTACGGCAACTACTACACGGCGGCCAATTTCAACGCCGAAGTCTACAAGTGGATCGGCTATACCCGCATTTGGGATCGGGGCACCGGCAAGGGCGACATACAGCCCTGTCCGGGCTACACGAAGTGCGGCAACGGCAGCAACGTGGGCGCGTTCCGCATCCTCGCGCTGGGCGCAGAGAAGCTGAGCGCAGAGGGCGACGCCGTGACGCTGACGTTCAAGGCGACGCCGTGGAGCGAGGTGACCACCGGTGCGGGGTACACGATGGACAACAAGCTGGTAGACGTCTATGTGAACGATGCAGTCGTGGCTGCCGATGTCCGCATCACCGATTCCGATGCCGCCGACGGCGATCCGGCCGTGTTGACGGATATGGTGTGGAAAGAGGTCGTGGTGGAGATTCCCGATCTCAAACCGGAAGATACGATCACGATCATGGGTAAGACGAACGAGGCGAAGGCCGGCAAGGGGCGTTTCTTCATCGACGATGTGTCGATCGTGAAGAAATAGCGGCAGTCGCCCGATAAGTACGAGGGAGTCCGTTTTGAAGCGGGCTCCCTCGTTTCGTCGCATGGCTGCGGGCGGATCGCAAGGCGGCGTCCGGACACCGGTCGTATTTTTCCCGCATCGCATCGTGCACGCCGTATCTGCGCATTGCGGCTGAGTGTTGAAAATTTTAACGGATAACGGCTGTGGAGGGTGTCGCTCCCTGCCGACATGAAAAATCATGTCTTGTGGAGATTACACCCCGCCGCGCGAGGTAAGCGGCCGGGGAGGGACGAAAATAAATCGCGGGTCAGGTCTCGGCCTTTGTCGTCTTGGAAAATTGCGGATAGGGTGCGGACACGAAAAGCAAAATTCTGTCTGAATCGACGCGGTGGGGAAAGTGTGGAGAACATCCTCGAAACAGGAATCGCTTAATTCGCTGATAATGGCGAATTAAGCGATTCGTTCTGTACCCAGAGCCGGTATTGAAAAGTCAAAATCCGCACAAATCTGCCAAATCGCAAATAAATCATAATATATTATGGGTATTAACTACATCTGTTGATGGTCAATCATGGAAAACTCTTGTGCAAGCGGTGTCAATCAGTTGGTCATTTCTGATATATAAAGATGGTATGTTTGTGGCCATTAGTCAAAATGGGTACATGACGACCTCTTCTGATGGTGAGACATGGACAGAACCAGTCCAAATAAAAAATGAATCTGGGAGCAGTGTTACTTCTTGGATACAAGACATGATTGCTGTGTCATAAAACAATTCCTGTATCTAATTGGAGCCACCTTGCAATTTTGCAAGGTGGCTCTTTTGTTTATTTCTTATAACGGGAATTAGTAGAAAATAATTTGGTTGTATTTATTGTATAAATACTTAAAATTCTTATATTTGCATATAGGGCATCCTATTTTCAGTTTGATACATTAAAG
>OMED01000863.1_pt1 | contig 13832 bp, 9 predicted proteins | sample 1673411 | NCBI WGS metagenome assembly OMED01 (sample SAMEA103958110, study PRJEB25191) | human gut metagenome | reverse complement strand
ATGCGGTATTTGCGTTCGTGCATCCGCTCGTAGAGTTCCGACGATTCGCGGTTGAGGTCGCGCAACACCTTGCGGTTCTCCTTGAAGACGGCCAGCAGCGTGCGGTCGTAGATGCGGGTGGCGGTGTTGATCGTCGAGCTGACCACCGTGGCGATCTCTTCGACGACGTTTTCGTTCGTGACGGCGGTCGTCGTTTCGGCGCTCTTCGTCTTTTTGATGAAGTTGCTGTGGACGAGCATGTAGCCCGCCAGCACCGTCAGCAGGATCAGCATGACGGTTCCTCCGTAGACGAGCGCCAGTCCGACGACGTAGGCGATGATGAAGCCGCCCAGCGCCGTCACGAACCATCCCGCCACGACGGTCATCACGCCCGAAATACGGTAAACGGCCGTTTCGCGTCCCCAGGCGCGGTCGGCCAGCGACGAACCCATCGCCACCATGAAGGTGACGTAGGTGGTCGACAGCGGCAGTTTGAGCGATGTGGCCATGGCGATCAGCAGTGCCGAAGTGGTGAGGTTGACCGTGGCGCGGATCATGTCGAACGGTGCGCTGGTGTGCTCGATGTCCGTCACTTCGAAGCGGCGGGAGATCGCCTCGCGGAGCCGTTGGGGAACGACCCGCTCGATGGCGTGGTTGGTGTTGAGCGTCGCGCGGACGATGGCGCGGGCGAAGGCCGACGAACCGTATTCGCGCTGCTCCTGCTCGTCGTTCTGGCTGGCCAGCGAGAGTTCGGTTTCGGTGACGTGCATCGCCTTGCGCGACGTCCAGAGCGTGAGGATCATCACCACGCCCGCACCGACGAGGAAGGCGAAGTTGGCCGGAACGTTCTCGTTGAGCGCATCCATCGTCATCGCGGAGTCGCCGGCGTGGCGGGCGATCCGGAAGGCGTCCCAGCCGGCGATCGGTACGCCGATGAAGTTCACCAGATCGTTTCCGGCGAAGGCGAGCGCGAGGGCGAAGGTGCCGCCCAGGATCGTGATGCGCAGGATGTTGATCTTGAAACGCTGGACGAAGAAAAGGATGAGGCTGCATGTCAGCCAGCAGACCAGCAGCGAGAGAAGGATATGGTTTTCGATCGTATGGATGAAGGCCGTCTGCGACAGCGGCCCTTTGAGTCCCTTGAAGAGTGCGAAGTAGATGATCGCCGTGAGCGATGCGCCGCACCACAGCGCGCCATAGCGGCTCAGGGCCCGCGTGTAACGGAACGAGAAGATCAGGCGGGAGACGTACATCACGGCCGTACCCACCGTCAGCGCGATGACCACCGAGAGCAGGATCGCCGCGACGATGCCGAATGCGCGGCCCGTGTGGATGAACTCGCCCAGGTCGCCCATCGAAAGTGCGTCGCTGCCGGCGATCTTGAAGGTCGAAACGGCGATCGCGGCGCCCAGCAGGCAGAAGATGAGCGACACGGTGGTCGAGGTGGGAAGCCCCCACGAATTGTAGAGGTCCAGCAGAATGATGTTGGCGAACATCACGCTCAGATAGAGCAGGATCACCTCGTGGAAGGAGAACATCCCCGGATCGAACATTCCGTTGCGCGCCACCTCCATCATGCCGCTCGACGTGAGCGTGCCGACCAGGATTCCGATCGATGCCACGATCAGGATCACGCGGCGGGGGGCCGCCTTCGATCCGATAGCCGAGTTGAGGAAATTTACGGCGTCGTTGGTGACGCCGACGAAGAGGCCTGAGACGGCCAGTACTGCCAGAATGGCGATAATCACTGTGTAAATCGGGTCCATAAATCCGTTTTAATTCGTTTCCGCCGCCCGGCGTGCGCCGCACATTCCGAAAACGTTCGTTAGGCAGGACAAATTTAGACCGAAAAGTCGGTTCTCTCACGTAATGCGCGCAGAATTAACGCAAAGGTAAGGATTCCTTAACGCAAATTTAACCTTCGTCTTCTCCCCGTTCTTTCCGGCAGTCCGACACGAAACATCGCGGAGTATCGCGCGGATAAGTATCTCAGTAGAGGTAGAAGACGATGGCCGTGAAGTGGCAGATCGCCGCCAGATTGATGAGCAGGTGCCATACCATGTGGTGATAGCGGAACCCTTTGCGGGCGTAGACCCATGCGCCGGCGGTGTAGAGCACGCCTCCCGCGGCGATCAGCACGAGCAGCGGCATCGAGGCGTGACGCACGAAAAGCGGCATGAAGAAGACGATCGTCCACCCCATCACCAGGTAGATCGTCAGGCTGACCGCCGGAATCGAACGGCGGGCGAGCGACTTGTAGATGATGCCGAAGAGCACCATCGCCCATTGCAGTACCGTAATGAAGGTACCCTGCCAGCCTCCGATGACCGACAGTGCGATCGGGGTGTAGGTTCCGGCGATGGCGACGTAGATGAAGATGTGGTCGAGGATGTGGAACACCTCCTTGTGGCGTGACGCGGGGTGCATCGAGTGGTAGAGGGTCGATCCGAGGAACATCAGCAGCAGCGAGATGACGAAGACGCTGGCGGCCACGGCGGCCAGCGTTCCGTCGTGGACGTAGGCGCGCACGGCGGCGAAGGGAAGAGCGGCGAGCGTCAGACACAGCATCACGCCGTGCGACACGGCGTTGGCGACCTCTTCCCCGACGGTCGGGACGTAGACTTTCTGTTCGGCCATGAGGTGCTTCCATTTGGTTTTCACGCCAAATGTAGCGATAAAATCGGTAGTATGGATCATCGTCTTCGAGATTTTCTTCTTCGTTTTCCCGCCTCGGCGTAGCCTGTGCGAGTTCGGCTCTGCGCCCGGCTTGGCGGAAAATTAAGTTTTTCGCTGTCGAAACAAAGATTGCACCGTTCTTTCGTTGCGGGACGGTATTTCGGGGAATGCCCGCGGTTTCACCCCTCCGTCCGACTCCGGCAGGGTCTCGGCACGGCCTGTGCTGCCGGCCGTTCGCCGTGCTCCGCCGGCCTTCCGCACGGAACCCGTACGAAAAGAGGTGTCGACGGTGCGACGAAGCACGGGGTTTGTGAAATTTTTGTAACTTTGTTGCGTTAGGTTAACGGGGCATCCCGCTAAAATCGTGCAGAGCTATGGAGACGACACGTTACGACGAGCTGCGGACGCTCGTCGCCGCAAATTTTTCCGAGACCACGCAGCGGCTCGTCGACGAGGCGCTGGCATATGCCGCCGAATGCCTTGAAAAACAGGTGCGCTACGACGGATCTCCGCTGCTGGATCACGCCGCAGGCGTCGCACGCATCGTCATCTCCGAAATCGGACTGGGGCGCAACTCCACGCTGGCGGCCATCCTGCACGACGTGGTGCGGCTCGCCGCCTGCGGCGAGCCGGGCGACCTGATGGGCGTGACGTCCGAAATCCGCCGCCGCTTCGGCGACGAGGTGCTGGGCATTACCGTGGGGCTGAGCAACATCTCGAAGATCCGGCTGAAAGTCTCGAAGGAGCAGGCGGCCAACTTCCGCGACCTGATCGTGAGCTACTCCGAAGACCCGCGCGTGATCCTCATCAAACTGGCCGACCGCCTCGAAGTGATGCGCAACCTGCGGATGTTCCCGCGCGAGAAGTGGCGCAAGAAGAGCTGGGAGAGCATGAACCTCTACGCCCAGATCGCGCACAAACTGGGCCTCTATTCGATCAAGAGCGAGTTGGAGGACATCGCCCTGAGCTATCTCGAACCGGCCGAGTACGAGCATATCCACCGCAAGTTGGAGGAGACCGAGCGCGAACGCCAGACCTTCATCGACCGTTTTCTGGCGCCGATCGTCGAGCGGCTCGACCGGCAGGGATTCAACTACCACGTCAAGAGCCGCACGAAGTCGATCTTCTCGATCTGGACGAAGATGCACAAACAGCACGTGCCGTTCGAAGGGGTCTACGACATCTTCGCGCTGCGCATCATCCTCGACTGTCCGCCCGAGGAGGAGAAGACCCAGTGCTGGGCCGTCTACTCGATCGTCACCGACTACTACATCCCCAATACCGAACGGCTGCGCGACTGGATTTCGATCCCCAAGTCCAACGGCTACGAGTCGCTCCACACCACCGTTTCGGCCGGCGGCGGCCGCTGGGTGGAGATTCAGATCCGCACCGAGCGGATGGATGCCGTGGCCGAACGCGGCATCGCGGCGCACTGGCGTTACAAGGGGGTCAATCAGGGGGCGCTCACGAGCGAGATGTGGCTCGGCCGCCTGCGCGAGTTGATGGAGAACACGCCCCATGCGCTGGCGCAGCGGTTCGATTCGCGGCCGTCGTCGGGCGAAATCTTCGTCTTCACGCCCAACGGCGACCTGCGCAAGCTCCCCGAAGGGGCTACGGTACTCGACTTCGCCTTCGACATCCACTCCAATCTGGGATGCAGCTGTTCGGGCGGCAAGATCAACGGCCGCGCCGTGCCGATCAAGGAGACGCTCCATAACGGCGACATCGTCGAGATTCTCACGCAGAAGAACCAGACGCCCAAGGCCGACTGGCTCTCGGCGATCAAGACCGCCAAGGCGCGCAGCAAGATCAAGGCCTTCATCCGCGAGGAGCAGGCCAAGAGCGCGCGGCTGGGACGCGAGGAGCTGGAACGCAAGCTCAAAAACTGGAAATTCGGCCTCACGATCGACGAGGCGGTGGGGTATCTGTGCAAATATTACAAGCTCAAAGCGGGAACCGAACTCTACGGGCTGATCGCCACCGAAAAGATCGATCTGGCGACGGTCAAGGAGATTCTCACCCGCTGGCAGTCGGGCGAGGCCGACGAGGAGCGGCGCGCAGCGGCCGCCGCAGCCGAGCAGGCCAAGTTGCAGAACGCCGCCGCGCGGCCCGCGCATTCGACCGACGCGCTCGTGATCGACGACAACATCAACCAGATCGAGTACAAGCTCGCCAAGTGCTGCAACCCGATCAAGGGCGACGATATTTTCGGCTTCGTGACGATCAGCTCGGGCATTACGATCCACCGCACCGACTGTCCCAATGCACGGCGTATGCGCGAGAATTATCCCTACCGCGTCATCGACGCCCGCTGGCGGCAGACGGCCGAAGGGGCGTTCCGCGTGACGATCCGCATCGTGGCGGCCGATACGACGGGCATGGCCAACCATATCACCGAAACGGTGATCCGCGACCTGAAACTCAACATCCGTTCGATGAACCTCGCTTCGCGGGGCGGTCTGCTCACGGGTACGGTCGACGTGGAGGTGCCTGCCACGAGCGTCGTCGACACGCTCGTCCACGCCATCCTGCGCATCAAGGGCGTGCAGAAGGCTTTCCGGACGAACGGATAGCGGGGGAGGAATCTTTCGTCACGACACGAACGGACGGTGCGACTTCGCGAAGTCGCACCGTCCGTTTTTGAAGGGCGCCGGCCTTTATGGCCGGCCCGTGAATCCTGATTCTCGGCGCTTCATTTTCTCGCACGCTTCGGGACGAGGGTGAAGCCCCAGTCGCGGAGCTTTCCGGTGCGCAGCGTCACGGACTCCTCGGGGCGCTTGCCCCAGCTGTCGTAGCCGCCGAGCCCCATCTGGCGGTAATCGAGGCATACCTCCACGAAATCGCGTACCGGGATGTCGTTCACGTGGGTCTGGCGGCGCATCGCATTACGCGCCTTGTCCGCCTCGTTGGAGTCGCTTTTCGTCCAGTTGTGCCACTGGTAGTCGCGGCCGACGGCCTGTTCGCCGTCGAGATCCTCGACCGTGCAGCGCAGGGCGTTGAACTCCATGGTCGAGTCGGCCACGATCAGCAGTTCGCCGAAATCGATCCATTCGGTGTCGCAGTGGTGTCCCGTCTCCTGCGGCCGCACGTAGGGGAAGCACTCCCGCCGCGCCGAAGTCTCGTAACGGCCGACGAAGGTGCCTGCCTTGCGGTCCCAGTAATTCTCTTCGGGCCCCCGGCCGAAATAGGCGAAGGCGTCCATGCGTTCGGGCAGGCGGAACCGCACGCCGTAGCGCGGCATTTCGGGCATCGGCTCCTCGCCGGGGGCGAAGTGCATCCGCACGTTGACCGCCCCCGACGGATAGACGGTGTAGGTCGTCGTCACGCGGTTGCCGCCGGCCAGCGCGCGGGTCGCGGCGATCACCGCCGCGTCGCCCTCCATGCGGCCCGTTACCTCGGCGTCGGCGTCGCGCGACGCCTCCTTCCACACCTGCGTGCGGCGGGGCATTCCGTCGCCGTAGTCGTTGTCGACGGGTGCCCGCCAGAAGTTGGGACGCACGCCGAATCCGTCGGCGAAGAGCTCCGTGCCGTCGATTTCATAACTCAGCGCCGCTCCCGTCGTGCGGTTGACGGCGAAGCGGACACGGTCGTTCGCCGCTTCGATCCGGTCGCCCTGCGTCGAGAGCGCCAGCCTCTCGCCCTCCTTTTCATAGGCCGGCAGAGCGCCCTTCTGCAACGGGAACTGCTCCTCGGCCACGACCGTGCCGGCGGGCAGTCCCGGCCGGTCGGTGCGCGTCACGGCCCGCAGGCGCAGGTAATAATTCCGTCCGGGTTTGAGTTTCCCGACGGCCGCGTCGACCGTCTCGCGCTGCTGCGGCGCAGTCTGCAACCGCACCGTGCCGCTGCGCACCGCTTTTCCGTCGGCCTCGACCGTGTAGACGATGTCGTAGCCGTCGAGCGAGGTGAAATAGAAGCGGTTCTCGACTTCGAACGATCCCCGTGCCGGCCCGACCGGACGGAAGGCGATGTCGGCGTAGGCGTAACGCACTTCGGCCATGGCGGGATGGGGCGTGCGGTCGGGCGAAACGAGACCGTTGCAGCAGAAGTTGCCGTAGTCGCCGCCGTAGGTCCAATAGAGGGTTCCCGCTGCATCGCGGCGTTCGAATCCCTGGTCGACCCAGTCCCAGATGAAGCCTCCCTGCAAGTTGGGATATTTGTAGATCGACTGCCATTGCAGCCACAGCGAACCGTTGGAGTTGCCCATCGCGTGCGAGTATTCGCACGGAACGACGGGACGGTCGGTGCCCTCGCGTCCCCACTCTTCGAGCATTCCCGCCGCGGGATACATCGGCACGAACATGTCGGTGTTCCACTCCCACTGTGCGCGTTCGTAGCAGATCGGGCGGTTCATGCGGCCTTCGCCCTTCTCGCGGGCTTCGAGCCATTCGTAGGCTTTGTAGAAATTGTAGCCGTTGCCCGATTCGTTGGCGGGCGAGAAGATCGAGACCGAGGGATAGTTGCGGCAGCGCATGTACATGTTGCGCAGACGCGTCTCGTGCGCCGGCCACCATGCACGGTCGTTGCCCAGCGTGCGGCCCGCGGCCAGATCGTACCCCATGCCGTGGCTCTCGACGTTGGCCTCGCTGTAAACGTAGAAGCCCAGCGAGTCGCACAACTCGTAGAAGCGGCGCTGTTGCGGATAGTGGCAGGTGCGGATCGCGGAATCCCACCGAGAAGGGAACGTAGACCGTCCGTTCGGGTGTCCGCACGTGCATCACGAGCCGGTAGCGGTGGGGCGTTTCAGCCGTCCAGTGCGCTGCGTCGGGTATCTCGGCACGGAACAGGGCTTCGTCCGTTGCCTGCTGCCGTCCCGAGGCGACGGTGCGGCCCTCGGGATCGAGCAGTTCGTAGCCCGCCTCGACCTCCCGATCGCCTGCGAGGAACATTTTCAGCGTGAAAAGCCCCGTGCGATAGCTGTCGTCGAGCGTCGATACGACCTCGAAATCGCGCAGCGCATCCGGCGTCTCGGCCGAGAGGTAGACCGTGCGCTCGATGCCGCTGATGCGCCAGAAGTCTTGCGCTTCGAGGTAGGAACCGGTGCTCCACCGCGTCATTTTGAGCGCCAGCGTATTCTCGCCCGGACGCAGGAGGGGGTCGATGCGGTATTGCGCCGGATTCTTCGAATCTTCGTTGTAACCCGCTTCGCGGCCGTTGACATAGACGTAGACGCCCGATTTGGCGCCGCCGATCGTCAGGTAGATCCTGCGTCCCGCCCACGCTTCGGGAACGGTGAAGGTGCGGCGGTAGACGCCTGCCGGAATCGCCTCGGGTAGGTGCGGCGGCGCGGGATCGATCGTGGCGTATTCGTAGCGCGTGTTGACGTAGATCGGCGTGCCGTGTCCCTGCAACTCCCAGTTGCCCGGAACGCGGATGTCGCTCCACGCCGAAGTGTCGGCGTCGGCGGCCGTCGCGTCGGCGGGCAGGGCGCGGACGTCGTCCGCATAGCGGAATTTCCATACGCCGTCGAGCGTGCGGTAGGCATCGCTCTGCTCGAAGGAGCGCGTGAGCGCCTCGTCGCGCGAGGCGAACTCCACGAATTCGGTGCGGGGCGCTTCGCGGTTGACTTCCAGCACGGCGAGGTCGCGGTGGTAGGGTTTCTGGGCTGCGGCCGTCGTCGCGAGGGCGGCCGCCAGCAGGGTGAAGGTTCGTTTCATGAGGGAAAGTTTTGGGTCGGTTCTATGGTTTCGCGGAAATATTGCCGGAAGTCGTCCCGTGTACCGGCCGTTTCCGGTGGCACGGCGCGTGACCGCGGCATAAAAAACAGGAGCCGTCCGACATGCGGATAGCTCCTGTACGGATGTTGCGGACGGATCAGGCTCCGAGCTGTTTCACCTCTTGCCAGATCAGCGCCGAAGCGCCGAGAATGGCGGCGTTCTGGCTCTGGATACCGCTGGGCAGGAGCTTTACCTTGTTCTTGAAGACGCTCATCATGTTCTCCTCCATGTACCATTGCGTCGGCTCGAAGATGTATTTTCCGGACTTGGCCAGGCCGCCGAAGAGGAAGATCGCCTCCGGCGAAGTGATCGTCACTGCGTCGGCGAGCGCATATCCCAGCAACTCGCCCGTGATGCGGAACGCTTCGAGCGCGATGGGGTCTCCGTGCGATGCGGCCGTCGAGACCATCGCCGCGTCGAAATTGGCGAAGGGGATGTCGCGCAGCTCCGAAGGTTCGGTCATGGTGGCCATCAGTTCGAAAACGGTGCGCTTGATGCCGGTGGCCGAAACGTAGGTTTCCAGACAGCCGCGGCGTCCGCAGCCGCACTGGCGGCCGCCCCGCACGGCGATCACGTGGCCGAATTCGCCGGCGAAGCCGTCGTGGCCGTAGATCATCTCGCCGTTGGCGACGAATCCCGAACCGAGTCCCGTCCCGAGCGTGATCATGATGAAATCCTTCATCCCCTTGGCGTTGCCGTAGATCATCTCGCCGATCGTGGCGGCGTTGGCGTCGTTGGTCATCCGGCACTCGACGCCCGGGAACGCCTTCTTGATGTCGTCCACCAGCGGGAACATGCGGCGGCTCTCGTCGGGATTGGTTTCGCCGACGGGGAACTTCCACAGGTTGGCCGGGTGTTCGATCACGCCCGTGTGGTAATTGGCGTTGGGCGCGCCGATGCCGATGCCCACCAGCTCGTATTCGAACGAGAGGCTGTCGGCCAGCGCATGCAGCGATTCGGTCAGCTCGGCCACATAGGCCGGATAGTCGGTGAAAAGCGGGAATTTCTTGGTCGATACGACCGAATCGGCATAGAGGTCGCCGTTCTCGTCCACCAGCCCGAAGGCCGTGTTGATGCCGCCGATGTCGATTCCTATTGCAAGTTTTTTCATCGTTGCAGAATGTTGGTTTGTGGCGCGGGGCGCCGTTTATTCGCATCCAAAGTTACGAAAATTTCCCTCAACTCCAAACTTTTTCCGTAAATCTGTATAGGGAATATAGATATTTGAAATTAAGATAGTTGTGAAAATTGCCTCATTTTTTGGACAATGGTTTGGCAACCGTCCCAATTGCTGCGGCCTGCATTGCTTTGCTCGTTTGGCGACTCTTACGGATGCAAATTGTAAAAATAAAGCAGAAGAAAAGAAAACGCTGCCTCCTTTCGTCGGCCTTAACAATCGTACTCTTTACTATTCCGTTTACTCCTTGTCTTTTGTTTCAATCGCTTTAATTATTTTTGCCGGATTACCGCCGACAATTGTCATAGGCGGTACATCGTGTGTAACCACGCTGTTGGCACCGATGATAGAACCATAGCCGATATGTACACCGGGCAGAACGGTAGCGCCGATGCCAATCCACACCTTGTCCTCTATGACAATGGGACGACCGTACGTGGCGTTGCGATTGTCGGGATTCGGATCGTGGTTGATGGTGATAAGATTCACTTTCGGGCCGATGAATACGCCATCGCCGATCGTTATACCTCCACGGTCAAAGAAGGTGCAGCCCTGCTGAATCCAACATCCTTTGCCAATGTGGATGTTCTTGCCGTAATCCACATAGAACGGAGGCAGCAGTGTCGTACTCTTATCAATCTCCCTGCCCGTAATACGGCGCAGATACTCATGCACTTCTTCCGGCGTGAGCCAGCCTTTTGCATTCATTTCCGCTGTTGCAGCCATTGTGTCGAATATGGTACTGATAAGTTTGTCATAGCCCGGTTCATCGGGTGAGACCATAGCGCCAGAAAGGTCTTTTTCAAAAATGTCCATTGTATATTTGTTTTTAAGATTCCGGTGCAAAGGTAGCGGGTTTGTTATGAAAAGGCTTTGCCCGTCGGCTCAAAGTGTTTTGCCGTACAGTTCAGAAGAACGGAAATGCAGTTACAACCCTTTCGTGTACTTGTTGATGCACTTGCGGTCCCAGTTTATGCCACGCTTCACTATCTTGGCCGGGGTGCCTGCAAGGATTACGTTCGGCTCGTCGAACCGTTTGGTAACGATGCTGCCCCAACCTACAATGCTGTTGTCGGCGATTCGCACATTCTTGCCTATCTTGACATCCTTGCCCACCCATACGTGACGGCCTATCTCAATGCTTTCGGCATAATTGACAGGGTTTCCTTCGAGGTCGGTAATCGTGTGGGCATCTGTGCACCACACATCCACGCCCCAGCTCAACTGGCTGTCATCGCCGATGCTGACACGCGAATGGTCTTCTTGCAGATAGAGGGTGACTCCGTTGATGACCACCCGGTCGCCTATGGTGACGCTGCATCCGTTTGCTGTCCGGGATACGCCTGCACCCAGTCCGGGCAGCTGCCCGATGATGAGTTTCAGCCCGGTCATGCCCAATATGGAGGAACAACGTACAATGACCGTTCCCATGTCCACTTCGTTTCCATCCCCTTTGACGATAAGCAGGAATCCGGCTCCCGTTAGCAATTCTTCCGCACTATCTTCCGATTCGAAATGCAACAGCACACGGTTATTGTTCCCGATGATAGATATGTTCGACCGTTCCAACATCCGGTTGATTCTGTTGTCTGCCGTATCCAAACAGCGTACTTCCCTGTCCGGGAATGCGAGAATAAGTTGGTTTTCTTGTCCTTGAATATCCATAAGTCCGTTCGTTTGAATAAAAGATCAATAGCTGTGGGCAGGGGAATATCCGTACAGTCCCTTGTATGCTTTTGAAAAGTGGGAAAGGTTTTTAAAGCCTACACGGTAGCAAACGTCGGTCACTTTCCGTGTGCCGGACAGTATGAGCGCATGGGCTGCTTCCAGTCTGCGGCGTATCACCCATTTTTGAGGAGACAGGTCGCTTACTTTATTGAAGTCACGTTTGAACGTGGCAAGGCTCCGCCCGGTATAATTGGCCATTTCCGCCAGCGTAAGGTCGTTCATGTAGTTCTGTTCCATGAAGTCCATGATGTCGATTTTCCACGGGTCGGCGAAGTCGAAAAGCGAGGCATACAGGTTCTTGTCCGTATTCAGGAGTACGTACAATCCTTCTGTCATCTTCAATTCCAACAGTTCGTCCGTAGGTCGGATGCCGGAATTGAAGTATGGGGTCATCGACTCGAACAGGCTTACGATGTCGGGACGGTCGGACGGCAGTCTGTACAGACTGACTTTGCTTCGTCGTGCATTTTCCGGCAGACTTTCCTTGTCCAAGCGGCAGTAAAAGTTACGCAGAAATTTATCCGTGAACATTAGGAATACGGCCTTGAACTGCTCCATTTTGCATGCTTGTTTGGTGAGCTGCACGCTGAAATCCTTACGAATAAATGCGCAATCCCCTTTGTGCAATCGGGTAATTTTCTTGTGTTCCTTTATTTCCAGTTCCCCGGAATACATATAGACCAATACGTGAGAATGGTTGCGATGCAGGCAACTGCTTCCATTGTCAGAATACATAGCCAAAAAAATATCCGAGTAGCGCAAGGTGTCAATTCCTTTCAAACAGTCTGTTTTCATCTATCGTTATTTTGAGGGCAAAGCTAGGTATTTGTGTCGATAATTTGTTTGCTGTGAGGCGCCGACTTGATATGTTATCATCAAATTTGATGTGTTTGCAAAAGAGTTTAGGTATATTTGATCGCGTCTTAGATACTCCGTCTCGGCATAATCAAGCCGACGCTTGCTTCTGCGCCCGACTTTTCGTATCTTTGGCTTCGCCTTGGATACTTCCGCTCGGCAATGTTCAAATAAATTCGACATTGCCCTCGCTTATTCGTACTTTGGCTTCGCCGAAGATACTCCCGCTCGGCAAAATGCAAACGAGTTTGCTTTTGCTCTCGCTTATTCGTATCTTTGGACGTGTATTCGCCGACGTTTTCGATAAGCCGAGCGCAATGCCGAACTTCGTTCGGGTTTTGCCGAGGCGGGAAAACGGCTGTCGCGAACGAACGATCAAACGTAAGAAAAATGCAGACCAACGAACAGCTTCTCGACCTTCTCGAAAATTATCTCGCTCAGCGTGAGCTGCCTACCGAACCCGAACGGCTCTACGATCCGATCCGCTATTCGCTCGCGGGCGGCGGCAAGCGCCTGCGCCCGATGCTGCTGCTGCTGTCGTGCGGGCTGTTTGCCGACGACGTCGACGTCGCGCTGCCCGCCGCCGCCGCCGTCGAGATATTCCACAACTTCACGCTGCTGCACGACGACATCATGGACAATGCCGCCGTGCGCCGCGGCAAACCTTCGGTCTACGCCCGCTGGGGCGGCAACGTGGCGATTCTGTCGGGCGATGCCATGCTCATCAGCGCCTACCGGCTGCTGGCGCAGGCACCGCCGGCACTGCTGCCGCGTATTTTGGAGGTCTTCAACACGATGGCGCTGGGTGTTTGCGAAGGGCAGCAGTACGACATGGATTTCGAGAGCAAGCAGAAGGTTTCGGTCGTGGAGTACATGTCGATGATCGAATTGAAGACGTCGGTGCTGGTGGCAGGTTCGGCCATGATGGGTGCGATTCTGGGCGGTGCCGACGAGGAGCAGAGCCGCCGTCTCTACCAGTTCGCCATCGAACTGGGCATGGCCTTCCAGTTGCAGGACGACCTGCTGGACAGCTACGGCGGCGAGGAGTTGGGCAAGACCATCGGCGGCGACATTCTCGAAGGGAAGAAGAGCTACCTGATGGTCACGGCCATGAGCCGTGCCGACGAGGAGCAGCGCGAGGTGCTGCGCCACACCTACAAGGATGCGGCGCTTGCCCCTGCGGAGAAGATCGCCCGCGTGCGCGCCGTCTTCGACGCGCTGGATGTGCCGCGCCTCACGGAGCAGCAGATTTCGCTGCGTTTCGACCGTGCGCTGGCGACGCTCGACGGGCTGAACGTTCCCGATGCGCGCAAGGAGCCGCTGCGCGAGTACGCCCGCAGCCTGATGGGGCGCAGGAAATAGACGATTCGATTTCCCGAAAAAACTCGCGATTCGGCCTCGGAGGTCGGAATCGGACGAGTCTCCGCGGGTTACAGTCCGTCGTGTGGGAGGGGCGAACCGCCTGCGATGCAGAACGCTGTCGGAAAAGAGCGGCGGCACGAGAAAAACATTCGAGATGAAACGAAGCGACATAGAACTGATGGCTCCGGCCGGGAGCTACGAGGCGTTGCAGGCGGCCGTGCAGGCCGGAGCCGACGCCGTCTATTTCGGTGTGGGGCAGCTCAACATGCGGTCGAAGTCGGCCGCGAATTTCACGCCGGACGATCTGGAACGCATCGTCGGGATCGCCCGCGCGGCGGGGG
>OMED01000850.1_pt1 | contig 13949 bp, 10 predicted proteins | sample 1673411 | NCBI WGS metagenome assembly OMED01 (sample SAMEA103958110, study PRJEB25191) | human gut metagenome | reverse complement strand
TCGGCGAATTCGTAACTTCTCATTGGGCCGACAGAGTCGTCGGCCCCTACGGCGAGATTTCGATGCACTCGTACCCCTGTAGGGGCGGACGACTCTGTCCGCCCGCAGGACGCACCGCTTTTTACGGGAATCTGCGGCGAATCCGCAACTTCCCAGCGGGCCGATTGTGGGTATCGGCGCCTACGGGACTCCGGCGAATCCGTACTGCCTCGCAAACTTCGAACGCAAGGCGTTTTTATCGCAGATATTCAAACGCAGCTGCTCGCAAATCAGGTGTACCGTAACAGGCGGCGCGTACCAAAGCGCCCGTAAGGTAAGTATGTGTGTTCGCAGCGACAAAAAAATCGGTGCTCACCGAAACAGCACCTGTAGTATGCACCAAACGTACCCTAGCGCCCTTTTCTCCCCTATCTTTTCCCGCGCAAGGGAAAAGATAGGGCCGTCGGAGACATGACCAGCCTGCTGGAACCGGACAGCTTCCAAACAAACGAACGCGGCGTCCGAACATTCAGACGCCGCGTGTGCTTTTATTCATCCCGGTACCGGAACAGTGCCCGGCTGAGGGCTAAGATCTCCGGCTCGTCGAGGGAATTTTCAAAAACCGCCGTTCCCGGTTCGCCGCATTGGCGCAGCATACCGCTTTGCGCAAGCTTCCGTTCGAGCTGCATCGCGACGCCGTGGCTGCCGTCCATGATCTCCGGCCCCGGCCCGACGATCCTGCGGATCGCGCCCGTCAGGAACGGATAGTGTGTGCAGCCCAGCACGATCCCGTCGACCGGCTCGCGCAGATACGGCGCGAGCTTTTCGGTCAGATACGCCTCCACGGCGCTCCCGCGCAGCTCCCCGCGCTCGACAAACTCCATCAGCCCCTCGCACGGCAGGCCGATGATCTGCGCGCGGTCGTCAAACTGGTGCTTGAGCGCCTGGAATTTCTCCTGCTTGATGGTCATGGGCGTGGCCATGACCAGAATCCTGCCGCCGGGGTATTTTTCTACGGCGGGCTTGAGCGCAGGCTCCGTTCCGATCACGGGAATGTCCGGGTAGACTTGCCGCAGCAGGCCGATGGCGGCGGATGTCGCCGTGTTGCAGGCCACGACGATGGCCTTGGCTCCGGCGCTTACCAGATGCTCCGCCGCCGCAAGGCTCAGCGCCTGGATCTGCGCTTCGCTCTTGACGCCGTAGGGCGCGTGGAGCGAGTCGCCGTAGTACAGATAGTTTTCCTGCGGCAGCAGCCGCACCGTCTCGCGCAGGACGCTGATCCCGCCGAGGCCGGAGTCAAAAAACGCAACAGGCCGATCCTGCTTCTGCATACTCACGCCTCCAAAAACCGCACGATCTCATTCAGATCGTATTCCCCGCCGTCCATGTTGATGCGCAGCGTCCGCTCCGGCGGGAGGGTTTTGGCCCATTCGTCGTAAAGCTCCTTGAGCTCGTACACATACATGAGGTCGAGATCGTCCTCGTATTCCCGCCCGCGCTGGCGCATATGCTCGATGATCGTGCTGACGGAGCAGTCGAGATAGAGATACTTGTTGATCGGCGGCATCAGCGACGCGATGCCGTGCGCCAGCTTGCAGAGAATGCCGAATTCGTCCTGCGTCAGATCCTGCTGGTTCAGGCGGTATTTCGCGATGACCAGATTTTCCAGAAACGCGCGGTCAAAGAAGAAAAACTCGGTGTCGCCGACCTCCGGCCGCCACTTCTCGTCGTCAAAATACAGCGAGAGGAAGCTCACCTGCGAGTGAAACGACCAGCGTTTGGAATCGGAATAGTATTCATTGATATAGGGGTTGTCCTGCGGGCGCTCCTCATGAAACGCGGCGCGCGGGCCGAAATATGCTGTGAGCCGCTGCAAAAGCGTCGTCTTTCCCGCGCCGACAGTGCCGCAGATCGCGATGTACTTCATATCCGCCCGCCTCCTTCGTTTACACAAAACGCTTTTCTATTCTACAACATCCAGCCGGTGGAAGCAAGATGCAAAACTGCCGAAAAACACGGCGTCCCGCTTGCAAACCTCCCGGCGGCATGATACGATAGAAAAAAGAAAAGGGGAGGGTGCTGCAATGAACTACGCGGCGATCAAAAACTGCGATATTGCCAACGGACCCGGCGTGCGGGTCAGTCTGTTCGTCTCCGGCTGCCGCCACCACTGCAAGGATTGCTTCAATCCCGAAACGTGGGACTTTGCCTGCGGCGAGCCGTTTGATGAGGCTGTGATGGACAAGCTTCTCGCCCTGCTGGCTCCCGGCTATATCCGGGGCATCACGTATCTCGGCGGCGAACCGTTTGAGCCGGAGAACCAGCCGGGGCTGCTGGAGCTTTCTCGCAGGATCCGGGCGGCCTATCCCGAAAAATCCATCTGGTCGTTCACGGGCTATCTCTTCGACCGCGACATTCTGGCAAAAAAACTCGGCCCGTGGGAAGTTACGCAGGAACTTCTGTCTTATCTCGACGTGCTGGTGGATGGGCCGTTTGTTGCAAGTCTCAAAAATCTGAACCTGCGCTTCCGCGGCTCGTCCAATCAGCGGCTGATCGACGTGCCCGCAAGCCTGAAAACCGGAGCCGTTGTCCTCTGGGACGAGCGGCAGTAGGAGGAAGTCTATGCCTGTGATCAAGATCCACTATTTTTCCGACGATCTGCCCCGTCTGCAAAAAACCAGCAAGGGCGACTGGATCGATCTGTACTGCGCACAGACCATGACGCTTCACGCGGGGGAGTATGCCCTTGTTCCGCTGGGTGTGTCGATGCAGCTGCCGGAGGGGTATGAGGCGCGCACGGCCCCGCGCTCGTCCACGTTCAAGCGCTGGGGCATTCTGCAGGCCAACTCCGTCGGCGTGATCGACAACAGCTACTGCGGCACGAACGATGAATGGAAGCTGCCGGTCTACGCCACGCGCGACACCGTGCTCGAAAAGGGCGACCGCATCTGCCAGTTCCGCATCTATGAGGTGCAGCCGCCGATCGACTTTGAAGAATGCGACACGCTTTCCGACACCGACCGGGGGGGCTTCGGCTCGACCGGCGTGCGCTGATTTTTTTGAAAACGATACTCCGATACAAGAAAGGATGATTTGGTTATGAAAACGTTGCTCAAGGGCGGCACGGTCGTCTCTGCGGCAGGCTCCTGCGTTGCGGATGTGCTGGTGGACGGCGAGAAGATCGCTGCTGTCGGCGAAGGACTGGCAGTAGACGGCGCAAAGGTCGTCGACGTGAGCGGCAAGCTGCTCTTCCCCGGCTTTATCGACGCGCACACGCACTTCGACCTCGATGTCTGCAACACCACGACCGCCGACAACTTTGACACCGGCACGCGCAGCGCCATCCACGGCGGCACGACGATGGTCATCGACTTTGCCTGCCCGAATAAGGGCGAGACGTTGGGCTACGGGCTTGATCTCTGGCACAAAAAGGCCGACGGCCGGTCCAGCTGCGACTACAGCTTCCACATGACCATTGACGACTGGAACGAGGGCATCAAAAATGAAATTCCGGCCATGTTTGCCGCCGGTATCCCGTCATTTAAGATGTACATGACATATCCCGCCATGATGATCGGCGATCAGGACCTGTTTTCCGCGTTGCTGGAACTGAAGAAATACGGCGGCATCGCGGGCGTTCACTGCGAAAACGCGGGCGTGATCGACGCGCTGATCGCGCAGCACAAGGCGGAAGGGAAGACGGCCCCGTCGTCCCATCCCGAGTGCCGCCCGAATCCGCTTGAGGCGGAGGCCGTGGCCCATCTGCTGCGCATTGCGGAGGTCGCGGACGTTCCCATCGTGATCGTGCATCTGAGCACGAAGGAGGCGCTGCTCGAAGTTATGCACGCGCGTGAGCGCGGCCAGAAGGTCTATGTCGAGACGTGCCCGCACTACCTGCTGCTGGACGACAGCGTTTATTATCAGGAGGACTATTCCGCCTCCGCCCGCTATATCTGCGCGCCGCCCATGCGCAAAAAGGAGGATCAGGCGGTTTTGTGGAAGGCTCTTGCCAACGGCAGCATCCAGACCGTCTCGACCGACCATTGCAGCTTTACGCTGAAACAGAAGGACGCCGGACGCGGCGACTTTACGAAGATCCCCGGCGGTCTTCCCGGCGTGGAAACGCGCGGCGAGCTGCTCTACACCGCAGGCGTGGCCGAAGGCCGCATCACAAAGGAGCAGATGTGCGCCCTGCTGTCCGAAAACCCCGCCCGGCTCTATGGCGCATATCCGCGCAAGGGCGTTCTTGCGCCCGGCAGCGACGCGGATATCGTCGTCTACGATCCTGAGGCTGACACGGTCATCACCGCGCAGACGCAGCTTTCCGCCGCAGGCTACACGCCCTATGAGGGCTTCAAGACCAGGGGTTCCATTGCACAGGTCTATCTGCGCGGCACGCTTGCCGTCGACCACGGCGAAATGAAGGCCGGCCCCATCGGCACGTACATCCCGCGCCATCCGGGAAGTCTGTAAGCATAAGCGCAGCGGCCCGGCACGGGCTGCTGCGCTGGTTTCTTTCTGGATTTGATTGACAGTGCCCGGAAACTGTGGTACAGTGAGATCACAGCCAGTGATATACGGGGCGTCTTGGACGTGGTTGCCGGGGGGGCTTCGGCCTTTTGATCCGCCTTGAGCGGGCACATCGGTTTCGGAAAGAGCATTGGCACAATAAATACAGCTGATGAGACACCGGCCGAAAGGGGCGATTCGCCCGAGCGTCCACCGTCCAAGGCTGTATTTGCGCTCCTGCGGTCCCGGTAATCCTGCCGCGGCGGGAACCCCGGTCTTGATTGCCGCAGGAGCGTTTTTCATGTTTGCAGGCGCATTCTCTCCGGCATTTCCTTCAAAATACAGCCTCCCATTCTCATGCATGGCATGACAACGGGAGGCTGTTTCGCAGATTCCTGCCGCTCAGGTTTGCTGGGCGGCTTTTTCCATGAGCTTCTGATAGACCGGGCGCATGGCAGGCTCGGAGACGGAGGATAAAACATCTTGCACCGAAAGCCAGCGGACGGCGCTGTTTTCATCCGGCTTGCAGCGGATGGGGGATTTGTCGTCGGCCTCCAGCAGATACGTCGCGTTCAGATGCAGGTGGGCGCAGACGAATTTTCCACGCTTGACGTGCGGCGCGACGTGCAGGATTTCGAGTGAGAAGATATCCGGGGAGACGGGCGCGGCCAGCACGCCGGATTCCTCATTTGCCTCGCGCAGCGCGACGGAAAGAAGGTCGGCTTCCCCATCGGCGTGTCCGCCGAGCCAGGCCCAGGACTGATAGAGATTGTGATAGGCCATGAGCACCTTCGTCCTGTCCGGGTTTACGATCCAGCAGGAGGCGGTAAAGTGCGCCGTAGCGTTTTCGCGCGTAAGGAGATCGGAGAAGCAGTCCATGTCGGCCAGCATCTGCCGCCGGTCGGCCTCCTCCTGCTCGTTATAAGGCGCAAACGCCTCGATCTGCGCGCGCAGGCGGGTAAGCTCAGTCATGCTCGTAGGCCATCATCTTGTCGATGCGCCGCTGGTGACGTTCGACGCCGGAGAACGCCGTGTCCAGCCACACGTCGACGATCTCAAGCGCCAGCATTTCGCCCGTCACGGCTGCGCCGAGGGCCATCATGTTGGTGTCGTTGTGCTCGCGGGTGAGTCTTGCGGACATGGGATTATCGAGCAGCGCGCAGCGGATGCCCTTGACCTTGTTGGCCGTGATGGACACGCCGATGCCGGTCGTGCAGCAGACAATGCCGCGGTCGCATTCGCCGCTGGCGACGGCCTGCGCCGCCGGGCCCGCAAAATCGGGATAGTCACAGCTGTCTTTCGTGTAGCAGCCGAAGTCCTTATAGGCAAGGCCGCGCTGTTCGAGATGCTTCATAATGGCGTGCTTGAGATCAAGCGCGCCGTGGTCACAAGCGAGAGCGATCATAGGGGTGTTCCTCCTGCGGTTTTTCTTTTATTATACCGCAGAGGACACAATTTGCAAGCGCAATCGTTTCAGCCGCTGACGCTGATGCTGCGGACAAGGCCGTCCGTGCCGGTGCGAATGATGCAGGAAAGCTCCCCGCAGCCGATGTCGATCGTATAAAAGCCGTCATGATCCCACCAGATCCACGCGCAGAGCGCGTCGCCGGAACTGCCGTAGAGGAACTGTTTCCGCTCCTGCTCCGGCGTCCAATCGGCAGCGGGAAGCGCGGCTAGAACATGGTCCAGATTGTCGCCGAGCTGAATGCCGCGCAGGAAGTCCGGCGAGGAGCCGATTCCCGGCCCGCCGTAGAGCAGCTCGTCCTCGCAGTACCATGCGTCCAGCCGGACGGTGCCGTCGCTGTGCTGTGTAAATTGATAGCTCACGCCGTCGACCGTAAAGTTGTCCCCGCGCATTTTGCCCTTCCGGACGGGACTGCCCTGATAGGCAGCCGCCCTTTGCAGAACGGCTGCGTAATCCATGCCGGGGAAGACCCCGTTCGGAAGCACAAGCTCACAGCGCTGCACCGGCAGAGAACGGTCTGTCTCTGCCGCATCGGGAAGCGCAATGGGGTCGCCCGACAGCGATGCGTCCGTATACATCTCCACGCGGTCGTCAGAGCGCCAGCGTGTCAGATCGAACCGGTCGCTGCCGCTTGAAAAGCGGCCTGTGTGCAGATCCTGTTCCAGATAGCCGAAGCGGGCCTTCGGCGCGTTGATGTCGATCAGCCACCACGCACCGTCCAGCAGCGGCGCACCGAGCGGGTGCACCTGCCCGTTTTCCTCACAGACAAGCTGCGTTTTCGTGTGCGCAAGCGTGCAGTCAGTCCTGCCCTCCGGGCAGGAGGCCGTTTCCGTTTCGAGCCGGAACGTGTACCCGTCCGCGCTTCCCAGCGTCACGGAACTGCCTGCGCAGGCGGTAAAGCTTGCGGCCATCTGCTTTAGAAGCTGCCCCTCATAGCGTGCCTGTAAATATGGGTTATAGCCGGAGCTGTCGGCTTCATCCTCCCCGTGCGGCCAGCGGATCGTGACTTCATAGCAGCCGTCTTTTACGCCGCAGAGATAGACCATCTCGTTCTGCTCGCCCGCCTCGACGCAGATCGTCTCGCCGCGCTGCGTTACCTCGCTGATGCAGCCGCGCGCGGTATAACCGGCGGAGCATTCGGTGATCGTCTTTTCAACATAGCGGACGGCGAACGTCGAGCCGGTGCTGTAAGTGCTGCGCCAGAGGTCGTCCTGCTCGTCGTATTCCCAGCCGGTCGTGGGCAGATACGCGCTCCAGCCTCCGGCTTTGTCGGTGAAGGTGCGAAGGTACGCGTCAATATGAACGGCCCTGCCGTAGCCGTCCATGCCGTTATAGAAGCTCGGATAGAAATAGCCCTGTATATTATTTGCACCATGGGTCGCGGCGTAAATGTCGCGCAGATAGTCCGTCAAGCGGCCTGACTGTTCATACACGGCCAGCGCCGTGCCGTCCGTGTCCTTTGTCCAGCCGAGCAGGCGGTAGTCCTGCGTTTCGCTGCGATAGGTGACGGTCACGAGATAGCGGGTGTTGTCCACCAGATATTCCTGCCCGTCGATATACGACAGGCCGGTATCAGTGCCCAGCATGAAGGTGCGCCCGTCGGCATTTTCCGGCGCAATCGCAATTTTGTAACTCCACAGCTGCAAATCTCCCTCCGGGTCGAGGCCGGACAGGGATGCAAGCTGCTCGAGGTTCACCATCTGCGCGTCCTGCACCGTATCTGTTACAGTCTCAAATCCGCCGTCGGTCAGTACCTTATATTCGATTGGCTCCGGCAAAATGACCTGCGCGATATAATATTCGGCGTAGTCCTCTATACTGGAAAAGAACGCGCTTGTCGGGGGCGTGCTGTCTGCCTCTGCGGGGCTGTCTGCGGTAGAAGAAGCGGGCGGCTCTTCCTCCGGCTGCTCTGCGTCCGTCTTCGGGTCGGTCAGGAAGCACACGGCCACGGCGATGGACACGAATACCGCCGCCAGCACGACCCAGAACGCAGGCTTTTTGTAATTTAAAACGGACTTGATGCGGCCCTTCACGCCCGTCTCGCCGAAGGCCAGCGGGCAGGCCGTGATCATCCGGCGCGGGACGCTGCATTGCAGCAGCGCACGGGAATAGGTCGTCTTGCAGCTCTCTCCCAGCTCGCGCACGACCTTTTCATCGCAGGCCGCCTCGATATCGCGGCAGAATAAAACATACGCCAGCCAGCAGACGGGGTTGAACCAGTATGCCGTCAGGAGCAGGAAGCCCAGCGGCTTCCAGAGCTGGTCGCCGCGCTTTAAATGTGCGCGCTCGTGCGCCAGAACCATGTCCTGCGCGCCGGGCTCCAGCCCGAAGGGCAGATAAATTCTTGGTCGAATCACGCCGAGGATGAACGGGGACGGGACGAATTCCGACTGGAACACGTTCCCCTCCAGCCGCACCGCCGTGCGCACACGAAGCCGCAGGCGCAGCGCGGAGATCGCCGCGTACAGGACAAGCACCGCGCAGCCGCCGAGCCAGACCCACGCGGCAAGCCACGTCAGAATTTGCAGCGGGTTCGCGCTCTGCGCGGGGTCAGGTGTAAACGCGGCCTGTAAGGGCGGATTTACAATGGCGTCGACCGCCGGGATGCCGCTCGTGATGGCTGGCGCGGCGGAATACACGATCTCCGGCTGCACCGGCTCCGCGCTCGGAATGAGGCTCAGCACGCTTTCAATCGAGAACGGGCACAAAAGCCGCACCGCCGCCAGCGCCCACAGGGCGCACAGCAGCCATTTCGGCGCTTTTTTGAACGCCAGCCGCACCAGCACGACCGCAAAAATCAGAACCGCCGCAGACAGGCTGCGGTTGAGAAAGCCGAGAAAAAGATTTGTCATGGCCGATTCTCCTCATAGCCGTCGATCATGGCGCGCAGCCGGTCGACCTCGTCCTGCGAAAGCTTCGTCTTGCGCGCGAACGCCGCGATAAACGCGGGGAGCGAGCCTTCGAACGTCTTCTCGACCAGCTCGTCCAGCTCTGCCGCCTGCGCCTCGTCCTTGGAGACGAGGGAGGAGACGAGTCCGTTTTCGTTTTTTACGATGCCGCGCTCGCCTAGACGGTGGATGACCGTATACGTCGTCGTCCGGCTCCAGCCGAGCCTTTCTTTGCACAGCTTCGCCAGCTCCGCGCTGGGCAGCGGCTCATGCTCCCATAAAATCAGGCAGAACCGGTATTCGCTCTCAAAGATCTTCGGGGTGGACATAGGCATTCCCTCCTTGTCTAATACGTTAGACTGTAATTGCAGTATAACGCATTAGACTGCTCTTGTCAAGCCCCCTTTGCAAAAGGGCAGCTTTTTGCGGACAGAAAATTTTCGGCAGGATGCAACCCTTGCGGAATTTTTGCGTGTAGGAAAGAGAAGCGCGGATGCGGACGCGGCGCGGCCCACAATATCTTGTGGCGGGTGTTACGTCTACCTCGCAACATGGGCCGAAATGGGCTGAAATGCTTGGTAAAACAGACATTTTCGTAAAAATCGGTTGCAATTTTTAATTTTTATGGTAAACTGGTTACATAAAATCTGCGGCTGCCACAGGCCGCAAATTGAAAGAGGTGCAGGTATGAAGCGTACATTTGGAAGATTTATGAGCCTGCTGCTGGTGCTCGCCATGGTATTGGCGATGGTTCCGGCGGCATTGGCTGCAAACGCGTACAGCGTCGAGCCGGACTCGACGATCACGCTCACGACGACGTACACGTTCACGGAAGCAACGTGGACGTCCAGCGATTCGACCGTCGCAAAAATTGAAAGCAGCACCGCCACAACGGCAGTCATCAAGGGCGTAAAGGCCAGCACGACGGCCATCCGGATCACGGCTACCGGCAAGGTAAATGGTCGTGATTATTCGGAGTATTTCACGGTTTATGTGCGGGACGCATATACCCTTACGCTGGCGCTCAGCAACAGTAATATCAACGGCACGGTTGCGCTGAATCAGGGCGACACCAGAACGCTCACCGCGACTGTCACGGTCGGCAGCAGCGGCGTGACCGCAGGCAATCTGGCAAACTGCGAAGTTCATTTCACCAGCGATAACGATGCCATCTCGGTTACTCCTGCCAGCGCGAAGGTCACCGCAAGCACGGTCGGCCACTACACGACCTATAAGGTTGAAGCGACTGTCAAAGCAGAGAAGGTCGGCGGCGCAACGCTGACGGCGCAGGTCTGGTATCAGGGTAAAGATGGCATGAAGCCGTCCACGTCCGCGACTGCGACCAAGACCATCGGCTTCAGAGTCAGCGGCGCGGCGACGATCTCGGTCACGCTTCCGACCGCCCAGCAGGTATTGTCGCTGGAGGCAGGCGGCACGTCTGCCACGCTGCAGCCGAAGGTGACCGGCTATTCCGGCACGGCGCAGCCGAAGCTGCTGTATCTGTATGACACCAAGGATAACAATCTGTATGTCCGCCCCAACGCTTCGACGACCTCCGCGACAGTCGAGCCGTACAAGGCCTGCGACGCAACAAAGATCTATATCTGCATCGCGGACTACAACGCGGGTCTGACATACGCGAAGATCGACCAGACGAACCCGTCCGCATCGATCGAGGGCAGCTACGCTGTCTGCACGGTCAGCATCAAGAATAAGGGCATGGCTGTCACATCGATCGAGGTCATGAACAACGAAAGCGTGTCCTATAACGGAAAGACCTCCCGCCTGCAGACGCTGCTTGACAACGGCACGATGGTCTTCGGTCTGCAGGACAGCTATTATAAGCCTGCTGTGAAGTCTACGTTGATCCGTGACGAGCTGAAACTTACTGCGCGCATCAAGGCTCCCGATTCGCTGCTTGCAAGCGCTGCGGATCTGAAAAATGCCTATTCCCGCATTGAGTGGACAAGCTCTGCCCCCGCTGTTGCCAAGGTGGGCACGACCGAATCGGACGGAACCTCGGCAACTGCGACGATCGTGCCGGTCGCAGCCGGTACGGCGACGATCACCGCGAAGGTCGACGGCAATGTTACCGCAACCTATAATGTTACGGTCTATCAGGGTCGTGCATACAAGATCACCGAAGAGCCGAGCATCGGTGAGACGGTCGGCAAGATGACGGACACCGAGCTCAAGGCCATGTTCGAAAAGGAAACGGCCAAGGTCGAGATTCAGACCAGCATCTACGCTGACGAAGTGATGATCTACGAGCTGCCCGTCAAGAGCGCAGATGTCGTGCCCGGCGAGAACGGCGGCAAGAAGTTCAAGTATACGCTCAACGGCCTCAAGACGGCTACGAAGGAATTCTTCTACAACAGAGAAGACCCGAACAGCACAGGCGTTACGACGGACAAACAGGTGACCTTCTCCGACATTTCCTTCTCGGAGCAGCCCGCAAACGCGGCCTATAAGATCACGGACACCATTGCCGATCTGGCCATGACAGCGTCGGTTTCGACGGGCAAGATCAAATCCGTGGTCTGGTACATGAACAGCGACCAGACGACCGGCGGTGTGGATAAAGCAATTCAGACAGACAAAATTACCGATAAGCCTACGAACTACCGTTCGGTTTTGTCCAATCTCAAGCAGTACATCACCGGTACCGGAACCTATGTGTTCTACTGCCGCGTCACGACCGACGACGGCAAGTATGCCGAAACACGCAAGGCTATCATCACCATCACCGGTGAGAACCACATCAATATCGTCTTCAAGCCGACCACGGCAAAGGCTGGCGAGACGTTCACCATCACCGGCACGCCGCAGGAGTATGTGAGCGGCAAGCTGACCAATGTGACCGGCAAGACCTATACGATCACATGGTCCTCGAGCGACGAGAACATCGTCAAGCTCTCCAGCAAGACCAGCACCAACAGCAGCCCCTCCATCACCGCGACGGCCAAGGCAGGCGGTCAGGTCACCATCAAGGCTGAAACGACGATCGGCGCGAAAAAGTATGCTGCCGAAGTGAAGTTCACCGTCACTGTCCCCGAGGCGGACACTGTCAGCGTGACGCTCGGCGAGAACGACACCTATGTCCAGCTCGACGGCAGCAAGCTCGCCGCGGCAGTCAAGACCGCCGCGAAGGTCACGCCCAGCACCTTTACCTTTGAGTCCCCGGCCAACGGCACGCTCTATACCTCGAGCGCCATGTCCGGCACGGTCAGCACGACGACCAAGTATTCTGCCAGCGAAGTCAGCAAGATGGTCTACCGTCCGACGAGAACCACCGGCACGCATACCATCAGGTACGCCGCCTATGACGGCAGCGCCCAGATCGCGACCGGCACGATCAATGTCGTGACCAGCGCAAGCACGGTCGAATACCATATCTCTGCCAACGAGAAGCAGCAGATGGTCGTCAGCGACTTCCAGCGCGTCTACGGCTCCGGTCTGAGCTCCGTGACCTTCGGCACGAACAGCAATTCCCACGGCGCGCTGTACAAGGGCAGCACGACCAGCTCCGGCAAGGTCGGCAGCGAGGCCTACAGCGTCTCGACCGGCTCGAACCTGCTGAAAAACGTCTGCTTCATCGCGGGCAGCACCACGTCGAAGTACACCGTGACCATCCCCTTCACGGCAAACGGCTCGTCCGGTCAGATGAACGGCCAGCTTGTGGTCTATGTCAATGACACCCACACGCTGAACTCCACCGGCGCGTCCTTCCGCTCCATGGGCATCGCGGGTGAGCTGACGCCGGAAAACGCCACCGGCAGCACCTACATCACCATTGACCGCATCGTCGGCGGTAAGCTTTACTCCGCCTACACCAGCATCAAGAACTGCACCGCGCTGACCAGCAAGGATTTCGGCAGCACGAAGTTCTACTTCTCTGGCTCCGGCAGTCTGGATAACCTCTATATCCTGCCGCTGGCCGACAGCAAGAGCGTCGAGGTCAGCTACACCATCGACGGCAGCACGAAGGGCACGCTGTCCTTCAAGGTCAACCAGCAGACGGCCTCCAACCAGTTCACGGATGTGAGCGGCTCGTACAAGTGGGCGGCCAACTCGGTCGACTTCATGTACATGAACGACATCATCAAGGGCAACAACACCAAGAACCCGAAGCTCTTCGGGCCGGGCGCCAAGATGACCCGCGCCATGCTCGTCACGGTTCTCTACCGTGCGGCAGGCGAGCCCACCGTTACCGGTATCACCAACAAGTTCACCGACAACAAGCAGGGCCAGTACTACTACAACGCAGTCCTCTGGGCCTCCAACATGGGCATTGTCAACGGCGCGACCGCCACGACCTTCGACCCGAACGGCAATGTCACCCGTGAGCAGATCGCGGCTATCCTGTACCGCTACGAAGGCAGTCCGACCGTGACCGGTTCTCTGAGCGGCTATCCCGATCAGGCGCAGGTCAGCTCCTTTGCCGTCACGGCAATGCAGTGGGCTGTCGGCACCGGCATCATCACCGGCGTCACCTCCGGCGGCAGGACGACCCTCTCCGCAAAGGGCAACGCCACCCGCGCTCAGGTCGCCGTCATGCTCCACCGCTTCCTGACGTTCTAAGCATATCGACCCCTCGCCCCCGGCTCACGCCGGGGGCGTTTTTTGCGCACAAAAAGGCGCCCCTTTCAAGGCAATGTCATCAACTTAAGGTCAGCACACATCAGATTTACACAGAGAACGACCGGCACTCGAACAGGGCTGATAGGGGCGGGGCTCTGCTCCGCCCGGCGGAGGGCACTCGTTTTAACGGGAATCTTGGGCGGATACGAATGCAGTTTCCTACTTGTATGTACGGGCCGATGCCTACTCGGGCCATTTGGAAGCTCCGAATTCGCCGAAGAGCTTCAAAAGAACCGGTGCATTCTGCGGGCGGACAGATTCGTCCGCCCCTACAGGATACGGGGTATTGAGGTTTCGGTGCAGGGGCCGGCGACGCTGTCGGCCCATTTGGCAGATGCGAATTTGCCGCAGAGTTCCGTAAAAACGGGTGCATTCTGCCCCCCTACAGCCGAATGCGCACGTGCATACGGATTCGCCGAGGCTTTCCAAAGATTCAGGGCATCCTGCCGGGCGGAGCAGAGCCCCGC
>OMED01000840.1_pt1 | contig 14069 bp, 13 predicted proteins | sample 1673411 | NCBI WGS metagenome assembly OMED01 (sample SAMEA103958110, study PRJEB25191) | human gut metagenome | reverse complement strand
GGGACTGCGGTCCCTCCCCTTTGGAAACCCCTCCCGGAGACGAGGGACGGGGCAGGAAAAACCAGCCCCCAAGGGGACGAAGGGCGAGAGACGAGGATAAAGCAGAAAACGGACCGGGTAGTGCGTAGCGAAGCGGAACGCACGGGAGCAGAAATACGCCGATTCGGTTTTCCGCCCCGTTGTGCTCCACACTCTCAAATGCGGGGATATGCTGATTTGATATTCGGGTATAGCGCAGCCGGCAGGCAACTTCCGGATTTTGTCGGCAGTGCGTGACGGCCAGCCCCCGCTTTGGGTGAGTTGACCGCTTTGCCGGTCAACTCATCCCTCAGCGTCTTTTCTTTTGACCATGAATGGCCGTTTTCTTTTCCGCAAGAGGAAAAGAAAATGGGGATTCCATCCCGCATGGTATCACCATGCTTTCCTGTGCGGCAAAGCCGCACATTGCGGTTTATTCCTCGTGCTTGGTGATCTGAATATGTAGCTCATCCAGCTGCTTCTGGGTGACCTCAGAAGGTGCGCTCATCATCACGTCCTGCGCGTTCTTGTTCATGGGGAAGGGGATGATCTCCCGGATGCTGTCCTCGCCGGCCAGCAGCATCACCATGCGGTCCACGCCCGGCGCGATACCGGCATGGGGGGGTGCACCGTAGGTGAAGGCGTTGTACATGGCGGGGAACTTGGCCTTCACATCATCCTCGCCCAGCCGGACCAGCTCAAAGGCCTTGATCATGATCTCGGGGTCATGGTTTCGGACGGCGCCGGAGGAAAGCTCCACGCCGTTGCACACCAGGTCGTACTGGTCGGCGGTGATGTTCAGGGGGTCGATCTCGCCCTTTTCAGCCTTCAGCAGCACGTCCAGACCGCCGGAGGGCATAGAGAACGGGTTGTGGCAGAATTCCAGCTCGCCGGACTCGTCGCCGATCTCGTACATGGGGAAGTCCACGATCCAGCAGAAGGCATACTGTTCCTTGTCCATGTGACCGGGAACGGCAGCGCCCAGGGTCTTGACCAGCACACCGGCGGTCTTGAGAGCGGCCTCCCGCTTACCGGCGGACAGAGCCACGAAGTCGTTGGCCTTCAGCCCCAGGGCCTCGACGACCTTTTCCTTGATGGGATTGACGAACTTGGAAATGCCGCCCACCAGCTCGCCGTTTTCGTCCATGCGGAACCAATAGGCCTTGCCGCCGGACACAGTTTCCACATCTGCCAGGGTCTTGTCGATAAACTTCCGGGTTTCGTGGAAATCGCTGACCTTTACGGCCTTCACCAGATTGCCCTCGGCAAAGGGCTCAAAGCCACAGCCGCCCAAAACGGCGGTGACGTCCTGCACCCGCAGGTCGATCCGCAGGTCCGGCTTGTCAGAGCCGTAGTTCTCCATGGCCTCGGTGTAGGGGATACGGGTGAAGGGTGCACCGCTGGCCCGGTTGTAAGCGCCGTACTGTGCGAAGATGGGAGGCAGCACGTCCTCCAGAACGGCAAACACGTCCTCCTGCGTGGCGAAGGCCATCTCCATATCCAGCTGATAGAACTCGCCGGGGGAGCGGTCCGCGCGGGCGTCCTCGTCACGGAAGCAGGGGGCGATCTGGAAGTAGCGGTCGAAGCCGGAGGTCATCAGCAGCTGCTTGAACTGCTGGGGAGCCTGAGGCAGCGCGTAGAACTTGCCGGGATGGTTCCGGGCGGGCACCAGATAGTCACGGGCGCCCTCGGGGGAGGAGGCCGTCAGAATGGGCGTGGTGATCTCCAAAAAGCCGTGCTCGGTCATGGACTTCCGCAGGGCGGCCACCACGTTGCACCGCAGAATGATGTTCTTCTTCACAGCGGGGTTCCGCAGATCCAGATAGCGGTACTTCAGCCGCTGGGCCTCGTCGGCCTCCCGGCTGCGGTTAATCTGGAAGGGCAGTTCGCTGTGCTGGCAGCGGCCCAGCACCTCCACCTTGGCGGGGACGATCTCAATGTCGCCGGTGGCCATCTTGTCGGTCTTGCTGTCACGCTCCCGGACGGTACCCTCCACGGAGATGGTGGACTCCTTGGTGATGGCCTTGAAGGTGTTCACCATGTCCTCGGTCTCCGCCACCACCTGCGTGGTGCCGTAGAAGTCCCGGACCACCACGAAGGCCAGATTGGCGCTGACCACGCGGACGTTCTCCATCCAGCCGGAAATTTTCACCTGCTTGCCCGCGTCACTGAGGCGCAGCTCTCCACAGGTATGGGTTCGATTCTGCATCATATTGTTGCTTCCTTTCCATGAAAAGTGATTTAAAATTGTATAATGAAAATCAGAAATAACAAATTGTATTTATTCGGCCGCCTGTTCCCACAGCTCGTGGGCCATTTTCTGCCCGATTTCGTGGCCGTTCTTCATCAACAGCGGCAGTGTGACCCCATGGTCAAAGTCCCGGTAACTCCATGCGTCCACATCGAATTTCAGATGCTCAGATCGCCAGATATCAGTTCCGTTGTCCTGCGCGAAGCTGATAGACATGGTATCTAAATCATCGGTTTCCGGGTATTTGACGTAGGTATCCACGATCCCTTCTAAGAAGGGGAGGGCCTGCACCACCACGTTGAAGGGGGAGCGCCGGAACCGCAATTCCCGAATTTCCGACCAGAGATCGTCAAATTCCTCTGTCCCGGCGGTAAACTCCAAGCGCCGATCCTCATGGCGGTATGTGGTGAAATCCGACAAATACACCTCAATGATGTCCGGCTCCAGTTCCGGATACAGGGTTTCCACGCCGATGGGCCGGGCATACCAAAGCCCCCAGATCACCAGCAACGCCGCCAGCAGCAGCGGCAGGTCACGCTTCAGAGTCAGCTTCATAACAGGCTCCTTTCTGTGGTTATTCCACGATCACGCTTCCTTTTTCCAGTTCAGCAAGACCGGCCTTGATCCGGTCGATGGTCTCCTGCGTATTCAGTTTGGTCTGCTCGCCGGACTTCATGTCCTTGCAGGCCACCACGCCGACGCTGATCTCGTCCTCACCCAGGAAGATCACATAGGGGATGGACAGCTTGTCGGCATAGCTCATCTTGGCCTTGAACTTCTTCTGCTCGCAGTGGAGCTGGGTGCGGATACCCGCCTGCCGCAGCTGTGTCGCCAGGGCGATGGCGGGGGAGAGGTCCTCCGTCATAGGCAGGATCAGCACATCCGCCGGGGCGGTGGGCAGCTCCGGATTCAGCATCCCCTGCTCGCCCAGCACATAGAACAGCCGGGTCAGGCCGATGGAAATGCCCACGCCGGGGAGCTGCTTGTCCGTGTAGAACTCCGCCAGATTGTCATACCGTCCGCCGGAGCACACGGAGCCGATCTCCGGGTGATCCAGCAGCGTGGTCTCATAGACCGTGCCGGTGTAGTAATCCAGACCACGGGCAATGGTGAGATCCACGGCGAAATTCTCCGCAGGTACGCCAAAGTCCGCCAGATACTTCACCACGGTGTTCAGCTCGCTGAGCCCCTGATCGAACATCTCGTTTCTGCCAGTGTAGCCCTCCAGCGCCGTCAGGACCTCTGCATTGCTGCCCTTGATGGCGATGAACTTCAAGATCTCATCGGCGTCGCTCTCACTGACGGCGAAATCCTCTACCAGAATGGTTTTTACCTTTTCGGGACCGATCTTATCCAGCTTGTCCACGGTGCGCATCACGTCGGCGGATTTCTCCGTCAGGCCCAGCATGGCGTAGAAGCCGTTCAGGATCTTCCGGTTGTTCACCCGGATCTGGAACCGCTTCAGGCCCAGGGTGGAGAAGGTCTGATAGATGATAGAGGGGATCTCCGCCTCGTTGGTGATGTCCAGCTTGCCGTCGCCGATGATGTCAATGTCCGCCTGATAGAACTCACGGAACCGGCCCCGCTGGGCACGCTCGCCCCGATACACCTTGCCGATCTGATACCGGCGGAAGGGGAAGGACAGCTCATTGTAGTGGAGGGCCACATACTTGGCCAGAGGCACCGTCAGGTCAAAGCGGAGGGAGAGGTCGCTGTCGCCCTTCTGGAAGCGGTAGATCTGCTTTTCCGTCTCGCCGCCGGCCTTGGCCAGCAGCACCTCACTGGACTCGATGACGGGGGTATCCAGGGGCGTGAAGCCGTACAGGGAATAGGTCTTGCGGAGGATCTCCATGATGCGCTCCATCTGCTGTTGGGGCGCCGGGAGAAGCTCCATAAAGCCGGACAGCGTCCGGGGGGTCATTTTTGCCATAAAAATACTCCTTTTCGGGTGATATTACTGAGTTTTCCGCTGAAACAGGGCGTTATAGGATCGTAAAAACTGCAAAAAAACGCTCCCGTCCCATAGCTTTGGGACGAGAGCTTACGCTTCGTGGTGCCACCCAAATTCGGGGCAGACTGCCCCCTTTGGCCTTCTGGTACGGGAAGGGGACCGTGGACGTTTCCGTCCCCGCTCCGCCGCTGTCCTTCCTCCGGGGCAGACGGGATGCTTTCAGCATTGCACCCCTCTCTGTGAGACTGCGTTCCGGCCTACTGCTGCGGCGTCATAGCGGTGTATTCATTTGATAGTAGCCGTTTTCCGGCGATTTGTCAAGCGATGGGCCGGTTGCTGGCGGGATTGACGATCATACGCCAGTCCAGATCACCCCGGGCCAGACCCAGTACCAGCATTTCCGCCGTGGCAATGTTGCTGGCGAAGGGCACATTGTTCTGGTCGCACAGGCGGGAGATGTAACTGATCTCACCGGCCATCTTTTCGTTACTGGGGTCGTTGAAAAACAGTACCAGATCGAATTCATTGTAGGCGATGCGGGCGCCGATCTGCTGGCTGCCGCCGTGGGCATAAGACAGGAAGCAGTGTACCTTCAGACCCGTGGCTTCCGCTACCATGTGCCCGGTGGTGTTGGTAGCGTACAGGTTATGCTGAGAGAGAATGCCGGCGTAGGCGGTACAGAACTGTACCATCAGGTCCTTCCGGTTGTCATGCGACATAATAGCAATATTCATCTGTCGATCTCCTTTCTGGGGTTCTTATCTGATCCGCAGCAGCGGCGCTTTACCGCCCTGCAGTCGAATTGCGATATTTCGGTATGCGCTGGCCGCTCCATTGTAAGAGCGCAGCAAAAGGGGAGTTCCTTGATTCAGGGACACAGGCAGCGCGTCATCCTCCGGTACCACGCCGATGAGGGGCAAACCTGCCTTGTCCATGGCATCATCAATGGTGGCGTGCATACTGTGCAGCAGCTTCTTCCGCACCCGGTTCACCACCAGATGCAGCCGACCGGAGCCGAACTGCCGCAGCTCCATCACGGTATGCTGGGCGTCCCGCAGGGAAGAGGCGTCCTGCGTGGTCACTACCACGCAGCGGTCCGCCGCGCAGACCGCCAGACGGAAGCCCTCGCCCAATCCGGCAGGGGCGTCCAGCAGACAGAAGTCAAATTGCTGCCGGATCTTTCGCAGCATCCGCCGAAAGTCCTCCTCCGTCACGGCAGGACCCCGCATTCGCACAGGCGCCGTCAGCAGATAGAGATTGGGAATACTGGGATGCGCCACCACAGCCGCTTCCAGCGGACAGCGGTCCAGCGCCACATCGGAGAAATCCATCAGCGCCCGGTCCGTCAGTCCCAAGGCCAGATCCAGATTTCGCAGTCCGATGTCGCAGTCTACGCACAGCACCCGCTTGCCGCTCTGGGCCAGCGCGGTGCCGACTCCGGCAGTCAGGGAGGTCTTACCGGTGCCGCCCTTGCCGGACACTACCGCGATACATTGTCCGCTCACGACACCACCTCACTTTCAAATGCCAGTATCCTTATTATAACGGATTCTTTTTGATTTTTGCAAATGGTCTGGGATATTTTTTTGGTGTTTCGGCAATTTTTTTTATAAAAATCACCCGATGGACCACCTCTGTGCCGGGGATCTGATAGTCGGCCGTCCGCTCCACCTGTCCGCCTAAGATCTTGATAGCCTTTTTAGCGGATTCCAGCTCCTCATCGGACTCCACGGATTTCATGGACAGGAAGTATCCGCCCGCCTTCACCAGCGGCAGGCACAACTCACACAATACGCTGAGATTCGCCACGGCCCGGGACACGGCGAAGTCAAAGCTCTGCCGGTGCTCTGCCGCGAATTCCTCCGCCCGGGCGTGAACACACTGCACGTTCTGCAATCCCAACTCGTTGCAGACCTCCTGTAAGAAGGTGATCCGCTTGCCCAAGGAGTCCAGCAGCGTCATGCGGATGGACGGCTCCAAAATTTTCAGAGGCATACCGGGGAAACCTGCGCCGGTGCCTACATCCACCACGGTTTTGTCCTTGAGGTCCGCCAGCGTCAGCAGCGCGGCGCTGTCTAAAAAGTGGAGGGAAGCCACATCCTCCGGGTCCGTGATGGCGGTGAGATTCATCACCTTGTTTTTTTCCAGCAGCAGCTCTCCGAACCGCAGCAGGGAGGGGGCGGCGTCATCGCCCAGCCCCAATTCCGCCAGGCCTTTTCGCAGATGTGCTTCCATCATTTCTCTTTCAGCAGATCCCGGATCTCCGTCAGCAGCTTTTCCTCATTGGAGGGCTCCGGTGGGGCGGGTTCTTTGGCAGGGGCTTCCTCCTGCTTTTTCAGCTTGTCATGGAAGCCGTTGATGGTCTTGATCATCAGGAACACCGCAAAGGCGATGATGAGGAAATCCAGAATGGTGGCCAGGAAGCTGCCGTATTTGATGGCGACCTCCGTGGCGGGATCGGTCACCCCGTCGGCTCCGGCAACAGCGGCCTTCAGCACGATCTTCCAATTGGAAAAATCAACGCCGCCGGTGAGTAGGGAGATCAGGGGCATGATGGCGTCATTCACAAGGGAAGTGGAGATCTTACCGAACGCACCGCCGATGATGACGCCGACAGCCATATCCATCACATTGCCTCGGGCGATAAAGGTTTTGAACTCTCCCATGAAGCTTTTTTTCTTTTCGGGTGCGGACATGGGAAGAACCTCCTTTTGGTCAAAAAATCTTGAAAGCTGAAACCGTTGCGCCGCAAGGGTTTCAGAACGCAGACCGGAATGGAGACGTTTTCAGGACCTAAAATGATCCCACCATGGTCTCCGCAGTCTGTTATGAGCTGTATCGGCATACTACGAATTGTATTATTCTATTCAAATAATACAATTCGTAGCTTTTGGCCGATTTCTTGTTTTTACAGGGCTGTGAGAAGAATTTACTTCTTGGTCGGGACCAGAACCTTGGTGCCGCCCATGTAGGGCCACAGGACCTCGGGAATCTTCACGGTGCCGTCCGCCTGAAGGTTGTTTTCCAGGAAGGCGATCAGCATACGAGGAGGTGCCACGCAGGTGTTGTTCAGCGTGTGGCAGAGCTGCATCTTGCCGTTTTCATCCTTGTAGCGGATCTTCAGGCGGCGTGCCTGTGCGTCCCCCAGGTTGGAGCAGGAGCACACCTCAAAGTACTTCTGCTGACGGGGGGACCAGGCCTCAATGTCGCAGGACTTCACCTTCAGGTCTGCCAGATCGCCGGAGCAGCACTCCAACTGCCGCACGGGGATGTCCATGGAGCGGAACAGCTCCACGGAGAAGTTCCACAGCTTATCGTACCACGCCTTGGAGTCCTCGGGCTTGCAGACCACGATCATCTCCTGCTTCTCAAACTGGTGGATGCGGTACACGCCGCGTTCCTCAATACCATGAGAACCCTTCTCCTTGCGGAAGCAGGGGGAGTAGGAGGTCAGCGTCTGGGGCAGTTTGTCGGCGGGAATGATCTGGTCGATGAACCGGCCGATCATGGAGTGCTCGCTGGTGCCGATCAGATACAGGTCCTCGCCCTCAATTTTATACATCATGGCGTCCATATCCGTCTGGCTCATAACGCCCTCCACCACGTTGCCGTGGATCATGAAGGGGGGGATGCAGTAGGTGAAGCCCTTGGAGATCATGAAGTCCCGGCCATAAGCCAGCACAGCCTCGTGGAGACGGGCAATGTCACCCAGCAGGTAGTAGAAGCCGGAGCCGGAGACACGGCCGGCGGCGTCCATATCAATGCCGTCAAAGCTCTCCATAATGTCCGTGTGATAGGGGATGGGGAAGTCAGGCACCTTGGCCTCGCCGAAGCGCTGGACCTCTACGTTGGCGGAATCGTCCGGGCCGATGGGCACGGAGGGGTCAATGATCTGGGGGATCTGGAGCATGATGTGGTGGACCTTCTCGTCCAGCTCAGCTTCCAGCTTTTCCAGAGCGGCCAGCCGCTCAGCCTCATCGGTGACCTGCTTCTTCACAGCCTCGGCCTCAGCCAGCTTGCTGGGGTCCTTCTTGGCCTGACCCATCAGCATACCGACCTGCTTGCTCAGGCGGTTGCGATCGGAACGGAGCTGGTCTGCCTCCTGAATGTTGGCCCGGCGCTGGCTGTCCAGCTCGATGACCTCATCCACCAGGGGCAGCTTCTCGTCCTGGAACTTCTTCTTGATGTTTTCCTTCACAATGTCGGGATTTTCCCGGATAAACTTAATGTCGAGCATAGTTCATTCTCCTTGATCGATTTGATCGAAATAATTGTAATGATAATGTTTACTTGTTTAAGATCGCTTCTTTTAATTCCTGATACCGCTGGGCCGGAGGCGTAACGCCTTCCGTATTGGTGCTGGGCAGAAGCTCGTCCAGATGCTGGTCGCTGATCTCCTGAAGGGTCAGGAGGCAGCCGTCCAGATTTCCGGTGAGATACTCCTGCTGAAGATTGTAGAGGGCCAGCAGCGCCTGAGACGTTTTCTCCAGATCGGAGATGCTGTCGGAAATGACCTTCAGCTCCTCCTTGGCCTCATCCCGTTCTGCTTCTGTTTCATCCAGCCGCTTCTGCAGCTCAATGATCTGTTCCTGTGTTGTCTGGATCTCCTGAATGGCGGAGACGGAATTCTGTAATTGCCCCAGTGCCTCCGTGTTGCTCCGCTGATGGGACAGCATGGAGAGGAACATCAGCAGGAATGCCGCCAGAAACAGGATCAGAATATAGATAATAACGGGTTTCTTGCCGGTTTCCGGCGTTTCTGAGGATGCGGGCGTCACCTCGCCTCCGTCAGCTCGTTTTTCAAATTTCATGCATGAGGTCCTTTCTTTAATTGTGAGACCTTGATGACGGCCAAAGCGTCCAGCAGGTCGTTCAGATCGTCCACACCGTAATATTCCAGCTCGATCCGACCTTTTTTGCGGCCGGGAACGATCTTCACACCGCGGCACAGCCGGGCCTTCAACTCATTTTGGGCCTCTGCCAGATAATCCACCTCGTCAGGATCTTTGTCCTGCGCCTCTTTCTTCTCGGCGGAAAGCCGTTTGACCAGAGCCTCTGTCTGCCGGACGGAGAGTCCGCCGCTGACAATGGCGTTGGCCGCGCTTTCCTGCAGGGAAGGGGAGAGGGGAACCAAAGCCCGGGCGTGACCGGCGGAAAGTTTGCCCTCCTCCACCAGCTTTCGGACGGAGGGCGTCAGTCCCAGCAGCCGCAGGGCATTGGTCACGGCGCTGCGGGATTTGCCTACCCGCTGGGCGGCCTCCTCCTGCGTCATGTGGTAGGATTCGATCAATGACTGAAAACCGGCGGCTTCCTCCATGGGATTCAGGTCCTCTCGCTGGAGGTTTTCGATCATGGCCAGCTCGGCCGCCTTGCGGTCATCGGCCTCGATCACGATGACCGGAACCTCCTGTAAGCCAGCCAGCCGGGCTGCCCGCCAGCGACGTTCTCCGGCAATGATCTGATAGTAGCCGGATGACAGCTTTCGCACGGTTAACGGCTGAATGATGCCGTGCTGTGAAATGGAATCCGCCAGTTCCTGGAGAGATTCATCATCAAAGCGCTTCCGGGGCTGTGATGAGCAGGTCTCCACCTGTGAAATGGGAAGTGACAGACTGCCGCTGGACTCGGTTTTCATCACGTCGTCGCCTAAAAGGGCGCCGAGTCCTCTGCCGAGACCAGAGGGCTTTTTTGATGCCATAGAAACGCTCCTTTCTACTGTTTTTTCAGGAACTCAACTGCGAGTGCCTGATAGGCCTCCGCACCGCGGGAGGTGCGGTCATAGGCCGTGATGGGCTTTCCGTGGCTGGGCGCCTCAGAGAGCCGGACGTTCCGGGGGATCACTGTGGCGTAGACCTTGCCGGGGAAGTAGTGCTTGACCTCTTCCGCCACCTGCATGGCCAGATTGGTGCGCCCGTCGAACATGGTCAGCAGAACGCCTTCCAGCGCCAGCTTCGGGTTCAAAGAGCGCCGCACAATGCGAACCGTGTTCATCAGGTCGCTGAGACCTTCCAGAGCGAAATACTCGCCCTGAACCGGAACCAAAATGCTGTCAGCAGCACAGAGGGCGTTCAGCGTCAAAAGCTCCAAAGACGGCGGGCAGTCAATGAAAATGAAGTCATATTCCGCCGCCAGCTGGTCCAGCGCGTCCTTCAGAAGAAATTCGCGGCGGTCCATGCCGATGAGCTCGATGCCAGCGCCGGCCAGTGCCTTGTTGGAGGGGAGCACGTCTCCGTATCGGGTGTGCACCACCGCGTCAGCGGCGGGCACATCGGAGACCAGCACCTCGTAAATGCCTTTGGAAACGGTTTTGTCCACGCCCATGCCGGAAGTGGAATTGGCCTGTGGGTCAAAGTCGCAAAGCAAGACGCGCTTGCCCTGCTCCGCCAGTGCTGCTGCCAGATTGACACAGGTGGTGGTTTTGCCCACGCCGCCTTTTTGGTTTACGATGGAAATGATTTTTGCCACAGGCCACCTGCTTTCCGGGCCACAGCCCTGTTTGATGCACGGCATAAGTGCCATGGAGCATTGCGGTGCAATGACTCAGCAAATAGTATTATAACAAGGAGCCTGCGGTGTTTCAAGGCGTTCCTGCAAAAAAATGCGGTTTTGCAGTATTTTTTATAAAAACAATTTTTGGGAAACTCAGATTCTACTGGTTTCACGTGAAACATTTTGTTGGCGGCGGCTGTAAAGGAAACTCCGCTGACAAAAGTCAGCAGAGTTGTTTCACGTGAAACATGAAGCGGAAGCGAGAGCGCTTCACGGCAGATCGGTTTGCAGCAGCAATCCGCTGCGGGGCGGCAATGTCAAGGGAATTGCATTGTCAGTTGGGATGAGGCGCTGACCGGTAAGCAGATCCCGGGCAGGCGGAGCAGACCAGGGCAGCGATAAGGCCTGAGACACATCAGCGGCATTGACCACGGTGGTCAGAAGCTGACCATCCAGCTCCCGGGCAAAGATCAGCAGGGGACCGGAGGTCCAGATCCAATGAAGAACGCCGGCTTGCAGTGCCGGGAAGGAGCGCCGGAACCGGGCCAGTTCCGCAAAGTGCGCTTTGAGATCAGTATCTTCCTGTGCCCAAGGATAGCCAGCCCGGTTAAAGGGATCTTCCCAACCCTCCATAGCGGCTTCATCTCCGTAATAGACGGTGGGCGCGCCGGGGAAGGTAAAGAGGATCAGTGCCGCCAGCCGCAGCCGCTCCAGACCAATCTGGCGCTGGGCGGGGGAGAGGCGGTACGCTGCCCGGTCTGCCTTGCTGTCCGGTACGTTATCTGCACCTAAAACAGTAAGGATGCGAGGGGTATCGTGGGTGCCAAGGAAGTTCATCAGGGAGAGGAATGCCTCCGGCGGGTAGTTTTCCCGGAGGGCTTCCAGTGTTTCCCGGAAATCGTCGGCATCCCCGCCTCGCAGGTAGGCGATGAGCGCCGTGCGGAAGGGGTAGTTCATAACGCTGTGCAGCTCCCGGCCCAGAAGATAGCGGCGGCGCTGAGAATAGGCAATTTTTGTGGTGGCGTCCTCCCAGACCTCACCGATGAGGGCGGCGTCCGGGTCTGTTTCCTCCACGGCGGCGCGGAGGGCGGCGATGAAATCATCCGGCAGCTCATCGGCCACATCCAGCCGCCAGCCGGAGGCCCCGGCCCGGAGCCAGCGGCGCACCACGGCGTTTTCGTCATGGATGATGAAGTTTCGGTAGGAGGGACAGTCCTCCCGGACAGCGGGGAGGGTTTTGATGCCCCACCATGCGTCATAGTCCGTGGGCCACGGGTGAAAGCTGAACCAGTCGAAATAGGGGGAAGTTTGGCTTTGAGCCGCGCCGGTATCCGGGTAGAAGCCATCGGCGTTGAAATAGCGGCTCTGGGAGCCGGTATGGTTAAAAACGCCATCTAAAATGACGCGGAGGCCCAGAGCCTTTGCCCTTTGGCAGAGCCGCCGGAAGTCTGCCTCCGTACCCAGCATAGGGTCGATGGCGCAGTAATCGGCGGTATTGTAGCGGTGGTTAGAGGCGGATTCAAAAATCGGATTGAGGTAAAGGACGGTGACGCCCATAGCCGCCAGCTCCGGCAGGCGGGAGGTAATGCCGGCCAGTGAGCCGCCGAAAAAGTCCCGGTTGCGGACCTCGCCGTGTTCGTCCGGCCGCCAGTCCGGGCAGTCTGACCAGTTCTCGTGCACTGTGCGGTCTCCCACAAGGCCGGTGGGGTCCGGGACGGAAAGGCGGCAATAGCGGTCTGGAAAAATTTGGTAAATCACGCCTTGAGACAGCCAGCGGGGCGTAGGGCATGGCTCGTAGACCGTGAGCTGCCAGCTTTGGGGTGTGCCATCGTCCCGCCAGCCGGAGCGGTCGAACACGCGGGTGGAACCATCCGGGCGAAACAGGCGGAAATAATACCAGATCAGCTCCGGCTCTTGGGGAACGGTGAGAACGCCGGAAAAGCGGGTGCGGTCTCCGTCCGTACCCTCCGGCATTAGCTCCAGCGTATCGGCGGAATTGGAAAATTCCCGCCATGCCACAAGGACACAGCGGGAATAGCCCTCCGCGTACAGCGGACGGACATGAAATGTAACACGGCCGCCGCAGGGGGCAGCACCGTAGGGGGATTTGCAGAATTCGCTGCGGGAATCGAATACAAAGGGGTCACGCATGGAAAACCCTCCCAAATCAAGGAATGAGCTCGTTGTCAGAGAGAACGGAGCCGGTGGACTCCCGGCTGAAGTAGGAATTGAGAATGGTCACGGCGGTGGAGGCCAGCGCCGCGCCGGCATCGCCCTTTTCCAGCACGAGGGCAATGGCGATCTCCGGGTCATCGTAGGGGGCGAAGGCCACAAACACGCCGTTATTTTTCAGGCCGCCGCCCAACTGGGCCGTGCCGGTCTTGGCACCGGCGGAAACGATGCAGTCCTTGAAGTAGGAATAGACCATGCCGCCGGGCTGGGTGTAGCCGTACATTCCCTTTTTCACGGCCTGAAGCGTAGAATCGCTGATGTTCAGGGTATTGAGCGGCGTGGTATCGCCGGTGGCGATGATCTCGGAATTGTCATAGGACTTTACGCTCTTGAGCAGATGCGCGGGGCAGTGCTGTCCGCCGGAGACCAGCGTGGCAATGTAATTGGCCAACTGCAAGGGGGTGTAAAGCTGATCTGCCTGACCGTAGGCCGCCCAAGGAGCCTGATTGCTGCCGCCCTCGTTGGTGGCCTGACGGCCGGTTTTCTCGCCGATCTCAATGCCGGTAGGCTCACCGAGACCCAAAGCGGAGTAGTATTCGTTCAGGGTGTCCAGCCCCATGCGGTAGCCCATTTCGGCGAAGTAATAGTTGCAGGAATTGGTGATGGCGGTGGTGGCGTTGACCTTGCCGTGGCCGCTGTGCTTCCAGCACCAGGTACCGCCGTTCCATGTGGTGCTGGGGTACTTCCAGTAGCCGGTATCGAACAGAGTTTCCGAGGGGGTAGTGGCACCGGATTCCAGTGCGGCCACAGCAGTGGCGGGCTTCAGGGTGGAGCCGGGGGCGTAGGCGCTGGAGGCGGCGCGGTTGAGCATGGGAGTGGCGGGGTCCGAGGAAAGCTCGGCATAGTCCTGCCGCCATGTGGAAAGGTCAAAGGTGGGATAGGAGGCAAGAGAGAGAATTTCGCCGGTACCCACCTTGACCACGGCGGCGGCCGCACCCCGGCTGTCCAGATGGTCTTTCTGGTTCAACTGGGCTACTTTAGCGGCCAAAGTGTCCTCCACCGCCTGCTGGAGCTTGAGATCCACCGTCAGCTCCACGGTATAGCCGGAGCGGGGCTCTACACTATAATATTCACCGGTGACCTTGCCGTCGCTGTTGACGGAGATCATCCGCTTGCCGTCCGCACCCC